>Ga0272446_1002392_pt1 | contig 25711 bp, 20 predicted proteins | sample YNPCB0061_FD_194587 | JGI IMG/M metagenome (GOLD analysis project Ga0272446, IMG submission 194587) | Hot spring microbial mat communities from Yellowstone National Park, WY, United States - YNP-CB-006-1 | ecosystem: Environmental > Aquatic > Thermal springs > Hot (42-90C) > Sediment | place...
CGGCGAGCTCGCAGTTCCATCGGCGAGCTCGCAGTTCCATCGGCGAGGATATAGCTTGAACGGTCACCCGTTGTAGGGTTTCGGATGCGCCAGTGAAGTTCGGGCTGAGCGTCGCAGGGCTACGGCACCCGCTGGCAAACCCGCTGGCTTCGCCCGTTCAAGGTATACATGGACGCGGGGCCATGCCGTGCGAAGGGGTGCGGCTGGCGTGCGCGGCCCGGTCCGAGCGTCTCGCACGGGTGCGCGGCGCGGGGGCTTTGCGCACGATCGACCTCCCCCAAGCCATGCACCCGCACCGCGGTCAGCCCAGGCCGCCGGCTGTCGCGCTCTGGCTCGCCGACGTGCACTTCGGCTGGCATGCGGATGGCGCGCCTTGGGGAGCGTCCGCGTGCAGTACGTGCTCGGGTTGGGCGCGGAGTTTCCCAGAGGCCGTTCGATGCGGGCCGGGTTGAAGGCACACGTCTGCCTGCCGGGCTCAGCTTCACCTCCTGCCTGCCGGGGCTCTGCTTCACCTCCTGCCTGCCGGGGCTCTGCCTCACCTCCTGCCTGCCGGGGCTCTGCTTCACCTCCTGCCTGCCGGGGCTCTGCTTCACCTCCTGCCTGCCGGGGCTCTGCCTCACCTCCAGCCAACCGGGGCCGTCGCCTCGACGGCGCCGACCGCCAGCCTCTCGCGCTGCGCCTGCCTGGCCGGCCGCTGTGCGCGACCGAACCCGCCGAGCGCGCGCACTCCTGCCGAGTGGCACCTCTTGTAGGTCAGAAAAAACCCGCCACTTACCCACGGCGACCCGGCCAAAGTCCAAGCCGCCTGGACAATCCCAACCGTCCCGTGTCCATCCTGTCAAACAGCGAGCCGGCGCTATGCGCACTCGCACCGGCGCGCTCACATCAAGCACCGGCCGTGCCAGCCCGGTCGCCTGGATTTGCGCGTAGTTGCCGACGGGCTCGGGTGGCGGCCGCCACCCCGAAACCCGCCCAACATGCCCCCCGCCTTGCGCTATCGCCCGGGAGAAACCACCGAAATGGCGATCCGCCACCCCCGAACGCATTCCGCCACTTCTCCCCCTGCCCGCCCGCGCTCCTGCCCACGGGTTGAACAGCCTCTCACGTCGCTCGCAGCCTCGCGCACTCGCACGCCGTCACGCGGCGCGGTCGCATCGCTCTGTCGATCGTTCGGCATCCAACCCCTTCCCAGGGGCGTTCACTCCGGCGAGTCGGAGTAGGATTGGTTTGTGCGACGGCTGACGGAATCCAAAACGGGGACGAAACTCGTAGCGTCCGATTCGAAAAGCGCTCCGTAGTGGTTACGACCACGCGCAGACCGATTTGAAAATCGGTCCACGGGTAGTCCAGGGTAACCGCACACCGATTTGAAAATCGGTCCAGGGTAGTACGGAGTACCCGCGGACCGAAGGGAAGGTCGGTTTCAAGGGCCACGAACGGGTTCCCACGCAACCCAGCCCGCCCCGCGCCTGCGCCGGGGCACTTCGTGCGGGCGGCGCAAACCTAGCGAAGGGCTTCCCCGTCCCCTGCTGCCCGGGCGTGCCGGGCAACGCCGGCCAGGACGGACGCTGTGCGTCCGACCACGAGCAAGCGTTCTGCCGACTTGCGGGTAGCGGCAAGCTGGGTCCTTCGACTTCCGGCGTGAAGGGAACGGCGCGGACGCATCGCCTTGTCCGTCGACCGCCGTCCAGCCCCGTCCCACCGTTTTTCACCCCGCTGACTGGGCGTAGCATCGGCTTGTGCGATGGGTGGTGGAATCCGAAACGCGTTCGAGATTCCCGGTCGGCGGCTGCCTCATGACGACGCACTAGGGCGTGAATCGGTCGCCATGGCAGCGACATCGTACGGCGTCCCGATCCGGCTGGGTTGTTGGCGCCGAGCGAGTCCTCTACAGCGGCGTCGCGCTGCATGCGATGGCGCCTACCAGAGCGACAGCCAATGGTGTGCCCTCACGTCCGTACTACGATGACTCATTCTTCCCATCGCCGTCGAAGTCGCCGGAAAGCCATGTGGGTTGTCGTCAGCAGAAGCTCTCATGCCACGTCTCGCTCGGAGCAAGCATTGAGCCATTGTATCGCGACACCCAAACGTCGCCAGCGGCAGCACCTGTCTGCCTATCGCGCACAAGACTCACGATATCCGCGTCACCATCGTTATCGAAATCAACAGCCGACGGCACCTCTTGTTCGGGCGCGAAGCACCCGTGACCGAAACGGAGGCTTGGCGAAAAGCGCGTTCCGAAGGCTTTGTTCACGCTTCGGCGGAACCAGGGCCGCGTGATTCTGCTGGGTTGGTGCCGACGGGGCAGCGGGCGTAGCGCCCCGACGCGGGGCTCGGCTCGTCGCGGGCACGCTCGGATCCCGGCGCCCGCAAGACAAGCGAGCCACCCCATTTGATCGGCCATTCGGTCGCTTCATGGCGCGCCTCCTCGTGTGACGAGCGGGGGTGCAGCCATGCTTCTTCGCGCGAGCCAATGTTTCGGCATCAGCCGACGGAACACAACCCGCTTGGGCCGAATGCACCCCTGCCTTCGGCGACCGGTTCCGTTTACCTCGGTTTGCGTCTATGCATGGGCCGCGCAGATCCCATGCCGCGCCGGATCCTTCCCCCGCTGCGAGCCCTGCCCCGAAAAGGGGTGCGTGACCTCGTCTATGCCCTGTTTGCCTGCCTGTGCATCCTGGTCATGGCCCGTCTGTTCTACGGCGAGATGATGGCGCAGACCGGAGGCGAGTGGTCGGCGCCGCTCGACGACGTGTTCATCCACTTCGACTACGCGCGTGCAACCGCGCGGGGCTACCCTTTCCAGTGGTCGGAGGGCAACGGGTATTCGAGCGGGAACACGAGCCTGACCTATCCCTTCGCGCTGGCTCTCGGCTACTGGGTCGGCTTCCGGGGCCCTGCGCTGATGCGCTGGGCGGCTATCGTCGCGTGCTGCTGCGTGCTCGCCTACCTGCTCGCCGTGCGACGCCTCGCCGTGTCGTTGCCCCGGCCGGCCGCGTTGCTGCTCCCTGTCGCCGTGCTGTCCGTCGGCGCGCTTTGCTGGTCGCTGTTCAGCGGCATGGAGGTAGCCTTCTTCCTCGGCGTCTGGGCGCTCGCCTTGAACCAGGCCCTCGACTTCCGCTACCGATCGCTTGCCTCTGCCGCGCGTCGCGCCTGGCTCCTCGGTCTCGTCGGCGCCCTCGTCGTCGCCACCCGCCCCGAAGGCGCAACCTCCGTCGCCGTCCTCGGCTTGGCCGCCGGCTGGTTCGTCTGGCGACGTTCCCGCTCGCGCACCCTTGCCGCGGCCACCATCGCTCGCGCCGGCATCCCTGGCATCGCGTTCCTGCTCGTGCAGGGCCTCGCCAACAAGCTCCTCACCGGTAGCGCGTCCGCGGCCGGAGCCGTCGTCAAGCTCGCCCTCAACAACCCCTTCATGACCGCGCAGGAAAAGTGGGACGAGTACAAGTTCCTGCTCAAGTACTGCGTTCTGCGCAACATCGAGCATCACTTCACCTCCCCCGACGGCTCTCCATACGGGTGGATTCCCGTCATCCTTGCGTCCGTGGCGCTGCTGTCCCGTCGCACCCGCGCCGCGGCCGTCCTCTTGCTCGCCTCCGCCGTCGCCTTCATCCTGCTCGTCGCGCTCAACAGTCAGGTGCGGTGGCAGAACGAGCGATACACGATGCCCGCCGTGGCCTGGCTGCTGACGGCCGCGGGGCTCGGTCTGGGCGTGCTGCTCACGCGCGCCAGGCACAGCGTGCTGTCGCGCAAGACGTGGATCCCTCGCGCGGCCGCCGGCATCGCGCTCGTCGCGGCGTTCGCGATTCACCAGCTCCCCAACATGAAGGACCAGATCTGGTTCTTCGGACGCGCATCCCGCAACATCCGGGACCAGCACACGATCGCAGGGCGCATCCTGCGGAACGAGCTGGTCCCGACGCCTCACCGCGTGCTGGTCGGCGATGCGGGCGCCTTGATGTACGCCTCGGATCTGCCCGGCCTCGACATCATCGGGCTCGGCGGCTACAAGCGCCTGCCCTTCGCACGCGCTTCGGTTCACGGGCTCGGCGCGACCATCGAGCTCATCGAGCGCATGCCGCCCCAGGACCGGCCCGACGTCATGGCGATCTTCCCGACCTGGTGGGGCATCCTTCCCGTATGGTTCGGCCATCTGATCACGTCGGTATGGGTCGACGGCAACGTGATCTGCGGGGGCGCCGAGAAGGCGATCTACCGCGCGGACTGGCGCCTGCTCGGCACCGGCGCAAAGCCCGCCACCCTTCGCAAGACGGAGCGGATCGTCGACGAGCTCGATGTCGCCGATCTGGTCAGCGAAGACGCCCATGCCTATCGCTTCCCGCGTCCCCAGGCCGGGTTCATCGACATGCGGATCCTCGCCGATCCGGTGGAGCCGTCGCGTGACGTGTTCGACGCCGGGCGGCGCATCCCAGAAGGGCGCAGCGAATCGTTCGAGCTGGCGATCGACGACAGCGAGGTTCACGCTGCCCGGCTGATTGTCCGCACCGCGCCGGTGCGGGCAGGACACGTCGAGGTTCAGCTCGACGACCAGGTGCTCGGCACGCTCGATCTCGCGCCTTCCCAGGGCTTCGTGGAGCTGTCCATCGAGGTGCCCGCGCTGCCGGCCCCGCGTCGTCCCATGAAGTTCCGCCTCACCCCGCACGACACGGTGGATTGGGTGAACTACCACGTCTGGCTGGTGGCGAGGCCCTGATGCCGCCCGGCAAGGTCCCGTTCGCAGCGTGGCCTTCGGAGCCGGCCGCCTGGATCGCCCTGGCCCTGGCGTTCCTCGCGCTCGTGGGCTTTCCGCTCGCCTTTCGCAAAGGTGCGGCGTGGCCCGTGCGCTGGTGGCTGGTGGTGCTCGCCGCCGCGGCGTGCGCGCTGTCCGCGCTCTACGTTCACTTCTATCTGCGCGGCGGCCCCCGCATCATCGACGCCACCAGCTACCTGCTCGAAGCCAGGGCCTTGTCGCACGGATCGCTGACGTGGCACGTCCCGGAGCCGACAGCGAGCTTTCGCGGGCGGTTCCTGCTGGCTCGCTGGCCGGGACCAGGCGCTGAGCTCGGCGTGATCTTTCCACCCGGATATCCTGCGGTGCTCGCCCTGGGTGTGCTCCTGCACGCACCCATGGCCGTGGGCCCCGCGATTGGCGCGCTGCTCGTGACAGCCACCGCGTTGCTCACCCTCGCCGTCTCCGGTCGCCGCGACGCCGCGATGCTGGCCGCCCTGATGTCCACGCTCTGCGCCGCGCTCCGCTACCACACCGCGGACACCATGTCGCACGGCGTGGCCGCCCTCGCGCTGACCACCGCGGTCGCACTCGCGCTCCACGCACGAGACGTCGCTACCCCGCGACGGCGCGCCGCGCTTCACGTGGGCGCCGGGCTGGCCCTGGGCTGGCTCGCTGCCACCCGCCCGGTCTCCGCTGCCGCCGCGGTCGCCGTGGGCGCGCTCCTCCTGTCGATCCAGCGCGATCGAAGCGTGCTGCGCGACGTGCCGTGGCTCGCCGCCGGCGCGCTCGGACCCGTCATGCTCCTCGCCGCGCATCAGTTCGCATGTACGCACGCTCTGCTCGCCTCGTCGCAAAGAGCCTATTACGCGCTTTCCGACGGCCCGCCCGGATGCTTCCGCTACGGCTTCGGCCGCGGCGTCGGCTGCCTCGTCGAGCATGGAACCTACGTGCAACAACTGCTTCCGGACGGCTACGGGCTGGCCGAAGCTGCTCGTGTCACGGCACGCCGCCTGGTGCTGCACGTCGAAGACGTGTTGAACCTGCCCATGGCCGTCGCGCTCGTGCCGATCGGCGCCTGGATTGCCCGCGGGCGCCGACGCGTACGTCTGGCGGCCGGCATCGTGGCGGCGCTCGTGCTCGCGTACGCGCCGTTCTACTTCGACGGCAACTACCCCGGCGCCGGCGCCCGCTTGCTCGCGGAGGCGATCCCTTTCGAGCACGTGCTCGCCTCGCTCGCCCTCTGCTGGTGGGCCGATCGACTGCGCTCACCGGCCCGCATGGGGTGGGCCGCGGGCGCGATCTCCTCGGCGATGTTCCTGGGCTTTGCGCTGTTCAATGCGCCCAAGCACGCAGCCCTGCGAGACCGCGACGGCGGACGGCCGTTCTTCGTTCCCGAGGTCATCGCCGCCGCGGGCGTCGATCGCGGGTTGCTCTTCATCGATTCGGACCACGGGTTCAACGCCGCATCGGAGCCGTCGGTCCTGTCGCCCGACGCAGGCGTCGTCGTGGCTCGCGCCCGGCACGACGACCACGATCGCCTGCTCTGGGAGTCGCTCGGGCGGCCGCCTGCGTGGGTGTACCGCTGGAACCCGTGGGAGGTCTCCCCCGCGCCCCCCCGCGTGGACCGGTGGACGCCGCCGATCCTGTCGCATGACGAATGGGTGTTCGAGGCCGAGGCCGAATGGCCGCCGCTGGGTCAATCCGGAGGCTATGCCGCGCCCACCTGGTTGGCGCCCGGTAGCTGCGTGTCCTCCGGCCTCGCGCTCGCCATCCACCGCACGGACATGGAGCAAGCCTGCGTGACCGTCGAAGTGCCGTTGCCCGGACCGGAGCGCTGGGTTGTCACTCCGTCGGTCATCCTGGACGGGCCATCGTCGGTGCGTGTGGAAGCGGAAGGCAACGGGGAGCGTGTCCGGTGGGCACTGCCCGACCGGCTGGATCCCGAGACATGGCAAGGTGCGGAGCGAAGTGTGCTGGATGGGCGGTGGTGCGTGTCTCTGGGTGGGCAAGTGGTGGGGACGACGGGCAGCGGGCGGCGGGTGATGACGGTATGCACGACAGCGCGGTGGTTGGCGGTGGACAAGGTGGTCCTGCGCAGGCCCCCCGAGACCGCGGCAGATCATTGACGCTTCTCAACGGGCCGCGAAGCCGCCTGAGCGCTCGTGGCGGCTACCCGAAAACAGGCAACATCTACACCGCAACACGGGAGCTCGAACAGGCGACGGCTGCTGCGCAGCACCTTCGGAGGTCCACCCTTCCGTGTTCGGGTTCGCATGGCTGGTCGCACGTTCCTGCTTGTCGGGCGACTCAGCGGGCCGTTGACTTTTTCTGCGGTCGTGCGACCCTTGGCGGGATCTCCGGTGGGCATGTCATGACGAAGAGCGAGCTGATCGACGCAATCGCGGCGCGTGCCGAGCTGAGCAAGGCACGTGCGGAGCTGGTGGTCAACTGCGTGTTCGACGCGATGACCGAGGCGCTTCGCAACGATGAGGGCGTGGAGATCCGAGGGTTCGGCAGCCTCAAGGCGCGGGCGCACAAGCCGTATCGAGGGCGCAACCCGCGCACGGGCAAGACGGTCGACGTTCCACCCAAGGTCCGGCCGTTCTTCAAGGTCGGCAAGGAGCTGAGGGAGCTGGTCAACGAGAGCCGCTTGCACGGGGCCATCACCGACGGCAACGACGAGTAGGCGCTGTTTGAACGCGCGGCGGGTGTTTGTCATGCAGCTAGCCCAGCTCGCGGGCGGGCTGTGGTGGACGGCGTGCGCGAGTCCTGCGCAGCGACCGCCAGCCGGGCCCTCGCAGGCGCCGGACCCGATCGTGGTGCCGCCGCTGCCTGACCTGTTCGCGGCCGCGGGCCTGACGTGGATCGTCATCGCAAAGCCGCAGGCGTTCACCGCCATCCCGGGCATCGACGCCGGCCTGGCGCGCCTCGTGCCCCCGGTCAGGCGTCGCCTGTTCGAGCGGGCCACCGGCATTCGCATCGACTCGATTCGCAACCTGGTCGCTGCGGGCTACCGGGACGCGACCGTGTTCGCGGTCGACGGTGTCCCGGACCCGCTGGCCTCGGAGCGGTTGTATCGCGACCGTCTGATGACGGACATCGCACGGTCGGCACGCCGGCACGACGTGATCATCACCCGGGGCAAGACGTCGAGCGGCGAGAAGCGGGCGCTGGTGGCGATGGGCAGCGAGACCGTGCTGATTGAGAGCGGGAGCTGGCTCCACACGCGTGTGGCGGCGCTGTACGCGGAAGGCAAGCTGCTGCGTGCGCCACGCGCGCTCGACCTACCCGACGTTCGCATGCTGATCCGCGAAGCGGGGGATCCGCCGCTGGTGGGGGTGGCGCCGGGGCCGTTCGAGGGCGAGTGGCACCATGCGCTGCACGGGCTGCTCGGCGTATCCACGGCTGGCGTGGCAGGTGTCCGGCCGGACCAGGGGGGAACCCTCCGCTGCCAGTTCCTCCTCGCCGGCGAGTGGGACAAGGACGAAGCACGGGCGACCGAGCGGTTGATCGAGAGCTGGAACGACATCGCTCGAAGCCCATTCGGCACGGTGACCGGTCTGAACGAGCCCGAGGATCCGCCTAAGACGCGTGCCAGCGCCAGGATCGTGTCGCTCTCGGTCGCCCTGAACGGGGTCAGGTTCTCGCAGGGGCTGCACGACGCGGTCAGCGCCGAGGCCCGCGACCTTCTGCGGCTGTGAGGCATCGCAGCGGGGAGCTTCGATGAAGATCTATACGCGAACCGGGGATGATGGCACGACGAGCTTGTACGGCGGGCGGCGCGTGTCCAAGGCCGAGCTGCGCGTCTGCGCCTATGGAACCATCGACGAAGCCAACTCGAGCATTGGCCTGGCGCGAGCGTACGGCCTGCCGCCCGAGGTCGATCGCGTTCTCGACACCGTGCAGCGCGATCTGTTCGTCATCGGTGCGGAGCTGGCGAGTGGGCTCAACGCCGAAGCGAAGCTGGGGATGGACCTGGTCGACGCGCGCGATGTCGAGCGGCTGGAGCAAGCCATCGACGCGGCGGAGCAGGGGCTGGCGCCGCTTCGCACGTTCATCCTGCCAGGAGGCAGCCTAGGCGCCTCCGCGCTGCACCTGGCACGCACGGTGGCCCGGCGCGCCGAGCGTGAGCTGGTGCGGCTTCGCGAGCAAGCACCGGTGCGCCCGGAAGTCGTCGCCTATGTGAACCGTCTGAGCGACCTGCTGTTCGTGCTGGCGCGGCGAGCAAACAGCGCGCAAGGCGTCTCCGATGTGCCCTGGGTGGCCGCGCGTCGATGATGCCTGCCCCGGCGAGGGCGTGCTAGGCTGGCGCCGTGGCCCCCGGCGCGACGAAAAAGAAGAGCCGATCTCGGTTCCGTCTTCGTGAGCAGCCCTTCGTGGTCGAGTTCCCCGACGACATGGGAATGCCCGAGACACGCAGGCACTACGAGATCCGGTCCGAGCTGTTCCAGATCATGAAGCTCGCCTTCGCGGACAGGTGCTCGCTGGGGTCGTCGCAGTTCGTGTATTGGAACGCGGCCGACCCTGCCCGCTGCATCGCGCCGGATCTGTTCGTCCGCGTGGGGGAGCCGGACAGCCTCTTCGCGTGCTGGAAGACCTGGGAGCGCGGCGCCCCCGACATCGCCGTCGAGATCATCGGCGATTCGGACTCGACCGAGCTTGCGTGGAACGAGAAGCTCGGTGCGTACCTAGAGCTCGGCGTGACGGAGGTCGTGCGGTTCGACCCGGTGGCGCCGGCGGACTTCCTCCGGATCTGGCTGCGAACCGAGGGCGATCTGGTCGAGCGGCAACTCGACGACCCGCGCGTGGCGGAATCCGCCGTGCTCGACTTCACCTGGGTGGTGGTCAAGGATCCCCGCCTCGGGCGAATGCTCCGCGTCGCGGAAGACCCGGAGGGGCTCCGGTTGCTGCCGACTCCGGTGGAGCGCGAGATCGAGCTGCGCAAGGCGCTGGAGCGTCGGGTCAAGGAGCTCGAAGAGCAGATTGCCAAGCGCGGGTGAGGTCAGGCGGCTTCGCGTGACAGGGGCGACGGGCCGATCGCGTCGGCGAGAAGCTTGCGCGCGCGGTGAAGCCGCGACATCACGGTGCCCATCGGTACACCGAGCCGGTCGGCGGCGTCCTTGTACGAAAGCCCCTCGATGTCGACGAGCAGGAGCGTGGCGCGGAAGGGTTCGGGGAGCCTCTGGATCGCGCGCCACGTCGACCGGGACAGGTCGCCGCTGGGGGCGGTCCACGGGTCGGGCGCTGTCCATGCGCACGGATCGGTGGCCAGCACCTCGAGCGCACGGCCTTCGCGGCGTCGACGGCGGCAGCGGCTGATATAGACGTTGACGAGGATCTGGTGCACCCAGGCGCGAAGGTTGGTGCCCTGTTCGAAGCGATCCTCGAAGCGAAGCGCCCGCTCGATGGTGTCCTGCACGAGGTCTTCGGCGAGCGTGTCGTTGCGAGCGAGGCGCAGCGCGTGGGCAAAGAGCTCGCGACGCATCCGCGCGAGATCGATTCCGATGGAGGGGGGTTCGACCGCGGCAAGGGAAGCATTTCGATCGACGGTGGGGCAAGAGCATCGGTCCATGTGGATTCCTCGCGAGGCGCTAGGAGCAAGGCCGGTGCCATGGCATTCCGCGCGGCTTTTCAGATGTCGTGGTGCGGGCCGCGTGGTCCGGGGGACGCACCCCGTGGGCAAGGAGCCTCGGCGGATGGTGCAGGCGAACCAGACCAGCGCGGTCACCACGGCGAAGAGCGGCGAGAGGCGTCCCGACCATGCCGCGCGCGCCCGTGCGCCGCGCGGACCGCGGCACGCGGTTCTTCGCTGCCCGGACCAGGAGGTCGGTGCTGAACCATACGCTGCTGCTCTATCGGCGACTCACTTCTTCGGCACCGGAAACCCACGCTCCCTCATCAGGGCGTCGATCCTCGCATCCCGCCCGCGGAAGCGCCGGTACCCCTCCTCCGGATCGATCGTGTTTCCCACGGAGAACACGCTGTCCACCAGCCGCTTCGCCACCGCCTTGTCCCAGGGCCCACCCGCCTCCCGGAACGCATCGTAGGCGTCCGCCGTGAGAACGTCCGCCCACAAGTAGCTGTAGTATCCCGCCGAGTAGCCGTCGTCGCCGAAGATGTGCTGAAAATGCGGCGTGCGGTGACGCATCACCATCTCCCGCGGCATGCCCAGCGCCTTGAGCGTATCGCGCTCGAATGCGTCAGGATCGATCTTTCCATCGCCGGCCAGGTGCAGCTTCATGTCGATGATGGCGCTGGCCAGATACTCGACCGTATCGAATCCCTTGTTGAAGGTCGACGCACGCTCGATGCGCGCCACCAGGTCTTTCGGGATCGGCTCCCCCGTCTGGTAATGCACCGCGAAGCGCTGCAACACCTCCGGCGTCGACAGCCAGTGCTCCATGAGCTGGGAGGGGAACTCCACGTAGTCGCGGAACACCGCCGTGCCCGCGAGCGACGGGTAGGCCACGTTCGAGGACAACCCGTGCAACGCATGGCCGAATTCGTGGAACATCGTCTCGGCGTCGTCCCACGAGATCAGCACCGGCTCGCCGGGCTTTCCCTTCACGAAGTTTGCGTTGTTCGACACGATCGGCATGACCTCGCCGTCGAACCTTTCCTGGGCGCGATAGGCATTCATCCACGCGCCGGATCGCTTGGTCTCTCTCGCGTAAGGATCGAAGTACCACAAGCCGACCTGACGGCCCGATGCCTTGTCCGTGACGAGCCACACGCGCACGTCGGGGTGGAACACGGGGACGTCGGTGACCTGGTGGAACTGAAAGCCGAACAGCTCTCCGGCCACCCAGAAGAGGGCTTCGCGCAGCTTTTCGAGCTGCAGGTATGGCTTGATCGCATTCTCGTCGAGGTCGTACTTCTCCTTGCGGACCTTCTCCGCGTAGTAGCGATAGTCCCAGGGCTCGATCTTGATGTGCGCCTTGTTCCGGTCCGCCACGGCCTGCATGTCGGCCACTTCCTGGCGCACGCGCGCCACGGCGGGCTTCCACACCTGCTCGAGGAGCTGCATCGCGCGCTCCGGCGTCTTCGCCATCGAGTTCTCCAGACGCCAGTGAGCGTGCGAGGGATACCCGAGCAGCTTCGCGCGCTCCGCTCGCAGCGCCAGGATCTCCGTGATGATTGCGTTGTTGTCCGTCGCGCCGCCGTTGTCTCCACGATGGACGAACATGCGCCAGGCCCGCTCGCGCAGGTCACGCCGGTCCGACCAGGTCAGAAACGGCACCACGGACGACCGCGTGTTCGTGATGACCCACTTGCCGTGCAGGTTCCTCGCGTCGGCCGCCGCAGCGGCAGCGTCTCGGAGCGACTCCGGCAGGCCCGCCAGGTCGGCTTCGGACTCGAGCACGAGCGTCTGGTTCTCGTCCGCCAACACGTGCTGGTTGAACTGGGTGAACAGCGCGGCCAGCTTCTGGTTGATCTCCGACAGCCTCGCCTTGGCAGGTGCGTCGAGCCTGGCGCCCTGCCGGACGAAATCCGTGTATACCTTCCACACCAGACGTTTCTGCTCGGCATTCAGGCCAGCGGTCTCGCGGCTCTCGTACACGGCACGGATACGGTCGAACAGCCTGGTGTTCTGCGTGATCTGGTCCTGATACGCCGCGAGCTTCGGCTCCATCTCCAGCTCGACCTGCTGAAACTCGGGCGTCTTGTTCCCGCCGCTCCATACCCCGTAGATTTCGATCGTACGCTCCAGCGGGCGTCCCGCACGTTCCATCGCTGCAATGGTGTTGTCGAACGTGGGCGGCTGCGGATTCGACGCGATGCGCTCGATCTCAGCGAGACCGTCGGCCATGCCCTTCTCCAGGGCCGGCTTGAAGTGCTCGACCCGCACGCGGTCGAAGGGCGGGACTCCGCCGTACGGGCCACCCCAGGCATCGAGCAGCGGGTTGGCCACCGCTGCATCCGGCGCCGCGGAGCCGGATGATGACGATGCAGCGGGCGGGGTAGACGACGGCGTGGGGGCGGGCATCGACGCCGCGGGCGGCGAACCGCAGCCCACGAAGACCGAGGCGAAAATGCAGGCCATGGCGGCGGGCGGAACGTTTTGCATGGTTCGCCCGCATACCACGACGCGCGGCCGTCGTCAGCCGCCCGTGGGACTGGTGCGTCGCGAAACGACGTTCCAACCACCGGGCTCACGACCGGTCGCCGGCGCGCCCCTGACCACGATCCTGGCCAGTTTGGCGACAACGGCGGACGCGAGCCGGTTGTGCCGGTCGACCATCCACGCCCACGATGACGGCTCACCGCCAGACGCGCTGCGTGCGAACGCCGTGGGCGTGTGTGGCTCGCGGTGCCGGCGAAACGAAGCCCTGGTAAACGGAAAGCACCCGCTCCCACCTCACCCTTGCACCTGGCGCCGCGACCTGCGATCCTTCGTCGATTCCGCCTGCAGAACCATCGTAGGCCTGGACTTCCGTGGAGGCCCCATGTCGCGCCGTTTCGTTGCTGCTCTGGTGTTGGGTTCCATTGCCTGGACCGTTGGCTGTTCCGGCGACGACACCACCCCCTCTCCCGTCGACCCCTGCAAGGGCATCTTCGATCGCTGGTCCGTTGGCAAGATCTTGGACACCGAGGGCTGCGGGCTCCTCGCCCAGGTGGACGCCTCGCAGACGCCCTGGGGCGGCCCGTTCTACATCGTACGCCTGCAGGGAACCCACTACGAGATGGGTTACCAGCATGGGCGGCTCGTGGGTCCCCGGGTCATCGATTTGTGGTGGACGTACATGCAGGCCATCGCCAACGAGGCCGGGATGGGATCGCCCTACGCGCTCGACGGGTTGCTCGGGGGTCTGCTGGACGCGGTCTGGGACGACTGGTACGCCCCGAACACGCCGCAGATGTTCCACGACGAGCTGCAGGGGTTCGCCGACGGCATGGCGGCCGCGGGCGTGGAGTATGGCTCGGGCCCGGAGACGCTCATCAAGTTGCCCAGGCGTGTCATTACGCTTATCGACCTCGCGATGTCATCGCAGCTCGACGCTGGCGACCTCGGCAGCATCGACCAGTTCATCGAGAACGGCTACACGGACGCGCTGCTCGCGTACTATCACGTAGCGCCCAAGGATCTGAGGGCATCGCTAGCAAGGATGGGGCGCGAGCTCGGCGGCATGAGCCGGTCGCCCCGGGCAGGGCACGGACCGCTGTTGCAATGCTCGTACTTCGCGGCGTGGGGAGACAGGACCGACGACGGCGGCCTGTACATGACCCGCAACATGGACTTCACGGAGGACACCGGTATCGGCGTAAACGCCGCGATGGTCGTCTACGTGCCCGACCAGGGGTCGGCGTATGCGAGCATCTCCTGGCTCGGCGCCGCGCTCGGCGTGCTCGCGGGCGTCAGCCGCGAAGGCATCGCCATCGGCGCGGTGGGCTCGTCGAGCCCCTACGAACGGCTGAACACGGAGCCTGCCCTGTTGCGTGCCAGGGAAGCACTCGAGAAGGCCCGCAACCTCGACGACGCGATACCGTTCTTTATGAACGCGGTCGGTGACGGTATCACGCGGGCTCCCACGATCGGGTTCAACGCCATCGTGAGCTGGGGCGACCCCAGGCAGGATGGCGCGGGCGCGCAGGTCATTGCGGTCGAAAATAACGGCCTGGAGGCGGCTCTGTTTCACCACCACACGGATTGCTCGGTAGAGGAATCGCTCATCCGGTATGACCTGCAGGGCAACGCCACCCTGTGGACGCACGCCCAGAACCCGGATGTGGTGAATACGGAGGCCGAGGCCAAGGAGATTGACGCATCGGGCAAGGTGAGGCACTTCCAGGCAGACGCGCAGGGGAACCTCGTGCTCGACGACAACGGGGACCCGATCGAGGTCGACTCGGGCGGGGTGCCGATCCAGACGGGCTATCCTCTTCCTTGTGCGGTATACCGCGGCGACGAGGCGATGGCCTATGGGGTGCGCGTGCATCAGACGGCCGCCAACGGCCCGGCGGACGGCGGCAAGGGGCTGATGACGAGATCGGGCTCGTGGAAGCGCCGGTATTGGCCGATGTACCAGATGACGAAAGCGTACGAGACGGGCTCGGCGATGCAGTGGGATGGCGCCGAGCTCATTGCGGATCACGGCGGAACGCCGGTCAAGATCGGGCTGAACGAAACCGAGCTCATCTCCCGCACCGCCGCGATGAGCAGCAATGTCTGGGACGTGGTCTTCGACTGCACCGACCTCGTCATCCGCGTCAGCTTCGAGAGCGGCACCGGCGATACATGGAAGCGCGCCGCCGATCAGCCCGGCTACTACGAGATTGACCTGACCAAGGTGTTCCTCACCGATTGATCCGGACCGCCGCGACATGGACGGCCATTGCGCAGCCGCGCCTACCGCGCGCGGGCTCGGACGTGGTTGCTTGTGCCTACAACTTTCCCGGAGACGTCATGTCTTTTTCCAGCCCACCCACGTCATGAACGGTAGTCCTTCGCCGGGGCGGGTTTCGATCCAGGCGCCGTCGCCGCTCACCACCGCCTCGCCGATGACCTCGAACGAGCCTTCTTCCAGCTCGGTACCGTCCCAGCGCATGCTGGCGGCGCCGCCCAGCCCCCACACCTGCACGACCGTGCCCGGCGCGAGCGACGCGGTGTTCGGAAATGCGATGTGCGCGGCGTCGTGGGAAGCCACCTCGACCTCGGGCACGAACGCCACGAGCGCATCCGGCGGGCTCGCCGGGTCGACGAAGCAAGGCCAGCCCCAGGCGGAAGCGTCCCAGGTCAGCATGCGGATATCGTCGTAGGCGAAGTCGAAAAGGAGCAGGTCGGCCGGAATGACGGTCAATCGGGCTCCGCCAGGCTCGCTGATGACATGCGGCGCCGTGGGATCTCCGAGGGGGTCGCGCACGGGAGCCGGCGCGTGCACGAGACGATCGGGCACCGGGATGACCACGTTTCCCCCGGCCCCCAGGTCCACAGGGCAATACACCGAGGAAAGCGTCCAATCGTCGCCGGACAGAAGGTGATACGCTGCCCGGTCGAGACACTGCTTGGACGACGGCACCTGGAAGGTGAAGATGCCGGCGCTGTTGGACTTGACCGGATCCAGGCAGCTCGCCGATCCGTTCGGGAGATAGACGCACAGCACCCCGACGATGCCGGCCAGGGGCTCTCCCTGCTTGCCCACCGTGCTTCCCTGGACCGACTGCACCACAGCCGTGCACGACGGCCCGTCGACCGTGGGAGCGTCGTTGTCCGTCAGGTCTTCTTCCGCCGTGTCGTTTGCGCTGTCCATCGCGGCGTCTTCGGGCGCATCCGGTGCGGCCACATCGATGGCGGCGGCGGAGTCTTCACCAGTTGCATCCTGACCGGCATCCTGTCCGGCGGGCGCCGAAAACGAGCTGTCCTCGGAGCCGCAGCCGACGGCCACCATGGGCATGCAGGACAGAAGCACGGGCAGGATCGCATTCAGCAAGGCGAGCGGCTGCTGGGTCGGAGATGGGGGGCTGGACACGGCGGAGGCCTCACTGGTTGTTCGCGGTGGCGATAGCTACGTAGTCGAGGTACTCCGTATCGGACTGCTCGTGGGTGAGCTTCATGTCGCTCATCCGCACGGCGGCGGCCCATGGGATTCCGGCGTACATCTGGCTGTGGTAGATGACACGGAATCCCGCGGTGTTGTCCGTGTCCGAGATGCGATAGCCGCCGTGGCAGCCGTAGCTGTTGACCTTGGCGTTGGCAAAGACGTTGGTCGCGGGGGTGCCCGGTACGTTGTTGTCGATGATCACGTACAGGATCTCGGCGTTGAGGGCATGGAGCTGCTCCTCGAGGCCGCCAGCCTTGCAGAACGTGTTGGTGAAGAAGTCCTTGCAGGCCGAGCACCACCCCGCGCCCACCATGATGAACAGCGTCTTGATCTCCGGATGGTCGCACCTGAATTGCGCGAGGTCGAAGCCGGTGGGTAGCCCCCCGAAGAAAGCGCCCGGCCAGCCCATGGGTGGAACGGTCTGCGGCTCGATCGAAGTGTCGCCGGGCTCCGGCCCAAGGAAGTAGTACGGCGGCGCGGGATACTCGCAGGACAGGCCGGTCGGCTGCGGCATGTCCACGAACGCCGGATCCACCAGCGTGGCCGACGCATTCACGTCGTCGAGACACCAGGTGTCGCCCCCGGCCACGGGGGTTGTCGCGTAGGTATCCGGGTCGATCGTGACTTCCTCGAACTCCATGTGCTCGATGTCGATATCCAGGGTCGATCCAAGCGAGAAGCCTACGTTGTTGATCGTGTAGGTGCTTCCGACTCGGGGCATCAAGACCTTGTCGCACTGGAGCGTGCCGAGGCTCCTCCAGCATCCAGTGTGGAACAAGAAGCAATTCGCGCAGCTCTTGTAGCTCGTGTCCTTGGCCGTGATCGTGTAGGTTCCAGGGCTCGTATGGGGGTGGGCCCCGTCGTAGATCTGGACCGAGAGTGCCTCGAACGACGATGTGTCGCCGTTGGTGGCGTCGTACAGCCAAACCCTGTCCCCGTTCGAGTCCTTCGCCAGCTCGGCGCGCACGCTGGTCGCCGCGAATCCGTCGTTCATGCAGATGAATGGCGCGACGTCCGCGTCTTGACCTGCGTCGGGACCGCTGTCCGGCGTGTCACCGTCGGGAAGGGCGGTGTCGGGCTGACCGACATCGGCGCCCGTATCCTCGGGTCTGCTCCCGTCCGGCAGGCCGGTGTCGGGCTGGGTCGTCCCGCCCGCCGCGTCGAGGCCAGCATCCTCGCCACCAACGCCAGTGCCGCCGGTGCCGCCGCCGTCGCTGCCGCCGCCGCCGCCGGTGCCATCACCGCCGCTGCCGTCCGAGCCGCAAGCCAAGGGGCAGAGCGCAAGCGCCATCGCGATGGGGGCTATCCAGCGGCAAAACGAGCTCGTAGGGGACATCGAACACTCCTTGGTGCGTCCGCGCATGCAGGGCGCGGTCAGTGCATGGTCAGCAGCAGCCGGGAACGCTAGCCGCCCGACGTCGATTCGTCCACCCGCCGGTGCGCGAGACCAGCGATTTCCGGCCCCGCCCATGCCGGGGATGGTCGATCGGATGCGCCGGTTCCGGTCGTGTTCAGTGACGGTCGCCTCGACGCTGGACCTCGCATGACTGCGCTCGCGCGCGGATCGCCCGCCTACGCGAGCCGCGCCCACACGCGCTTCGCGGCCGCCAGAATCCTGCGCCGCAACGCTTCCTCGTCGATGCCTTTCAGATCGCCCCGTTCCATGCGCACCACACCGTCCGATACCGTCGCAATCACGGGCGCCTCCGTGATCCCAAAGGTGAAGTGGCCGTCGAACGTGGATGCATCGAGCGGCGTCGGCGGATCGTAGTCGACCACGCACAGATCCGCGGGTGCTCCGGGCACCAGCGAGCCGATGAGGGGATCGCGGAACAGATCCCTGGCGAGGCGCACGTTGGTGTCGAACAGCAAGCGACGAGGCAGGTCGAAGCCCACGGTGGGGTCGTGTCGCCCGTGTCGGAGCATCAGGTACGCGGACTTCGCAGCGCGCAGCATGTTGCTCGCCATGCCGTCGGTGCCCAGGGCAACGTTGACGCCGAGGTCCATGGCGTGGAGCGGATCGAAACGGCCTACCGCGTTGTTGGCGTTCGACTCCGGGTTGTGGACGATCCATGCGCCGGACGCTGCCACGCGGCGCAGGTCGTCGTCGGTGAGGTGGATGCCATGCACCAGGAGGCTGCCCGCACGCAGCAAGCCGGCACGGTCGAGGCGGTCGAGGATGGTGCTTCGATACAGATCCCGGGTCCGCGTCACGTCGGCGATGTCCTCGGCCGCGTGGATGTGCACCGGAAGGTTGGCTGGCACGGCCCGGGCAGCCTGATCGAGGGTGCTGTCGTGGACGGTGAACGACGCATGCAACCCGAGCATCGGTCGAATCCTGGTGGAAGCGGCATGCGACGCTGCAAACGTGGCATTCTCCTCGATGCCGAGCCGGGATCCATCGGGACCGTTCCGGTCGGTAATCTCGTAGCAAAGCGCGGCACGCAGGCCGGCCGCGAGGCACACTCGTTCGAGCGCTGCGAGGGAACCGAGGATCGCGTTGGGTGAAGCATGGTGGTCGACGATCGTCGTGGTTCCGGCGCGCAGGCAGTCCAGCGCCGGAGGCCATGCACCTGCTTCCACGGCTTCCAGGTCCAGGGCGCGGTCGAGACGCCACCAGATACCTTCCAGGATGTGCGGGAAGTCGTGAAGGTCGGTACCGGGAGGGATGGGCATGCCCCGCGCGAAGGTCGAGTACAGATGGTGGTGCGCATTGATCAGCCCAGGAAGCACGAGCCGTCCACGGGCATCCAGCTTTTCCGCATGCGGGTAGGCGCGCGTCAGCCTCGCGTGCGGCCCCGTCTCCACCACGCGCCCGCGTTCGCACAACACGCCCGCGTCGTGGATGATCAAGTCCGGTTCGTGGTTGGTGAATACGGTTGCAGGACCGATCAACAAGGCTGGCGTCGTCATCATCAGCAAGCTCCGCGGGCGACGCGGAGCATACGCCGGCTCGTGTACGGGCACCAGATCGGCCGCGTCAGGAACACCAGGCCAGCGTCAACGCACCGTCATGTCATCCTGCTGACGATCGCCGTCACCCCCGGCGAGTGCGCGCGTCGAGCCAGCTCAACACGCTTTCGAACTGCGCTTCGTCGTCGTCGAGCAGGTCGGCAAAACCTTGGACAGACGGCAGCGGGGGGATCTCCACGCAGGCAAGGCGCGACGCGGCCATCTCGGTGGGGGCCCGGCCAATGGGTTCCATCCCGGGTTCCAGCATCTCGGAACAAAGGTCGCTACCTGCCATGGATGGCACGCCGGGCGAAGGCGCAGGGTCGGTGTCCGCATTCGGCTCGCCCGCAGGTTCCCCGAAAACGGGGACGGCCATCGTGGAACGCACGCGCGCCACCACGCCGGAAACGAGCGCCGGAGCGTCGGCGCCATCGCCGGTCGCCGAGGGCGAGAGCGGACCTGGATCGTCCGACAGGAAGCAAGCGTCGTCAGGTTCGAGCCACGGGAGTTTTCGGGCAGCCATGTTGGGATCGAAGGCAGCAATGCTCGTGCCACCCGACCGAGAACATCGCTGCCGTAGGCACTCGCCGCGGGCTGCTCCGCAGCGAGCGCGGACAGGCGGAGCATGGGCGCCCCCCATCGCGTGGGGATCGCCGTGGCAGCGCACAGCCGCCGCGTCTTCGGAATACCAGCGCAACACCGACACCGCGGGAACACGCGTCGGCCCATCGGCGCATGGTTCGAAATCCGCGGGTGCGCGCGACAACCTGCTTGACGCTCGTACCGGGCGGAGGTTCGCTGGGGCCTTCCCGAACACGATGACCAGAGGGGTCCACCATGGCCGCCGAGCTTCTCGATCGCATCCGCTTCCAGCCCGAGAAAACCTTGTTCGACGAAATCTTCGAGCGCTACGGTCTCGAAGACATCCTCCGTCACCATGCGGAATCCGGCGCCATCGCCGACTCCTACGACTTCGTCCTGAGCACGCAACTCCGGCTCACGCCGATTCTCGCGCCGCGTCTGTGCTCCTTGTTGGCCGAGGTGCGCGAGCGGCTGGCCTTCGCCGATCCCGTGGATCTGTTCGTCGCCGCCGACGCTGCCGTGAACGCGTTTGCCATGTACTCGCTCGGCGAGGGCAGGCCTCACGTGTTGAGCCTCACCAGCGGGTTGGTCGAGCGGATGACGGACAACGAGCTTCGCTTCGTGCTCGGCCACGAGATCGGACACCTCGCTTACCGTCACGACAAGGCGGGGCAGGTGTTCCAGGCACTTCGGCCGGACCCGGAGACCGGTGCGAATCCGATGCCTCCGATGCTCGCGTCGCGCCTCGACACCTGGAGCCGAATCGCGGAGCTCAGCTCCGATCGGGCCGGGCTCGCGGCCGTGGGCGGCAGCCTCGAGCCGAGCGTGGCCACGTTCTTCAAGCTCGCCAGCGGCCTCGGCCCCGAGCACCTCAAGTTCGACATCCACGCCATCCTCACGCAGCTCGAGGATCTGCAGAAGGCCGAACGCCGCCAGTTTCTGAGCGTCTTCAGCCACCCCGTCATTCCTATCCGCGTCAAGGCCTTGCAGATCTACGGCGAGGCGGGCGGCAAGGACGCTCCGGCCGACAAGCTCGCGGCGGTCGACGAGCAGGTCGCCGCCATTGCGCGCTTGATGGAGTTCGAGGTGACCAAGCCGCTCGACGTCCACGCGCGGGATTTCCTCCTGGCTGGAGGGCTCCTCGCCGCGCATGCTGACAAGGACGACATCGCCGAGGACCAGTGGGCCATGCTGCTCGAGTGGCTGCTGCCGCTGTGCGCCGACCCGGAGGCGGAGGTCGCCAAGATCGTGTCCTTCGACCAAGCCCGGGATCTGCTCGCCACCAGCGCCGCGTGGCTCCGGGACAACGCCGGCGAGGAGCGCTTCGCCTTGTTCCGGCAGCTCGCTCACATGGTGGCCATCGACGGCCACCTGTCGTCCGGCGAGCAGCAGTTCATGAAACAGGTTGCGGAAATGCTGGGCATCCCGGCCAAAGGCGCGGTCGACACGCTCTACGAGGTCCTGTCCGGCTACCTGCAGACCAAGGCGACACGCCGATCGCCGCTGGTGAAGGGCAAATAGCGCGCCCCCGGTCGCCGGGTTCCCCACGCGAGACGTCGGCGCACGCGGGTGCGTTCGGTCCACTTGGGGTTCGTTTCGCCCGCGCCACGTACCCCCCGCAGCCCTCACGCGCACGCCCCACGGCGGGGGTACGCGGCGAGTCCGGCGGTTGCGGGTGTCAGCGGTCGACCGGCACGCACGGCTTCGTCTCGCTTGGGAACCGGCCCGCCCCAATGCACCCCGGGCACACCTGACGCTTGACCACATCGTCGCACAGTGGTATTGCAATCGTTCGATACTGGTGCGGAGTGTTCATCATGGTCAATCGTCTTGCCTCCCGTCTCGTGTGGGTTTCCCTTACGGCCCTGGCCGCCGGTCTGTCTGCCTGCAGCAGCGGTGACGCCGGCGGCGACGCTTCGCTGCAGGAGGGAACCGAGCTGCCCGATGAAGATCTGCCTCCTGGCGACCTGAGCGCCGACGACATGAAGGCCGACGGGGCATGGGGGCATGCCACGGAGTGCAAGCCTATCCCGGACCTGCCGCGGCTGGTCAGCCCCAGGATTGTCGTTTCGCTCAACGGGCTGACTTTGCACCTGACGGACCCGTCGTCGGGCTACGACAAGGTCTTCCCCATCGGACCGGGAGCGATCAACCAGAATCCGGGAGAGCTCACGTACAAGGAGTCGCTGAGCTACTACCCCATCCTGTCGAGTGGCGGGCAGGACTTCGAGATCAAGCCGTCGACCTCGACGTCCTGCAAGATCTGGTGGACGGACAAGGCCACCGGGGAGAAGCTACCGGTGTTTGCGGGGCTTCCGTTCATGTCGTGGTCCGGCGCCTACGCGATTCACGGTCCGGTCGACAACTATCGCGCAGCCGACGGCGGCACGCTGCGCCGCGGGTTCGTGTCGCACGGATGCATTCGAATGCGCGGCGCCGACGTCCTGGAGGTCTACGCGAGGATCCGCGGGATTCCGAAGGTGCCCGTGCACGTCCAACGCGAGCCGGAGCGCCTGCCCGACGGCACCCGGGTGGAGGTTCCCGACCCCTGGTTCGGTGCGGAGTGCGAGCAAGACAGTGATTGCCCGTACGCGGGCGGGGTATGCAAGCAAAACCGGTTCAGCGGTCGCGGCTACTGCACCCAGAGCTGCACGTCGTATTGCCCCGACAAGGTGGGCTATCCCACGTCGTACTGCGTGGCAGATCCCGACGACGCCGCCAAGGGCATGTGCGTGCTCAAGGAGATGCCGTACAACTACGGGTGCCGTCCGCAGGACCATTTCGTCCCGCAGACGCGTTCGCGCTTCAACTCGACCACGTCGACGGCGACGGTGTGCATGCCGGGCTCGCCCGGGTGGGTAGGTGACCATTGCTTCGTGGACGGCGACTGTCAGCCTGGCAACCGCTGCGCGGGCGCCACTGGTCAGGAGCCTGGGATCTGCACGCAGGCGTGCACGGCTTACTGCCCCGACCAGCCGGGATTCCCGACCACGGCGTGCATCAACGAGGCTTCCCTGGGCGGCGCTACCTGCCTGCGACAGTGCACGCCGTCGTCGAATGCCAGCGAATGCCCTGCCGGGTACGTCTGCGACCAGCGCAACCGAAACGGGAGCACATCCAAGCGCAACGTGTGCGTGCCCGAATAGACCGTTTCCCATCCTCCCATCGCATCGCCGGATCCGTCGCGCGACCTCTGCCACCCCACGACCAGCTCCGTCCGCTACGAGTCCTCCGCGGATTGGGGCGGGCCGAACTGCTGACGCTCCCCCACTCGCACCAACCGAGCTCGCGTCCCGACCGGACCCGCTTCGGCTGGGGTCTGATGACGACTGCACGGCGCACGCCCCCCACGGTCGAGGAGTCCAGCCGTAAGCTCGGTTGCGTGTCCCACGCACGCCAAACGCTTCTTCGCCACGTCGCCAGCATACCCAAAGCGGCGCGGAGTACTGCGCAAGCCTGAACATCCGCCGGCTCGAGCCGCCACGGGGTGACCGATTGCTACCCAACTACCTCCGCGCCCCTTCGCCGAGTGGACTCCGGCATTGCCCTACGAGTCCTCGTTTGAACATGGTGGGTTGACAACGCACGACTTGCAACTTTACACATCTTGTTTGGGCGAGCGTTTGTCGAACAAGCAGGTGCGCGAAACGGGAAGACGAGGTTGGGAATCGATGATTCGAAACAACTATCTCACTTTGACCGTGGTGACCGTGGCTTTGGCTCTCCAGGGATGCAGCGAAGAGAGCGACAGCCGTCCAGCCGGGCCGGCCGGCATCATGGACGCATCGGGAGATGTCGCCCCAACCGGCGAAGATGCCGGCGCTGCGGACGCCACGTTGGAGTCCGATACCGCCATTCAGCCCGAGATTCTTGGCGACTGGAAGACTGCCTGCAACAAGACCGACGACGGCATCGGTTGGTGGGTGGAGGGATTCGTATTCAAGGATTCAGGCGAATACGACGTGTCCGTTGCTTTCTTCCGTGATGCGGAGTGCAAGCAGGCTGGGCAACTGCTGAAGGGGGGCGGAACGTACCAGGCTTTCTCTCCCAAGGGTGACCGCGGTGATCTCGATCTTACGCTGCTTCGCTTTTCCGTGCTCATGCCAGGAGAGACCCAGGAGAGAGACCTCATGGGCACCGATCTGGACGGCGACGGGAAGGTCGAGAACGTCGGTGTCAAACGCTACGAAATCTACAAGGTGGTTGGCAATTGCCTGTTCCTGGGAGACGATGGCAAGTTCCAAGCTCCGGACGAGCCGCCGCAGCGCGCAACGGTGTTCGACGAAAAGGACGTCTTCTGCAAGTAGGCAATCAAGTTCCCCCCACGGCAGCGCTTGCTCTGAACCTGCGTCACCACGACTACGTCGACATACTCTGCGGCTCGCTCGAACAGCTTCCCGCAGCTTTCGCCAAGCTCGACGCCTCCGGCGGTCTGCTGCCCGACGACGATGCACTCACCGCTGAAACCGTGAGCCGATCGCTGCCCGCTGCGGACCGCGAGATCGTGCGCTTCGGCGACATGTTCCTGCGCATCGCAGCGGCCTCGGACAGCCGCGCTCCGCCCCGCTGAACCCCGCGAGGAAGTCCCGTCGAAGCTCGGACGCGAACGTCGTCCGGCAACGCATCCGAGCTGGACAGCCCGCCGGCGCTGGGGTGGGCGGGCACAGAAACGAAGTAGTTCAAGTGGGGGGAAGCGCCGGCGAGCGGTCCGTTATCGCGTAGTCCGGGCCCCTCCCCAACCGCCGTTTGACGCCGTAGCACAAGGTATCGTGGGGTGTTGCCGGGGGAAACGCGGTACCGAAATCTTCGACGATTTCTGGGAACTGCGGGGTCGGTGGCGAGGTGGCGGGTGGCCGAGGTGGTGGATCATCTGGTGGGTGATTCCGGCGGGGCGCGGCCAAGCAAGTCGGGACGCTTCTTCTCGAACCACGCCTTGACGTGCGCCAGCAAGACGGTTGCCTGGGTGACGCACTCCCGAACGGCGGATTCGGGTACGGTTTCCCCACTGTAGTCAGAGAGGTTCCGAAGCTTCCGAAGCCCGTCGAGGATGATCATCTGGTTGGCCGCGAGCCCAGTCGTCAGGGTCAACGTCTGGATCGCGGTCTGGTGGTGGCCCGGACGGCTCGTGAGCGGCCTATCGCCGTGGGCGTGCAGGGCGACGATCCCAAGCTGCATGACGGCCTTGTGGGCAGCGTCGAAGCGGTTCTCCGCGCTCACGGCAGCCACCTGCGCGTCCTTGATATTCTGCTCGGCAGCGGCCAGCAGCCGTGCCACCGTTTCCTGGCTGGGATTGATCCTATCGAAGCTGATCCCCACCAAGTGCTCCAAGCTCATCGCGGCCTCCGATCAAGAACAGCTTCGGTTTGGACAGCACATCTTGCACGAAACCATCCCTCACAGCGACCTTGGACTTCCACTCGTCCACGGTGAACACCTTCGGGTTGACCTCGCGCCCCAGCTCCGCCTGCACGGGGTAGAGAAGCTGGAGGACTTCGCCGAAACCTGCTTCCCCGATCACCATCACATCAACGTCGCTGTGGGCCGACTCGTTCGCTCGTGCCACAGACCCGAACACGAAGGCGACCTTCACCTTGGCACCCAGCGGTTCCAGTGCCCGCGCAATGACCTCGGCCAGACCCGAGGTTTTGCGCATGATCGACGCCAGCTCCTCGATGATGGGGCAGGCCCGGTTGGCGTGGTAGACGAGCTGGTTGCCTCTGCGCTCGTTGGACAGGATGCCCGCTGCCGCAAGCTTGGCGAGTTCCTTGTGGAGGGTTCCGGCCATAAGCTTTAACCAACTTTGTTGGCCCGCTCGATCTTGACATGCGATGCACGCTTGCATGAGCGAACCGACACTGGACTGGGCGACGATCGAAGCGCAGCTTCCGGCTGACTACGAAGAGCGAGC
>Ga0272446_1002393_pt1 | contig 25708 bp, 25 predicted proteins | sample YNPCB0061_FD_194587 | JGI IMG/M metagenome (GOLD analysis project Ga0272446, IMG submission 194587) | Hot spring microbial mat communities from Yellowstone National Park, WY, United States - YNP-CB-006-1 | ecosystem: Environmental > Aquatic > Thermal springs > Hot (42-90C) > Sediment | place...
TCGGGTTCGCGCCCGATGCCGTCGACCTGCTGGCGGGCCCGGGCCGGCTGGTGCTGGTGGAAGCGGACGGGTCGGCGCACCGCCCGTTCAAGGCGCCGGCGGCGCACGAGCCGGTCATCCCGGCGGGAGCCACCGCCGTGGTGGTCTGCGTGGGGGCTGCGGTGCTGGGGCAGCCGCTCGACGCGCGGTGGGTCCACCGGCCGGAGCTGGCGGGGCCGCTCGCGGACCTGCACCCCGGGGCGCCGGTTGACGCAGAGGCGGCGGCACGGGTGCTGCTTCACCCGGCTGGCGGGCGGAAAGGCGTCCCGGCAGGGGCCCGGCTCTGCGCGCTGGTGAACACGCCGGGGGCGCCTTCGGCGGCAGCGTTTGCGCTGGCAGAGCGGCTGCAGGCCGGCGGGTATGTGCGCGTGGTGGTCGCCACGGCGCACGCAGGAATCGTGCACGAGGTGAGGCAAGGTGGCGTGGTTTCGGCGCCGTCCGCGGATTACCGATGACATCTACGGCAGGCTGATGACGTCCTTCGGGCGGGTGGTCGACCGCGACCCGATGGTGAAGCAGCCGGCGGCAGCGCTTGCCGAGCGGGTGGCGGCGGAGTTTGCCGAGCTGGTGGAGGCGCTCGACGCGGGGATGTACCGGGGGGCGACCCTGTATCACCTGCGGCTGCTGGCGGGTGCCTGGATTATGGCCCGGGAAGGGGCGGTGCCGCGGGCGACGGCGGAGGTGTTCGAGGAGGCGCTGGCGTGGCGGTTCGAGCCAGTCCGGAAGGGGAGCCGCGTGCTGGCGCAGCGGCTGACGGCGCTCGCGAATGGCGAGTTCGAGCGGGACACGCGCCTGTAGGCGGCGGGCGCAACATCCGCGCAATACCTTCGAAACCAGGGCGCAACCGGCGGGTGCGATGCTGGCGACATGGCAGTTGTCCGGGCAATCCGCATCACGATGCCGGACCGGCCGGGGGCACTCTCGGCGGTGACGACCGCGCTGGCGGCGCACCGGGTGGACATCATCCGGCTTGACGTGGTCTCGCACGAAGGGTCGATGGTCGTCGACGACCTGCTGCTCGAGGCGGCGAGCGCCGAGGACATCGGCGCGGCGATCGGGGGGTTCTGGCCAGATGTCGCGGTCCGGACGTTCGATGCGCCGCTCGGCGACCCCGCGGTGGAGATGGGCATGGCCATCGCCAACGTGACCGGCGCGCCGACGCAGGTGGAGGCGCGGTCGAAGCTGGTGACGGGCATTTCGCGGGTCATGCGGGCTGACCGGGCAGCGGTGCTGCGCTGCATCGAGACGGGCGGGTTTGTCCCGGTTGCGGGCCTGCCGGCGACGGCGGTGGTCGGCCCGCGCGAACCGTTCGCCGGACGGTGGGTGCTCGCACACGGCGCCGCAGCGGCGTTCCCGGCCAGCGACGGCTGGGCGCCGGCCGCCTTCGCAGCGGAGACGGCCGCGGCGTGGGTCGCGATGGCGCCGCTCGGCGCAGCAGAACTGGCGGTCGCCGTGCGGACGATGGCGACGCCGTTCTACCGCGGAGAGCTCGAGCGGCTCGACGTGCTGGCAAAAGCGGTAACGCCGGTGTTCGACCGGGGGAGAGGGATTCGCGGGTCGGCTGACCCCGGGCCGGGCGGTGCGCTGCCCGCGCGGGCAATCACCCTCGGGGCGGCATGAGCGTTTCAGCCCGGGAGGGTGCGGACGGCGGCCTCGACGACGCGGGCGCAGTCGAGCATTTCGGGGATTACGAGGTACTCATCCTTCGTATGCTGGTTGTAGCCGCCGCGGCCGATGACGACAGCGGCGATGCCGTGGCCGCGGAAGACGTTCCCGTCGGTGCCGCCGCCGACGGGGTGGGGGTTTGGTTCGAAGCCAAGGGAGCGGAGCACGGGATAGAGGAGGTCGGCGGCGGGGTCGCCGGGCTCGAGCCGGTAGCCGGGGTAGGCCATGCGGACGGATGCCTCGATGCGGGCGCCCGGGTGGCGGGCCTGCACGGCCTCGATGTGGCGGCGGGCGCCGCGCGCGAGCGTCTCGACCTTCTCTTCGACCATGGAGCGGAATTCGCCCTGGACGAGGCAGTAGTCGGGGACGGCGTTCCGGACGAGCCCGCCGCGGATGATGCCGACGTTGCCGGTCGTCTCATCATCGAGGCGGCCCTGCGGGAGGCCGGCAACGATCTCGGCGGCGATGGTGACGGCGGGGATGCCTTTTTCCGGTTCGAGGCCGGCGTGGGCGCTGCGGCCGTGGACCTCGATGTCGTAGACGTAGTGGTAGGGAGCCTGGCCCTGGATGGACGAGGGCGGGCCGCCGCTGTCGATGACGATGGCGACCTTTGCGGTGATGCGGGAGTAGTCCATGTTCGCAGCACCGACCAGGCCGACTTCTTCGCCGCGGCTGATGGCGACTTCGACCGTGCGGTGCGGGCCACCGTCTTCGATGAGCGACTGGAGGACTTCGAGAATGACGGCGCAGCCGGCCTTGTTGTCGGCGCCGAGGATGGTGGTGCCGTCGCTGCGGATGATATCGGGGCCGTCCCAGCGGGGCTTAATGCCGCGCCCCGGCTCGACGGTGTCCATGTGGGCCGAGAGGAGCACCGGGGCGCCGGCGCCTTCGAGGCGAGCGAGGACGTTGCCGGCGGCATCCTGTGCGGCCTGGAGGCCGAGGGCGCGCAGGCGGCGTTCGAGCTCGGCGGCGATGGCGTCCTCCTCGCCGGATGGCGAATCGATGGCGACGAGGTCAAGAAACGCCTGGACGATGCGGTCGCGCGAGATCATGAGCTGCCCTCCGGGTCTGGTCGCGCGGGAGAGGATACGGCGCTGCGGCAGCGGGCGACATTTCCCGCCGCGTTAATGATCGTTTCACGCGGCCGGGGCAAGGTGGAAGCATGGATGTTATAACCATCAGCCGGGAGCTTCGGCTCGAAGTTGCGTACAACGTGCGCCATCTTGGCGGCTACCCGACGGCGGCCGGCGCCGAGACGACCGATGTCGCCATCCGGTCGGCCAGCCTCCACCGGCTGACCGACCGCGGCCTGGAGCAGCTCCGCGAGCGCGAGGTGCTGACCATCGTCGACTTCCGCTCGGATGCGGAGCGGGAGCGGGACCGGACGCCGGACGCCAGCCGGTACGGGATCCGGGTGGTGCACGCGCCGGTGTTCCAGCACGACATGTCGCCGGCGGGTTTCGATGGCGAGTTCCCCGGATTCGCGGTCGTGTACGCGATGTTCCTCGAAGTGGGAGCTGCGGCCTACCGGGCGCTCTTTGAGACGATCGCCGAGGCGGATGGCCGGGTGCTGTTCCACTGCGCGGCGGGCAAGGACCGGACGGGCATTGCGGCGGCGCTCCTGCTGGACCTCGCCGGGGTCGACGAAGCGACGATCATCGAGGACTACACGCTGACGGAGCAGCTGCTGGCGCCGCTCAAGGAGCAGTGGCTGCCGCAGATGCGGGAGCGCGGCTTTGACGAGGCGCGGGCGGCAGCGCTGCTGGCGGCCCCGGCGGAGGATATGGCGGCGACGCTTCGGCATCTCCGGGAGCGGTACGGGTCGGCGGAGGAGTATGCGCGGGCGATCGGCGTGAGCAGCGACGCGATTTCCGCGGTGCGGGCGCGGCTCACGGCGTAGCAGAGCCCCGGAGGCGTTCGACCTCGGCTTCGAGGTCGCGGAGACGGCGGCGCTGGCTGCGTTCGCGTTCGAAGCGCTCGGTGATATCGCGGCAGTGGGCGAGCGCGCCGAGGACCGTGCCGGATTCGTCTTTGACGATGGCGAACGTCATCTCGATGTAGAACTCGGAGCCGTCGGCGCGGCGGGCGCGGGTGGGCATGGCCTGGCCGCGGTATTTGGTGTCGCCGGCGGCGAGGGCGCGGTCGTACGCCTTCCAGTGGGCCTCCTGGAACGGCTCCGGGATGATGATGTTCAGGTCCTGCCCGACGGCATCGGCGGCGGTGAAGCCGAACATCGCCTCGGCGGCCGGGTTCCAGGCCTGGATGATGCCGTCGGGCCCGGCGAATACGACGGCGTCGGGCGATTGGGCGAGCAGCAGTTCGGCGAGGCTGGCAGGCACGAGCAGGACCTCCGGTTCTGCGGCGTGCTGCAAACCCTACACCAACCGCGGGCAGCTTTGCTGGCCGAATCAGCGCGAAATGGGGCCCGGAGCGCATGCGCTGCCGGGCCCCGGCGGGAGACGGGCGAGTGCGGCTTAGCCCTGGGCCGCCCTCTTCGCCGCGTAGTGCTCCTCCCGGGTCTCGCGGAAGGACCACGGAACGTAGGCGTCGGAGAGATCGGTAATCTTGCTCCAGTTCGCGGCGAACCAGTCGGCGTCCTTGAACTCGTGCGGGTCGTAGGTGACGCCCTTGTTGGCGACGATGGCGATGCGGCTGTAGCGGCCGCCGGAGGCGGCGATGCAGATGCCGCTCTCTTCGCACTGCGGCGAGCAGAGGTAGGTGACGGCCGGGGCGACGTGCTCGGGCGCCATGACGACGGCGCGCTCGGGGTCGTTGGGGTCGCGGCCCATGAGGTTGGCGGTCATACGGGTCTGGGCGGCCGGGGCGATGAGGTTGACGTTGATGTTGTACTTCTCGCCCTCGAGCTTCAGGACGTTCATGAGGCCGTACATGCCGGCCTTGGCCGCGCCGTAGTTGGCCTGGCCGAAGTTGCCGATGAGGCCGGAGGTGCTGGTGGCCATCACGAAGCGGCCGTAGGACTGCTGGCGGAAGATGGGCCAGGCGTGGTGGGCGAGGTTGTAGCACTGCTTGAGGTGGACGCGGATAACGGCGTCCCAGTCCTGCTCGCTCATGTTGTGGATGGTGACGTCGCGGAGGATGCCGGCGTTCGCAACGACGGCATCGAGCCGGCCCCAGGTATCGACGGCGAGCTTGACCATCTTGTAGCAGTCTTCGTAGCTGCCGACGTCGCCGCCATCGGCGATGGCCTCGCCGCCGGCGGCCTTGATTTCGTTGACGACCTGCTGTGCGGGGGTGTCGTCGTGCCCCTCGCCGGAGACGGAGCCGCCGAAGTCGTTGACGACGACCTTGGCGCCGTGCTTCGCGAGGTCGAGGGCGTAGGCGCGGCCGAGGCCGCGGCCTGCACCGGTTACCAGGACGACCTGGCCATCGAGACGAACTGCCATGAGTGCTGTTCCTCCGGGGAAGCGGTTGTGCGAGGGAATCCTACGCCATCAGCGGCCTGTGGGCTTGGGCGCGATGGCGGTTATTTGGCTGCGACGGAAACGGTTGAGCCGGATTCGATGCCGACGCCCGCGAGGAGCGCGTGAATGCGCCGGGCATTCTCGATGATTCTCCGCGCCTCGTGGTTGACGGCCTGCTTGCCGTCGCAGAGGGCCTCGGCGGGGTTGTTGTGGATATCGAACTCGATGCCGTGGGCGCCGGCGGCGACGAACCCGTAGGTGACGCGCTCGACAAGACGGCGGTCGCCGGAGCTGTGGGAGGGGTCGGCGATGAGCGGCAGATGGGATTTCATCCGCACGAGCGGGATCATGCCGATGTCGGCGGCGAAGCGGGTCTCCGTTTCGAAGCTCTTGATGCCGCGGTAGCAGAGGATCACGTTGCGGTTGCCTTCGGAGACGCTGCGGCGCTCGCGGTCGATGCCGGACATGATGTACGCGGCGGCGCAGAGCCATTCGTTCATATCGTTGCCGAAGCCGTGCTTGAGGATGACCGGCTTATCGATCTTCGAGAGCTCTTCGAGGAGGGGCGAGTACTGGGCGCTGCGGGCGCCGATCTGGATGACATCGATGCCGTACTCGAGGAAGAGGTCGAGGTGGCGGAGGTCGATGAGTTCGGAGACGGTAGGCAGGCCGGTTTCGGCCTTCATCGCGGCGGCGATTTCGAGCCCCTTCTTGATTTCGAGACCGCGGTAGTCGTAGGGGCTGGTCCGGGACTTATCGACGAAGGCGCGGAGGACATCGACGCCGGCCTCCTTTGCGATGCGGGCGGATTCGAGCGCCTGCTGCTCGGATTCGATGGCGCAGGGGCCGCCGAAGAAGGTGAGGTGCGGCCCGCCGACCGGCACCCGGCCGTCAATCCAAACGATGGTGTCCTCGTGGTGGAAGCTGCGGGAGGCGTCCTTGTACTTCTCGGTGATGCGGATGACGCGGTCGACGCCAGGGAGTTCGAGGATGCGGCCTTCATCGACGATGGAGGCGACGCCCTTGACGCCGATGACGGTGGTGCTGGAGACGATGGTTTCGCAGCGGAGGCCGTAGTCCTGGGTAATGCGGTTGATGACGCGTTCAACCTGGTCGATGGTCGCGCCTTCGGCCATATGGATGATCATAGAGCGGTCCCGGGAGATGTTATGTTGGCGCGATTATCTCCCGGGACCGGGGTATGCGCGATGCGGCGGCCGCTCAGAAGAGCACGCTGGAAAGGCGGCGCTGGTACTCGCGCGTGACGGGCGAATCGAGGCCGAGGATATCGAAGACGGCGAGCATGGCCTTGCGGGCGGCGCCGTCGGCGAAGGTGCGGTCGAGCCGGACGGATTCGAGGAGCTGGTCGAGAGCCTCTTCGTAGCGCTCCTGGGCGGCGAGCATGACGCCCCACCGGTAGCGGGCGCGGGGATCGCGGGGGTTGCGGCGCACCTCGCCCTCGAGGTCCTCGCCGGCGTGCTTCTGGCGGAATTCATCGAGGAAGATGCGGTGTTTGAGGGCTTTGGCGCGACGGTCGGCGGGGACCCGCTCGAGGAGGCGCTCGGCTTCATCGCGGGCGCCGCGGCCAATGAGAATGGAGGCCAGGCCGACGACGGCGTTTGCATCGTTCGGGGACTTCTCGAGGATTGCGCGGTATTCGCGCTCGGCGCCAGCGACGTCGCCCTTGCGGAGGAGCTCCTCGGCCGAGGACGCGCCGGTCCCGGCGGCGCCAATCACCTTCTGGAAGAAGGCGCGGACCTGGGGCTCAGGGTAGGCGCCGGTGAACTCGGCGATGACCCTGCCGTCCTTGAAGGCTTTGACCGCCGGGATGCCCTGGATGCGGAACTGCATGGCGGTGCGGGGGTTCTGGTCGGTGTTCAGCTTGGCGAGGAGGACCTTGCCTTCGTTCTCGGCGGCGACCTTTTCGATGATTGGGCCGAGCATGCGGCAGGGGCCGCACCATGGCGCCCAGAAATCGACGACGACGGGGATGGTCTTCGAACGCTCGAGGACCTCCGTCGCGAAGTTCGCGTCGGTAACATCGATGACCGTTGCGGCGGGCATGGGATACTCCATGGGGGTATAGGATTAGTTCGATCGTAGCGAACGGGGCGGGGGTTGGGAACGGCCGAACGGCCGTGGCGGGGTGCGGCACGCGGGCGGGGTGTCCAGCAGGCCTGTAAGCCGGATTCTGTACCCCGCGGAGGCGGGGCGGCAGCCATCTCTCTGGGCGCGCCGTCGCCGGCGCGCTCTAGCGGCCAACCCGGGAGTCATGGCGGGCCGGGCACCCTCCTCCCCTATTCGGCCTTGCTCCGGGTGGGGTTTGCACGGCCGCCCCGTTACCGGGACGCCGGTGCGCTCTTACCGCACCATTTCACCCTTACCGCCGGCCGCCGGAGGCGACCGGAGGCGGTATGTTTCTGTTGCACTTTCCGTCGGCTCGCGCCGCCCAGGCGTTACCTGGCACCCTGCCCGGTGGAGTCCGGACTTTCCTCTCCCCGCACGGAACGGGGAGCGGCTGCCCGGCCTGCTGGACGATCCTATTGTCCCGCGTTGATTGGTGGCCTGTCGACGGGCCGGTATGATGCGGCGGCGATCGTTGAGGCAGCGGAGCAGCCGCTGCGGGAGGGACGCGATGGGCATCGAAGCGATGCAGGTCGGCGCGACGGCACGAGGCTCAGTGCGGTGTGCGCCGGAGCATTTCGCCAGCCGAATTGTGGCGGGTACGCCCGATGTGTTTTCGACGCCGGCACTGGGCGCGCTGGTCGAAAAGACCGCGGCCGAGTGGATGGCAGGCTTCCTCGACGCGGGGCAGATGACGGTGGGGACGCAGATTGTGATCAACCACACGGGAGCGACGCCGGAGGGGATGGAGGTGACGGCCGAGGTGCGGCTGGTGGCCGTCGACGGGCGGCGGTTCGATTTCGAGTGGACGGCCCACGACGGCGCGGAGCAGGTCGGGCACGGGACGCACCAGCGGTTCGTGGTCGACCGGGCACGGTTCGAGGGGCGGCTGGCGGCGAAGCGGGCCGGAGCGTCCTGATGGACCGCGACCGGGCAGCCTGGTACGCGGCCCGGGCGGGGCTCGAACTCGACCCGGAGACAGAGGTCGTGATTGCCGGCGATGACCCGGTGCTGCCGACGCCGTTCCACCTCGGGGAGGGGGCTGCGGTGGCTCTCGCGCTCGTGGGGCAGGAGGCAGACCGGATTTGGCGGCTGCGCGGCGGGCGCCGGCAGGCGATGGCCATCGATGTGCGGCACGCGGCGGCTTCGCTCCGCAGCTACCTCCTGCTTGAAGTGGACGGACAGGCGGGCCCGCCTGCGCCGCGGGCCGGTTCGAACGTGACGGCGATCTGGCCGTGCGGCGACGGCCGGTTCATCCACCTGCACGGGAGTTTTACGCACGGCCCGGGAATCCTGGCGGAGCTTGGACTCGGCGAGGGCGCGAGTGCGGCGGAGATTGCGGCTGCGACCCGGCAGCGCGGCGCTTTCGAGCTGGAGGATGCCCTGGCAGCGAAGGGCCTCTGCGCGGCGGTTTGCCGGAGCAACGCGGAGTGGCTCAGGCATCCGCAGGGACAGGCGCTCGCCGCAAAGCCGGTCGTCGAGCTGGTCCGCATCGGCGATGCGCCGCCTGAGCCGTTTGGCGAAGGGGACCGGCCGCTGCGGGGCGTGCGCGTGCTCGACCTGACCCGGGTGCTGGCGGGGCCGACGGTGGCGCGGACCCTGGCCGAGCACGGGGCGGAGGTGCTGCACATCGCGGGGCCGCGCCTGCCGACGGTCGAGCGGTTCGAGATGGACACGGGGCACGGAAAGCGGCAGGCGTACCTGGACCTGGACGACCCGGCCGGGCGCGCAACCCTGCAGGAGCTGGTGCGCGGGGCCGACGTGTTTTCGCAGGGGTTCCAGTGGGGGTCGCTCGAACGGCGGGGGTTTGGCCCGGCGCAGGTCGCGAAGCTGCGGCCGGGGATTATCTATGTCACCGAGAACGCGTTCGGCTACGGCGGGCCATGGGACGGGCGGCCGGGCTGGGAGCAGCTGGCGCAGGCTGCGACGGGCGTGTGCGTGCGGCAGGGCGGCGACGGGCCGCCGGTGCTCGCCCCAGCGGCGATGAACGACTACACCACGGGGTACTTCGGGGCGCTCGGGGCGATGATGGCGCTGCGGCGGCGGGCCGAGGAAGGCGGGTCATGGCTGGTGCGGGTCTCGCTCGCACGGACGAGCATGTGGTATTACGACCTGGGGCATGACCTCGACCCGTCGGGGGCGAGCGGGACGGGCGACACCGGCGACTGGATGCTCGAGCGGGAGACCGGGTACGGGCGGATGCGCTTCCTGCGGCCGGCGCTGCGGATGTCGGAGACGGACCCGCACTGGGAGCTGCCAACCGCTCCGCCGGGGAGCGGCGAGCCGGCCTGGGCCGGCTAGGAGACAGCCCGGCGGGCGGCGGCGTCCGCGGCGGGGGCGGCGGGACGGACGATGAAGCGTGCGGGGTCGAACCCAGGGAGCGCCTCGGGCTCCTCCGGGGCAGGGAAGGCGCGGCTGTGGGCGAGCAGGGCGCGCGCGATCTCGCGGGGGTCGGGGCGGTAGGCGCCGGTGCGGACCAGTTCGCGGAGTTCAAGGACGCGGCGGGTGCGGTCGTCGAAGGGGATGACCGATGGGAGATCGGACGTGGCCGGGTCAGGCATTGCGGCACCTCACGCGGGAGTTACACCACGGTTGACGGCACGTTTCGGTTGCGGGTGTAGGGGGTGAGGCAGCGTTCTTTCGGAATTTTCACACTTCCGGTGTCGGGAGAACCCTGAGACCGGGGGAAGAGCATCGTTCAGCGCAGGTCGCGGCGGCGGAACACGGCGACGCCTGCAGCAACGGGAGCCGCAGCGAGGACCAGGGCAGGCAGGACCGCCTCCCAGCGGGGACCGAAGGCGAGGAGGTTCGCTTTGAGGTACCAGTACCAGGGGTTCAGGCTGCTGACCCATTCGGGGGCGCCGGCGGCCGTGAGCAGGCCCTGGGCGAGGAAGCCGCCGGCAGCGAGGACGGTCCCGGCAGCCAATCCCGGGCCCCTTCGGCCGGAAACGGCGCCGCCCATGAAGGCCACGGCGCCGTGGAGCAGCGCGAGCGTGAATGCACCGGCGAAGGCGACGGCGAGGCCGCCGGCGTTGACGCCTTCGAGTGCGGAGAAGGGCGGAGCCAGGGCGACGAGCGTGAGCGCGGCGACGACGGTGAGCGCGGCGAGGGCCGCAGCGAAGGCGAGCGCCCGCTCGATGGCGACCCGTTCGCGGGAAACGGGATTGGCGAGCAGCAGCTCGAGGGTCCCGTCTTCTTCGCTGCCGCCGATGAGCCCTGCGCCGCCGACGATGGCGTAGACGACAAGGAGCACGGTGAACAGCGACGAAAAGAGCCGCGCCCAGAGGTAGCCGGCGGCCGAGGCGAGCGAGATGCCCTGCTCCATGCCGAACATCGCCCGGAGGGCTTCGGGCATCTGCTGGACCAGTTCATCGAAGTCCTGCTGCCCGCGAATGGTGGGGAAGAAGGAGAGCGTGAGCAGGTTGAGCGCAAGGAAGCCGAGCGCCCACCAGAGGAGGGCACGGCGGCGGTCGAGGAGGGTGCGCCGGAAGATCGTCACGCGTCACCTCCCTGGTAGTACTCAAGGAAGAGCTCTTCCAGGTCCTGGCCGGGGGTATGGATGCGGTCGACCGTGAGGCCCGCGGCGGCCTTGATCACGGCGTCGACGGAGCCTTCGACCACCAGGTGCACGCCGCCGTCGTGGTAGCTGACGGCGCGGACGCCGGGAAGCCGTTCGAAGAGGCCGCGCGGGGGAGGGCCGGCGGTGTAGATATCAATCCGCTGGCGGGCCTTCCGGCGGAGTTCATCGATGGCAGCGACGGTGACGAGACGCCCGCGCCGGAGGATGCCGACGCGGGATGCCAGGGCTTCGACCTCGGGGAGGACGTGGGACGAGAGGAAGACCGTGGCGCCGCGGGCGACTTCTTCGCGGACCAGCCGGTGGAACTCCTGCTGGAGGAGCGGGTCGAGGCCGGAGGTCGGCTCATCGAGGATGTAGAGGTCGGGGCGGTGCATGAAGGCCTGGACGATGCCGACCTTTCGCCGGTTGCCGGTGCTGAGGTCACCGACTGGTCGCGAGGGGTCGAGCGCGAACCGTTCGAGCAGGGCCTCGGTAAAGGGACGGTCGTAGCCGCCGCGGAGGCTGCCGAAGAACTCGATGAGGTCGCTGGTGGTGTAGCGGGGGTCGAAGGCGAGGTCAGCGGGGAGGTAGCCGATGCGGCGGCGGGCCGCGGGGTCGGCGCCGGGACGTCCGAGGACGAGCGAGCTGCCGGCGGTGGGGTTGATGAAGCCGAGGAGGAGGCGGATCGTGGTCGTTTTGCCGGCGCCGTTTGGGCCGAGGAAGCCGAAGACCTCGCCGCGGTGGACGGCGAGGTCGAGGCGGTCGACGGCGACCAGGCTGCCGAATCGCTTTGTGAGGCCCCGGGTTTCGATCGCCGGGTCAGGCATGGCGGACCGCGGGGCGCGGGCGGGCCGTCATTCGCGCGGGAGCCCCAGGCCGCGGGTGGCGATGACGGTGCGCTGGATCTCGGAGGTGCCGCCTTCGATCGTGTTGGCGACGCTGCGGAGGTAGAGGTACTGGTAGCGGAGGGCGCGCGAGCCGGGACGGGCAGCCTGCCCTCCCATGCCGAAGATTTGCACGGCGGTGGCGGCGATGCGCTGCTGGAGTTCGGCGCCGAAGAGTTTCGCCATCTGGGCTTCGCGCGTGGGCGCGATGCCGGTCTTCTCCTGCTGGGAGGCGATGTAGTAGGCCAGGTTGCGCAGGATCTGGACGCCGATGGCGTGCTCGGCCATGCGGTGGCGAATGGGGTCGGGCGTGCGGCCGCGGCGCTCTTTGAGGAGGGCCACGAGGTCATCGACGGTGCGGCGGGCATTGGAAGTTGCGCCGATAGAGGAGCGTTCGAAATCGAGGCCGACGGCGACGTTGTACCAGCCGCGGTTTTCTTCGCCGACGAGGTTGCTGGCGGGGACGCGGACGTCCTCGAAGTAGACCTCGTTGAACTCGTGGGTGCCGGCCATGTTGACCAGGGGCCGGACGGTGATGCCGGGGCTGTCCATCTTGACGGCGAAGGTGGAGATGCCCTTGTGCTTGGGGGCGTTGGGGTCGGTGCGGGCGGCGAGCCAGCCCCAGTCGGCGTAGTGGCCGAAGGTGGTCCAGATCTTCTGGCCGTTGATGATGTAGTCGTCGCCGTCGCGGACGGCGCGGGTCTGCATCGCAGCGAGGTCGGAGCCGGCGCCGGGTTCGGAGTAGAGGGTGCACCAGAGGTCGGTGCCGTCGGCGATGCGGGTGAGGAAGCGGGCCTTCTGCTCTTCGGTGCCGTAGAGCATGACGACGGGCCCGACCCAGGCGACCCCCATGTTCACGGTGCCGGGGACGCCGTGGTAGGCCATCTGCTCGTTGAAGAGCATCTGCTGCATGGGCGAGGCGCCGAGGCCGCCGTACTCCTTCGGCCAGGGAAGGGCAAGCCAGCGTTTTGCGGCCAGGCGCTTCATGATGTCGCGTTCGACGGCGAGGCGGTCTTCGAGGGATTCGAACTCCTGGTCCCAGCCGGGGGGCAGGCCGTGCTCGATGAAGTCGATGACTTCGGCCTGGAAGGCGCGCTGTTCGGGGGTGAGGCGGAAATCCATGGGTGAGGGGCTCCGGGAGGAAGTGCTCGACGTGCTGTCGGCGGATAGTGTAGCGGGCCGGCTGCCGGTGGCGAGATCAGCGCGCCGGCACTGCACCGGAAGGGCCCGGCGGTGACCTATACTTGGCGGGTGCCCACCGGAAGCGACGGGAAGCCACGGCTCGTGGTGCTGGATTCGCACGGGATCCTGTACCGGGCGTTCTTCGCGTTTGCGAATTCAGACCGGCCGCTGATGACCTCGAAGGGCGAGCTGACGTTCGCCGTCCACGGCTATGCCGAGACACTGATTCGCGTGCTGGACCAGCTCCGCCCGACGCACATCTGCGCGGCGTGGGATGCCGGCGGCAGGACGTTTCGGCACGAAGCGAGCGAGGCGTATAAGGCGACACGGCGCCCGGCCCCGGATGAGCTGCTCCGGCAGATGGGCCGGGTGCGGGAGATGCTTGATGCGTTCGGCATCCCGATTTACGAGGTGCCGGGCTACGAGGCGGACGATGTTGCGGGGACGATTGCGACGAAGGCCGCGGCGCAGGGAATCGAGACTTACATTGCGACGCTCGATACCGACCTCGTGCAGCTTCTCGGGCCGAACATCAAGCTGTTCCTGTTCCGGCCGTTCCAGCGGGACACCGTGGAGTACGACGAAGCGAAGGCGGCCGAGCGATGGGGCTTCAGCCCGAAGTACATGGTCGACTTCAAGGCGCTGAAGGGCGACGCCAGCGACAACATCCAGGGCATTTACGGGATTGGGGAGAAGACGGCTGCCGAGCTCATCCGGCAGTTCGGGCCGATCGAGGCGATTTACGAGAACATCGAGCTCGTCCGGCCGGCGCTCAAGCAGAAGCTGCTCGAGGGGAAGGAGCTCGCCTTTCGGAACAAGGAGCTGGTGACGATCCACACGGACCTGCCGATCGAGTTCGACCTCGAGCAGTGCAGGGTCGGGGGCTTCGACCGCGAGCGGATTGCGGCGCTCTTCCGGGAGCTGGAGTTCCGGGTGCTAGCGCAGCGGCTCGATGATGTGCTCGGGACGCGGACGACGGCAGCCGCGGCGGCCGCTGAGGCAGCCTACCGGGCAGTCGGGAGCCGGGCCGAACTGGAGGAGCTGGCGGCGACCCTGCGGGCTGCGGGGAGCTTCGCTGCGGCAGGCATCTCCACGACGGGCGACAGCAGCCACCCGCTCCTCCTCGGGCTGGCGTTCGCGACCCGCCCGGGGCAGGCGTGGTATGTGCCGGTCGGGCATGCACCGCGGATGGATGGCGAGACGCGGCAGGTGAAGCTCGACGATGTGCGGGAGGTGCTCGGGCCGGTCCTCGCGGACGAGGGACTGGAGAAGACGGCGTACGGCGTCAAGTACCTGCTGCACATGCTCGACCGGAACGGGATGGAACTCGCGGGCGGGCGGTTCGATGTCAGCATTGCAGCGTTCCTGCTCGGGGAGACGTCGTCGTCGCTGAACGCGCTGGTCAATGAGCGGATGGGCATTGAGCTGGTTTCGCTGCAATCGCTGACCGGGACCGGGCGGAATGCGACAGCGCTGTCGCAGGCGAGCATCGAGACGGTGATGCCGTACGCGTGCCAGCAGGCGGATTTCGCGCTGCGGATGCGTGAGCCGCTGGCCGCGGAGCTCCGCGAGCGGGGTCAGTGGAAGCTGTTCGCCGAGATGGAGATGCCGCTCGTCGAGGTGCTCTACCGGATGGAGAAGGTGGGCGTGGCGGTCGACCTTGCGGTGCTGCGGGAGGCCTCGCGGCAGCTGGGCGAGGAGGCGGCCCGGGTGGAGCGGGAGATTTATGCGATCGTCGGGCACGAGTTCAACATCGGGAGCCCGAAGCAGCTGAGCGACGTGCTCTTCGGCGAGCTGGGCCTGCCGAAAACGCGGAGGACGACCCAGGGCTACAGCACGGACCAGCGGGCGCTCGAGGGGCTTCGGCACCTGACGCCGATCATCGACCTGATCTTCCAGTACCGGGAGCTGACGAAGCTGAAGTCGACCTATGCCGACGCCCTGCCGGCGACCGTGGCGGAGGACGGGCGGATACATACGGATTTCCAGCAGACCGTTGCGGCCACGGGGCGGCTGAGCAGCATCAACCCGAACCTGCAGAACATCCCGGTGCGGACCGAGACGGGCCGTGCCATCCGGAGGGCGTTCGTCGCCTCGTACTTCGATGACCCGTGGCTGGTGGGCGCGGACTACTCGCAGATCGAGCTGCGGATCCTGGCCCATGTTTCGGGCGACGAGAGCCTGATCCGGGCGTTCCTGGAGGACCAGGACATCCACCGGGCGACGGCGGCGACGGTGTACGGCGTCGACCCCTCCGAAGTGACGCGGGAGATGCGCGACACGGCGAAAATGGTGAACTTCGGCATCGCCTACGGCATGGGCGAATTCGGGCTGGCCAGCCGGACCGGCATGACCAGGGACGAGGCGGAGCGGTTCATCGCAACGTACTACGAGAACTACCCGGGCATCGCGCGGTGGCAGGAGGAGACGCTCCGGTTTACGCGGGAGCACGGGTACGCGGAGACGCTCTTCGGGCGGCGGCGGTACCTGCCGGCGATCCTGAGCAACAACTACCAGGTGCGGGCAGCCGCCGAACGGGAAGCGATCAACATGCCGATCCAGGGGACGGCCGCCGACATCATCAAGGTGGCGATGATCCGCGTGGACCAGGAGCTGCGGGAGCGGGGACTCCGGAGCCGGATGATCCTGCAAATCCACGACGAGCTGATTTTCGAGTGCCCGGCCGAAGAGGTGGAGGCAGTGCGGGAGCTGGCGGCGCGGGTGATGCCGGCAAGCATCGAGCTCAAGGTGCCGCTCAAGGTGGACCTGAAGCAGGGCCGCAACTGGGGCGAGATGGAGTAGGGCAGCCTATACTGCGCCGCACGAGACCGGTTCGTACCAACGAGGAGTGCTGGCGATGGCTGATACTGGCGCGTACGACGGCATGCTCGCCGAGGTGACGAAGATCCCCGGGTACGGCGGGCACTGGATTTCGGTGTACTTCGTGCGGCCGCTGGGGCCCGGGCCGTTCCCGGGGGTGGTCTGGCTCCACCACATGCCGGGCTGGGACGAATGGACCAAGGAGGCGGCGCGGAAGCTCGCCTACCACGGGTTTATGGTCGCGGCGCCGGACCTGTACTGCCGGGCGGGGACAGGCGCCCCTGAAGACGTCGCGGCGAAGGTGCGGGCCGAGGGCGGGGTGCCTGACGACCAGGTGGTGGGCGATGCCGCGGCCTGCCGGGACTTCCTCCGGGCGCTGCCGCAATCGAACGGCAGGGTGGGCGTCACGGGCACCTGCTCCGGCGGGCGGCATGCGTACCTGGCGGCCTGCAGGGAGCGGTTCGATGCCTGCGTCGACCTCTGGGGCGGCGGCGTGGTGATGCGGCCGGAGGACCTGACGGAGAAGCGGCCGGTTGCGCCGATTGACTACACGAAGGACCTCTCGTGTCCACTTTTGGGGCTCTTCGGCGAGGAGGACCGGGCACCTTCGCCGGAGCAGGTGCGGGAGCATGAGGAGGAGCTGAAGAAGTACGGGAAGACGTACGAGTTCCACATGTACGCCGGGGCCGGGCACGGGTTCTTCTACCACGACCGGCCGGCGGCCTACCGCGCCGAGGCGGCGGTCGACGGCTGGCGGAAGGTGCTCGATTTCTTCCACCGCCACCTGGGCTGAAGACGGGGAGGCAGCGATGTGCACGAACATTCTCATCCATGCGCGGCTGGAGGGTGCCGGGTTCGGCCGGAAGGGATGGTTCCCGGTCACGCGGGCGAACGTGACCTACGACCATCCCCTGCACCTGGACCTCGAGCACGCAGTCACGGTCGATTTCGTCGACGAGGCCGGCGGGCTGGAGGCGCGCATTGGGGTGGAGCTCACGGTGGCATCGGCGCGGGAGCTGGCCGAAGCGCTGCTGGCCGCGTGCGCCGAGGCGGAGGCCTACGAAACCGGGGCGGCGCAGCCTAGATAGCCAGCGCTTCACGCAGCCGCTGCGCGTCGAGGACTGCGGGCGGGCCCTCCATGGTGACCGAACCGCTTTCGAGAACGTAGCAGTACTCGGCATTTGCGAGGGCGAAGTCGAGAAACTGCTCGACGAGGAGGACGGCGAGCCTCCCTTTGAGCGAGGCGATGACGCCCTCGATCTGTTCGACGATGCTGGGCTGGATCCCCTCGGTCGGCTCGTCGAGCAGGAGGAGCCGCGGCCGCCCCATGAGCGCCCGGCCGATGGCGAGCTGCTGCTGCTGGCCGCCGGAGAGGACGCCGGCAGTGCGGCGAGCCATCTGCTTGAGCACGGGGAAGAGCGTAAAGACCTCCTCGAGCTGACCGTCGTCCCGGCCGCCGACGGGCTCCAGGCCGATGAGCAGGTTTTCGAGGACGCTGAGCTGGGGGAAGATGCCCCGCCCCTGGGGGACGTAGCCGATGCCGGCGCGTGCGCGGCTGTACGCGGGCTCGGCGGTGAGGTCGCGGCCATCGAAGAGGACGCGGCCCGAGCGGGCGCGGAGTATGCCGATGATGCCCTTCAGAAGGGTGGTCTTGCCGGCGCCGTTGCGGCCCATGACGCAGACAACCTGGCCGGGTTCGACGCGGACGGAGACCCCGTGGAGAACCTCGCTCTGCCCGTAGGCGACGGAAAGCAGCTGGACGGAGAGGAGCGCGCCGGCGGTATCGGCGGGAGGCGCGGCGCCGCGGAGGACTGGAAGGGCGGCGGGCAGCTTCATGCAGCGTCTCCTGCGTGGACCTTCTGGCGGCCGAGGTACACCTCGCGGACGACGGGGTCCTGCTGGATCTCGTCAATGGGGCCTTCGCGCAGGACCTGTCCCATGTGCAGCACAGTGACGGTCCGGGCGTACTGGCGGACGAAGTCCATGTCGTGCTCCGTGATGATGATGGTGTGGGCGCCGGCGAGCCGGTGCAGGAGCTCGCCGGTGCGTTCCCGCTCCTGTTTCGTCATGCCGGCGATGGGCTCGTCGAGGAGCATGATGCGGGGCGACTGGACGAGCAGCATGGCGATTTCGAGCCACTGGCGCTCGCCGTGGGAGAGGGCCCCGGCGGGCACTCCGGCGCGCTCGAGGAGGCCGACCTGCGCCAAGGCGTCGCGGACGCGTTCGCGGCGGCCTGCCGACGGCGGCATGAGCTGGCGGAAGAACCGGTCGCGGTAGCTTGCGGCGACGGCGACGTTTTCGGCGACCGAGAGTGAGTTGAACACGGAGGGCGTCTGGAACTTGCGGGCGATGCCGGCCCGGACGATGGCGTCTTCGCGCATGCGGCTGAGTTCGAGCCCCTCGAAGCGGACTTCGCCGTGGATTTCGACGGATGCGGGATAGGGGTCGCCGGATGCGGGGACGGTCGGGTCGAAGAGGACGCGGCCAGAGCGGGCGCGGACCTTGCCGGAGATGACGTCCATCAGCGTGGTTTTGCCGGCGCCGTTCGGGCCGATGAGGAACCGCAGTTCGCCCCGGGCAACGACGAGGTCGAGGTTATCGAGGACGGGGAACCCGTCGAAACTGACGCAGAGCTGTTCGATTTTGAGGATGGCGTCACTCATGTGCGGCTCCCCTGGGGTCGAGGCGTGCGGCGGCCGGGCTTCGCGGCCAGCGGAGAGGGGCAGGGCGACGGCGCAGGAGGGCGCGCCAGGTGCCGACGATGCCGGCCGGGAAGAGGAGGACTGCCCCGATGAAGAGGGCGCCGAAGAAGTAGAGCCAGGTATCGGGGTAGTTCTCGCTGAGTGTGCTGCGCGCCCAGCTGACGAGAATCGCGCCGATGACCGCACCGGTAATGGTGCCCCGTCCGCCGACCGCGACAAGGAGGACGAACTCAATGGAGGGCACGATGCCCATGTTGGCGGGCGAGATGATGCCGACCTGGGGCACGTAGAGCGCTCCGGCGATGCCGGCCAGCGCCGCCGAGACAGCGAAGACACCCGCCTTGACGAGCGTGACGTTGTGGCCGGAGAAGCGGACGCGGTCTTCGTCGTCGCGGATGGCGACGAGGAGGCTGCCGAGCGGCGCCCGGGTGAGCCAGGTCGCGAACAGCATGGTCAGGACCAGGACGGCGACTGTCAGGAAGTAGAGGACATCCTGGGTTGAGCGGTCGGCGAGGGAGAAGCCGAAGAGGGTGCTGAAGTTGGTGAGGCCGTTGGTGCCGCCGGTGTACTGCTGCTGGCCGACGAAAAAGATGGAAAGGATGAGGGCGAGCGCCTGGGTGATGATGGAGAAGTAGGCGCCTTTGACCCTGGAGCGGAAGACGAGGTAGCCGACCAGGAAGGCGAGGATGCCGGGGCCGATGACCGCCGCCGGGAGCGCGAACCACGGATGTTCGAACGGCTTCCAGAACCAGGGGACGGCGGTGAGGCCACTCCAGTTCATGAAGTCCGGAAGGCGGCCGTCAGCATCTTCGAGCTTGAGGTACATGCCCATGGCATAGCCGCCGAGGCCGAACCAGACGCCGTGGCCGAGGCTGAGCATGCCGGTGTAGCCCCACATGAGGTCGATGCCGACGGCGAGGATCGCGAAGCAGAGAAACTTGGCGAGGAGGTTCTGGCGGAAATCGGAGAGGAAGGCCGGAGCGAGGAAGAGGATGACCCCGATGATGACGACCGGGAGGAGCGGCCGGATCACGCCGACTGCGGCGCCGAGGGCGGGGCGGGTGCGCGGACGGGCCAGAGATGCGGATGCAGCCATGGGCGGCTCCTTCACCGGGCAGCCCGCCGGGCGATGATGCCGGCCGGGCGCCACTGCAGGAAGGCGATGACGAGGACGAAGACGAGCACCTTCGCGACGGAGGCGCTGAGCTGGAATTCGAGCAGGGCATTGGCGCCGCCGATTGCGACGGCCGCGATGGCCGTGCCGACGACCTGGCCGATGCCGCCGAGGATGACGACCAGGAAGGAATCGACGATGTAGTAGGTGCCGAGGGACGGCCCAATCGGGCCAATGAGGGCGAGGGCGCAGCCGGCGAGGCCGGCGAGGCCGGACCCGAGCCCGAAGGTGAGCATGTCGACGCGCGGGGTGCGGACGCCGAGCGCGGCGGCGATTTCGCGGTTCTGCATGGTGGCGCGGGTGCGCCGGCCGGCAGCGGTCCGCACAAGGTAGAGCCAGACGAGGAGAATGGCGACGAGCACCATGCCGATGATGAAGAGGCGAATGTACGGCATGGTGAAACTGCCGGTGACAGCGATGCCGCCCTGGAGCCATGGCGGGGTAGTCACCTGAACGTTCGGGGCGCCGAAGACCGAACGGGCGGCCTGCTGGAGGACCAGACTGACGCCCCAGGTGGCAAGGAGCGTGTCGAGCGGCCGGCCGTAGAGGCGACGGATGAGGGTGACCTCGAGCCCCATGCCGATGAGGCCCGCGATGGCGAACGCGAACGGCAGGGCGAGGAGAAACGCGTAATCGATGGCGCCTGACCCGAGGGTGCGTTCGGCGAGGTAGGCGCAGTAGGCGCCGATCATGATCATCTCGCCGTGGGCCATGTTGATTACGTTCATCAACCCAAACGAGAAGGCGAGGCCGATCGCGACCAGCAGGAGGATGGAGCCAAGGCTGATGCCGTTGAAGAGCTGCTGCAGCCAGATATCCACAGGCGTCCCTCCGTGTTCCCCGTGATGGAATGCCGACGGCGGGGAGGGCGGTTCGCCCTCCCCGCTACGCCAGCGCCGGCGACGGCGCTCAGGACTTCTTTTCCTTCGCGAACTCTTTGCCCCAGGGGTAGGTTTCGAGGTAGGGGTCGGGTTCGACGGGGCCCTTCGTCGCCCAGATTTCGTCGATCAGGGCGTCTCGGCGGATTTTCCCGATGCGGACCGTCTTGGAGATGTGGTGGTTGGTCGGGTGGACCTTGACGGGCCCTTCAGGTGCAGCGAATTCGAGGCCGGCCATGGCCTCCTTGACCTTTTCGACATCCGTGGTGCCGGCCTTTTTAACGGCCATGGCCCAGAGATAGACGGAGATGTAGGCGGCCTCGACCGGGTCGGACGTGGGGCGTTTCTTCCCAGACTTCTCGGTGAACGCCTGGTAGGCCGGGACGAACTTCTTGTTTTCGGGCGTGTCGACGGTCTGGTAGTAGTTCCAGGCGACGAGGTGGCCCTCCATGACGTCGCCACCGATGGCTGCGGCCTCTTCTTCGGCGATGGAGACGGACATCGTGGTGAGGTCAGAGGCTTTAATGCCCGCGTCGCGGAGCTGCTTGAAGAACGCGACGTTGGAGTCGCCATTGAGGGTGTTGTAGATGACGTCGGCGTTGGAGGATTTGATCTTGGCGATGAGCGTCGCGTACTCGGTGTGGCCGAGCGGGGTGTACTCCTCGGCGATGACCTTGCCGCCGGACGCAGCGAGCTGCGCCTTGATAATCTTGTTCGCGGTTCGCGGGAAGACGTAGTCGGAGCCGACGAGGAAGAAGTTTTTCTTCCCCTGCTCGAGGAGATACTCGACCGAGGGGACGATCTGCTGGTTGGTGGTGGCCCCGGTGTAGAAGATGTAGGGGGAGGATTCGAGGCCCTCGTACTGGACCGGGTAGTAGAGGAGGGCCTTGTTCGATTCGAAGACGGGCAGGACGGCTTTGCGCGAGGCGGAGGTCCAGCAGCCGAACGTGACGGCGACTTTATCGCTCTGGATGAGTTTCTTCGCCTTCTCGGCGAACGTGGGCCAGTCGGAGGCGCCGTCTTCGACCTTGGGCTCAAGCTTCTTGCCGAGAACGCCGCCGGAGGCGTTGATCTCCTCGATGGCCATGAGGTCGGCATCTTTGACGGCGACTTCGCTCACGGCCATGGTGCCGCTGAGCGAGTGCAGGATGCCGACCTTGATGGTGTCGCCGGAGGAGCCGCCACTGCCGGAGGAGCCGCCGGTGGCGGTGGCGGGCGCATCGTCATCGTCGCCGCCGCAGGCTGCGGCGATGGAGGCGATGGCCGGGGTCACGGCGAGCGCCGCGCCGGCCTTCACGATGGTCCGCCGGCCGAAGCGCTTGCGGAGCCAGTAGTTGGTTCGAGGGTCGTTGGTCATGCAGTCGTTCACCTCTCCGTAGTTGCCCGCGCTCGTGTTCGAGCAGTTCCCCCTGGAGTTGGCGGGCATGCCAGCAAGGTAGGAGTCGACTGTTTCAGTGCGCTTTCGACTCTGTTTCCAGCGCTTTTCGAGGAGATGAACAAATCTTCATCTGCGGGGCGGCAGCGATGCGGCCGACCGCGACGTCGACGCAGCGCGCCGCAGCGCCGAGCGACGGGAAGAGCGCGCGGACGATCGCCCCGCAGCCGGACAGCGGGGAGGCGGCGCCGTCGGCGGGGCCGAGAATGTCATCCCACCATGCTGTTTCGGCGGGCGGCCAGGGACCAAGCGCGACTGCCATCACCACGACGGCTTCGCCCGCGGGCCAGTCGGGCGGGCGGATGTCGAGCTGCTCCTCGAGGATGACTGCGTCCTCGACGGCGAGCCGCGTGCGGAGGACGAGGCGGTCGAAGCGTCCGGGCTCGTGGGCGGTGCGTCCGGGCGTCCAGAGCTGCAGTACGGCGAGGCAGCCCCCGGCGGCGACCGTCGCATCGAGGAGCGCGGCGTGGGAGGAGCCGGCGTGCGGCAGCAGGGGGCCGGGCCGGTACACCAGCGCCCCGCCGGCCGCTACCCGGAGCTTCGTGGCGGCCAGCGAGGCCGTCCCGGGGCGGAGCGGCGTGGCGCCGGGCCCCTCGATACGGGCGCAGGCGCCGGGCCCAACCTCGCAGCGGGTGATGGACCGTTCGCCGGGGAAGTAGCCATCGCCGACGAACTGGTGGTAGACGGTGAGCCAGCCGTCGGCGGCGGCCCCGACGGTCCAGCGCTGGGGGGCCTGTGCGAAAGCGGTGAAGACGCGCGTCCGACCGGCAGCGCGGGAGAAGGCGATGCGGGCGCGGGATGTCATCCGCGGAGCGCCGCGACCTGCGCGGTCACCCAGGCCGCAACGCGCGCCTGGTCATTGGGGTCGTTCATGCTGGTCACGAGAATCGGCCGGTCGCCGCGGGCGGCGCGCGCATCGCGCTCCATCACCTCCAGGCTGGCGCCGACGTACGGGGCGAGGTCCTTCTTGTTGATGACGAGGAGGTCGGACCAGGTCGTGCCGGGCCCCCCTTTGCGAGGGACCTTGTCGCCGCCGGCAACGTCGATCACGTAGATGACGCGGTCGACGAGTTCGGGGCCGAACGTGGCAGAAAGGTTGTCGCCGCCGCTTTCGATGAGGATGAGCTCGAGGTTGGGATGGCGGGCCGCGAGCGTCTCGATCGCCGCGAGATTGAGCGAGGGGTCTTCGCGGATGGCGCTGTGCGGGCAGGCCCCGGTGGCGACGCCGATGATGCGGTCGTCGGGCAGGGCGGCGTGCGCCCGGAGGATGCGGGCGTCCTCTTCGGTGTAGATGTCGTTGGTGACGACGGCGAGGTCGAGCAGGGGGTAGAGCTTCCGGCAGAGCGCGAGCAGCGTCGAGGTTTTCCCGGAACCGACGGGCCCGGCGACGCCGATGCGAACGATTCCGCGGGGGTCGATGGGCCGGGAGCGCGGCGACGGGGTAAAGGCGTGGGGGTGGCCTGCGGTCATGTGGCGAACATCCTGAACGGGAGTGCGGGGTGACGGGCGGCAGCGATTTCGAGCGCGGGGAACCAGCTGCCGAAGCGGAGCCGGACGGGTTCGGCAAGAACCTCGTCGATGGCTGCGGCCAGCGCGGGGGCGGCTCCGGCGACCAGCCGGGCACCGGCCGAGGGACCGATCACGCCGAGCCGGGTCGCGGCGCTGACCAGGGCGTCGAGCGCGCGGATGCCGACCGCAGCAAGGGTCTCGGGGGCGGGGATGGCGAAGGAGCGGCAAAGGGCAGCCAGGGCGACCGGGTAGTGCCCGGGCGCCTCGTCGTTGCGGACCGCGCGGCGGTAGGGGTGGTCGGCGAACTGCGGGTCGATCTCGGGGGCGAGATCGAGCAGGCGGCGGCCCATCGCCCGGCTGGCGGTTCGCTCGCCCGGGAGGGTCAGCGAGCGGTCGAACGCGCCGTCGACGGCCAGGAGCCGGGGCGGGGAGGGGGCGGCATGGGCGGCACGGGCGGCAGGGAGAACCTGGCGACGGAGGGGCTGCTGCACGTAGCGGCGGAGGATGTCGGCGAGGCCGTCTTCGGAAGCGACGGCACCAGTCGCCACGAGGGTTTCGAGGCCGTGGCTGTAGGCGAAGCCGCCGACCGGAAAAGCTGAGTCGGCCGCCTGGAGGAGGCGGAGGAGCGGGAGGACCGGCGGCTGCGCCATGTCGAGCACGGGATACCTCCGGGTCAAAAGAGGAAGTACCGGGTGGTCATCGGCAGGGACGCGGCGGGCTCGCAGACGGCGGGCTCGCCGTCGACGGTGACGGCAAACGTCTCAGGGTCGACGCGGATGTCGGGGAGGGCGTCGTTGTGAACCATGTCGCGCTTGCCGATGCCGCGCGTGTTGGCGACGGCGACGGCGGGCGTGCGGAGGCCGAGGCGGGCCGGGACTCCGGCATCGAGGGCGGCTTTCGAAAGGAAGAGGCGGCGGGTAGCGGGGACGCGCGAGCCGAACATCGGCCGGTAGCGGACCGGCTCGGGCGTTGGGATGCTCGCGCCGGGGTCGCCCATCGCCGCCCAGGCGATCATGCCGCCCTTGATGACGAGCTCGGGCTTCACGCCGAAGAACGCCGGATTCCAGAGGACGATGTCGGCGAGGCGGCCGGGCTCGATCGAGCCGATGACGTGGGCGGCGCCCTGGGCGATGGCGGGGTTGATGGTGTACTTGGCGATGTAGCGCTTGACCCGGGCATTGTCCGCGCCGGGCGGGTCGCCGGGGAGGGGGCCGCGCTGGCGCTTCATCTTGTCGGCGGTCTGCCAGGTGCGGAGGACGACCTCCCCGGCGCGGCCCATGGCCTGGCTGTCGGAGGACATCATGGAGATGGCGCCGAGGTCGTGGAGGATGTCTTCGGCGGCGATGGTCGAGGGACGGATGCGCGACTCGGCGAAGGCCACATCCTCGGGCACGGCCGGGTTGAGGTGGTGGCAGACCATCAGCATGTCCAGGTGTTCCTGGATGGTGTTGACGGTGTACGGGCGGGTCGGGTTCGTGGAGGAGGGGAGGACGTTGGGCAGGCCCGCGACCCGGATGATATCGGGAGCGTGGCCGCCGCCCGCACCCTCGGTGTGGAAGGTGTGAATGGTGCGCCCGGCGAATGCGGCGATGGTCGATTCGACGAAGCCGGCCTCGTTGAGGGTGTCGGTGTGGATGGCGACCTGGATATCGAAGGCGTCGGCGACGCGGAGGGCGGTGTCGATGGCAGCGGGCGTGGAACCCCAGTCCTCATGGAGCTTCAGGCCGCAGACCCCGGCTTCAACCTGTGCCCAGAGGGCGGTGACGTCGGACGTATTTCCTTTCCCGAGGAAGCCGATGTTGACGGGGTAGGTGTCGGCGGCTTCGAGCATGCGGGCGATGTTCCAGGGGCCCGGCGTGCAGGTGGTGGCGTTGGTGCCGGTGGCCGGGCCGGTGCCGCCCCCGAACATGGTCGTGATGCCGTTCGTGAGGGCCTCTTCCACCTGCTGAGGGCAGATGAAGTGGATGTGGGCATCGATGCCGCCGGGGGTTGCGATGAGGTGCTCGCCGGCGATGACTTCGGTGCGTGGGCCGATGACGAGGCCCGGGGTGATGCCGTCCATGGTGTCGGGATTGCCGGCGGCGCCGACGCCGACGATGAGGCCGTCGCGGATGCCGATGTCGGCCTTGACGATGCCCCAGTGGTCGATGATGACGGCGTTGGTGATGACGACGTCGAGGGCCTCGGCCGGGCTGGCGGTCTGGGCCATGCCGTCGCGGATCGTCTTGCCGCCGCCGAAGCAGGGCTCGTCGCCGGGGACGTGGTAGTCGCGTTCGACCAGCACCCAGAGGTCGGTGTCGGCGAGGCGGATGCGG
>Ga0272446_1002394_pt1 | contig 25705 bp, 26 predicted proteins | sample YNPCB0061_FD_194587 | JGI IMG/M metagenome (GOLD analysis project Ga0272446, IMG submission 194587) | Hot spring microbial mat communities from Yellowstone National Park, WY, United States - YNP-CB-006-1 | ecosystem: Environmental > Aquatic > Thermal springs > Hot (42-90C) > Sediment | place...
GCAACCATCGCCGCAACCATCGCCGCAACCATCGCCGCAACCATCGCCGTTGCGCCCAGGCCCCCACGCCGCCGGAGGATCGCCATGAAAAGCCGGAACTGGATCAGCTTCCCGAAGGTCGAGGGGCGGGCGTCCCGCCAGGCCCACGCGAACCTGCCCGAGGGCACCTTCGAGCGCGAACTGGGCAAGGAGGGCTTCTTCGGCCCGGCGACGCACATGCACCACCGCCACCCGCCCACCGGCTGGACGAGGTGGGAAGGCCCGCTGCGCCCGCGCGCCTTCGACCTGGCGAAGCTCGGCGGCGTCGAGCCCTGCCCCTTCGACGCGCCGGAGATCCTGACCAACGCGCATTGCCGCCTGCGCTTCTGGCGCGCGCCGGAGCGCATGGAGCACCTGGCGCGCAACGGCGACGGCGACGAGCTGCTGTTCATCCATACCGGGCATGGCCGGCTGTTCTGCGACTACGGCCATCTGCCGTTCCGCAGCGGCGACTACATCGTCCTGCCCCGCTCGACGATGTGGCGGATCGAGTGCGACGCGCCGGTGACGGCGCTGCTGATCGAGGCGACCGGATCGTCGTATGAGCTGCCGGACCGCGGCATGGTCGGCAAGCATGCGGTGTTCGACCCGGCGATGCTGGAGACGCCGAAGCTTGACGAGGCGTTCCTGGCGCAGCAGCACGAGCGGGAGACGCAGGTGCGCATCAAGCGCCGCAACGAGATCTCCACCGTCACCTACCCGTTCAACCCGCTGGATGCGGTGGGCTGGCACGGGGACCTGGCGCCCGTGCGGCTGAATATCGAGGACATCCGCCCGCTGATGTCCCACCGCTACCACCTGCCGCCGTCGGCGCACACCACCTTCGTCGCCAACCGCTTCGTCGTCTGCACCTTCACGCCGCGGCCGTTCGAGACCGACCCCGACGCGCTGAAGGTGCCCTTCTTCCACAACAACGACGACTATGACGAGGTGCTGTTCTACCACGCGGGAGACTTCTTCAGCCGCGACAACATCCACGCCGGCATGATGACGCTGCACCCCTGCGGCTTCACGCACGGGCCGCATCCGAAGGCGCTGACGCGCAGCTTCGTGCAGCCGAAGCCGGCGACGGACGAATACGCGGTGATGCTCGACACGCGCGACGCGCTGGAGATCGCGCCCGCCGCGCGCGTGGTGGAGTGGGAGGACTACGCCTATTCCTGGAGGACGGCCGAGGCGCCGAAGCGGGCCGCCGAGTGATGCGGCTCGCCAGCCGCAAGGACGGCCGCGACGGGCGGCTGATGCTGGTCAGCCGCGACCTGTCGCGCTGGGCGCCGGCGCAGGCGGCGCCGACGCTGCAGCGCGCGCTCGACGAGTGGGACCGCTGCGCCCCTGCGCTGCGCGAGGAGGCGGCGGCGCTGGAGGATGGGCGCGTCGTCGGCGCAGCCTTCGACGAGGCGGCCTGCGCCTCGCCTCTGCCGCGGGCGTTCCAATGGGCGGACGGCTCGGCCTATGTGAACCACGTGGAACTGGTGCGGAAGGCGAGGGGGGCGGAGTTGCCGGCGTCCTTCTGGACGGATCCGCTGATGTACCAGGGCGGCTCCGACGCGTTCCTCGGCCCGCACGACCCGATCCCGCTGGCCGACGAGGCCTGGGGCTGCGATTTCGAGGCGGAGGTGTGCGTGATCGTCGGCGACGTGCCGCGCGGGGCCACGCCCGACGCCTGCGCCGCTGCGATCCGCCTGGTGCTGCTGACCAACGACGTCAGCTTGCGCAACCTGATCCCGGCGGAACTGGCCAAGGGCTTCGGCTTCGTCCAGTCGAAGCCGGCCAGCGCCTTCTCGCCGCTCGCCGTCACGCCCGATGCGCTCGGGCCTGCCTGGGACGGGCGCAAGCTGCACGGGCCGCTGCTCTGCACGCTGAACGGCGAACTGTTCGGCCGCGCGGATGCCGGGGTGGACATGACCTTCGACTTCCCGACGCTGATCGCGCATCTGGCGAAGACGCGCGACATCGGCGCAGGCTCCATCATCGGCAGCGGCACGGTGTCGAACAAGCAGGGCTCGCTCTACGGATCGAGCGTCGCGAATGGCGGCGTCGGCTATTCCTGCATCGCCGAGATCCGCATGTACGAGCAGATCGAGGGCGGCAGGACGGTCACGCCCTTCCTGCGCTGGGGCGACCGCATCCGCATCGAGATGCTGGACGCCGAGGGTCGTTCGATCTTCGGCGCGATCGACCAGACGGTCGTGAAGGGGTAGGGGCATGGCAGGCTTCGCATCCACGACGGACCTCGCGGAGAAGCGCGTCTCCTTCGACGAGCTCGCGGACGGGCTCTACGCCTACACCGCCGAAGGCGACCCGAACTCCGGCATCATGGTGGGCCCCGACGGCGCCGTGGTGATCGACGCGCAGGCGACGCCCCTGATGGCGCAGGACGTCATCGCGCGCACCGCGACGGTGACGGACAGGCGCATCACCCAGGTGGTGCTGACGCATTACCACGCGGTACGGGTGCTGGGTGCCTCCGGCTACGCGCCCGCCGCGGTCATCGCCTCGGACGCCACGCGCAACCTGATCGTCGAGCGCGGCGAACAGGACATGGCGAGCGAGATCGGGCGCTTCCCGCGCCTGTTCCGCGGGCGCGAGAGCATCCCGGGCCTCACCTGGCCGACCGCCACCTTCGAGCGGCGGATGACCCTCTGGCTCGGCAGGCGGGAGGCGCAGGTGATCCACATCGGCCGCGCGCACACGGCGGGCGACACCATCGTGTGGCTGCCGCAGGAGCGCGTGCTGTTCGCCGGCGACACGGTGGAGTTCGGCGCCACCCCCTATTGCGGCGACGCGCATTTCACCGACTGGCCGGGCACCATCGCCGCGCTGCGCCGGCTGAAGCCGAAGCGCATGGTGCCGGGCCGGGGTGCCGCGCTGATGACCGAAGCGGACTGCGAGGCGGCGCTGGCCGGCACCGAGGCCTTCGTCACCGACCTGTTCGCCCGCGTGAAAGCCGGGCGCGACAAGGGCTGGGACCTGAAGTCGGTCTATGACGACTGCATGGAGGCGCTGCGGCCGAAATACGGGCACTGGGTGATCTTCGAGCACTGCATGCCGTTCAACGTCTCCCGCGCCTATGACGAGGCGGGTGGGCTGGACCACCCGCGCATCTGGACGGCCGAGCGCGACCTCGAGATGTGGCGCGCGCTGGAAGGCCAGAAGGAGGTCAGGTCGGCGGAGGTCGAGCGCTGATGCCGACGACCTACCAGAACCCGCGCTACCCCGCGGTGGTGCCGCCGGCCGTCGCCTCGGGCGAGACGGAGCGGCAGCGCGTCGTCATCGCCGGCGCCGGGCTCGTCGGGCTGACGCTGGCGCTGGATCTCGCCTCGCACGGCATCGCCTCGGTGGTGCTGGACGAGGACGACACCGTCTCCTTCGGCAGCCGCGCCATCTGCTTCGCCAAGCGCACGCTCGAGATTTTCGCGAGGCTCGGCGTCGGGCGCCGCATGGTGGAGAAGGGCATCACCTGGAAGACCGGCCGCGTGTTCCACGGCAGCACCGAGGCCTATCACTTCGACCTGCTGCCGGAGGACGGGCACGAATACCCGGCCTTCATCAACCTGCAGCAGTACTACGCCGAGGAATGGCTGGTGGAGGCGTGCAACGCCACCGGCCTCGTCGAGATACGCTGGAGGAACCGCATCACCGCGGTCGAGAACCGCGAGACGGCCGCCCATCTCTGGGTCGAGACGCCGGAGGGTGAGTACACGCTGCACAGCGAGTGGCTGCTCGCCTGCGACGGCGCCCGCTCCTTCATCCGCGAATTCCTCGGCCTGCCCTTCGAAGGCAAGGTGTTCCGCGACCGCTTCCTGATCGCCGATGTGGTGATCGACAAGGCGGTGGAGTTCCCGACCGAGCGCTGGTTCTGGTTCGATCCGCCCTTCCACCCGGGCCAGTCCGTGCTGCTGCACAAGCAGCCGGACGGGGTGTGGCGCATAGACTTCCAGCTCGGCTGGGACGCCGACCCCGAGGAGGAGAAACGCCCGGAGAAGGTGATCCCGCGGGTTGCCGCCATGCTCGGCCCCGATGTGCCCTTCGGCCTCGAATGGGTTTCGGTCTACACCTTCCGCTGCCGGCGGCTGGCGAAATTCGTCCACGGGCGCACGATCTTCGCGGGCGACGCGGCGCATCAGGTGTCCCCCTTCGGTGCGCGCGGCGGCAATGGCGGCGTGCAGGATTCCGACAACCTGGCCTGGAAGCTCGCCGCCGTGCTGCGCGGCGACGCGCCCGTGTCGCTCATCGGGAGCTACGACGCCGAGCGCATCCCCGCGACCGACGAGAACATCCTGCATTCGACGCGCGCGACGGACTTCATCACGCCGAAGACGCCAGCCGCCCAGGCCTATCGCGACGCGGTGCTGGATCTCGCGCGGCGCTACCCCTTCGCGCGGCCCTGGGTGAACAGCGGGCGGCTGTCGCGCCCGGCGGTGCTGGCGGACAGCCCGCTGAACACGGCGGATACGCTCGGCGCCGGCGCGGTGCCGGGGACGCCCGCGCCGGACGCGCCGGTACTGAACGGCGGAGCGCCCGACTGGCTTCTGCGGCATCTGGGCGGCCCGCGCTTCACGCTTCTGGTGTTCGGCGCGCCGCGGCCGCTCGCACTGCCGGGGGGCGTCGCGCCGCTGTTCGTCACCGACACCGACACGCCCGGCGCGCTGTGGGATCATTCGGGCCTGGCGCGCGCGCGCTTCGGCGTGCCCGCCGGCGGGGCCGTGCTGCTGCGGCCGGACCAGCATGTGGCGGCGCGCTTCGCCTCGCCCGATCCGGAGGCGATCGGCGCCGCCCACGCCCGCGCGATGGGCCGCGCCGCGCCGGCGATCCGGAGGGCCGCCTGATGCCGCTCGACACCCGCCCGCGGATCGCCGACCCGGATGCGCTGTTCGCGCTGCTGGTGGAGGCGCATGCGGGGCTGGACGAGGCCGCCTCGCGCCGGCTGGACGCCCGCCTCGTGCTGCTGCTGATGAACCACATCGGCGACGAGGCGGTGTTGCGGGAGGCGATCCGCGCCGCGCGGGAGGCCGCTCAGGCGTAGGGCGCGAGCGCGGCCTCGAGCTCCGCCAGCGCGGCGGCGAGCGCGGCCACCATCGCCGCCGCCATCTGTGCGGGCTGGTCGCCCGCGAGCGGCGCGCGGCCGGTGATCGCGCGCTGCAGCAGCACGTCCGACGCCAGCGCGCCCTCGCGCAGCAGCACGACCGACAGGCCCGCGCGCGCCTCGTTGGTCCGCAGGTCGGCGACGAGGCTCGTCAACTCCGCTTCCAGCACGAGGTCGGTGCGGGCGCGGGTGCCGGGCGCCACCACGGCGACGAAGCGCAGAGAGGCGGCAAGCCAGCGGCGCAGCGCGTCCTCCGCCGCCTCGGCGGGCGGCGCCACCCATTCGGCGTAGAAGTCCACCGCCTCGGTGCCGTCGCGGCGGATGCTGCGCAGCCCCCGCCACTCGAGGCCAGGCGCCGCGCGCATCATGCGCACCAGCAGCACGCGCCGCGGCCGCTGGCCGGCACCGCCCGGCGGGCGCTGCGGGTCCAGCGGGAAGCGCAGCGTCTCGATGTAGGGCCGGTCCGGCAGGACCGAGCAGCCGGCAAGCAGCGCCGCGGCGCCGAGCAGCAGACGACGGTGCATTCAGCGCCCTCCCGGCGGCGGCGGCGGCGCGCCGAGGATCGCCTGGCCCGGCGAACGCCGCAGCGTCTCGGTCACGTCGCGGAGATTGGCCGCGGTCGCGCGCAGGTCGCGCAGCAGCGGCGCGAGCTCGGCCGAGGTGTCGGCGGTGGCGATGCGGGCCGAGCGCACGGCGGCCTCGACGCCCTGGATGGCGGCCGGAAGCCGTGCCATCGCGGTGCGCAGGTCCGCCGCCGCGCGGCCCACATCGGCGAAGGCGCCGCGCACCTCGTTGGAGCCGACCAGTCGGCGCAGCTCCTCGGCGACGCCGCGCAGCTCCGCGACCGCCGCCGGCACGCCCGCGCCGTCCACCGCGCCGCGGATGGCGCCGAGCGTCGCGCGCGCCTCGGCGATCACGCCGGTCGCGCCGCCTTCCGGAGAGAGCTGGTTGCGCAGTTCCGCGACCAGGCTCGCGATGTCGTTCAGCAGCGCCTCGACCGGCACGCCTTGCAGCCGTGCCATCAGGGTCTCGGCCGCCGACTGCACCTGCGCGATGGTGGATGGCATGGGGTGCAGGATCGGGTTCGCCGGCTGCCACGCCACCTGCAGCGGCGGGAAGCGCTGCGTGTCCACGAAATCCATCTCGAGGTAGGAGACTCCCGTGACGCCCTGGCTCGCAAGCCGCACGCGCAGGCCCTCGTCGGTCAGGCGGCGCAGGTTCGCCTCCGTGCCCTGGATGCCGAAGCGCCGGCTGTCGAGCGAGAAGCGGACGAGGATCAGCGACGCCTGGTCGCGCAGCGTGGTGAAGGCGGCGTCGCGGTATTCGACATTGGCGATGGCGATCTGCGTCACCCGCCCGACGGCAACCCCGCGGAAGCGCACCGGCGCCCCGGCGTCGAGGCCGGTGACGCTCTCGCGCAGATAGGTCTCGACGATGAAGGACTCCTGGCCCGGCCGGTTGGCCGTCAGGAACAGGATGAAGCCGATGCCGAGGCCGATCGCCGCCAGGATCAGCAGGCCCACGCGGAAATAGGTGCCGCCCTGCTGCGCCATCACGCCGCCTCGCGCCGGAAGAAGGCGCGCACCGTCGGGTGCGTCGCCGTGTCGCGCAGCACGGTCGGCTTGCCTTCGGCGATCATGCCCTTCTCGGCGGCGTCCAGCATGATGCAGCGGTCGCCGATCGCGAGGATGGACGCGAGTTCATGGGTGACCACGACGAAGGTCGCCCCGAGGTCGCGGGCGAGGTCGCGGATCAGCCGGTCGAGCCCGGCCGAGGTGATCGGGTCGAGACCCGCGGAGGGTTCGTCGAGGAACAGGATCTCCGGGTCGAGCGCCAGCGCGCGTGCGATGCCGGCGCGCTTCGCCATGCCGCCCGAGATCTCGGAGGGCAGCAGGTCGGCTGCGTGCGACAGCCCGACCAGGCCGAGCTTCGCCCGCGCCGCCGCCTCCCGCGCCGGGCGCGGCAGGGCGGTGTGGACCTGCAAGGGCAGCATCACGTTCTCGAGCAGCGTGAGGGAGCCGAACAGCGCGCCGGACTGCCACATCACCCCGATTCGGGAGAGGAAGGCGTCGCGCGCTTCGCCCGACAGGGCGGAGAGATCCTGCCCCAGGATGCGCACCGTCCCGCTGCGCACCGGCACCAGCCCGATCAGCACCTTGAGCAGGGTGGACTTGCCGCAGCCCGAGCCGCCGAGGATCACGAACACCTCGCCGCGGGCGACGGTGAAGGTCACGTCCTTGAACAGCACCTTCTCGCCGAAGCCGGCGGAGAGGCTCTCGACCTCGATCACCGTCTCCGCCATCTAGAGCCCCAGCCGGAAGAACAGCACCGCGAACACCCCGTCCAGCACGACGATCGAGACGATGCCGCCGACCACCGCCGCGGTCGCCGCATCGCCCACCGCCCGCGGGCCCCGCCCCGCCGACATCCCCGCATGACAACCGATCGCGGCGATCGCAAGGCCGAAACAGGCCGCCTTGAACAGCCCGCCGAACAGGTCGGTGAGCGACACCGACTGCGCGACGAGCGAGGCCACCATCGCCGGCGGGAAGCCGAGCCCGCTCATCACCGCCCCCATGCCGAGAAGGCCCGAGAGGTTCATCAGCAGCGCCAGCACCGGCATCACCAGCACGCCGGCCAGCAGCCGCGGCAGGACGAGGATCGCCATCGGGTCTATGCCCATGATGCGCAGCGCATCCAGCTCCTCGTTCACCTTCATCGTGCCGAGCTCGGCGGCATAGGCCGATCCGGTGCGCCCGGCGAGGATGACGGCGGCCATCAGCGGCCCGATCTCGCGCAGGAGCGAGATGCCGACGAGCTGGGGGATGAAGATCTCCGCCCCGAAGCGCCGCATCGGCAGCGAGGACTGGAAGGCCAGGATGACGCCGAGCAGCACGCCGAGCAGCACGGCGAGGCCGAAGGCCCGGGTGCCGGCCTCGTCGAGGTGCCGGAGGAACTCGGCGCCGCGCAGGCGAGCCGGGCGCAAGAGGCAGGAGAGGGCGACCACCGCCGCCTCGCCGAGGAAGGCGATCGCCCCGGCTGCCGCCCTGGCGCCGCCGATCGCCGCCGCGCCCAGCGCGGCGACGGGCGAGAGGGGCGGCGGCGGCGCGGGCGGGCGCGGGGCCTCCAGAGCTGCCTTCACCCGCGCCAGCACCGGCGCGATCCGCGGCCCCGCCCCCTCGATCCGCGCGGCGCCGGCGGCGGCTTCCAGGACGAGCGTCGCGCCTGTGGTGTCGAGCAGGGTGAGGCCCGAGAGATCCAGCGTGTCGGCGCCCGCGGCCGCATCGAGAAGCGGCTGCCAGAGCCGCCCGGCCGTCTCGGTGTCGAGGCGGCCGGACAGGCGGAGTGTGCCGCCGTCCCGCTGGAAGGCGGCCGGGGCGGCGGCGTCCATTCCGCCTACATGCCGACCGCCGGCCCGGCCTGCAACCCGGCGGGCGGCGACAGCGCGTGGATCAGCACCGCCGCCGCCTGCGCGACGTTCAGCGACTGCACCGCGCCGCGGCGTTGCAGCGTGACGCGCGCGGCGCAGGCGGCGATGGTCGCGGCGTCGAGCCCCTCCTCCTCGTTGCCGAGCAGCAGTGCGATTGGCCGGTTGCGCGGGATCGCTTCGGGCGGCGCGCCGCCCTCGGCCACGGCGGCGACGGTCATGTGCGTGCGGGTGAGGCCGCGCAGCACGCCGGGCCATTCGGGCGCGCGAAAGAGGTCGAGCAGGTCGAGCCCGCCTTCCGCCACCCGATGCGCCGAATCGGTCGGCCCGGCGCCGCGCGGGTCGGGTGACAGCACGAGCGCCCGACAGCCGAAGAACGCCGCCGAGCGGGCGATGGCGCCGAGATTGTGCGGGTTGCCGATGGCGTGCAGCACCGGCAGCACGGGCGCGGCCGACAGCACGGAGGGCGGCGGCCAGGGCAGGCTGGGCACCACGCGCGGCAGGGCGATGGCGCAGATACCGCCATGGTGGGGCGTGCCGGCGATCCGGGCGAGCTCCTCGGGCGGCACCTCGCGGTAGGGCTTCCTCGCCTTGGCCAGGGCGGCGCAGACCGGCCCCGCCTCGGCGCGGCGGGAAGCGGTGAAGAACAGGCGCAGGATGGTGGCGGGGCGGCGGGCGAACAGGGCCGCGACGGCGGCCGGGCCGCAGATCCGCGCGGGTTCGGGGGGCTGGGGCATCGGGTGGACCCTGCGCGGGCCGGCGGCTCAGCGCAAGGCGCGGCCGCGCTTCACCGCGTCCTCGCCGAACTTCGCGCGCAGCGCCTCGATCGCCTTGTGGCGGGCGGCGCGGCGCGGCGCATCGGGGTCGGCGAGGTCGCCCTGGTCGGCGGCCTCGATCGGCGCGAGAGGCTGCGCGCCGAGGCCGATCAGGCGGAAGGCCGTGCCGTCCGCCTCCCGCGCCAGCAGCGCGCGGGCGGCGGCGAACAGCGTGTCGGGCAGAGCGGTCGGCGCGGGCAACCGGGCCGAGCGGGTGCGGAGCGCGAAGCCGGAGGTCTTCAGCTTCAGCACGATCCCGGCGGCGGCCAGACGCTTTTCGGCAAGCCGCCTCGCCAGTTTCTCGGCCATCCGCCACAGCGGGCGCTCGAGGTCGGGGATCGCCGAGAGATCGGTCTCGAAGGTGGTTTCGGCGCTGACCGACTTCGTCTCCCGCTCCGGCGATACGGCGCGGGAATCCTCGCCGCGGGCGCGGGCGGCGAGCGCCGGGCCCTCCTCGCCAAGGCGCCGGGCGGCCTCGGCATCGGAGAGGGCGGCGATCTGCCCGAGGGTGGCGAAGCCCTGGGCGGCGAGCCGCTTCGCGAAGGCGGGGCCGATGCCGGGCAGAACCCCGACCGGCTGCGCGGCGAGCCAGGCGCGGCCTTCCTCTGCCGACAGCACGGCAAAGCCGCGCGGCTTGTCGCGCTCGGCGGCGAGTTTCGCGAGCAGCCGATTGGGGGCGAGGCCGATCGAGACCGTCACCCCCACTTCCCGCTCCACCGCCAGCGCGAAGCGGGCGAGCACCACGGCGGGCGGGGCGCGGTGCAGCGCCTCGGTGCCGGAGAGATCGAGCACCGCCTCGTCGATCGAGAGCGGCTGCACCAGCGGCGTCAGCGCCTCCATCAGCCCGCGGATGGCGCGCGCGGCGGCGGCGTATTTCGCCATGTCGGGCCTGATCACCACGGCCTCCGGGCAGAGGGCGAGGGCCTTGAACATCGGCATGGCGCTGCGCACGCCCGACAGCCGCGCGACGTAGCAGGCGGCCGCCACTACGCCTCGCCTGCCGCCGCCGACGATGACGGGCTTCGCGCGCAGGTCCGGCCGGTCGCGCTTCTCGACCGAGGCGAAGAAGGCGTCCGCATCCACATGGGCGACCGTCAGGCGGAACAGCTCGGGGTGCGACACCACCCGCCGCGAGCCGCAGGCGGGGCAGGGGCCCTCCATCGCCTCCGCCGTCGCCAGGCAGTCGCGGCAGAGGGCGGGCATGGCGCTACCGGGCGTCGTCCCACAGCCGCGCCGCGCCGAACACGCCCGAGGAATCGCCGTGCGCGGCCTGCACCACGCGGGTCGTGAACACGTCGCCGAACACCCAGGGGCGCATCAGGCCGGGCAGGTCCCGGTACAGGTGCTGCATGTTGGATGCCCCGCCGCCGAGCACGATGATGTCGGGGTCGAGGATGTTGACGATCATCGCCAGCGCCCGCGCCAGCCGGTCCGCGTGGTTGGCGAGGGCGCGGACGGCGGCGGCGTCGCCGGCGGCGGCGGCGGCCTCGATGCCGGTCGCGCTGCGGTGGCCCTTGCCCTTCCAGTCGGCGGCGAGCGCCGTGCCGGCGATCCAGGTCTCGAGGCAGTCGGGGCGGCCGCACCAGCAGCGATGGCCTTCGGCGCGCTCGGCCTCCGTCATCCAGGGCAGCGGCGTGTGGCCCCATTCGCCGGCCACCCGGTTCGGCCCGTCATGCGCGCGGCCGTCGAGCGCGATGCCGCCGCCACAGCCGGTGCCGAGAATGGCGGCGAAGACGAGGCGATGCCCGGCGCCGGCGCCGTCGGCGGCTTCCGACACGGCCAGGCAGTTAGCGTCGTTGCTGAAGCGGATGTCCCGTTGCAACCGTGCCTGAAGATCCTCGGCGAAGCGGCTGCCGTTCAAGCATTGCGTGTTGGAGTTGCGGACCAGCCCGGTCGCCGGGGAGAGGCTGCCCGGCATGCCGACGCCGACCGTGCCCCTCGCGCCGAGCCTGGCTTCCGCGCGTTCGACCAGCCCGGCAACCGCCTCCACGATCTCCTTGTATTCGGCTGGCGTCGCCACCCGCTCCCGGTGCACCGGCGCGCCATCCGCGCCGAGCGCCACCAGCTCCGCCTTGGTGCCGCCGAGGTCCACCCCCAACCTGATCGTCCCGCTCATGCGGCCAGGGTGGCGGCGGCGGGGCGGCGCGGCAAGCGGCTTGCGGCGCGCGAGGCGCAGGCCCAGACTCCGGCCGCCATGTCCGACACGCTGCTCGACGTCCAGGGGCTCACCTGCCCGCTGCCGGTCCTCAAGGCCAACAAGGCGCTGCGTGCCCTGCCGCCCGGCGCGAGGCTGACGGTGGTGGCGACCGACCCCGCCTCGGTCAAGGACTTCCAGGCCTATGCGAAGGAGACGGGCCATGCGCTCGTCGCCTTCAGCGAGGACAAGGGCATCTTCCGCTTCACGCTGAAGAAGGGCGAGGAACCGGCGGCATGAGCGTGCTGTTGCTGTCGCACCGCGCCTGCCTCGACCATGATGCGGGGTCCGACCACCCGGAATGCCCGGAGCGGCTGCGGGCGGTGCTGCGGGCGCTGGAACACCCGGATTTCCTGCTGCTGCAGCGCGACGAGGCGCCGCCGGCAAGCGCGGAGCAGCTGACGCGCGTGCATCCGGCCGAGTATGTGGACGCCATCCTCGGCATCCGCCCCGCGCCCGGCCACCGCTTCGCGCTGGACCCCGACACCTGGATGTCCCACGGCTCGGCCGAGGCCGCGCTGCGGGCGGCCGGCGCCGCGGTGCAGGCGGTGGACGAGGTGGCGACGGGCCGCGTCCGCCGCGCCTTCTGCGCCACCCGACCGCCCGGCCACCATGCGGAGCCAGGCAAGCCGATGGGCTTCTGCCTGTTCGCCAATGCCGCGGTGGCGGTGCGCCACGCCCAGGCGGCGCATGGGTTGTCGCGGGTCGCGGTGCTGGATTTCGACGTGCATCACGGCAACGGCACCCAGGCGGTGTTCGAGCGGGATGCGTCGGTGCTGTTCCTCTCCTCCCACCAGTCGCCCTGCTATCCGGGCACCGGATCGCCGCGCGAAACCGGCGTCGGCAACATCGTCAACGCCACCCTGCCGCCCGGCGCCGACGGGGCGGCCTTCCGCGCCGCCTGGGCGGAGACGCTGCTGCCGGCGCTGGATGCGTTCCGCCCCGAGATGATCATCGTCTCGGCCGGCTTCGATGCCCATGCCGCCGACCCGCTGGCGCAACTCCGCCTGCGCGAGGCGGACTTCGCCTGGCTGACCGCGGAAATCTGCGACGCCGCCGACCGGATGTGCGGCGGGCGGGTCGTCTCGCTGCTGGAAGGCGGGTATGACCTGGACGCGCTCGCCTCCTCGGCGGCCACGCATGTGCGCGGGCTGATGGGGTTGTGACGCCACGGTTCCCCCTGCCCCCCGCCTCTGTCTAGATTGCCTGACAACACGCCACCGGGAGACGCCATGCCGCCCGCCAAACCGGCCCCCGACACGCCGGCCGACATCGCCGCCCTGTCCTTCGAAGACGCTCTCGCCGAGCTGGAAGCCATCGTGAAGCGGCTGGAGGGCGGCCAGGCGAAGCTCGAGCAGGCGATCGCGGAATACGAGCGCGGCGCCGCGCTGCGCGCCCATTGCGAGCGCAAGCTGGCGGAAGCGGAGATGAAGCTGCAGGCCGTCGTCACCGCCGCCAACGGCCAGCCCGCGGGCCTGCGCGATGTCGAATAGCAACCTGATCGTGGGCAGCCTGGCGGAAGCCATGGCCGAGGCCGCGGCCGAGATCGAGGAGGCGCTCGACATCCTGCTGCCGCCCGTGGAAGGGCCGGAGGCCGTGCTGGCCGAGGCCATGCGCTGGGGCGCGATGGGCGGCGGCAAGCGGCTGCGCGGCTTCCTGGTGCTGGAAGGCGCGCGGCAGTTCGGCGTGGCGCGCGACGCCGCGCGGCGCGCGGCGGCGGCGGTCGAGATGCTGCACGCCTACAGCCTGATCCACGATGATCTGCCGGCGATGGACAACGACACGCTCCGCCGCGGCAAGCCGACCGTGCATGTGAAATTCGGCGAGGCCAGCGCCATCCTGGCCGGCGACGCCCTGCAGGCCCACGCCTTCGCCGTGCTGACGGCGGAGGAGACGCATTCCGACCCGTGGGTGCGCGCGGAGCTGGCGCATCGGCTCGCCGTCGCGGCAGGGCCCAAGGGCATGTGCGGCGGGCAGATGCTGGACATGCTGGCCGAGCGCGCGGCCGAGCCGCTGACCGAGCCCGAGGTCGCGCGGCTGCAGCTGCTGAAGACCGGCCGGCTGATCGAGTTCGCGGCCGAGGCCGGCGCCATCCTGGGCAAGGCGCCCTGGCCGCTGCGCCAGGCGCTTTCGGCCTATGGGCGGGAGCTCGGCGCGGCCTTCCAGATCGCCGATGATCTGCTGGACGCGACCGCGACGCCCGAGGAGACCGGCAAGGCGACTGGCAAGGACGCCGGCGCCGGCAAGGCGACGCTCGTGTCGCTGTGGGGCGTGGAGCGCGCCCGCGCGCAGGCGGAACGTCTGGCCGCGCAGGCGCGCGTGCATCTCGACAGCTTCGGGGAGCGTGCCGATCTGTTGCGGCAGCTCGCCGACTATACCGTCTCCCGGAGGAAATGATGGCCGTCACGCCGGTTACCCCGCTGCTCGACCGGGTGCGGATCCCCGCCGACCTCCGGAACTTCTCGACCGAGCAGCTGAAGCAGCTGGCCGAGGAGCTGCGCGCCGAGACCGTCTCCGCCGTCTCCGTCACCGGCGGGCATCTCGGCGCCTCGCTCGGGGTCGTCGAACTGACGGTCGCGATCCACGCGGTGTTCGACACGCCGCAGGACCGGCTGATCTGGGACGTCGGCCACCAGGCCTATCCGCACAAGATCCTGACCGGGCGGCGCGACCGCATCCGCACGCTGCGCCAGGGCGGGGGCCTCTCCGGCTTCACCAAGCGGAGCGAGAGCGAATACGACCCGTTCGGCGCGGCGCATTCCTCCACCAGCATTTCCGCCGGCCTCGGCATGGCCGCGGCGCGCGACCTGAAGGGCGAGACGCGCAACGTCATCGCCGTGATCGGCGACGGGGCGATGAGCGCGGGCATGGCCTTCGAGGCGATGAACAATGCGGGCGCCATGAAGGCCCGCCTGATCGTCGTGCTCAACGACAACGACATGTCCATCGCGCCGCCGACCGGGGCGCTCAGCGCCTATCTGTCGAAGCTGATCTCCTCGCGCCCCTTCATCTCCTTCCGCGAGGGCATGGCGCGGCTGGCGAAGCGCTTCCCGGCGCCGATCGAGCGCATGGCCAAGCGCGCCGACGAGTACACCCGCGGCCTGCTGACCGGCGGCACGCTGTTCGAGGAGCTCGGCTTCTACTACGTCGGGCCGATAGACGGGCATGAGCTCGACCACCTGCTGCCGGTGCTGCGCAACGTGCGCGACGCGGAGGACGTGCACCCGATCCTCGTCCATGTCGTGACGCAGAAGGGCAAGGGCTACGCCCCGGCCGAGGAATCCGCCGACAAGTACCACGGCGTGCAGAAGTTCAACGTCGTCACCGGCGAGCAGCAGAAGGCGCCGCCCGGCCCGCCCGCCTACACCAAGGTGTTCGCCCAGGCGCTGATCGCGGAGGCCGAGGCGGATGAGCGGATCGTCGCCGTCACCGCGGCGATGCCCGGCGGCACCGGGGTGGATGCGTTCGCCCGGAGGTTCCCGAAACGCGCCTTCGATGTCGGCATCGCCGAGCAGCACGCCGTCACCTTCGCCGCCGGCATGGCGACCGAGGGGCTGAAGCCCTTCGTCGCCATCTACTCCACCTTCCTGCAGCGCGGCTACGACCAGCTGGTGCATGACGTCGTGCTGCAGAAGCTGCCCGTCCGCTTCGCGATGGACCGCGCCGGGCTGGTCGGCGCCGATGGCGCGACGCATGCGGGCGCCTACGACATCGCCTATCTCGGCTGCCTGCCGGACATCGTGCTGATGGCGGCCGGCGACGAGGTGGAGCTGATGCACATGGTGGCGACCGCCGCCGCCTTCGACGACGGGCCCATCGCCTTCCGCTATCCGCGCGGCGAGGGGCTGGGGCTTGCGCTCCCCGCGCGCGGCACGCCGCTCGAGATCGGGCGCGGACGCGTGGTGCGCGAGGGCACGCGCATCGCCATCCTGAACTACGGCGCGCGCCTTGCGGAATGCCGCGTCGCCGCCGAGGATCTCGCGGCGCGCGGCCTTTCCGCCACCATCGCCGACATGCGCTTCGCCAAGCCGCTCGACACGGCGCTGATCGAACGCCTCGCGCGCGAGCACGAGGTGGTGCTGACCATCGAGGAAGGCTCGCTCTGCGGCTTCGGCGCGCTGGTGCTGCACCACCTCGCGGCGCGCGGGATGCTCGACCGCGGCCTTAGGATCCGCACCCTCACCCTGCCGGACCGGCTGATAGACCATGACACGCCGCGCAGGCAGTACGATGTCGCCGGGCTCAATGCGCCGCAGATCATCGCCGCGGCGCTCGCCGCGCTCGGGCGGGACGTGGCGGCGGAGCCGGCGCGGGCGTGACGCGGGGCGCCGCGGGCGGCAGGCGCCGCGCCGACCAGGCGCTGGTGGAGCGAGGCCTTGCCGAAAGCCGCACCCGCGCGCAGGCGCTGATCATGGCGGGCCTCGTATTCTCCGGCGAGGCGCGGGTGGCGAAGCCGGGCGACGCGGTGCGCGACGACGCGCCGCTCTCCGTGCGCGGGCAGGACCACCCCTGGGTGTCGCGCGGCGGGCTGAAGCTTGCGCATGGCCTCGATGCCTTCGGCTTCGCTCCGGCGGGGCGCGTCTGCCTCGACATCGGCGCCTCCACCGGGGGGTTCACGGATGTCCTGCTCTCGCGCGGCGCGGCGAAGGTCTATGCGGTGGATGTCGGGCAGGGGCAGCTGGCCTGGAAGCTCAGGACCGATCCGCGCGTGGTGGTGCTGGAGAAGACCAACGCGCGGCATCTGGACGCGGCGCTGATCCCCGAGCCGGTCGGCGCGCTGGTGTGCGACGCCTCCTTCATCGGGCTGCGCACCGTGCTGCCGGCGGGGCTCGCGCTCTGCGCACCCGGCGCCTTCCTGGTGGCGCTGATCAAGCCGCAGTTCGAGGCGGGTCCGGAGCGGGTGGGCAAGGGGGGCGTGGTGCGCGACAGGGCGGTGCAGGCCGAGGTATGCGACATCATCGCGCGCTGGCTCGGCGGGCAGCCCGGGTGGGTGGTGCGCGGCGTCACCGAAAGCCCGATCCTGGGCCCTGAGGGCAACCGCGAGTTCCTGATCGGGGCGGAGCGGGCGTCAACGGCGCCGTAACGGTTGCGCCCCATCCTGCCGGGGCGATTCCCCAAGCCCGGATGATGCCGCATGACCCGATCGCCTTCCCTTCCCCTGCCGGCGGCCGAAGCCCTGCACTCGGACGCCGCGCCGGAGGCGGCCGCGCAGGCCGCCGCCGCGGCGCTGGCCGCCGAGGGCGAGGCGCTCCTCTCTTCCCTCGCCGCGCCCTTCGCGCGCGGGCGGCGGGCGGCGGCAGAGCGTCTCGGCGGCATCCTGCGCGAGCTTGCCGGCCTCGTCCCCGCGCCGCCGGCCTGGCCCGCGGCCGGCGCGCCGGAAAGCGCCGATCCCGCCCCGCTCGAACGGCTGATCGCGCTTGCCTCCGCGCTCGCCGAGGCGGCGACGGTGGAGGCCGACATCATCGCCGGGCTGCGCGACCAGCAGCAGGGGTCGGCCGCCATCGCCGCGGCGACGCAGGAACTCGTCGCCTCGGTCGGCGACATCGCCGCCGAGGCCGAACGGGTGGCGGGCCAGGTCGAGCAGGTGCGCGACCGCGCGCAGTCGGCCCGCACCGGCGCCGCCGCCGCCACCGGCGAGATGGCCGCGGTCGCCCGGCTTGTCGCGGATGCCGCAGAGCGGGTGGAGGCGCTGGCCCGCACGCTCGACAAGGTCGCCGACATGGCCGGGCTGATCGAGCGCATCGCGAGCCAGACCAACCTGCTGGCCTTGAACGCCACGATCGAGGCGGCGCGCGCCGGCGAGGCGGGCAAGGGCTTCGCCGTCGTCGCCTCCGAGGTGAAGAGCCTGTCCCGCCAGACCGCCGGGGCGACCGAAGACATCCGCGGCGTCATCGGCGAGGCGCGCTCGGGCATGGCGGCGGTGCTGTCCACCATGCGCGAGGCCGCGGGCTCGGTGGGCGGCGTGGATGCCAGGCTGTCCGGCGTTGCCGAGGCAGTCGTGCAGGTGGCCGAGAGCATCTCCCATGCCTCGGGCGGGGTGCGGCAGATCTCCGGCATCCTGGAGCAGCAGCGGCTCGCCGCCGACGAGGTGGCGGCGAACATGGCGGCGGTGGCCGCCCGCGCGCGCGAGGCCCTGGCGGCGGCGGAGGCCGGGGTGGAAGCGCTGCGCCAGGCGGAGAAGCTGGCGCTGGCCGAGGCGAATGCCGCCTTCGAGGCGCCGGTGCCGCACAAGGTGCTGCGGATGGCGCGGCTCGATCATCTGCTGTGGAAGAAGCGGCTGGGCGACCTGCAGGCGGGCCTGATCTCGCTGCGCCCGGACGAGCTTGCCTCCGACGAGGCCTGCCGGCTGGGCAAGTGGTATTTCGGCCCGGCCAGCCTGCCCTATCGCCGCCTGCCGGCCTATGCGGCGCTCGCCGCCCCGCACAAGGCGGTGCACCGGCACGGCAGGGCGGCCGCCGAGGCGCATGGGCGCGGCGACCTCGAGGCGATGCGGCAGGAGATGGCGGCGCTTGCCGCCGCATCCTCCGAGGTGCTGCGGCTGCTCGACGAACTGCGGCAGCAGGCCGAGCAGGCCGGCATCCGGGGCTGAAGCGCGGCACTCGGCTGGTGACGGCCCCCTACACGGTGGTGGCGATGGCCGGCTGCAAGTCCGCCCGCTTCGCGTCACGATGCTGCGGGTTGCGGAAGCGCAGCTCGCCGTCCGGCGCGGCGTCCGGCGGGGCCATGCCGAACAGCTCCATCCGGCTGGCGCAGGTGGCGGCGACCAGGCTGCGCGCCGCGGGCTCGGTCAGGAAGCGACGCACCGCGCCTTCCAGCTCCAGCCGCTCCCGCAGCCCGCGCCATTCGCCGCGCTCCACCTCGTCGAGGAACATCGCCATGATGCCGGGGCGTTCGCCGGAAAGCCGCGCAGGGGCGGCGGCGGCCATGCGCCGCACCACGGCATCGCTGATCGCGTTCTCCCGCCCCGCGCGGGCGGCCATCACGAACACCCCGCCGCCGCCGGGCGAGGCGGTGACGGCCAGATGCGCCTCCGGCCCGAACTGCGCGCGCAGCTCGGCGGGCAGCGCCGCGCCGGCCTGCGCCGCGCCGATCACCAGCGGGTCGAGCTTCAGGATCGCGTCCGCGGACTGGTCGGCGCGCTTCTCGGCAGCCAGAAGGTCCACGATGCGGCGCTGCAAGGCCGGCAGACCCTCGGGGCCGGACAGGCCTTCGGGCAGGGTGATCTTCAGCACATAGCGGCCGGGATGCGCGGCCAGCCAGGTCTGCAGTTCCGGGTTCACCTGGTCCACCAGGCGGCACCAGGCGCCGCGGTGCAGCGCGCGGCCATCCTCGGCCGAGACGGTCTCGCAGGCGATCTCGGCCACCGTGTCGCCGGCGCGGATGGTGAGGTCCCAGGGCGTGCCGTCGGTCAGGCCGGTGAAGGCGACGTCATAGCCGCGGGCGCGCTGCATCAGCGCGGTGCGGATCAGGTGGAAGACGGGAACCAGCGTCTCGTCGCCGGACAGCGCCGCCTCGATCCGTTCGCGCAGCCGCGCGCGGGCAGGGGTGGGCAGCGCGGCGGCGAGCCGCACCGCCTCCTCGGCGAAGGCGAGGGCGCGGCGTTCGGCGAGGGTGGGGCATTCCGGCGGCGCCTCGGCGGCGCGGGCCAGCAGCAGTTCCAGCGCGTAGCGCGCCTGCGCGGCCCGGCCTTCCAGCGAGCGCGGGCTGATTCGCCCGGCAAGCTCCTCTGATCGCTTGCGCCAGACGCGCTTGCCGGCCAAGCCCGCGAAGTTCGAAGCCGCCGCCGCCGAAGGGCGGGGATCCTGGAAGGGCATGCCCCTCTCCTGCGTTCTTGTTGTTGAGTGCTGGAGTAGGGCTTTGCGCGCCGCCCGGTCAAGCGGCGATACGGTAACCGTTCAGTTGCGCGGCAGCCGGGCGGTCGCGGGCGCGTCCGGGCATTGCGCGCGGTGGCGCAAGAGGTGATCGGCCAGCACGAGGGCCATCATCGCCTCGCCCACCGGCACGGCGCGGATGCCGACGCAAGGGTCGTGGCGGCCCTTGGTCGTCACTTCCGTCTCGCCGCCGCGCTGGTCCACGGATCGGCGGGGGGTGAGGATGGAACTCGTCGGCTTCACCGCGAAGCGGGCGACGATGGGCTGCCCCGTCGAGATGCCGCCCAGAATGCCGCCCGCGCGGTTGGACAGGAAGCGCACGGTGCCGTCCGGGTCCATCCGCATCTCGTCGGCGTTGTCCTCGCCGGAGAGGGCGGCGGCGGCGAAGCCCTCGCCGATCTCGACGCCCTTCACCGCGTTGATGCCCATGAGCGCCGCGGCGAGATCGGCGTCGAGCTTGCCGTAGATCGGCGCGCCCAGGCCGGGGGGGACGCCTTCGGCCACGATCTCGATCACCGCGCCGAGCGAGGAGCCCGCCTTGCGCGCGGCGGCGAGGCGCGTTTCCCAGCGTGCGGCGGCGGCGGCGTCGGGGCAGAAGAAGGGGTTCCTGTTCGTTTCGTCCCAGTCGAAGGCGTCGCGGCTGATGCGGTCGCCGCCCATGGCGACGAGGGCGCCGCGGATCGTCACGCCCGGTCCAAGCACCTTGCGCGCGATGGCGCCGGCGGCCACCCGCATCGCCGTCTCCCGCGCGGACGACCGGCCGCCGCCGCGATAATCCCGCACGCCGTATTTCAGGTGATAGGTCAGGTCGGCATGGCCGGGGCGGAAGGTCTCCGCGATGTCGGAATAGTCCTTGCTGCGCTGGTCGGTGTTTTCCACGAACAGCGCGATGGGCGTGCCGGTGGTGAGGCCCTCGAACACGCCGGAAAGGATGCGGACCTCGTCCGCCTCCTGCCGCTGTGTGGTGAACTTCGACTGGCCGGGACGGCGGCGGTCGAGGAAGGGCTGGATGTCGGCCTCGGAGAGCGCGATGCCGGGCGGGCAGCCGTCCACGACGCAGCCGATGGCGGGGCCATGGGATTCGCCCCAGGTGGTGACGCGGAACAGGTGGCCGTGGGTGTTGTGGGACATGGGGCCGGTGAGACGGCGCTCACCCCCGCTCCACCGTCAAATCCGGCGCATCCGGGTGCTTCATGCCGACGGTGTGGTAGCCGCAATCCACATGGTGCACCTCGCCCGTCACGCCGGTGGACAGCGGCGAGAGCAGATACACCCCCGCGCCGCCCACCTCCTCCAGCGCCACGTTCCGCCGCATCGGGCTGTTGTACTGGTTCCACTTCAGGATGTAGCGGAAATCGCCGATGCCGCTCGCCGCCAGCGTCTTGATCGGGCCGGCGCTGATGGCGTTGACGCGGATGTTCCGCTCGCCGAGGTCGGCCGCCATGTAGCGCACGCTGGCTTCCAGCGCTGCCTTGGCCACGCCCATGACGTTGTAGTGCGGCACCCATTTCTCGGCGCCGTAGTAGGAGAGCGTCAGCAGCGCCCCGCCATCCCCCATCAGCGCCGCCGCCCGCCGGCCGACGGCGGCGAAGGAATAGCAGGAGATGTCGAGCGCCTGCAGGAACGCCTCGCGCGGGGTGTCGAGATACCGCCCGCGGAGATACTGCTTGTCGGCAAAGCCGATGGCGTGCACCAGGAAGTCGAGCCGCCCCCAGCGCGCCTCGATCGCGGCGAAGGCGGCGTCCATGTCCTCGTCGCTCGCCACGTCGCAGGGCACCACGAGGTCGGAGCCGACGCTCTCGGCCAGCGGCTTCACGCGCCGGCCCAGCGCCTCGCCCTGGAAGGTGAAGGCCAGCTCCGCCCCCTGCGCCGCGCAGGCGCGCGCGATGGCCCAGGCGATCGAGCGGTCATTCGCCACGCCCATGATCAGCCCGCGCCGCCCCTGCATCAGCGTTCCGGTCGGGATCGTGGCGAGGGGCTGCTCGTCGGGCATGGGACAGGGCACCGTGGTTGATGGAGCGCGGGCGGGATGGCACACCCGGCCACCCCGGGCAAGGCCCGAGCACGACCGGAGCCCCGCATGACCGACCCCTTCGCCCTGTTCTCGGCCTGGTTCGCGGAGGCCGCAGCGAGCGAGCCGAACGACCCGAACGCCATGTGCCTGGCCACCGCCACGCCGGAGGGCGCGCCGTCGGCCCGGATGGTGCTGCTGAAGGGGCTGGACGCCGAGGGCACGCCCGGCCGCGGCTTCGTGTTCTACACCAATCTCGAAAGCCGCAAGGGCGGGGAACTCGCCGCCAACCCGCAGGTCGCGCTGCTGTTCCACTGGAAGACGCTCGGGCGGCAGGTGCGGGTGGAGGGTCGCGTCACGCCCGTCTCGCCCGAGGAGGCGGACGCCTACTACGCCACCCGCGCGCGGATGAGCCGCATCGGCGCCTGGGCGTCGCGGCAGTCGCGGCCGCTCGCCTCGCGCAGCGAACTGGAGGCCGCCGTCGAGGCGTTCGACAGCCGCTTCCCCGGCGAGGACATCCCGCGCCCGCCCCACTGGTCCGGCTTCCGCGTCACGCCTGCGCGCATCGAGTTCTGGCGCGACATGCCCTTCCGCCTGCATGACCGCACCCTCTTCGAGCGCGACGGCGAAGGCTGGCGGAGCGGCCTGCTCTACCCGTGAGCATCCCGGCGGAGCAGGCGGCGGCGGCCGCGCTCTGCGCCGCCGCGACGGGGGCGGAGACCCCGGTCGAGACGCATATCTCGGCGGTCTTCGTCGGGCGCGAGCGGGTGCTGAAGCTGCGCAAGGCGGTGCGGCTGCCCTTCCTGGACCAGACCGCCGCCGCGCGCCGCGCCGCCCTGGCCGAGCGCGAACTGGCGCTGAACGCGCCGCACGCGCCCGGCCTCTATCGCGGCCTGCGGCGGGTGGCCCGCGCGGCGGATGGCGCGCTGGCGCTGGACGGGGCGGGCGAGGCGGTGGAGACGCTGGTCGAGATGGCGCCGATCCCGCCCGGCGATTTCCTCGACGCCGTCGCGGCGCGCGGCGGGCTGACGCCGCCGCTGCTCGACGCGCTCGGCGATGCGGTCGCCGCGCTGCACGACGCGGCGCCGCGCGTGCCGGACGGCCATGACGAGGTGGCGCGCTTCGCCCGCGTGCTCGACGGCAACCTCTCCAGCGCGCTCGCCGCCGGGCTGGACGGGGAGGCCGCGCGCGCCTGGCACGCGGCGGCGCATGCCCGGCTCGAGGCGCTCGCGCCGTCGCTCGCCGCGCGGGCCGATGCCGGCTTCGTCCGCCGCTGCCATGGCGACCTGCATCTCGGCAATCTCGCGCTGTGGCACGGCCGCCCGGTGCCCTTCGACGCGCTCGAGTTCGACGAGCGGCTCGCCACCACCGACACGGGCTACGACCTGGCCTTCCTGCTGATGGACCTCGAGCTGCGCGCCGGCCGCGCGGCGGCGAACCGGGTGCTCGCGCGCTACGTCGCCCGCACCGGGGATGCCTGGCTGTGCGCCGGGCTCGCGCTCTGGCTGTCCACCCGAGCGATGGTGCGGGCGCATGTGTCGGCGGCGGCCGGGCGCGACGGGGCGCGCTACCTGGCCTTCGCGGAGGATGCGCTGCGGCCTGTGGCCCCGCGCCTCGTCGCCGTCGGCGGCGTGACGGGCACGGGCAAGACGCGGCTGGCCCGCGCGCTGGCGCCGCTGTTCGGCGCAGCACCCGGCGCGCTGCATCTCCGCAGCGACGAGATCCGCAAGCGCCAGCACGGCGTCTCGCCCGAGACGCGGCTGCCGCCCGCCGCCTACACGCCCGAGGCCAGCGCGCGCGTCCATGAAGAACTTTTCATGATGACGCGCACGGCGCTCGGCGCGGGCCATTCGGTCATCGCCGACGCGATGTTCCTCGACCCGGCGATGCGCGAGGGCATCGCCGCCGCGGCGGGGGCTGCGCGCTTCGACGGGCTGTGGCTGACGGCGCCGGCCGAGGTGCTGGAAGCCAGGGTGTCCGCGCGCTCCGGCGATGCGTCGGACGCCGATGCGACGGTGCTGCGGCGGGTGCTTGCCGCCGATCCGGGCCCGCTGTCCTGGCATGTGCTGGATGCGAGCGCGGATGCCGAAGCGGCGGCGCGCGCGGTGCTCGGCCTGCCCCCATTCCCGAACGCGCCCGCGCCCGGCTAGACTTCGCGGCGACGAGGGGCGGATCGGGAGACATCACGCCATGGCATTCCGCAGGATCCTGCTGCCGCTGACCGGCACCGCCGCCGGCGAGGCTGCGCTGCACACCGCGCTGACCGTCGCGCAGATCTGGAACGCACATGTGCATTGCCTGCATGTGCGGGTTGACGCGCGCGACGTCGCGCCGCTGGCAGGCGAAGGCCTGTCCGGCGCGATGATCGAGGAGATGATGGCGGCGACCGAACGCGAGGCCGGCGAGCGCGCCGCCCGCGTGCGCGCCCTGTTCGACCGCTTCATCGCCGGCAAGGACGTGACGATCGCCGAAAGCGCCGAGGCCGCGCAGAAGGCCCCGGGCGCGACGCTGTCCTTCGAATCCGTCGCCGGCCGCGAGGAGGATCTGGTGGCGCAGCAGTCGCGCCTCTACGACCTCGCGGTGGTCGCGCATCCGGATGCGGGGGAGGACGTGTCCTCCTCCGACGCGCTGCATGCCGTGCTGTTCGATTCCGGCCGGCCCGTGCTGATGGCCCCGCGCGAGCCGCCGAAGGAGATCGGCACCCGCGTCTGCGTCGCCTGGAACGGCAGCGCCGAGAGCGCCGCCGCCGTCGCCGCCGCGCTTCCCTGGCTGCACCGCGCCAGCGCCATCCGTATCCTGCATTCCGAGGACTACCAGCGCCGCGGCCCGAAGGCGGAAGGCATCGCCGCCTATCTGCACTGGCACGGCATCTCCTGCGAACTCATGCCGTTCAAGCCGATGACGAAGGAGGTCGGCGCCGGGCTGCTGGGTGCCGCGCGCGATTTCGGCGCCGACCTGCTGGTGATGGGCGCCTACAGCCATTCGCGGCTGCGGCAGCTGATACTCGGCGGCGTCACGCGCCATGTGCTGGAGAACGCCGACCTGCCGGTGCAGATGTGCCGCTGATGCGCCGCCGGACCATCCTCGCCGCCGCGGCGCTGTCTCCCTTCGCCGCCGCCGCCCAGGCGCCGGGCTGGCGGCCGGAACGGCCGGTGCGGCTGATCGTGCCCTTCCCGCCGGGCGGCGGCACCGACATCGCGGCGCGCGCCCTGGCCGAGGTGCTGCCGCCGCGCCTCGGGCAGCCGGTGATCGTGGAGAACCGCCCCGGCGCCAACGGCGCGGTGGCGGGAGAGGCGGCGGCGCGCGCCGCGCCGGACGGGCACACGCTGCTGGTCGCCACCGCCGCCGGCTTCGCCGCAGCGCCCGCGCTCGGCGTCGCGTTGCCCTATGACGTGGCGGCGGATTTCACTCCCGTCGCCATGCTCGGGCTGTTCCCGCTGGTGATCACGGCGCACCCGTCCATGCCGGCGACGCTGCGCGAGTTCCTGGCCCTCGTCCGCGAACGCCCGGGCGCGCTGAACTACGGCTCGGCCGGAATCGGCTCGACCAACCACCTGGTGATGGCGCTGGTGCTGGACGCGGCGGGCGGGCTGCGCATGGAACATGTGCCCTATCGCGGCGCCGCGCAGGCGCAGGCGGACCTCGCCGGCGGCCAGGTGCAGGCGATGGTGGACAGCCTCGCCGCAGCGCGCGGCGCGATCGAGGCCGGCCGCGTGCGGGCGCTCGCCGTCACCACCGCGGAACGCCAGGCGACGCTGCCGGAGGTGCCGACGTTGCGCGAACAGGGCGTGGACCTGGTGCATCCCGGCTGGGCGGCGATCGTCGCGCCCGCGCGCACCCCGCCGCAGGCGGTGCTGGCGCTGAACGCCGCGGTGAACGACGCGCTGGCCGACCCGGCGGTGGCCGCGCGCTGGCGCAGCCTGGTGATAGACCCGATGCGGGCGAGCCCCGAGGAGGTCGGCGCCTTCATGGCCGCCGACCGCGAGCGGACGACGGCGCTGGTGCGCCGCCAGGGCATCCGCGCGGAGCAGTAGCGGCGGCGCATCATCACCGTCGCTGATCGCGGCCATCCGCCCGGCGCCCTTCCGCCCGGCTCGCGACCGGCCCATCTCCGGGCGGACGATGCCGCGGCCCCTTCCGGGCCGTACGCCCAGGAGACCACTGCAATGATCGAGATCCGCCCCTTCGCCAGCCTCGGCGGCGCGAACCACGGCTGGCTCAAGGCGAAGCACCATTTCTCCTTCGCCTCCTACCAGGACCCT
>Ga0272446_1002395_pt1 | contig 25704 bp, 18 predicted proteins | sample YNPCB0061_FD_194587 | JGI IMG/M metagenome (GOLD analysis project Ga0272446, IMG submission 194587) | Hot spring microbial mat communities from Yellowstone National Park, WY, United States - YNP-CB-006-1 | ecosystem: Environmental > Aquatic > Thermal springs > Hot (42-90C) > Sediment | place...
GGGGGAGGGTTGGGGTGGGGGCGAAGCGCGTATGTGCAACGTATGGTGACTAAGACCCCCCTGATCTAAACCATATAACCAGCAGAACGGTTGATGTTCCATGATTATGTACTCAACAGCAACGTGACGTGCGCTATCCACAACAATGTGCACAGGATGGCGTCAATACGCCAGGAATTTCTGCGCATCAGAATGCGCCAGGTCGCCCCTTCAACCTTTTGTCCACCTTTTGTATATAGTGCCATGCTGTTGACTTTTATGCTATAATCCCGATGCATGATGGTAGTATGTAGTTCGCACTACGTACCCCGCGGGGTCGATCCGGGGCAGCACGTGGACACGACTCAGCACAAGGCGCGGCTGCGCCAGTACTTCGACGGGATTGGCTTCGAGCGCTGGTCGGCAATCTATGGTGAGGCGCGACTCTCACCGATCCGCCGCTCGATCCGCGATGGCCACAGCGCCATGCTCGCGCTGGCTGAGCGCTGGCTCGACGCTGATGGCGTGGGCCGCGACGGCGCCGCGCTCGATGCAGGCTGCGGCACCGGGCTCTTCAGCCTGGCCCTGGCCGGGCGCGGGATGCAGGTGACCGCGGTTGATATCGCCCCGCAGATGGTCGCTGCGACCCGGACCGCCGCCAGCAACGCCGGGCTCGCCGAGCGCATCCAGGGCGTGGTCTCCGACCTCGAGGATCTACAGGGCCGCTACGACCTGGTCAGCTGCTTTGATGTGCTGATCCACTACCCGCCCGGCCCGTTCGAACGTATGCTGCACCACCTCGCCACGCTCAGCAGCGCGACCCTGCTCTTTACCTATGCGCCCTCCAGCCCGCTGCTCTCAGCGATGCACCGTATCGGCGCATACTTTCCCCATAGCCAGCGCCGCACCGACATCCAGATGATCCCCGAACCCCTGGTGCGCGCCACCCTGCACGATTGCGCGATGACGATCCGCCGCTCGCAGCGCATCAGCAGCGGTTTTTACCATGTCACACTGGTCCAGGCGACGCGTCACTAGCTGAGGACGCGCCCTGTCGCGCCTCGCCTGTGTTGCCCGGCACGTTCCAACCGGGGGAGACGTAGTTCCTATTCTGTACTACACGTCACGAAGAAAGGGGGCCGTATGCGGAGGCTGCTTGGTCTCGCGCTGGCTGTCGGAACCGGCTACCTGCTCTGGCGCTGGTATTCCCGCGAGACGCTGACCGAGGGCGAGGGCACCGTGCATCTGCAGAGTGAGCACGAGCACTTCCATCTCCACGTCGATCTGCCGCCGGGGATGGAGATCCAGCCGGGGGATACGCTCGAGATCGTCGCGATGCCGAATGTCCAGGGCCAGACCCACGGTGAGATCACCTATACCAGCCCGGTCAAGCTCTACAAGGCGAGCTGGCTGCGCCGCAACTTGATCAAGCAGAGCAGCCTGATCGAGGTCAACGAGCTGGTGGAGCACCCCTGAGACATGGCTCAAACGCACGTGACAATCTAGCCTTTAGCTCCACAGCGCTCCAGCAATACAGACGGGCTGTGTGGAGCTGTGGAGGTGTGGAGCAACGGTCAAACTGGCATGGTCGCTGCTGGACCATGCGTAAGGAGGAGCTATGGAGCAGATGCCCGATCTGAGTGTCACGACCAGGCACGCCCTGCAGGAAGCTATGCTCACCCCCCGCTTCTACACCACCGACTTTAAAGCCATTGATGCCCTCGATATCGATAAGAATGGCCTGCGTGACGAGTTCGAGTGGATCCGCGAGGAGTTCGAACACGACTACAACAAGGGCCATTTTAAGCGCAATGAGGAGTTTCTGGCCAATTTCGATGATATGCCGGTGCGCCAGCTGTTCATCGAGTTCCTCGAGCGCTCCTGCACCGCCGAGTTCTCCGGCTGCATCCTCTATGCCGAGATGGTCAAGCACCTCAAGGATCCGACCATGCGCGCGATCTTCCGGTGCATGAGCCGCGACGAGGGGCGCCACGCCGGCTTCCTCAATAAGACGATGGCCGACCTGAATGTGGCCCTCGATCTGAGCGTGCTCCAGAAGCGCAAGAAGTATACCTACTTCAAGCCCAAGTTTATCTTCTATACCGTCTATCTCTCTGAGAAGATCGGATACTCGCGCTATATCCAGATCTACCGGCATCTGGCCAGGCATCCCGAGCATACCATCCACCCGATCTTCAAGTGGTTCGAGCAGTGGTGCAACGATGAGTACCGCCACGGCGAGTTCTTCTCGATGCTGATGCGCAGCCAGCCCGAGCTGCTCAATGAGCCGGCCAACCGACGCTGGATCCGCTTCTTCCTGCTCGCGGTCTATGCCACCATGTACCTGAATGACTGCCGCCGCGCCGAGTTCTACCAGGCGCTCGGCCTCAACTGGCGCCAGTACGACCAGGATGTGATCCGGCTGTGCAATCGCATCGCGACCCAGGTCTACCCGGAGACGCTGCCGGTCAATGACCCGCTCTTCTTCCACCAGCTCGATAAGGCGGCCGAGTATGACTCGCGGGCCAATGCGCTGGCCGCCGCCGGTGGGGCGATCAATCAGGCCCAGGCCGCTCGCCTGCGCGCCGGGGTGGCCCTGCGCCTGCTGGCAGCGTACCGCTTGCCGCCAGTGCCGACCACCGAGGCGACGAAGTGGCGTGGCCTCGAGGGCTTCCCGAACTATCCCGGGCCGGATCGGGTCACGCGGGTCGCCGCTGCCGACTAGGGGATACCGATGCGCATCGTCTTTCTCACCATCGATGGCAACCACGCCGGCGCGCTGCGCGAGGCCGCGGCCCGGCTCAAGGCTGAGCACGGCCTGACGCTAACGCCTGCCTGCTACGATGCCGCCTCGCTGCGCGATGAGGCAGGCTGGCGGCGCCTGGAACGCGATCTGCACGGGGCGGCGTTCGTCTTCGGGGCGCGGCTCTTCGGTGAGGAGTACGTGCGCCCGCTGGAGCGGTTGCTGAGCGCCGCCAGTTGCCCGGTGTTGATCATCACCTCCAACCCGGCGCTCATCCGCCAGACCCGGATCGGTAAGTTTGTGCTGGCCGCCCGCGAACGTGACGAGGCCAGCGGCCCGCTGCGCCAGTGGATCAAGAAGCTGCGCCCCCAGGGCGGCGCCGGCGAGGCGCGCCGCCAGCTCGCCGTGCTGCGCAATCTCAGTAAGGTGCTTAAGCTCATCCCCGGTAAGGCGCGCGACCTCTACACCTATATCGTCGCCCACCAGTACTGGACCAACGCCTCGCCCGAGAATCTCTACCGCTTGCTCTGCCTGCTGATCGAGGCTTATGTCCCCGGCCATAAGGGCAAGCTGCCGGTGCTCGATCCGGTCAGCTACCCCGAGCAGGCACTGATCCACCCCGATGCGCCGCACCCCTTCGAGACGCTGGCCGCCTACGAGCAGTGGCGCGCCGGTCGCGCCCGGGGGCCGCGGGGCCGCCAGGCTGCGCCATGGCAGGGCGCGGTTGGCATCCTCGCGCTGCGCACCGTCGCCCTGAGCGGCAATACTGCCCACCTCGACGCGCTGGTGCGCGCCCTGGAGGCGCGCGGTATCGAGGCACGCATGGCCTACGCCTCCGGCCTCGATATGCGCCCGGCGATCGAGGCCTTCTTCAGCGCCACGCCCGAGGCCACCCGCAGCTGGCGCCGGCCGGCGGCCGCCCACCCGGCGCCCCATGCGACGGTGGATATGCTGGTCAATGCCTCGGGCTTCGCGCTGGTCGGCGGGCCGGCCGAGAGCCGCCCTGCCGATGCGCGCGCTGCGCTCGAGCGCCTCGATGTGGGCTACGTCGCCCCGGTGCCGCTGGCCTTTCAGCGGGTCGAGGATTGGCGCGCCGACTGGGGTGGGCTGGCCCCGGTGCAGTCGGCCCTCAGTGTCGCGGTGCCCGAGCTGGAGGGCGCGGCCGAGCCGCTCGTCTTTGGCGGCCCCACCGCCAGCGCCGATTCGTTCGTGCCGGCCAGCGCCGAGGTGGAGCTGATCGCCGACCGGATCGCCCGCCGCGTGGCCCTGCGCCATACGCCCAACAGCGAGAAGCGCGTCGCGCTGGTGCTCTTCAGCTTCCCGCCCAACCTGGGCAACGTCGGCACCGCCGCCTATCTCGATGTCTTTCGCAGCGTCTATGCGATCATGGCCGCGCTCAAGGCCGAGGGCTATACGCTCGATCTGCCCGCCGACGCCGAGGAGTTGCGCCAGATGGTGATCGAGGGCCGCGGCGACCCCGCCGCCTCGCCGCTGCTCCACGGCACCGATGCGGCGGTGGCCGGCTACCTCGCGGTTGATGACTACCGGCGGCTCTTTCCGGCCTACAGCGAGATCGAGCCCCACTGGGGCCGCGCCCCCGGCGAGCTGCTCAGCGACGGCAAGCGCCTGCGTATCCTCGGCCGCCGCTTCGGCAATGTCTTCGTCGGCGTGCAGCCGCCCTTTGGCTATGAGCGTGACCCGATGCGTATGCTCATGGCCCGCGATGCCGCGCCCAACCACGCGTTCGCCGGCTTCTATACCTGGCTGCGCCACGAGTTCCGCGCCACCGCGGTCGTCCACGTCGGCACCCACGGCGCACTCGAGTTTATGCCCGGCAAGCAGACTGGCCTCAGCGCCGATTGCTGGCCCACCCGGCTGATCGGTGACCTGCCCAACTTCTACCTCTACAGCGTCAATAACCCCAGCGAGGCCGCCATCGCCAAGCGCCGCAGCGGCGCGACCCTGGTCAGCTACCTGGTGCCCCCGCTGCAGCAGGCCGGGCTCTATAAGGGCCTGCGCCAGCTCAAAGACGCGATCGACGCCTATCGCCAGCGCCCGGACCCGGGCATGCTCACGACGATCCGCGAACTGGCCGAGAAGCTGGGCCTCGGCGCCGAACCGGCGCCCGAGCAGCCGGGCACGCCGGCACGCGCCGGCGCGGACGATGAGCGCTACCTGGCCCGGCTCAGCCACGAGTTGCTCCAGGTGGAGCAACGCATGATCCCCGCCGGCCTGCACGTCTTCGGCCAGGCGCCCGGCACTGAGGAACTGGTCGACCTGCTGGCGCTGACCGCGACCTTCCAGCGTTTCAGCTTCCACGGCGCGGAGACGACGCTGCCCGAACTGGTGGCGCGCAGCCGCGGCCTCGACTACGCCGCCCTCCGCGAGCGTGTGAGCGGCGACCTGCAGGCCCAGGAGCAGTGGCGTGCGATCGAGGCGGCCTGCAAGACGGCCATCCGCCACGTTGTCAGCGGGGCGCAGCTGGAACTGCCAGGTTATACGAGCCACGACCTGGCGCCGCTGGCCCGCTTCCTCGGCGACCTGCTGGCCCGCCTCACCACCGAGCAGGAGCTGGCCGGCCTGCTCCACGGTCTGGCCGGCGGCTTTGTGCGGCCCTCGCCCAGCAACGATATCGTGCGTGACCCCTCGGTTGTGCCCACCGGGCGCAATGTCTACAGCCTCGACCCGGCCCGCGCGCCCTCGGCGGTCGCGGTGGAGCGGGCCACCCGCCTCGCCGACGAACTGCTCGCCCGCACGCTGGCCGACAGCGGCGCGCTGCCCGAAAGCGTCGCGGTGGTGCTCTGGGGCAGCGACAATCTCAAGAGCGACTGTGAGGGCGTGGCCCAGGTGCTGGCGCTGCTGGGCGTGCGCCCGGTGCCCGACGAGCTCGGCAACGTCTCCGATGTGGCGCTCATCCCCCTGGCCGCGTTGGGGCGCCCGCGCATCGACGTGGTGGTGACGGTCAGCGGTATCTTCCGCGACTTGCTGGGCGGCCAGATGCGGCTGATCGACAAGGCGGCCCGCCTCGCCGCGCTGGCCGACGAGCCGCTGGAGGCCAACTTCGTGCGGCGCAATGCGCTGGCCCAGGCTGCGGCCCTCGGTGTGCCGCTCGAAGAGGCCGCCACCCGCGTCTTCGCCAATGCGCCCGGCAGCTATGGCAGCCACGTCAACCACGTGGTTGAGAGCGGCTCGTGGGAGGACGATAGCCAGATCAGCGATGCCTTCCTCAGCCGGAAGGGCTTCACGCTCGGCAAGGGCGGCGAGTGGAAGGACTCGCGCCAGTTGCTCGAACAGGCGCTGGCCGGCGTCAAGCTCACCTTCCAGAATATCGACAGCTTCGAGGTGGGTATCTCCGATATCGACACCTACTACGAGAGCCTCGGCGGGGTGACCAAGAGCATCGAGCGGCTGAGCGGCAAGCGCCCCGCGGTGCTCGTCTCCGACGCGGTGACGACCGCCGGCGACCGGGTGAGCTCGCTGAGCCAGATGGTGCGCCTCGAGACGCGGGCCAAGCTGCTCAACCCGAAGTGGTACGAGGCTATGCTGGCCCATGGCTACGAGGGCGCGCGCGAGATCGAGACCCGGCTGAACAATACCTACGGCTGGAGCGCCACCACCGGCACGGTGGAGGGCTGGGTCTACCAGGGTGTGGCCGAGACCTACGCCCTCGACGACGAGATGCGCGAGCGGCTCGCGCGGCTCAACCCCCACGCCGCAGCAGGGATGGTGCGCCGGCTGCTTGAGGCCAATGGTCGCGGCTTCTGGGACGCCGACGAGGCGACCCTCGACCGCCTGCGCTCGATCTACGAGGACCTGGAGGATCGCCTGGAGGGCATCGTGGTTGGTGGGGCGACATAAGCGTGTCGCCAGGGGCAGGGCCGGGAGTTGGCGCGGCGCGAGCCGGTGATCCGGGGGCGAGCGCGCTGCTGCTGTGAGGAGATCAGTCTATGGAGCCCGTGCGCGTCACAAGGGAGCAGATCGACTACTACAATCGGCCCGGCCCCCGTTACACCAGCTATCCGACGGTACCGGTGTGGAGCACCAGCTTCGACGAGCGCGCCTACCGCGAGGCGCTGGCGGCCGTCGCCGCCCGGCCCGCGGATCCGCTCTCGGTCTATGTGCATCTGCCGTTCTGCGCCGAGCGCTGCGCCTACTGTGGCTGCAATGCCACCGCGACGAAGCACGACCATGTGGTCGATACCTACCTGGACCGGGTGGAGCGTGAACTGAGCATCGTGGCGCCGCTGCTCGGCGAGCGCCGACGGGTGGTGCAACTCCACTGGGGCGGCGGCACGCCCAACTTTCTCAACGAAGCCCAGGCCCGCCGGCTGATGGGGCTGCTCGATGCCGCCTTCGCCATCGACCGTGAGGGCGAGATCGCGCTGGAGATGGACCCGCGTATCGGCAGCGCCGAGCAGGCGGCCTTCTACCGCACGCTGGGCTTCAACCGCGTCAGCCTGGGCGTGCAGGATATCAACCCGCAGGTGCAGGCCGCCATCGGGCGCATCCAGCCCTTCGAGCAGACCGCGGCGCTCTTTGCCGCCTGCCGCGCCGAGGGCTTCAGCAGCGTCAACCTCGACCTGGTCTATGGTCTGCCCTACCAGACTGAGGAGCGTTTTGGCCACACGCTGGACGCGGCGATCGCCCTGCGGCCCGACCGCCTGGCCTGCTTCAGCTATGCCCACCTGCCCCAGGCCCGACCCAATCAGAAGCGGGTTGATGCCAGCGGGCTGCCCACGCCCTACACGAAGTTTGCGCTCTTCCAGCAGGCCGTGCAGCGCTTCACCGCGGCCGGCTACGACTGGATCGGCATGGACCATTTCGCCCTGGCCGATGACGAGCTCTCGGTGGCCGCTCGCGAGAAGCGGCTGCACCGGAACTTCATGGGCTACACCACCCGGCCTGCCCCTCAGCTCCTCGGCCTCGGTATGAGCGCCATCGGCGACCTGGGCGGCTGCTTCGTGCAGACCGAGGCCCATCTCGGGCGCTACGAGCAGGCGCTTGCCGCCGGGCAGTTGCCGATCGTGCGCGGCCACCGGCTGAGCGAGGACGACCGCCGCCGGCGTGCTGCGATCACCCACCTGATGTGCAACCTCGAGCTGCCGCTCAGCACGGCGCTCGACGCCGGCGATGAGGCGATGGTCGAGTCGATCGAACGGGTCATCGCCCACGCCGACGAGGGGCTGGTCGAGGTGGCGGGCGAGCGGATCGTGGTCACCGATCTGGGGCGCTACTTCCTACGCAACCTGTGCATGGAACTGGACGCGTATCTCAAACACACGGCGGACCGGCCGCTCTTCTCAAAGACGATCTAGGGCCGCTGGGGAGGAAAGGCCATGGAGACGTACGATGTCGTCATCGTCGGCGGGGGCATCAGCGGGATGAGCGCGGCCTACACCCTGTTCAAGCGGGGGCTGGAGGTGCTCGTTGTCGAGGCGGCGCCTGAAGTTGGCGGCGCGATGCGCAGCAGTGTGACCCCCGAGGGCTACGTGCTCGACTGGGGGCCCAATACTGCGGCGACGAAAGATCCGCGCCTCTGGGCCGACTTTGCCGACCTGGGGCTGCATGCGCGCCTGATCGCCGCCGACCGGCGCGGCAAGCGCCGCTACGTGCTGCTCAATGGCAAGCCTGAGGAGATCCCCAGTTCGCCGGTGGGCCTGCTGCGTACGCCATTGCTCTCCGGCGCCGCCAAACTGCGGGTGCTGCGCGAGCCCTTCGTGCCGCGCACGACCGCCAGCGATGAGAGCGTCGCGAGTTTCTTCGCGCGGCGCCTCGGCCCCGAGCCGACGGCCCGCCTGCTCGACCCCTTCGTTGCCGGGGTCTATGCCGGCGACCCCAGCCAGATCTCGGTCAAAGCAGCCTTTCCCAGCATCTGGGAGGCCGAGCAGCGGGCCGGGAGCGTCATCAAGGGCATGCTGAGCGGGCGCGAGAAGCCCGCGCCGGGGACGCCAAAGGGCCCGAAGATGCGCAGCGTCACCTTCAACTTCCCCAGTGGCATCGCCGAGTGGCCGCGGGCCATCGCCGCTGCCCTCGGACCCCGGCGCGTCTGGTGTGGTGCGCGGGCCACCAGCCTGCGTCCCGCCGGCGCCCACTGGCAGTTGACGGTGGAGCGCGAGCGGATGCCCGAGCCGATCGAGGCGCGGGCGGTCATTCTGGCCCTGCCGGCCTATGCTGCTGCCAGCCTGGTGGACGAACTGGATGCGGGGGCCGCCGCAGCCCTGCGGGGCATCCCCTATGCCCCGGTCTCGGTGGTGCAGCTCGGCTACCGCCGCGAGCAGGTCGGCCACCCGCTGGACGGCTTCGGGGTGCTGGCGCCCTCTGGGGAGCGGCGGCGCTTCCTGGGCATCCTCTGGTCCTCCTCGCTCTTTGCCGGGCGCGCCCCGGCTGGCCGGGTGCTCACCACGACGCTGCTCGGCGGCGCGCTCAACCCCGCGCTGGCGCTGCAGTGCGACGAGGACCTGATCGCCACGGCGATCGCTGAGAACGCGGCGGTGCTGCAGATCAGCGGCGCGCCGGAGTTGACCCACGCGACCCGCTGGGAGCGGGCGATCGCCCAGTACACCTTCGGCCACGATGCGCGCATCGCTGAACTGGAGCGGCTGGAGCGGGAGCGGCCGGGCCTGCATTTCCTGGGCAGCTACCGCGGCGGCGTGGGCGTGCCGAAGTGCTGGCGCAACGCGGTGAGCCTGGCCGACCAGCTTGGCGCGCGCCTCGCCGGGCGCCTCGAGGGCGTGGCGGCCGACTAGGAGGGTGGCGATGTCGCTGCTGAAGAACTTCCGGCTGGGCCTGATCCATATGGCTGTGGCGGTAAGCCTGGTACCAATCACCGGCATCCTGAACCGGATCATGATCCACGAGCTCGGCATTCTGGCCAGTCTGGTGGCCGGGCTGATCGTGCTGCCACACCTGCTCTCGCCCATGCAGGTGGTGATCGGCCAGTTCTCCGATGCCCACCCGATCGCGGGCTACCGGCGCAGCCCCTACATCGCGCTGGGGCTGCTGCTCTGTGTGGGCGGGGCGGTGCTGACCCCGCTCGCCGCCCTGGCGATGGACGCCAATTTCTGGCCCGGCCTGGCCTTCGCGCTCGTCGCCTTCGTGATCTGGGGCCTGGGCTACAACCTCTCGGTCGTCTCCTACCTCTCGCTGGCCAGTGACCTGTCCAGCGAGGGGCAGCGCCCGCGAACGATCGCGGTGATGTGGTTCATGATGATCAGCGCGGTGATCGCCACCGCGATCATCACCGGCCGCGCGCTCGAGCACTACTCGCCCGAATTGCTGGTGCGCGTCTTCTTCGCGTGCGGCGGCGTCGCCCTCACCCTGGGGTTCCTGGGCCTGATCGGCCTGGAGCCGCGCGGCCAGGTCGCGCGGGCCGGTGAGCGGCATGGCACCCGTGCCGCGATCCGGGCTGTCACCGGCAATCCCCACGCGCGGGCCTTCTTTGTCTACCTCACGCTGCTGCTCGCCGCCATTCTTGGCCAGGACGTGCTGCTCGAGCCCTTCGGTGCCCAGGCCTTCGGCATGAGTGTGCGCGAAACAACCCAGCTCACCGCGGTCTGGGGCGGCGCCACCTTGCTGGCGCTGCTGCTCCAGGGCTTCGTGCTGAGCCGCTTTCTCAGCAAGAAAGCCGGTGCGGCGCTGGGGGCCAGCCTGGCTGCGCTGGGCTTCTTCGCGATCACCCTGAGCGGCCTGCTGCACATGCAGCCGCTCTTCGTGCCCGGCATCGCCGTGCTGGGTTTCGGCACCGGTATTGCGACCACCACGAATCTGGCGCTGATGCTCGATATGACCACGCCGGAGAACGCGGGTCTGTTCATCGGGGCCTGGGGGGTGGCCGATGCCGCTGCCCGGGGCCTGGGCAACTTTACGGCCGGCGTGGTCCGCGATGTGGTCAGTACGGTCCTCGCCAGCCCGATGGGCGGCTATGCGGTGGTCTTTCTGCTCGAGGGCCTGATGCTCTGTGTTGCCCTCGTGCTCCTGCGGCGCATCGATACGGCGGCCTTCCGCGGTGAGCAGGAGCTGTCGATGAGCCAGTTGATCGCTGTCGCGGGCGATGCCTGATGGACACCCGCGCGGGGGTGGGCGGCCACCTTCGAGGCCGGCCCGTCGCCTGACACACCAGGGGTGAACCAATGCATGCTACGACCGATGCGACCGAATCACGCAAAGCGACCGAAGCGCCCGAGAAGCTCAATCTGCCGCGCACCTTCAAGATCGGATCGTTCCACGTAGGCTCGTCGTTCGCCGACCTGCTCACCTCGGCGGTCTGGAACCGGGTGTTGATCAGCGATCTCGGGGTGCTGGCCACTCCGGTGGCGTTGCTGTCGGCCCTGCGCTATCTGCTGGCCCCGCTGAGCATCTGGGCCGGCAACCGCTCGGATAGCCACCCGCTCTTCGGGCGGCATCGCCTGCCCTACATCTGGGGCGGACGCGCGCTGATGGTCGTCGGTCTGCTGCTGACACCGCTGGCCACGATCAGCATCGCCGCGGATGGCGCCTCGCTGCTCGGCTGGCTCATCGCTACTCTGGCCTTTCTGGTCTTCGGCATTGGCACGCTGCTCTCCGGCAGCCCGTTTATGGCGCTCATCCGCGACCGCACGCCGCCGAGCAAGCGCGGCCAGGCACTCAGCATCGCGCAGATCATGCTACTCGTCGCCTCGGTGATCGTGCCGGGGATCTACGCCGCCCTGATGAAGCACTATAGCCCGGAGGCCTTCTTCCGCACCGTGCTGGTCGGCGTGGGGCTGGCCATCCCCTTCTGGCTCTTCTCGGTCGCCGGCGAGGATCCCCGTGTCAGCGCTACGCCCGCCGATCCGCGCGCTGAGCCGCCACTCTCGTTCCTGGCCCTGCTGCGTATGATCTGGGCCGATCCGCGCCCGCGGGCCTTCTTCATGCTCCTGGCGCTCGGCTCGATCAGCGCCTTTGCCCAGGACGCCATCCTCGAGCCGTTTGGCGGCGATGTCTTCGGCCTCGACGTGGGCGCTACCACCCGCTTCAACGCCTTCTGGGGTCTCGGTGTCTTGATCAGTATGATCGCCACCACCGTGATCACCCGCAGGCGCGCCCCTCACCAGCAGACACCCACCGTGCGCCTCGGCCTGCTGCTGAGCGCGCTGCCCATGGCCCTGATCGGTCTCGTCGGTTTCTTCAAACTCCAGGCCCTGCTCATTCCGGCCATCTTCCTCTTCGGTGTCGGCTTTGGTGTCTACACCGTCGGCGCCATCGGCCTGCTGATGGCCATGACCACCGACCGCCACGCCGGCGCCTACCTGGGCCTCTGGACGGTGGCCCAGCTGGTCTTCCGCGGCGTGGGCATCGCCCTCGGTGGGATCATGCGCGACCTGGTCCTCTGGCTCACCCAGACGCCCAACATCGCCTACGCTAGCGTCTTTATGCTGTCGGCGATCGGCCTGCTGGTCTGTGTCGGCATTCTCGCCCGGGTCGATGCACCGGGCTTCGCGGCGGGCCACGAGCCAGCGCCTGCCTCGGCACTCGCAATGGCTGACGCGTAGCTGCGCCCGCGGTGGGGCGCACCAGCGCTGGTGCGCCCCCGGCCTGTTGCGGCCTGTTGCGGATGTGAAACGGTTCACGAGCGCATAGCTTTACGAGGGTTTCAGCACACATGCTGAGGATTGCTGGGGGTCGAGCATGAAGCTCATTCTCGCCGGCCTCGATCATACCACCGCACCGGTGGAGATCCGCGAGCGGCTGGCCTTTACGACCACCGACATCACTGCAGCCCTGACCCGGCTTACGGGTCGGACCGGTGACGGACCGCCACTGCTGGCCGAGGCGGCTATTCTCTCAACCTGCAACCGCGTGGAGATCTATGGCGTCAGCCACGCGGCGAGTACGGCCCAGAGCCTCGTACGCTTCCTGGCCGAGTTCCATGGCCTCGAAGAGCGCGAGTTCGCCCATACGTTGTATTTCTACAGCGGCGAGTCCGTCGCCCATCACATCTGCACCACCGCCGCGGGGTTGCGCTCGCTGGTCCTCGGTGAGGCCCAGATCCAGGGCCAGGTGCGCACCTCCTACGAGCAGGCCCAGGTCGCCGGCAGCGCCGGCCCGGTGCTGCACCGGCTGTTCCGCCATGCCCTGACGGCGGGCAAGCGGGTGCGCACGGAGACACCGCTCGGCCTCGGCGCGGCCAGTATCTCGCAGGCCGGGGTGGAGCTGGCCCGCCAGCGCCTGGGCGAGTTGAAGGGTCGCTCGGTGCTGCTGGTGGGCGGTGGCGAGGTGAGCGAGCTGGCCGCTCAGAATTTGCTGGCCAACGGCGCCGACCGCCTGATGATCGTCAACCGGACCACTGCCCGCGCCCGCGAGCTCGCCGAGCGCTATGGCGCCACGGCCTACGGCCTCGAGGAGTTGCCGGCAACCCTGGCCTGCGCCGATATCGTGATCAGCTCGACCGCTGCCCCGGTGCCGATCATCTACCGCGAACACGTCTGCGACGCCCTGACCGCCAAGGCGCAGTCCCACCTGCGGAACGGCACGGCGCCTGAGATGCTGCTGATCGACCTGGCCGTGCCGCGCGATATTCACCACGAGGTCGCCAGCGTTCCGGGGGCCTATGTCTACACCGTCGATGACCTGCAGGACGTGGTGCGGGCCACCCTGGGCCAGCGCGCGCAGGCGGTGAAGCAGGCTGAGCTGATCACCATCGAGGAGGTCACGGCCTTTCAGGCCTGGATCCGCACCCAGGAGGCGGTGCCGGCGCTGACCATGCTGCGCGAGCACGCCGAGGCGCTGCGCAACGCCGAACTGGAGCGGGCGCTGCGCCGGCTCGCCGATCTCTCGCCCGAGCAGCGCACGGTGATCGAAGGGCTGACCCGGAGTATCGTCAACAAGCTGCTTCATACCCCGACGCGCCGCCTGCGCGATGCCGCCGCCGAGGGCGATGGGCTGCGCTATGCCGCGATGGTGCGCGATCTGTTCAACCTGGAGTCGTCGGCCTCCGCGGACGCGTAGACGCCCGCGCGACCTGGAAAGACTGCCATTGCTATGACCAGGCTCATCCTCGGGACGCGGGGCTCACGGCTTGCCCTGGCCCAGTCCACCATGATCGCGGACGCGCTGCGCGTTCTCCACCCCGGTCTCGAGCTGGAGCTGCGGGTGATCAGTACGCAGGGTGACCGGGTGCTCGATGTGGCGCTCTCCGCCGTTGGCGATAAGGGCCTCTTCGTCAAGGAGTTGGAGCAGGCCCTGCTCGCCCATGAGGTCGACTTCTGTGTCCACAGCTGCAAGGACCTGCCCTCGATCGTGCCCGATGGCCTGATCCTCGCGGCCTTCCCCGCAAGGGTTGACCCGCGGGACGTGCTGGTGGTGCGCGAGAGCGCCAGCGACGCTACGCTGGCGACGCTGCCTCATGCCGCCGTGGTCGGCACCAGTTCACTGCGGCGGGCCTGCCAGCTCCGCGCGCTGCGCCCCGATCTGGCGTTGCGCGATGTGCGCGGCAATGTTGATACCCGGCTGCGCAAGCTGGCCGCGGGCCAGTACGACGCGCTCATCCTTGCCAGCGCCGGGGTGACGCGCCTCGGGCTGCTCGGCCCCGATGGCCGTCTGAACAGCGATGGTGCCAGCTTCCGCGCCAGCCCCATCCCCGCTGAGACCATGCTGCCCGCCGTGGCGCAGGGCACGCTCGCCATCGAGTGTCGCGCCGCTGACGCGCGGACCCTGGCCCTGCTCGCCCCGCTCGACGATGGGCCGTCACGAGCTGCGGCGCTGGCCGAGCGGGCCTTCCTGCGCCGGCTGGAGGGTGGCTGCCAGGTGCCGATCGCCGCCTATGCGACGCCCGAGGCCGCCGGCGCCGTGCTCCGCCTGCGGGGCCTGGTGGGCGCCCTCGATGGTGCGACCGTGATCCGCGGCGAGCAGGCCGGCCCGAGCGAGGACGCCGAGCTGCTCGGTCTGGCCCTTGCCGAGGAATTGCTCGCCCAGGGCGCCGCGGAGATCCTGAGCGCATTGACGGGCAGGGTGACGGGGTGACGGGCAATGTCGAACGTTGAAGGCTCCAATCTTGCTGCGCGGCCCCTGGCCGGTCTGCGCGTGCTGGTCACCCGGGCGGCCGGGCGGGCCGATGCGCTGGTGGCGCGGCTGCAGGCGCTGGGCGCCGAGCCGCTGCTACACCCGACGATCGCCTATCTGCCGCCGGAGGATCCCGCGCCGCTGGCCGAGGCCATGGCCCGCCTGGAGGCCGGCGTCTACGAGTGGCTGCTGCTCACCAGTGTAACAGCCGTTGAGGTGGTGGCGCGCGCCCTGGGCGAGCGGGCCCCGCTGCTGGCCCACCGCGTCTCGCTGAAGATCGGCGCGGTGGGGCCGGCCACCGCCGCTGCCTGCCGCGAGTTGCTCGGCGCCGAAGCCGCCGCGGTGCCCGAGCGCTTCCTCGGTGAAGAACTGGTCGCCGCACTGGGCGATCCCGCCGGGCGGCGCGTGCTGCTGCCCAACGCCGATATTGCCCGCCCGGCGCTGGAGCAGCGCCTGCGCGCCGCCGGCGCGCTGGTCGATCGGGTGGTGGCCTACCGCACCGTGCCCGCGCCCGGCGGTGACGAACTGGCCGCCCAGCTGCGCGCCGGCGCGCTCGATGTGCTCCTCTTCACCAGTGGCTCCACCACGCGCTACCTGGCGCTGCAGGTCGGCGCCGAGGGCCTGGCGGCGGCCCGGCGCTGCCTTATTGCCTGTATTGGCCCCGCGACGGCCGACGTCTGCCGCGAGCTTGGCCTGGAGCCCGCCGTCGTCGCGCGTGCGTACACCGAGGAGGGTCTGGTCGAGGCCCTGGTCGCCCATGTCACGGCGGGCGCCAGTGGCACGTGAGAGATGGAGGATCGCCTATGTCCGGATACCCGACCATTCGCCCGCGCCGCCTGCGCCGTACCGCCGCCCTGCGGCGCATGGTGCGCGAGACCGCGCCGCGCGTTGACCAGTTGATCGCCCCGCTCTTCATCCGCCACGGCCGAGGGCTTCAGCGACCGATCAGCTCGATGCCCGGCCACGCTCAGCTCTCGGTGGACATGGCGGTGCGCGAGGCTGAAGCGCTGGCTGAGCTTGGCATTCCCGCGGTGCTGCTCTTCGGCATCCCGGCGTACAAGGACAGCATAGGCAGCGAGAACTTCGACCCCGAGGGCATTGTCCCCCAGGCCGCCTACGCGATCAAGCGCGCCGTTCCGGAACTGGTGATCATCTCCGATATGTGCTGCTGCGAGTACACCGACCACGGCCACTGCGGCATCATCAACATGCCTGGAAGCCAGCACTACGATGAGCACCTGGCCGAGGGCTACCTGCTCAACGACCCGACCCTTGAGGTGCTGGGCAATGCCTCCGTGGTCCATGCCCAGGCTGGCGCCGATATCATTGCCCCCTCGGGCATGATCGACGGCATGGTGGCGCGCATTCGCACCGCGCTCGACCTTGCCGGGCTGCACCAGACGGCGATCATGAGCTATGCCGCCAAGTTCGCCTCGAGCTTCTACGGCCCCTTCCGCGATGCGGCCGAGAGCCCGCCCGGCTTCGGCGACCGCAGTGGCTACCAGATGGACCCCGCCAACCGCCGTGAGGCGCTGCGCGAAGTGGCGCTGGACGTCGACGAGGGCGCCGATATGCTCATGGTCAAGCCCGCGCTGGCCTACCTCGACATCATCAGCCAGGTGCGCGAGCAGTTCCCCCTGCCCCTGGCCGCCTATCAGGTCAGCGGCGAGTACAGTATGGTCAAGGCCGCCGCCGAGAAGGGCTGGATCGACGAGCGCCGGGTGGCGCTCGAGAGCCTCACCGCGATCGCCCGTGCCGGCGCCGACATGATCATCACCTACTGGGCGAAGGACGCGGCGAAGTGGCTCCGGGCCTGAGCGTGCCGAGGATAGCTTGCGAGGATGCGCTATGACGAACCGAATCCTGGCCGCCTGCCGGCGCCAGCCTACCGACCGCACGCCGATCTGGCTGATGCGCCAGGCCGGCCGCTACATGTCGGTCTACCGGGCGGTGCGTGAACGCCACGGCTTTCTGCAGATGGTCAAGCAGCCCGAGGTGGCCGCCGAGGTGACGCTGCAGCCGATTGAGGCCTTCGGCATGGATGCGGCGATCATCTTTGCCGATATTCTGCCCCCACTGGAAGGCATCGGCATTCAGCTCACCTTCGAGAAGGGCGAGGGCCCGGTCATCCACAACCCGATCCGCAGCCGGGCCGACATCGAGGCCTTGCGCCCCTATGATGCCGAAGCCGCCTCGGGCTACACCCTGGCGGCGCTGCGCCTGGTCCGCCCGGCGCTCCCCCCCGGTACGGCGCTCTACGGCTTCAGCGGTGCGCCGTTTACCCTGGCCAGCTATGCGATCGAGGGCGGCGGCAGCCGCGAGTACCGGCGTACCAAGACGCTGATGTACAGCGACCCCGCGAGCTGGCACGCGCTGATGGCGAAGCTCAGCGAACTGGTGACCGCCTACCTGGTGGCCCAGGTGCAGGCCGGCGCCGACGTGGTGCAGATCTTCGACTCCTGGGTCGGCGCGCTCGCCCCCGACGATTTCCGCGAGTATGTGCTGCCGTATCTCCAGCGCGTGATCAGTGACTTCCGGGCCGCCTTCGCGCCCACCGCGGCGCAGCCGGCGCCTCCCGTGGTCTATTTTGGTACCGATCTGAACGGCATGTTGCCCCTGCTGCGCGAAACCGGCGCCGATGTGCTCGGCCTCGACTGGCGCATCCGCCTCGACGACGGCTGGGCCCAGCTTGGCCACGCGGTGGCGGTGCAGGGCAACCTCGACCCGCTGGTGCTCCACGCCCCCTGGCCGGAGATCGAGCGCCGTGCCCGCGCCATCCTTGAGCAGGCGGCGGGCCGCCCCGGGCATATCTTCAACCTCGGCCACGGCATCCTCACCGAGACCCCCGAGGACCATGTGCGCCGCCTGGTAGCATTCGTGCAGGGGTATCAGCATGGAGCGTAAGGCATGCTTCTATCTCACGTGACAATCCAGCCTTCAGTTCGCCAGCGCTCCAGACCGGCTGTGTGGAGGTGTGGAGGTGTGGAGCACCTGCCAGGCGAGAACGCCCGATCCTGAACCAGGCCTGAGTGGTGCTTCCGGCACGTTCCATGTCACCCTGAGCGTCGCCGACGGGCTCAGGGCAACACGAACGTTGCCGGATGAACCGCCAGATCCACCATGGAGTGAGCCATGAGCGATCGTTATGCCCGCTCGCAGGAACTCTACGCCGAGGCGACCCGGCTCATCCCCGGCGGGGTCAATTCGCCAGTACGCGCGTTCCGCGGTGTCGGCGGCACGCCGCTGTTCATCGAACGGGGCCAGGGTCCCTACATCTGGGACGCCGATGGTCATCGCTACATCGACTATGTGCTCTCCTGGGGACCGCTGCTGCTCGGCCATGCCCACCCGGCGGTGGTCGAAGCCGTGCAGACCCAGGTTGCGCGCGGTTCGAGCTTTGGCGCGCCCACGACCCTGGAGTCGGCGCTGGCCCGCCGCGTGCTGGCCTTGATGCCCGGGCTGGAGCAGGTGCGCTTCGTCAACTCTGGCACCGAAGCGACGATGAGCGCGCTGCGGCTGGCCCGCGCCTTCACCGGTCGCGACAAGATCGTCAAGTTCACCGGCTGCTACCACGGCCACGCCGACATGCTCCTGGTGCAGGCCGGCTCCGGCGTGGCCACCCTGGGCCTGCCCGACAGCCCCGGGGTGACCGCCAGCACCGCCGCCGATACGCTCACCGCCGAGTACAACGACCTCGCGGCGGTGCGCCAGCTCTTTGCCAGCCACGGTGAGCAGATCGCCGCGGTGATCATCGAGCCGATCGCCGCCAACATGGGCTTCGTCCTGCCCGAGCCCGGCTTCCTGGAGGGGCTGCGCACGGTCACCCGCGCGTATGGCGCACTGCTCGTCCTCGACGAGGTGATGACCGGCTTCCGCGTCGCGCCCGGCGGCGCCCAGGGCCTCTGGGGGCTCGACCCGGACCTGACCTGCCTGGGCAAGGTGATTGGCGGCGGGCTGCCGGTGGGCGCCTATGCCGGCAAGCAGCCGATCATGCAACTGGTCGCCCCGGCTGGCCCGATGTACCAGGCCGGCACGCTCTCGGGCAACCCGCTGGCCATGGCCGCCGGACTGGCCACCCTCAACACTGCCTTCAGCCCGGTGGACGGTGTTACGCCCTTCGACCAGGCCGCCGCCAGCGCCGCCGAGCTTGCCGCGGGCATCCGCGCCCTCGGCGAGGAGGCCGGCGTGCCGCTGCAGGTGGGCCAGGTGGGCACCATGTTCGGCTTCTACTTCCTGAAGGAGCCGGGCGCGCGGGTAACCAGCTGGGCCGAGGCGAAACGGCTGGTCGATCCGCAGCGCTACGCCCGCTGCTTCTGGGCCATGTGCGAGCGCGGGGTCTACCTTGCCCCCTCGCAGTTTGAGGCCGGCTTCGTCAGCGCCGTCCACGGCCCCGGCGAGCTCGACCAGACCCTGGAGGCGCTGCGGGCTGCCCTGGCCGCATGATCACGGGTGCGGGTGCGAACGACGATGAAACGCAATAAGGTCATCAGCGCCGAGGAGGCGGTGCGGGTGGTAATGGACGGTGATACGCTTGCCACCAGCGGCTTTGTGGGCACCGGCTTCCCCGAGGCGCTCGCCGTCGCGCTGGAGCGCCGCTTCCTGGAGACGGGCGCGCCGCGCAACCTGAGCCTGGTCTTCGCCGCCGGTCAGGGCGATGGCCGGCAGCGCGGCCTGAACCACCTGGCCCACGACGGCCTGGTGGCGCGGGCGATCGGCGGGCACTGGGGCCTGGCCCCGGCGCTGGGCCGCATGGCCCTCGAGGGGCGGATCCGCGCCTACTGCCTGCCCCAGGGCGTGATCTCGCACCTGTTCCGCGCCATCGCCGGCCATAAGCCGGGCGTGATCAGCCACGTGGGCCTGCACACCTTCGTTGACCCGCGGCTTGAGGGGGGGCGCCTGAACGCGATCAGCACCGAGGACGTGGTGCAGGTCGTGGAGTTGGCCGGCCAGGAGTACCTGTTCTACCCCGCGTTCCCGATCAACGTCGGCTTCATCCGTGGCACCACCGCCGACGAAGAGGGCAACCTCACCATGGAACGCGAAGCGCTGACCCTGGAGAGCCTGGCGATTGCCCAGGCCGTCAAGAACTCCGGCGGCATCGTCATCGCCCAGGTCGAGCGCATGACCACCGAGCATCTGCGCAGCCCCAAGGACGTCAAGGTGCCCGGGATCCTGGTCGATTGTGTGGTCGTGGCGCCACCCGAACTGCATCTGCAGACCTTTGCCGAGCCCTACAACCCGGCCTACACCGGCGAGGTGCGCGCGCCGCGCGGCCACATCGCGCCACTGCCGCTGACCACCCGCAAGGTGATCGCCCGGCGCGCGGCTCAGTTTCTCACGATCAACGCCGTGGTCAACCTGGGCATCGGCATGCCCGAGGGGGTGGCCGCGGTGGCCAATGAAGAGGGCATCCTCGACCTGATCACGCTCACCGTGGAGCCCGGCGGGGTGGGCGGCATTCCCGCCGGGGGGCTGAGTTTCGGCGCGGTGGCCAACGCCCAGGCGATCATCGACCAGCCGAACCAGTTCGACTTCTACGACGGCGGTGGGCTCGACCAGGCCTTCCTGGGCATGGCCCAGGTCGATGCCGAGGGCAACGTCAATGTCAGTCGCTTCGGCCCAAAGCTTGCCGGCGCGGGCGGCTTCATCAACATCAGCCAGAACGCACGCAACCTGTTCTTCCTCGGCACCCTCACCAGCGACGCGATCATCAGTGTCGAGAACGGCCGGCTGCGCATCCAGCAGGAGGGCGTGCTGCACAAGTTCGTGCGCCAGGTGGAGCAAGTCACCTTTAGTGGGCGCTTTGCCGCCCAGCGTGGCCAGCAGGTGCACTACATCACCGAGCGTGGTCTCTTCCGCCTCACCCCCGCAGGCCTCGAGCTGATCGAGATCGCCCCCGGGCTCGACCTGGAGCGCGACCTGCTCGCCCTGATGGCGTTTCGCCCGCAGATCAGCCCGCAGCTGCGCGAGATGGACCAGCGCATCTTCGCCGAGCGCGCCATGGGCCTGGCCCGGCAGGCGGTGCTGCGCCTGGAGGAGCGTGTCCACTACGACCCCGCGGCGAACATCTGCTATGCCAACTTCGAGGGGCTCAACCTGGCCACCGAGGACGACGTGGCCGAGCTGTCGGCCTACCTCGACGGCTACTTCCAGAGCATCGGGCGCCCGGTGAATGTGATCGTCAACTATGACAACTTCAACCTCAATCCCAATGCCGCCGAGGCCTTCTACGCCATGGTCCGGCGCAATACCGAGCGCTACTTCCTCTCATCGACCCGCTACTCGACCAATGCCTTCTTCCGCCGCCTGCTCGGCGCCCGGCTGGAGGGGATCGACATGCCGCAGGCGGTCTACCGGAGCTATGCCGAGGCGCGCGAGGGCCTGGGGTAAGGCAATCCAAAGAAAGGACTTCCGATGACGCTGACCGATACCCGCGAGCTGGTCCACGAGGTGATGCGTGAGGCCCAGGCCGAGCTGATCGCCGGCTTCGAGGCGGTTGAGCGCGAGGGAGCGCTCCATGCCGGCCTGGCCCCCGGGAGGTTCGGCGCCGCGAGCTGGGAGCGCCCCGGCGGCGGCGGCGGCTCGGCCCGTGTGCTCACCGAGGGCGCGGTCTTCGAGCGCGCCGGGGTCAACGTCTCGGCCGTTAACGGCGCCGAGGTGCCGCCGAGTATCTACCAGGAGCAGCCCGCCACCCGCGGCCAGGCCTACTTCGCCACCGGCGTGTCGATGGTGCTGCACCCGCGCAATCCCTACGTGCCGGCCTTTCACGCCAATCTGCGCTACTTCGAGGCCGGCGAAACGCGCTGGTTCGGCGGCGGTATGGATCTGACCCCCAACTATGGCTTTGCCGAGGACGCGCGCCACTTCCACAGCACGCTCAAGGACTACGTCGAGCGCCACGCGGTGGTCGACTACCCGACGGTCAAGGCCTGGTGCGATCACTACTTCTACCTGCCCCACCGCAAGGAGATGCGCGGGATCGGCGGGATCTTCTTCGACCAGCTGAGCCCGGCCAGTAGCGATGACTTCGAGCGCGTCCTGGCCTTTGTGCGCGAGGGCGCCGCCACCATCCGCGCCGCCTACCTGCCGCTGGTGCGCCGCCGCTTCGCCACCGCCTACGGCGAGCGTGAGCGCCAGTGGCAGCTCTACCGGCGCGGCCGCTACGTGGAGTTCAACCTGGTCTACGACCGGGGCACGCGCTTTGGCCTGCAGACCGACGGCAATAGCGAGGCCATCCTGATGTCGCTGCCGCCCCTGGCTCGCTGGGAGTTTCAGTACACGCCCGAGCCCGGCAGCCCCGAGGCCGAGATGGCGCGCTTTCTCGTGCCCCACGACTGGGCAGGCTGAGCCACGCACAGCTTATGCACAAAAATTGTTTATATAACACTGGCTTTCGTAAGTGTTATAATGCGGGAAACGCGTAGTCAGCAGTGCATACGCGCGCCTTCCCCGAGGGAGATTGCCATGCCCCCGAAGGCATCGTTCACGCGCGAAGACGGCCTCTACCATTCGTTCTGCGGGCTGGTCAGTGTCGGCTGGCTCTACCAGAAGATCAAGGACAGCTTCTTCCTCATCCTCGGCACCCACACCTGCGCCCACCTGCTCCAGAATACGCTCGGGGTGATGATCTTCGCCCGCCCGCGCTTTGCGGTCTCGTTGCTGGAGGAGGGCGACCTGAGCTCCTCCCAGCCGCAGATCGCCGATCAGATCGACGAGATCAAGCGCGAGCACAGGCCCTCGGTGATCTTCCTGCTCTCCTCCTGCACGCCCGAGGTGATGAAGGTCGAGTTCGAGGGGCTGGCCCACTCGGTGAGCACGCCCGAGGTGCCGGTGCTGTTCGTGCCCGCCTCCGGGCTCGACTACACCTTCGCCCAGAGCGAGGACTCGGTGCTGCAGGCCTTGCTGCCCTTCTGCCCGGTGGCGCCGCCCGACGACCGGCGGGTGGTCTTCCTCGGCTCGGTCAACGATGCCATCGCCGATGATTTTGCGCTTGAGGCCGCGCGCCTGGGCATTCCGGTGGCCGGCTTCCTGCCCGCCAATCACTTCCACGAATTGCCGCCGATCGGCCCCGGCACGGTGATCGCCCCGCTCCAGCCCTTCCTGCCCAAGGTCGCCAACCAGCTGGTCAATGAGCGCGAGTGCCGTGTGCTCTCTTCGTTGTTCCCGTTCGGCCCCGACGGCTGCCGCGCCTTCTGGGAGGATCTCGCCGCCGAGTTTGGCCTCACGGTCGATCTGTCCGAGCGCGAGGCCGCGGCCTGGGAACGGATCAGCGCCCATACCGAGCTGCTGCGCGGCAAGAAGGTCTTCTTCGCCGCCGATACGCTGCTCGAGCTGCCGCTGGCCCGCTTCCTGCGCGCCGCCGGCGCCGAGGTGCTGGAGTGCTCCACGCCCTACATCAACCGCCGCTTCCATAGCCGCGAGCTCAAGGCCCTCGAGGGGGTGCGCCTGGTGGAACAGGCCAACTTCGAGCGCCAGCTGCGCTCGATCGCCGACGAACAGGCCGACCTGGTGATCTCCAACATTATCACCGCCAACCCGCTGATCGGCCGCGGCGTGGTCGCCAAGTGGGGCACCGAGTTCATCTTCTCGCCCATCCACGGCTGGGCTGGCGTCAATACGCTTGTCGGCCTCTTTACCCGCGCCCTGCGCCGCCACGCCCAGCTCGACCCGCTCGGCCTCGATCCGGTCTGGACCGCCGGGGTGATGCCCAGCGCCCCGCGCGAGGTGATCCCGCTGCAACGGCAGTAGTCACGGAGTCTGTGATGCGACTTGCCTACTGGATGTATGAGGGCACCGCCCACCACGGCGTCGGCCGGATCATGAACTCCATGCGCGGGGTGCACGCCGTGTTCCACGCTCCCCAGGGCGATGATTATGTGACCACGATCTTTACCATGCTGGAGCGTACCCCCGCCTTCCCCGCTATGACGACCAGCGTGGTGAGCGGCACCGACCTCGCGCGCGGCACCATTCGCCTCCCCGAGACGCTGCGTCAGGTTGAGGCCAGCCGCCATCCCGAGCTGATTGTGGTGGTTGCCTCCTGCTCAACAATCCTGCTCCAGGAGAACCTGGAGATCGCGGCCAGGTCCTCGGGCGTGGCCTGCGATGTGCTGGTCTACGACGCGAACCCCTACCGCATGGCCGAGACGAGCGCCGCCGATGGGCTCTTTACCGAGCTGGTGAAGAAGTATGCCAGCGCGCAGCCGCTCACCACGCAGCCCAGCGTCAACATCCTCGGCCCCTCGTCGCTCGGCTTCCACGCTCGCCACGACCTGATCGCGCTGCGGCGCATGCTCCAGGTGCTCGGCGTCGCGGTGAACGTGGTGGCGCCCTGGGGCGCCTCGGTCGATGACCTGCGGCGCCTGCCGGCCGCCTGGCTGACGATCGCGCCCTACCGCGAGCTCGGCGGGCGCGCCGCCGAGTATCTGGAGGCCCAGTTCGGCACCACGGCGCTGCGCGAGGCGCCGATCGGCGTCCAGCCGACGCTGCGCTGGCTCGATGCGCTCGTGGCCGGCCTCAATACCGTCGCCGCCCGGCTCGGCGCCCCCGCGGTGACCCTCCCGCCGCTCACCGCCTTCTCGCTCGATGGCATGTCGGCGCCTTCCAATGTGCCCTGGTTCGCGCGCACCGCCGATATGGAGAGCTTTGCGGGCAAGAGCGCCTTCGTCTTCGGCGATGCGACCCATACGGTCGGCGTGGTCAAGTTCCTCGCCGATGAGCTCGGCATGCCCATCGCTGGCGCCGGTACCTACCTGCTCAAGGAGGCCGACTGGGTGCGCGAGCAACTCGAGGGCTACGTCAGCGATGAGCAGTTTCTCGCCACCGACGAGTTCCAGACGGTGGCGGCCCGCATGGCCGAACTGCGCCCCGAGCTCGTCTGCGGCACCCAGATGGAGCGCCATAGCGCCCGGCGCTATGACCTGAACTGTATGGTGATCGCGCCGCCGACCCATATCGAGAACCACCTGCTCGCCTACCGCCCCTTCCTGGGCTTCGACGGCGCCGATGTGATCGCCGACGAGGTCTATACCACCTGTACGCTCGGTATGGAGAAGCACCTGATCGATCTCTTCGGCGATGCCGGGCTGGAGCATCCGGACGAGCCCGTGGAGCAGCCGGTGGCCGCTGCGCCGCCCAATGGCGCGGAACCACACCCGCAGGCGACCCTCGCCGGCCCCGCGCTGGCGGTCGCCGAGATGGCAACACCGACGACCGTCGCCGCTCCCACGGTGCTTGCCCCGGTCTGGCGCCACGATGCCGAGGCGATGCTGAAGAAGGTGCCCTTCTTCGTCCGCGGCCGCGTGCGCACCAATGTCGAGAAGTACGCCCGCGAGCGGGGCTATGCCGAGATTACCGCCGAGGTGTTGCTGGCGGCCAAAGAGGCGATCGGGGCGTGAGGACGCGTACCTGCGGCGCTAGAGAGGAACCTGAGAGAGCCCTATGAGCACCACAACCGCCCGCCCGCTGCACGAGATCACGCTCCTCAGTCAGGCCGAGCGCTTCAAGGGGCGTCCGAAGCTCTGCTCCGATTGCGGCGTCTGTGGCGGTGAGTTGCGCCCGGCGATGGCTCGCTCCTGCGTCTTCGTCAACAACCAGCACGAGGCGATTGAGCGACGCCTCCACGGCCGCAACCGCCAGGACGGCGACGAGTTGCTCTTCGGCATCCACCGCGCCATCCACATCGCACGGCTGCGCCCGCTCAACCCTGCCGCTCAGTGGAGCGGCATCGTTACCAGCCTGGGCGCGCTGTTGCTCGAACAGGGTCTGGTGGAGGGCGTGATCACGACCCGGGCGGTCCCCGGCACACGCTGGGCGCCGCTGCCCTTCCTGGCCCGCACACCCGCCGAGGTGATCGCCTCGGCCGGCAATAAGCCCTGCCTCTCGCCCAGCCTCGAGGTGCTCGACGAGGTGCGCGCCGCCGGTCTGCGCCGTATTGCCTTCATCGGCACCGGCTGCCAGGTGCA
>Ga0272446_1002396_pt1 | contig 25698 bp, 17 predicted proteins | sample YNPCB0061_FD_194587 | JGI IMG/M metagenome (GOLD analysis project Ga0272446, IMG submission 194587) | Hot spring microbial mat communities from Yellowstone National Park, WY, United States - YNP-CB-006-1 | ecosystem: Environmental > Aquatic > Thermal springs > Hot (42-90C) > Sediment | place...
GACCAGGGGCGATTCTGAGGGCAACTCCACGATTCTTGGCTGCGCAGACAGCATGCCGGCGGTTGTAAGAGCGAGCACTGCAATCTTCCGTTTCATTTCCCAGCCTCCCCGGTTAGGGTTACGATCACCCGCCCTTTCTCCGTGAAGTACTTCCGCGCTGCTGTTTGGATGTCTGAGGGGGTAATCTTTTCGTATTGGCCGTAAAGGCGATTGATGGTCTCGGGCGTCCGGCGGAGCGCAATGTAGCGGGCTAGCGTGCCGGCAATTGACTGGCTGTTGTTCAGGCTCAATGCGAACTGGTACCTCAGATGCCGTTTCACGGCTTCGAGCCGCTGCCGGTCCACTGGCTGCTCCCGGAAACGCTGAAATGTCGCCAGGATGCGCTGCTGGACGTAATTCATGTCGGCCTTCTGCTTCACGCGCGCGAAAACCGTGAACAAGTACGGGTCCACCCGGTCAGGGTTCTCCGCCTCTAAGACGTCCACCTTTTGCTCCTCGATGTACAGCTTCTGGTACAACTCGGAGCTAGGCGAGAATCCAAGGAAGGAAATCACATCCAGGGCGGCCTGGTCCGGCTCGTTGTCTGAATAAGCCGGGCCACGGAAAGCCACGGCGATCCAGGGCAAGGTCGGGGTCGGCCAATCGATATGGTTGCTCCGGGGCCCGGCAGGAGGTGGTTCAGCCGGGATCTCAGCTTGATAGCTGCCCCGCTGCCAATTGCCCCAGTATTTCTCGACCAGGGTGCGCACCTGCTTGCGCTCTACATCGCCCACCACAATGATGGTCGTGTACTCCGGACGGTAGAAGCGGCTGAAAAACTGCCGGCTGTACTCGTACTGATTAGGCATGTCCTGGATGTCTTTCAGGAAGCCCATGGTCGTGTGCTTGTAGGTGTGGCGGTCGAAGGCCGTATCCCGGAGGACTTCGTAGAGCTTCTGGGTTGGCGCGGCGCTGTTCTTGTTGTACTCGCCCAGCACCGCCAGCGCCTCCGTGCGAAAGACGGCCTCGGGATACTGGAGGTTCTGGAAGCGGTCCGCCTCCAAGCCCAGGATTCTCTCCAAGTCCTCCTTGGAGAAGGTGGTGTGGTAAGCCGTATGGTCGTCTGTGGTATAGGCGTTGGAGGCGGCGCCTGCCTCCTTCAGGATGGCCTCGTACTTCTCCGGTGGATTTTGCGGCGTGCCCCGGAACATCATGTGCTCGAACAGGTGGGCAAAGCCGCTTTTGCCCGGCTCCACCTCATTGCGAGAGCCCGCTTGCACCACGATGAACAGCGCGACCACCCCGGGGTAGTCCGTTGGGACCGTGATGAGCCGCAGCCCGTTGGGAAAATCGTGCTGGTCGTACGCGTAAGGGAAGACTTTCTTCCGCGATGCGCAGCCAGTGAGGAGCGCGCCGCAAAGCAGCAAGGGAATCAAGACCCGCATGCGCCAATTATCGCCCAACCGGCTTACCGGCGCCACCTCCCCTGCGTGGTGCGTCACCAGCCGGGGAGAAAGCCCCACTGGCACGCCCGTCCCAGCTCTCGAAGCGCCAGGCATTCACCCGGCCGGTCTACTTCGCCGTCTTTACCGTGATGGAATTTGACCAAGCTGACGGCCCAGCCGAGTTCACGGCGCGGACTTGGTAGGTGTAAGCCGTGTTCCTGTTCAGCCCCGTATCCGTGTAGCTGGCCGTATTGACCGGCAGCGACAGGATCACGCAAGTGCTGGTGCAGCGCTGGAGCTCGAAGCCGGTTTCGTTATCGGAGTTGTCGGTCCACGCCAGGCTGATGCTGGTCTTCGTGACCGCGGTTGACTGCAAGTTGGAAGGCGCCGCGGGCAGAGTGGAGCTGACCGTTCCGCAAGCCAAGTCCGGACGCACAAGGCCGAAACCATAAAGGTTGTCCCTGCCGGCGGCGCCCAAATCCTGCGCGGTCTGCTGCATTCTCAACCGCACATCGACGTTGTCGATCTTCCCGTCCCCGTTCAGGTCTGAGCTCAGACATCCGAACACTAAAGCGGCTGCTCCTGCCACGTGAGGCGAGGCCATCGACGTGCCGCTCAGTGTCGCATAGGTGTCATCAGGATAGGTGGAATAGATGCTTACGCCGGGGGCGGAGAGCTCGACCGCGGGGCCGGTGCTCGACCAAGAAGCGCGCACATTGTTGCTGTCGGTCGCCGCCACCGCGATCACCGAATCGTATTTCGCGGGGTAGCCCACGGTATCTCCGCTCCCATTGGCCCGGCCCGAGTTTCCTGCCGCCGCCACATGGAGCACTCCGGCCGCATAGGCATTGTCGAAGGCCTGGCGCACCAGGGTCCCCGGATCGCTGCTCGAGCCGTAGCTGTTGTTGGTGATCTTGGTTCCATCCAGCGCGGCGCAAGCCTCAACGGCTTTGATCACGTCGCTGAACTTGCCGCTGCCGTTTGCTCCAAGAACCTTGTACGCGTAAATCTCCGCGCTGGGCGCAACGCCGACGACGCCGGACTTATTCAGAACCGCCGCAATCGTCCCCGCCACGTGGGTTCCGTGCCCGTTGTCATCGGCAGGGTCGGGGTCATTGTTGACATAGTCGTACCCGCCTTTATAGTTGTAGGCGAGATCAGGATGGTTGGTGTCGATTCCGGAGTCAATCACGCAGACCTTGATCCCCAGGCCCGTGTTCCCCCCGCTGTGCAGCGCCGGCGCGCCGATCTTGACCACGCCCCACACCGAGTCATATTCGTCCAAGGCGTACACATCCAGGTCTGGTTCAATTGCGGTGATGGCGGGGTTCTTCTTCAGCGCGTCGATCGCCTTCTTGGATAACTTTGCTGAAATGGCCGGAACCAGCGTGTGGCGGTGTTTCACTTTGCCGCCCAGGGCCCGCACCGCCGCTTCCTCGCCCGGTCCCGGCGTGCTGCGGAACCCGATAATCACCGGGATTTGCTCGTCATCAGAGGCGCCCTGCTGCGCCAATAAAAACCCGCCCGAGCTGGCGAGAAGAATCAACGAGATCCATGTTCCGAATTTGCTCATCGTACCCCTCCTTAGATCTGGGCTCAATCCCCAACGGCTCTTATATTAATCCTTCCGCCGCAGGATGGCAATAGTACCGCGCCGTCAATGGTCTTAGAACTCCTGGGCGTAGCCGCGGGCGCTCGCCTGAAGCGCGCAGGCCTACTGAATCATGCGCACTTCGGGGTCGGCGCCCGGCTCGCACAGCAGGTTGTCGATCAGCCGGGTCGAGCCCAGCCAGACCGCGGCCGCCACCCGCACCGGACCGTTGATCCGTCCCACAGGTTGCATCTCGTCGGGATCGACGACCTCGAGATACTCCACGCGCAAGGCCGGCTGGCGCTCCAGCACCGCTTGCGCCGCGGCCTTCACCGCCGCCGGGTCGGTCTCTCCGGCCGCGATGTACTTCTGCGCCACCAGCAGCGCCTGGAACAACACCGGGGCGATCCGCCGCTCCTCCGGGCTCAGCCGCTGGTTGCGCGAGCTGAGCGCCAGCCCATCGGATTCCCTCACCGTTGGAACGGGCACGATCTCAACGGTCAGATTCAGGTCACGCACCATGCGCCGGATCACCGCCAACTGCTGCGCGTCCTTTTCTCCAAAATAGGCGCGGTGAGGCTCCACGATGTGGAACAGCTTCAGCACGACGGTGGCCACCCCGCGGAAATGCCCCGGGCGGAAGGCCCCGCACAGCCCGTCGCTGACGCCGCGAACCTCCACGAACGTCTTAGGCTCCTCCGGGTACATCTCCTCGACCGGGGGCGCGAAAACCAGATCGGCTCTCCGCTCGGTGCAGAACTTCAGATCCGCGTCTAGATTCCGCGGGTATTTCTCCAGGTCGTCCTTGCGGTCAAATTGGATGGGGTTCACAAAGACGCTGACCACGACGCAGTCGGTCTCGCGCCGGGCCAGGTCGATGAGCCGCCCGTGCCCCTCGTGCAAGGCGCCCATCGTAGGCACGAAACCGACCGTGGCCCCCATGCGGCGGACGCGCGCCAGCATCTCCCGAATTTCCTCGATCTTGCGGAATAACTGCGCGCCGCTCACGCCTTCTCCTCCTGAGGCGGCGGGGCGGGGAAGCGGCCCTCGCGGACCTCCCGAGCATACTGCTCCACCGCCTGGCGCATCTGCTCGCCACAGTCCGCGTATTTCTTGACGAACGACGGAACGAATCCTTGCGAGAGGCCCAGCATGTCGTAGCACACCAGCACCTGGCCGTCGCAATAAGGTCCCGCGCCGATGCCGATGGTTGGAATCCGCAGCTTGGCCGTCACTTCTCCGGCGACTTCCGGAGGGATCATCTCCAACACTACAGCGAACGCGCCGGCTTCCTCCAGGGCGAGGGCGTCGTCGATCAGCTTGCGCGCCTCCTCGCTGCGCGTCGCCTGCCGCCGGTAGCCGCCCAACTGATGCACCGATTGCGGCAGCAACCCCAAATGTCCCATGACGGGGATGCCGATCTCCACCATCCGCCGTACGGCATCCAATACCGGCCGCCCGCCTTCCAGCTTGACGGCGCCGGCGCCGCCGTCGCGCATCAGCCGCCCGGCGTTGCGCACCGCCTCTTCGGTGTTTATCTGATAGCTGAGGAACGGCATGTCGGCCACGACCAGCGCCCGGCTTGCGCCGCGGCCCACCGCCGCCGTATGGTGCACCATCGCCTCCAGCGTCACCGGCAGGGTCGTGTCAAAGCCGAGAATTACGTTGCCCAGCGAGTCGCCGACGAGCAGGCAATCCACTCCGGCGTCGTCGAAGATGCGGGCCATGGTCGCGTCGTAGGCCGTCAGCACCACGATCTTCTCGCCGCGTTTCTTTTTCCCGATTAAGTCCGGCGCCCGCAGGCGCTTGCTATGTTCAGGCATGTTCACCGCCGCGTGTGCGGAACAGCGCCTCCAGCGCCGCCGCCTTTTCCGGCGCCAATCCTCGCCGCAGCGCCACCTGCACCGCATGGAGGCCGGCCGCGCGGTACAGTTGCTGGACCGTCTCCGGCGCGGAGCGAAGCGCCTCCAGATGGCAGCTCACCGTCTCCACGTCGCCGCGCTGGACCGGCCCGGTGAGCGCCTCAGCCGTCCCTTCGCGCAGCGCGTTCGCCACGCTGGTCTCCACAAGCGGCCCCAGCGCCCGCCGCCCGGCCATTGGGTCGAAGCCGGCCGCAACCATTAGCATAGCAGCCGCATCGATCAAGGCGATGACGTAGTTGCCCGCCATCACCGCCGCTGCGTGGTACAACGGACGCCGTTCCGGCGGGATCTCGACCGCTCTGCCGCCTAGTTTCAGAGCCAGCTCCCGTGCCCAGGCCAAGGCCGCCGGGTCGCCATCGATGGCGAACACGCTGCCGGGCAAGCTCCCCAAGGCTTGGCGAGCGCTGGCCAGGCTCTGAAGGGGATGGATCGTCCCGCAGGAGACGCCCGCCTCGGCCAGCGGCCGCAGCGCCTCGGCGCCCATTGCTCCGCAGGTGTGCAGCACGATTCCTTGACGCATTCCAGCGCCGGCCAGGACCCGCGCCACTTCCTCAATCGCATGGTCCGCGACCGCCACCAGGATCCTCTGGGCGTGCTGGGGCAAGGCAGCAATCGGAACGGCTGCGATCTTCCGGCCGATGAAGGCCGCCGCGGCGCGGGCCCGCTCCGGATTCCGGCCCCCGACGGCCACCACCGCCGCACCTTTCTCTGCCAGCAACCGTCCCATCGCCTGGGCCACCCTTCCTGTCCCGGCGATGGCGACCTTTTCCGAGATCGGCGGCTTGCTGGTTCTGGATTTATCCATACTCGTGCGATGGTAACTCAACGGGGCAGGATCCGGTGGCCGACTGAGGCTCGGCGCGGTCTCACTGGTTCTGGGACATCGCCGCAGACCGGGGCGGCGCGGTGGTCGCGCGAACGACCAGCTCTGCCGAGACCAGGAGACTGCGCGGGCCAGTGGTGGGGCTCGCCAGGCGCTCGAGCAGGACCTGGGCGGCCGTTCGTCCGACCTCCGTAAGGTCAACCCGCACAGTCGTCAAGGGAATGGAGCTGTGCCCCAGGTCATCAAACCCTACTACGCTGACGTCGCCGGGAACGGAAAGGCCGGCGGCGGCGATTGCATCCAGGGCGCCGGCGGCCACCAAGTCGTTGCTGGCGATCAAGGCGGTCGGCCTGACTCCGCTGGACAAGAGACGCGAGGCGCACTGGTAGCCCGCGAGCACGCTGGGCGCAAGCTCAGGCATTTGAAGAAACTGGACGAACCGGGGGGAGTAAGGCAACCCGAACTCCTCAAGGGCGCGCCAAAAGGCCTGGTACTTTCTTGAGCCAGGAAATCCGATGAAGCCGATGTCGCGGTGCCCCAGCTCCGCCAAGTGCTTAACCGCCTCACGAGTTCCGGCGGCGTAGTCGATTTGAACCAAATCCGCGCCTTGCAACTGTTGATCGAGGAGCGGATCCACCACCACCAGCGGGGCGCCCAGCTTGCAAAGACGCTCCGCAATAGACGGTTGCAGCCCGCCTGCCAGCAGGTGTCCGGCCAGTTCGGGTATGTCTGAATCGCCGGAGAACAGAGCGTGGAGGGGCTGCTTCTGCTCATCGACCGAATAGAACCGCAGGCTGAAGCCGCTCGCCCGGCATGCGGTCTCGGCGCCTGTCAAGATCCGGGTGTAGCCCGCCCGGATGAAATGGAAGACCGATTCGCTGATCCAAAACCCGATCTGCCGCAGGATGCCGGCGTTACGGGCGCGCGCCGCCCCCAAGCGGGCGGCAAAGACTCCGCGGGCGCCAACGCGGTACAAGACCCCTTCGCTGATCAGCTCGGCGATCGCCTCGCGCACCGAGGACCGGGACGCCCCGTAGCGCAAAGCCAGTTCCCGTTCCGAAGGGATTCGCCGGTCCGGAGCAAACACTCCTTGCCGAATCTCGGTCAGGATGAACTCCCGGACTTGCGTACGGATGGGAAGCGGGCTGTTTCGGTCAACGGTATTCGACATGTGCGGTGACTCATCCACGGAGGGTCCCGTCCATGAGTTTACAGGCATTGGAAGAAGGCTGTCCAACCACACGGGCGCTGTGGTCTTACCGTCCGCGCAGCAGTCTCTCTACCCCAGCCGCGAAAGCTCGGCCGATGCATGCGAACTGTTTGCCAGAGCCCGGCCCGGAACACGCCCCCAGGCAGCGGTGCAATGCCAAAACGGCGAGCGAGCCGGTCGCTCGAGGCAGGTCTGCAAAGTCAATGCTCGCTAAGGAGCTCGCGAGACGGCTGCCCCGCTACGGCTTGAGAAGGCTTGCCTTCGAAGTTGAAGGCATTTAAACTAGTCGAAGATGGACATACCAGGACGGGCCATATGCGAAAGGATAAACTCATCGGAACAGAAGGCTTTAGCCGCCGGTTCATGCTGACCTCCGGCTCATTCTTGGCAGGTGCAGGATTGCCGGGCGGCGGCGCAGCGGTTGCAAAGGCGCAGTTGGCAAGCGGCACGGCGCCGCTGGTGTTCCGCGTAGCGGACTTCGGCGCGGTTCCGGATGGGCGCACTATGAACACTGCCGCATTTGAAAGAGCTTTGAAGGCATGTTCGGCGGCGGGCGGCGGGATTGTGTATGTCGGCCCGGGCGAGTACCTCACCGGTCCCATCCAGTTGCCCTCGGCGACGGCGTTGTATCTGGCTCCGGGCGCCGTGGTGAAAGGCAGTCCCCGGCTGGAGGACTACCCGGTGGAGCCGAAGCGGATCAGCGGGGAATCGGACCGCGCCGGCCTGGTCACAGCGCGGGATGCAACGAACGTGGCAATCCTTGGGAGCGGCATTCTAGATGGGAACAGCGTACCGTTCCATCAAACGGAAAAGATCAAAGGGGGACGCGATTGGGACAGCAGGTTCACTCGCCAGAAGGGCGAGTACATGAGCCCCAAGTACGGAACCGAAACCGGGCCTTGGGACCACGGCCCGCGTCCTGGGAATCTGGTCCGATTCATCAACTGCCGCAAGGCGCTCTTATCCGGGGTGACCATTCAGAACTCCCCGACGTGGACGATCCAATTTCACGGATGCGAAGACGTGTACGTGGACGGTTTGAACATCAACAGCCACGGAAGCGGGCGGCGCGTGCCGAATGACGACGGAATCGACTTAAGGGAATCGCGCGACATACGCATCAGCGACTGCAATATTCAGACGGGCGACGATTGCATCGCCGTCTTCGGTTCGAGGAACGTGACCGTTGCGAATTGCACGCTGGCCTCACGTTCGGCGGGGATTCGCGTCGGTTACGCGGCGGGAGACATCCGAAACTGCACATTTCAGAATCTGGTCATTGACTCCAATTGCGGATTGAAAGTGAATGTCCGGTCGAACGGGTCTGTCGAGGACGTGCTTTTTGCGAACATCATCCTGCGGACGGGCCTGATCACCGGCCATTGGTGGGGCAAGGGAGAGCCGGTGAACGTGTCGGCCGTTCCGATGCGCTCCGGAACGGAGTTGGGCCGGATCCGCAGAGTCCGGTTCCACAACATCCTGGCTGAGAGCGAGAATGCCTTCCTGATCTACGGCTCTCCGGAGAGCGTGATCGAGGACATCCTGGTGGCGGACTGCAAGCTGCACCTGCGGAACAGCAAGCTCCAGCCCTCCTATGGCGGGAACTTCGACTTGCGTGGGGCGGCGGATCTGTCGAAAGCCCTGTTCGAGCACGACATCCCGGGTCTGTTTTTCCGGCACGTTCGTGGGCTCCGCGTCCGGGGATTTCAGTTGAGCTGGGATGACAGCCTGCCGGAGTTCTTCAGTCACGGCATCGAGGGCGAGGAGTTTGAGGATGTCGTACTACAAGGCTTCGAGGGCCGCCAGGCGAGGTCAGGCGCCCGCGCCGCCATCGCGTTGCGGAGCGGCAAGGGAATCTCGATCCGGGACTGTGTGGCGCAACAGGGCTGCGGCACGTTCCTTTCGATGGACCAGGTTTCCGGCCAGCGCCTGTTCGTGAACAACGATCTGACGTTGGCTCAGAGGGCCTTCGATCCTGCCACTCACAGCTTCACCCTCTCTGGCAACCGGATGCCGGAAGGGGGGCAGGGCGAAAGTGGATCTTAACTTGAGATGGGAGCTTGAAGTCGGACGAGCCACGCCTCCGGATTCGTTGGCGAAGTTCCTCGCGCGAAACCCGCCGGGGCTCGATGTGACCCTGCCAAAGAACACAGTGACTCAGGCCAGACTCAACGATGCCCTGAATGGCTGCGTCCAGCGGCCGGTCGCGGAAGCTGTAGCGAAGCTTTAGCTTTGAACGCCGATGGTTACTCCGGCGATTCTGGAATTGTTGCGAGCCTGGAAGGCCGCCGCAGGCAGGCCCGCGACGGCCAGCTTCGCAAGACCGCGCCTGGTCATCATTGCTTCTTCGCTGCTGCCGACCAGACCACCGCGTTCCGAATAAGCCGCCGGAAACCAGGGTTCCAATGGGTCTTGTCATCGTGCCCCAGCTGGATCACGACCACTCGAGACTTTGGATACGGACTGATCCACACGACCGGGCCGTCGCTGGAAGGCTCATCCGTCCTCATCAGCACCGTGTTATGAGGCGACAGCCACATGCCCTTGTAGGTCTCATCCCAGAGATGCAGCGGGCCTACGCCTTCCAGAATCGGATGATCCCTCACCGGATACGCCACCAGCTCCACATCTTCCTTCCAGGTGGTTTTCCAGCGAGGAGGTTTGTCTTCGGTTTGGTACCAGCGTCCGCCGACGACCTCTTCGTACCACCACTGCCAGTTGCAATAATCCACCAGCGCGTGATGAACCACGACCAGACCCTTCCCGGACTCGAGGAACTCCCTCAGCACCCTTTGCTGCGGCTCGGTAATCTCCTGCATGGAATCGTAAAGAACGAGCACGTCGTAGCGTTTCACGAGACTTTGGCGATAAGGGAAGGGATGGGGATCCACCATCGCATGAATGTCCTCATGTCCTTCGAACAGACCGTAGAAGCTGGCGCGGTGGTCATGCCCTCCCGTGACGATCAGAGCCCGCACGGCTTCTTTACTCTCGTGACGAGCGGATCTTCTCACGGGGAGAGTGACAGCGCCCGTGGCGGCCCATTCGAGTCCGCGAATCAACAGATTCACGTAACCCGGCTCTTCCAACAACGCCGGATTCTCTCCCAGCGCCGTCTGAAAAATGCGCCCTTTGCCGTAGGTGTGGGTCCAAACCAAAGGTTCCGCCGCGCCTCCGGCTTCCCTGCGCAGGGTAGCGAGGATGCGAGCGGCGGGAACAAGTGTTGGCGAGGGCCGCAGCCGGTCCACGGTGAGGAAGGAATCCGGCAGTCCGGCGGAAACCGGATGCCGGTTGTCCGTCCATCGTAGCTCCAGCACGCGAGCTGGGGCCGGCGGGGACGCGGCACCGCCGGTCCCCCTGGCTGCACAGAAGGCGCAGGTGAGGCCCCGCACGGTCACGAGGCCCTTGCCGGAGTGAACGAACCGCTCCACCGCCTGCTCGGCTTGCTTGCCCAGGTGCCCGGAGTAATCTAGCAGCAGAACGTCATCGGCGGAGAGCGCAGCGGCGTTGAGGGCGGCGATCTCCTCGATCAACCGGACCTCGAAAGGTCCGTTCTGCGCGAGACACTGCCTCAAGCGGAGCACATCCTGCTGGCGCTCATGGCCGCCATCGGAAAGGAGCAACACCCGCACCGGTTTTGCCCCGGAAGCAAACGTCCAATACCCGAAAAGAGTCAGGATCAGAATTCGGTACATCAACTTCATCGGCTCACCTCCGCGAAAAACTGCCGCCGCTTTGCGGCGCCCCAACATGGCTGCCGCCTAGGGAGCGGCGCGTCGAGGCCCCTGCTCGTCAGACATCCCACTTCTTCTGCCAGGCGATTCGCCTCTGCTCCTTGTAGGACATGTTGCAGATGTGGCAGGCCATGGCGGAATAGTGGCCGGCAACCTCGTCGCAGGCGGGCGGCTTGCGGCTTCGGATGCATTCCAGCCAGTTGGCGACGTGCAACTCAAGCCCCGGCTTGGCGGGGACCACGATCTCCGCAGCTCCCCGCTCGGGCGTCAGGAAACGATAGCCGTACCGGAAAATGTTCAGACGGCCTCCAGTGCCCATGAAGACAATGTCCTCGCTGTCCTTTCGCGCCATGTCCGTGACGTTCGCCTCGAAGGTCACCAGCAGCTCGTTCGGATACTCTACGATCGCATTGATGTTATCGGCGGTGTCACGGTCCTCACGGCCCAGGAAGATGCCACCCATACACATCGCTGCGCTTGGACGGTACGTCTTGCAGTACCAGTGCACAACATCCACCATGTGCACGAACAGACCGCCCATCTGGGCGTTGGTGGAGTAGTCCCAGTAGACGTAGTGGTTAAAATAGCGCTTCGGATTCCAGGGCACTTTGGGTAAATTCCCCTGACAGACTTCCCAGTCCAGTCCCTCCGGCTTCTTTTCCATGCCGCCGGGTGGTTTTTGATTGCGGTAGGCGCTGTTGCCATTCCAGATGCAGCGCACCATGGTGATCTTGCCGATCTTGCCGGAGTCGATGAAGCGCTCTTTGGCCTCAATGAAGTGCGGATAGGTGCGTTGCTGCGTGCCCGTTTGCAAGATACGCTTGTTTTCCCGGACCGCCTTGACCACCTTGTGGCCCTCCATCGGGTGCAGCGTGAGCGGCTTTTCGACGTACAGATCTTTGCCTGCCTGGCAGGCATCGACGGCCATTTGGCAGTGGACATGATCCCAGGTGGCGATGATGACGGCGTCGACGTCCTTGCGGTCGAGAACCTTGCGATAGTCTACATACTTGTCCAGGGGCACGCCCGCCACCTTTTCGGCCCGGTCCCGTTGGACATCGTAAGCATCCGCCACCGCCACCCATTGAATCCCGCCAGCCGCATTGGCACACTGCATCAGGTAACGGCCGCGTCCTCCCGATCCGATCACACCCAGGCGGATGCGATCATTGGCGCCCAGGATCCGGGACGTGGAGGCGGCGGTCATCGCCCCCACAAAGTCTCGCCTTGTCACTGTCTGGTTCACAGCTATCTCCTCTCACTTTTTTCAGATCTTCCCAGATCCGCGGCGGACAAAACTCCAGTTCCAACTCCGCTGCGGTCCCTTGGGAGTGCGGCCACGGTAGTCGAGGCCTTCCAGCCGCCCCGGAAAGGCGAACCTGGAAACCGGTTGTCCTTGCCGGGCCAACTTCTGCTTCACCCGCTGACCGGCTCCGGAACTATTCGGCCAGCTTTGCGCTTTATCCCGGAATACATGTCTGACCGTATCAGACTATGGAAAGTCTACCGGGCACGCCAGGACGTGTCAAGCCGTTCCGGAAAACAGGGTATTGACATAGAGCGCAACGTGTGATAATCTCTGTGCTTATGTTGGGCAGACCAGGACAGACCAGATAATCGGCAGAACCAAACTGCATTGGCCTGAAGGCCGCCGGTGGCAGGGGTTAGGGGCGATGAAGCGAAAGGACGAAGCATGAAGGAGGGCGAGGCGATGTCAGTTCGAAGAGTCGGACAATTCGCCAACCTCGGGTTGGCGCTGATTGGAATTCTCCTGGGGACCTTTCCAGGAGCGGGGCAGGAGACCAGCGGATCGGTTCGAGGAGAGGTGACCGATCCAAGCGGTGCGTCCGTGCCGAAAGCGCAAATTGAGCTCCGGAACGTAGATACCGGTGTCATCAGCAAGCAGGAAAGCGGCGCACAGGGTCAATTCGTCTTCAACTTGGTGCCGCCGGGCAACTACGTTGTTCGGGTAACGGCTGCGGGCTTCCGAACGGTTACTGTGAGTGGAGTGCTGGTTGAGATCAACAAGAACACGGTGGCCAATATCAGGCTGGAGGTTGGAGTAGTGACGGAGACGGTCCAGGTCTCGGCTGCCGCCCCCGGCATTGAGACCTCCTCGGCGCAGGTAGGGACAAACGTGGAGAGACGGTACGTCAGTGAGATACCGATCCAATCGCGGAACGTCTTGAAGCTGGCCGAACTGGCCCCGGGAGCCACAATCGTACGGGACACTTCTCAGGCCAATGGAATCGAGGGCACCTACGCCCGGGTGAACGGCCTGCGCATGGGCTCGAACGTGTTCTACCTGGAGGGCAGTGACAACACAGGGTCCTTCCGGAACTCGGCGCTACAGTTTCCGAATCCTGACGCGGTTCAAGAAGTGCAGGTTTCCACCGCGAATGCCTCCGCGGAGTTCGGCAAACAGCCGGGCGGAGTGTTCAACATCGTGACGAAGTCCGGGACGAATGAGTTCCACGGATCCGGCTTCTACTTCTTCCGCAACAAGAATCTGAATGCCAATAGCTGGAGCCGGAACATCAGCGGAGCTGCCAAGCCGGACGACTTCGTCAAGCAATACGGAGGCACTCTCGGCGGGCCCATCCAGAGGAACAAGACGTTCTTCTTTGCTTCGTTCATGCGCTATACCGACGAGACCCCCGGATTCCAGAACACGGTGAAGTTCCCGACTAAGGCGATGCTGGACGGCAATTTCTCCCAGTTCGACAAACAGCTCTACGATCCGGACACGGGTCAGCCGCTGGCGGGCAATCAGATTCCGACGCGCCTGATCGATCCGGTCACAAAGAAGCTGGCGGCGGAACTGATTCCGACAGTGGCCAACTTCGGAGACCGCTACGTGTGGGCGTACACGGATCCGTACCGGAATCACGAACTGTTGGCGAAGATCGATCACACCTTCAACAGTGCCCACTCACTCCAGTTCAGCTACTTTCGGGTGTGGGGCAAGCAAACGCAACCAGAGAACGGGAAGGCTGCCAACATGCCGGGCTGGGGGCCGCAGGAGAACCTGAACAAGCAGCACACTTCGACTTTCCGGCACACCTGGGTTCTGACGCCGAACCTGGTATTGCAGAACCGTTTCGCACTTGCGTTTTTCGACATCGAACGGCAACCTATGCCGCTGGGCCGGAACCTGTCGGACTTTGGATCGAACTGGCCGCTTGTGGATCCGTCGGCACGGAAGTACCTCCCCGGCCTGAGGGTGTCGGATGGCTTTTACGCTGAGCAGGGTGATGGGACCTTTCTGAATCAGCACAACTGGCGGCTCAGCCCGACGCTGAACTGGGTCCGAGGCAAGCACAATCTGAAGTTCGGATTTGAGTATCAGAACGACTTCATTTCCGATACGAACGATCAGGACGGCGCGTTCCTGAGCTTCGACGGCCATGCCTCTTCCCAGCCGGCGACGGGAAATCCGGTCGGACTCGGGATGTTCGGATACGCCACAGCAGATTTTGTGATGGGGCGTGCTGCGGAAATCAGCGTCCTCGGGGTGCTCAGCGACCGTCTGACTACACGAGCGTATTACGGATTCGTGCAAGACCAATGGCGCGTGACTTCAAGGCTGACTCTTACTCCGGGCTTGCGCTATGAGCTGTACAGCCCGCCGAGCGAGAGGGATAACAAGCTGTCGGCCTTCCGGCTCGGCTGGCGGTCGACGCGGTATTCCAATGCCCCTCCACACCTCGCGTTCGTAGGTGAGCCCGGCTTTGAGAGTGTATACCGCTGGGACAAGAACAATTTCGGCCCGCGGCTGGGATTGGCCTACGATCTTCGGGGAAATGGGAAGACGGCAATCCGGGCTTCGGCGGGCTACTACTACGGATTTTTGGCCGCACAGGCGAAGATGCTGCTGAACGAGCAACCCCCCTGGCAGCCGACTGCTTCCGGCGGAATGACTCTAAACATGACGGATCCGTGGGTGACGAGCCGGACGGTGCTCTACACCAAACCGCCCATGCCATTCAGTAAAGACCCATCGACGTTTAACTATCCGTCAAGGTTCTCCGTCAGGGGTTTTGATCCGCATTGGGCCACGCCTTACACGCTGCAATGGAACTTTTCCGTGGAGCACGAGGTATGGAAGGGCATAACGGCGCAAGCCGCCTATGTGGGCAACCGCGGTTTCAAACTGTTCCAGCAGGTCAACTACAATGTACCGGTTTGGAGAGACGACGCGAATAGTGCGAACGTGAACGCACGCCGTCCCCTCGCAAACTACACCGCAGCGAATTACATGTCCACCCGGTCCAAGAGCTGGTACGACTCCTTCCAGTTGACGCTGAATACCCGGGAGTGGAACGGCTTTACGTCCCGATTCACCTACGTTTTCGGGAAGGCCCTGGCGTACAACGACGAGGATATTGGCCTGCCAGGCGGAGGCGGCACCTATCCGCTTGCGCTCAACCTGGACAAGGCCCAGAACAACCCGCATCACGTTGGCCGCTTCTTCTTTGTTTACGACCTGCCGGTACTGCGCCAGAACCAGGCCTGGACAGGCAAGCTGCTCGGCAACTGGCAGATCTCTGGATCCGTATTTGCCACGAGCGGCAGCCCTCTGAACGTGACCCTGGGTCAAGACTGGAATTTCGACGGGTCCTCAAGTGACCGTCCGAATCTGGTCAGCAAGATCACTTATGCGACCGGTTCAAAGGACGTACGGGCTTCGGGGTACTTCTCACGGGACTCGTTCGCGGCTCCGCCGATCCGAAACGCCTATGGAACGCTGGGCCGGAATGCGATCTGGGGGCCAGGCCAGTGGAACGTGGATTTGGGCATGGTCAAAGGCTTTGCCCTCACGGAAAGGATGCGCGGCCAGTTCCGAGCAGAGTCGTATAACCTATTCAACCACAACAACCTGGGCAATCCAAGCACGAACATGCGGAGTTTGGATTTCACAAAGATCGTGAGCCGTTTCGGGAACCGGACGATGCAGATGGCGGTAAGATTCGAGTTCTAGGAGGCAGTGGGGAACAGGGAGAAAGCGATGACCAAGATATTTCCTAAACTGCTGGCGTTTCTTCCGTGGTTCCTCTGGTTGGCTGTCACGACTGATGCCGCACCGGCACAGACGGTTCGAGCCAGCGAATCAAGGAGATTCACCCTACCAAAGGACGGAAAGCGGCTGAAGTTTCGCATCGGCTCGCGTAGCGCCGACACCGCGGAGATCTTGCGGCTGGTCCGTGAATACAGTGCAGATGAAGTGATGATGGGCAGCGGCACGCAGTTCGTTTCCTACGCGGATTTTCCGAAGGTCGCCCAACCCATTGACAAGAACGCACTGGAGGCCTTCCGCAGGAGCCTACAAGCGCTGCGGGCTGAAGGCGTGACGCTGCGACTTAGTTTTGGAAGGGAGCCGTCGGTACCGGGGGAGCCCGTAGCTTCTGGGGAGACCGCGAGGGCTCAGACAAGACCATACTTCTTCGACGCTTATCCGGAGGCGCGCAACGTGAGCACCGGCCTGTTGTGGAAGCTGCTGGAAAGCAAGACGGCGGAGTTGTTGCGCAACCTTCCAGAAGTGGAGTCGGCGATGAGCTACACCTGGGAGACACCGATGGTGATGGACACGGGGTACTTCAAAGACGTCTTCTGGGCGGACACTTCCAAGACCTTGCACGCGGTGAATTTGGGGCCGCACAAGTACTACTCTGATGCGGACTATCTGACACAGAGCCTGGCGGCGCTTGCCAGGGGCGCGAAGGCGGCCGGCAAGGAGTACCAATTCTTCACCTTTGCCCACTATCCGTGGCAAGAACGGTTGAACATTCGGGCGATCCAGCAGGTGGACCGTGACCTGCCGCTCAAGCTGTACCATTTCGTGAACGCCGGGGACTGGAACCCGTATTTCCCCAACAATCACGTGATGATGGAGATTCTGGACCGCGAGAGCACGGTGGCCTTTGATTCCGTCGGGGAGTACTGGGGTCAAGCCCAGGTGCCATTTTGCTATCCGGAAGAGATCCAGCAGAGGCTGGTACAAGCTTTGGAGCGCAACGGGAACATCACTACCATCTCCACCGGAACACATTGGGCCGGTTTTTCAGTATTCGGCACACCCAACGAAGTGAACTTCTATGCAGTTTCAAGGCTTGCCAGAGATCCGTACCTGTCGGTGGAGCGGATCTGGTACGAATGGGCCGAGAGCCAGTTCGGCAAGCAAGCAGCCCCCAGGGTCATTTCCGCGCTGAAGCGCACGGATGAGATCGGCAAGCTCACCTTCTTCTTCCACGGCACCTCGATCACGGAACATTCCCACATCGCGAACCTCGACTACCTGGAAGGCGAGCCGCTGCATCTTGCGCAGGCGGCGGCAGACTGGTGCCCGGACTTCCGGACTCAGTTCTTGATGAAGGAGTACATAGAGCGTCCGTCCGAGGACCTGGTTGCGCTTGCAGTGCAAGACCGCCAGGAGGCTCTGAGGCTGAACCAGTTGTCCGTTGATGATGTGGAGTCGGTCAAGAGCGCTTTGCGGCCCGATCAGCACACGATGCTGATGCGCCAGTTGAACTTGCAGCGGCATTTCATTGAGACGACGATTCCATACGTCGAAGCGTTCTACCGATACAGGTTGCAGAAGCGAGCGCCATCGCGGGAGAACCGACAGAAGATTCAGGAGGCGTTGTCCGTCCTGGAGGCGAAAGCGGCGGAAGTGGAGCGTGTTTACAAGGAGGAGGCCGGAATCTTGACCGGCAAGGAGATCCGCCGGTTTATCGGACAGATGAGAACAGCGCTGGCCGCAATGCCACGCGCGGGAGCCACGAGCAGCAATTGAAAGGGAGATCTGACATGAGGAGAAGATGCAACTGGAGGTGGGCATTATCCGCCAGAAGATCGGTAATTTCGGTGGCGCTACTGGCGTTGATGGCAGCAATGGCGGCGTCCTTGGCGGAGGCCCAGACCGTCCGTGTCTGGGGCAAGAACTCACAGCAACCTAAGAACGGGAAGCGTTTTCGGATCCAAATCGGAGCCAGGCTGGGGCCCGGAACAGACCTGGCTCAAGTCCTAAAGACCATTGAGGAGTTCGACGCCGATGAGGTGACGGTGGGCGGCGCCGAGTATGTCGCCTACGAAGATTTCCCAAAGGTATCCCGGAAGATCGACGCCGCAGCGCTGGCGGAGTTCCGAAAGCAATTGCAGGTTCTGAAGAGCAAGGGGTTGATCCTCCGGGGAAGCGCCGGCGGCCGGGACCCAATTGTCCCTGGCGATCCGGTCTCGCTGGGGCGGCCCGGAGGAAGGGCGATCCGTGGCAGGGAGGTGGAAGAAACACCTTACTTCTTCGATGTATACCCGGAAGCGCGCAATCTGAGCAACGGCGTGTTTTGGAAGTTCATCGAGTCAAAGACGGCGGAGTACTTTCGCAAGCTCCCCGAGGTCGACTCCGTTCGCAGCTACTTCTGGGAGACTCAGCTGCTCAATGACACCAACTACTTCCGCGACTTCTACTGGGCCGACACCTCCAAGACCCTGCACACGTTGAACCTCGGGCCGCAGCAGTATTACTCGGATGTGGACTACCTGGTGGAGCTGCTTTCGGCATTGGGCCGGGGGGCACAGCGGTTCGGGAAGGAATATCAGTGGTTCGCTTTTTGCCACTACCCGCATCAAGAACAACTCAACATCCGGGCCTTGCGGCAACTGGACCGGAACCTGCCCATCAGCCTGTACCACTTCATTTCCACCGGCGACTGGCACGCATGGCGGCCGACGAACAACATTGCGCTGGAGGTTACGGACCGCGAAACGACGCTGGCTTTTACGTCCACCGAGTACTGGGGAGCTGGCGAGATTCCGTACTGTCATCCGGAGGACATCCAGCAAAGGCTGCACCAGGTTATGAAGCGCAATCCGAACATAACGACCATTGTGGTGGGAAGCTACAGTCGAGCGGCCGGTCCCAGTGAGATCAATACGTATGCGCTCCAGCAACTGGCGCGCGATCCATACACCCCCATAGAGACCATCTGGCAGACCTGGGCCGAAAGGAAGTACGGCAAGGCAGCGGCTCCGACAATCATCAAGGCGCTTCAGCGGACTTTCCAGATCGGCAAGCTGCTGTTCTACTTCAAGGGAACGCTGACAAGCGAGCACAGCCAGACGGCGGACCTGGACTACCTTGAGGGGGAAGCCACACACACGGCCCGGGCGAACATCGAGTGGATGCCTTGGGATCATGAGAACAACTTCTACTTGGAGGAGTTCCTGTACAGGCCACGGGAACACACGGTACAGGTGGCCATGGCGGAAAAGCAGGAAGCACTGCGACTGATCGATTTGTGCCTGGGCGATGTGGAGTCGGTGAGATCCGTGCTTCCGCCGGCTGAGTACCGTATCCTCAAAGATCAATTCACTTTGCAGCGCCACTGGGCGGAGGTGAGCATGCCTCACCTGGAGGCGTTTTTGAGGGTGAAGATCCAGAAAACCACCCCATCCGCGGAGAACCTAGCCAAGTTGAAACTAGCGGTGGCCGCCTTGGAGAAGAAGACCGACGAGGTGGAAAAGCTGTACGGCAACAAGTACGAAACGCTGAATGCGGACAGGTTGCGGAACTACATCAAGCAGGTCCGCGATGCGATTGCAGGCTTTCGATAAGAGTGTGGCATGAGACTAAAAAAGAGCACTATCCTGCTGTTGCTGGTTATTACAACTGCGTGGCTTCCTTTGGCGGGCGGCGCGCAATTTGTCATTACTGATTACGGCGCCGTAGGGGACGGAAAGACCAACAACGCGGGCGCCCTTACGGAGGCGATCCAAGCCGCATCGCGCGCGGGAGGGGGCACAGTTGTTGTTCCTCCCGGAGATTTCATGAGCGGGCCGATTGACCTGGCGAGCCACATCACTTTGTACTTGGAAGCGGGCGCCACGCTGCGCGCAAGCACCCGGTTGGAGGATTACCCCTTGGAGCCGGATGCCTGGAGCGGCGAGTCCAAACGCAAAGGGCTGATTACCACCCGCAACGCCAGAAACGTGACCATCACAGGGCGGGGCACGATCGAGGGAAGCGGCATGGCCTTCGCGTACCCGGACAAGGTCATCGCCATGGATTTCGGAATCAGGAAGCTCACGCGGCAAGGCGAGGATTACATGAGCCCGAAGTTCGGGGTCCAGCATGGGCCGTTCGCGGTGCCGGCGGACCGGCCCGGCAATCTCGTGCGTTTCCGGGATTGCCAGGACGTGCTGGTCAGCGGGATCACAATCCAGAATGCGCCGACGTGGACCATGAAGTTCATGGATTCCAGTGTGATCAAGGTCTTGGGCGTACACATCAACAGCTTTGCGAGCGACTTGCGGATGCCCAATGACGACGGCATGGATATTTACAACTGTCGTTTCGTACAGATTGCGGACTGCGACATCCAGACGAGCGACGACTGCATCGCGGTGTTCGGAGTTGAGAACATCACGGTTTCGAACTGCACGCTACGATCCCGGTCCGCCGGTGTGCGGGTGGGATGGATCGGGCCGGACATAAAGAACGGAACGTTCAACAATTTGGTGATCAACTCCAACCGGGGATTGAACGTCTGCGTGCGCGGCAGCGGTTCGGTTGAGAATATCGTGTTTTCGAACATCCTGATTCGTACTGGGTTGCTGACGGGGAACTGGTGGGGGAAGGGAGATCCGATCCACGTTTCCGCGCTGCCGCCCGCCGACGAAAAGTCACCGGGGAAGATCAAGGATGTGCGGTTCAGCAACATCATCACCGAAGGTCCGGCCGGGATTCTGGTCTACGGGGCCGACAACAGCGTCATCCGGAACCTGGTCTTCGACCGAGTGCGGGTAAAGATGCGCAACGATCCCCTGGCGGAGGCGTACGGGGGAAATTTCGACTTGCGCGGCGAAGACCGGATGAAGCCGGAGATGAGCATCTTCCAGCACGACATTCCTGCCTTTTATGCCCGCAACGTGGACGGGCTCAGCCTGCGGGGGTTTGAAGCGGAATGGGCAGATGATATTCCGGCGTTCTTCTCAAGCGGAATTGAGATCGAGAAGTTCAGCAATGTCGATATTGACGGGTTCTCCGGGCGCCAGGCGCACAAGAATGGGAAGGCTGCCGTAATCCGGCTTTCCGATGGGAGGTTCGTCTCGATCCGGAATTCCGTCGCGACGAAAGACGCCGGGGTTTTCTTAGAGCACTCTCAGGTCCGCGGCAGCCTGTTTGTTCACAACGATCTGACCAGGGCAAGGTCGGTGGCGAACCCGGCGAAACTGCCCTTCACCGCGTCAGGCAACCTGATGCCTGGAACCGGCGGGCGGTGAAGCAGATGCGCTCGAAGCTCTGTGCCGTTTCGATATTGATGGTTTTGCTGTTCAGCAGCCCGCTGCTCGCGCAGAGTGGGTGGGCCGATCCGCTGGCGCCTCTTCCGATTCCCAGGTTGGCGCAGGCGCCGAAGATCGACGGCGACCTGCGGGAGTGGAAGGAGGTGGCGTTTCATGACGGGGTGTGGGACATTTACCGGCTGCTGCACACCCCCTGGTACGATCCGAAAGTGAACCGGCTGACCGACCACGGAATGGAGCCCAGCGCCGAGGAGGATCTGAGTGCCCGCTACTACCTCGCCTGGGACAGCCGCTATCTCTATTTTGGAGCGGAGGTGCGTGACAACGTCAACGATGTGAGCGACCCGCAGCACACGCCGGACCGGTGGTATTTCAAGGATGCGATCTGCTGGTTTGTGCAGGCGCCGGCTCACAACCGTTCTCAGGAGTTTGGGCGGGGCGACAACGCGTTCTGCTTTGTTATCGACGCGCGGAAGCCTTCCTACGGAGCATGGTGGCGTCACGGGTCTCCCTCTAAGACCTATATCGAAGAGCCATTGCCTAGGGCAGCCGTGGACTATGCCATCCGGATGAATCCCTGGAAAGCGAACCAGGGCGACTTCATTCTGGAAGCACGCGTGGCCATGGCGCCGACTTTGGGGAAGAGTGAACCGAACTGGCGGCCACCCAAGCCAGGCGACGAGTACAAGCTGATGATTGTGCATACGGATCCTGACGGGGGTGAGTACGGCGGCCACTTCTTGCTTTACGGGAAGGGCGATAACAGCGCCACCTGGGGCAGGATAAAGCTTGTGGGCCCGATTGCGCCGGTGGAAAGGAAGCCAAACTGAGCACTTCACCGGCCGCCACCTCAGGGGCCCCGCCGCGACTGAAGCGAGTCCTCTCCGTATGGGACCTGATCTTCTACGGCATCGTATGCGTCACGCCGATCGCGCCGATACCACTGTTCGGGGTGGCGCAAAAGCTATCCGGGGGTTTCACGTCGAGCACGTTGCTGCTGGCCATGGCGGCTATGATGGCCACGGCTGTCAGCTACGGGCGAATGGCCGCCCGCCATCCCTCCGCTGGTTCCGCCTACGCCTACGTGGGGCGGGGCTTGAACTCGAGCCTGGGCTTCCTGGCAGGCTGGGCGATGTTTCTAGACTATTTGATGATCCCGATCATCAACACGATGTATGGGGCCTTGACGCTGCACCGGCTCCTGCCCGAGCTTCCCTACTGGGTTTGGGCGGCTGTATTTGCCGGGGCGGTGACGCTGCTGAACTGCCTTGGCATCCGCTCCACGGCGCGCGCGAACCAGATCTTGCTCGCCGCGATGTTTGCGGTAGTCGCAGCATTCATCCTGCTGGCGATCCGGTATTTGATGCAGACTCAGGGGTGGGGTGGACTGATCTCGGCGGAGCCATTCTATCGCCATGGGGAGTTCGAATTTAAGGCCGTGGCCACGGCTACCTCATTTGCTGCCCTGACCTATATCGGCTTTGATAGCGTGACGACGTTGGCGGAAGAAGTCAAGAATCCGAAGCGTGACGTCCTGGTGGCGACCGTATCGGTCTGCCTTTTGACCGGCGTCCTCAGTACCTTGCTGGTCTACCTGGCCCAGAGGATTTGGCCGGATTATGGGACGTTTTCCAACCTGGAAACTGCATTCATGGATGTCTCGCGGAAGGCCGGCGGGGCCATTCTGTTTCACGGAATGGCTGCGGTCATCACCGTTTCACAGTTTGGAAGCGCCCTGACAGGGCAAGCGGGAGCGGCCCGGCTTCTGTTTGGGATGGGGCGGGACAATGTGCTGCCGAAGAAGTTCTTTGCGTACGTGAACGAACGGCGCAGCGTGCCAACCTTGAATGTGGTGACATTGGGTGTTGTCTGCTTTGCGGGGGCGATGGCGTTCAGCTATCAGCAGGCGGCGGAACTACTGAACTTCGGAGCGTTCCTGGCGTTTCTCGGCGTGAATGCGGCTGCGTGGAAGCAGTTTTATCGAGACGCGCCGGCGGTTGAGCGAAGCTGGTTGCGGGATGGCGTGCCGCCGGTGATTGGCTTCTTGTTTTGTCTGGTGATCTTCTTGAGCTTGCCCCACCAGGCGAAGCTGGTGGGCGGCCTATGGCTTGCGGCAGGCATGATCTATCTGGCAGTCAAGAGGGGCGGTTTCAGGAGGCGGCCCCTGGGCGTGGACTTCTTCGGGTGAGGACTTAATTCTATGTACGAGACGACCATTACGGATCGATATGCGGAATCCAGGCGACGGTTCGAGCGGGCGAGGCAATCGCTGGCGGGCGGAGTGAGCAGTCCGTTCCGGGCCAAGTTTCCGGTCCCTCTATTTTTGGAGGACGGAATCGGGCCGCGGCTGTGGGACGTGGACGGAAACGAGTATATCGATTACACGCTGGCCTGGGGGCCGCTCATTCTGGGGCACAAGCATCCCAGACTAGTGGCGGCAATCCGGGCCCAGGCAGAGAAACCGCACATCTATGGCGCCCAACATGAACTTGAGTACCTGGTGGCGGAGAAGGCGCAACAGCTAGTCCCGTGCGCCGAGCGGGTAATCTTCACCAGCAGCGGCAGCGAGGCCGTCCAGTGCGCGCTGAGGCTGGCGCGCGCGTACACATCGCGGAACAAGATCCTGAAGTTCGAAGGGCACTACCACGGTTGGCTCGATTCCGTGCTCCTGAGCTACCATCCCAGTGCGGCTGAGATGGGCCCGCCTGAGAAGCCGAACGTCGTTCTCGGCTCGCAAGGACAAACGCCGAACTCGGCAGACAATGTTCTGGTTGCTCCCTGGAACGATCTGGAGTGCGTCGAAAAGCTGTTTGCGGAGCAGGGAGATTCCATCGCCGCGGTGATCACCGAGCCGGTCTTGTGCAATAGCGGCTGCATCCTTCCCGAGGCGGGTTATCTGGAGGGGCTGCGCAAACTCACCCAAGCGTACGGCGCGCTCCTGATCTTTGATGAAATCATCACAGGTTTCCGGATGGCGCCGGGCGGGGCCCAAGCCGTCTACAAAGTCACGCCTGACCTGGCAACCTTCGGCAAAGCGCTGGCTGGGGGACTTGCCCTCAGCGCGATTGCGGGGCGGCGCGAGATTCTGGAGCAGATCGCTGTGGGCCGGGTGGCGTTCGGAGGAACCTTCAACGGAAACCCGTTTTCGCTGGCCGCCGCTCTGGTCACGCTCGAAGAGATTTCGCGGGACGGCGGAAGCCTTCTGCAACACGCCAACCAAACCGGCCGGCGGCTGATGCAGGCTTTGGCCGAGATGGCGGCCGAGGCGGGCGTTCCGCTGTCCGTGACGGGCTTCGGGGCCGCCTTTTCCCTGCACTTCGGTCCCAATCCAATCCACCGTAACTACCGGGACTACCTCCGGGATGACCGGCAGAGCTTGCGCCGGTTCCTGCGTGCTATGTTGGACCGGGGGATTTATTCCTTGCCGGACGGGCGCTTCTACGTCAGCGCCGCTCATGGCGAAGCGGAGACCGAGCAAACCGTCCAGGCAGCCCGGAGCGTGTTCCACAGCCAGGAGTGGAAGGCCGGGCAGGTTTAGCTTACAACCGATGAGAGGTGAGGCATGGCGAAAATCGCTTTAGTGACGGGAGCCAGCAAAGGAGTGGGCCGGGGCATCGCCTACGGCCTGGCTGCGGATGGTTGGGATGTGTTCGTGAACTACGGCCACGACGAAGCGGGGGCTCAGGAGACGGCCAGCCGTGTCCGTGAGCTCGGCCGCCGGGCTTGGGTGGTCCAGGCCGATGTAGGTTCCAGCCGGCAGGTGCGAGCTATGTTCGATCTGGTTCAGGCCGAGACCGGCGCGTTGGACCTGCTGGTGAATAACGCAGGCGTGCAAACCTGGTGTTCGCTCTTGGATCTTCAGGAGTCGGACTGGGACCGGGTGCACAGCACCAATCTGAAGGGCGCGTTTCTGTGCACGCAAGCCGCCGCCCGCATGATGCGCGGCCGGGGCGGCGTGATCATCAATATCGGCTCCGGCTGCAACAAGGTCCCGTTCCCCTATCTTGTGGATTACACCGCGTCCAAGGGCGGACTGGACAACCTCACGATGTCGGCGGCCGTCGAGCTCGGCCCCTACGGGATCCGCGTGAACTGCGTGGCGCCCGGCGCGATCCTCATCGAAAGGACGCTCCAGGAGACGCCGGACTACGCCGAGGTCTGGGGTTCGCTGGCCCCCTTGCGGCGGGTCGGCACGGTCGAAGACGTCGCCCACGCGGTGGTGTTCCTGGCGAGCGACAAGGCATCCTTTATTACTGGCCAGACGCTCTATGTGGATGGCGGCCTGTTCACGCAGGCGCCCTGGCCCCAGCCGCGGGAGGGCGAGATTGCCTACGGCGTCAAGAAACCGCAGTAGGCCGCAACAGCCTCTAACGGCCTCGGGCGCCGGTGGCCGGACGCTCTACTCGAGCGCCAGTTCGTAGTACACCGCCTCATGCTCTGGGCGCAGCGTTAACTTGAGAACGCCCTGTTCGGCCGCGACCGGGACTTGCGCGCGCCGCTTCCCGGTGGCATCCAGGGTCCAGGCTTTCATGGAACCGGCGTGAACATTCCGGATCCGCAGCTCGCCCGTGATGGCTTCCAATAAAGCGGGGCCTTTCCCCGCTGACTTCAGGCGCCAGTAAGGACCGAGGCGCGACGTCTTCTCGGTTTTCTCGTACTCCATGCCCGTGTTGCGAGCCGGCCCCACTGCGGTCA
>Ga0272446_1002397_pt1 | contig 25694 bp, 28 predicted proteins | sample YNPCB0061_FD_194587 | JGI IMG/M metagenome (GOLD analysis project Ga0272446, IMG submission 194587) | Hot spring microbial mat communities from Yellowstone National Park, WY, United States - YNP-CB-006-1 | ecosystem: Environmental > Aquatic > Thermal springs > Hot (42-90C) > Sediment | place...
GCCGCCCGCCCGCCCGCCCACTGGCGGCTCGTGCTCGAAGTCCCCGGCGAGTCTGGCGTCCCCCGGGGCACGTCCTACCGCCTTGCCGGCGTCATGGAGATCGGGCGCGACGGCGGCGCAGCCATCGTCATCGGCGACCCATCGGTCTCGGCGCGGCACGCCCGCCTCGAACTCCAGCCCGGAGGCTGGCTCGTGCGCGACCTCGGCAGCACCAACGGCACCTTCGTCGATGGCCGCCCGGTGCCGCCCGCCGGCCTCCGCCTCCGCGGGGGCGAACGGCTGCAGCTGGGCGCCGTGGTCTTTCGGCTCGCGCCGCCGGAGCGGTAGCGGCAGCGCCGCTACTTCCGCGCTTCCAGCCGCTCGAGCCGGTCGCGGAGCTTCGCGTTCTCATCCCGCAACTTCTCGAACTCCTCGCGCAGCTTCCGCACCTCGTCGTCGGTCGCGGCCCCTTTGCGCAGCGCCAGCGCATTCTCCCGCGCCATTCGCACCCCGCGGCCGTCCAGCTCGCGCGCCGCCATCCGCTCCAGCGCCGGGATCTGCGACTCGTCCTTGAGGGTCTTGAGCGCGTTCGCCGCGGCGATGCGCACCCGGAAGTCCGGGTCGTCGAGGAACGCGGCAATCTCCTCCCCGAGCACCTTCTTGCGCTCCGGGAAGAACTCGCCCAGCCGCGCCAGCGCTCCCACGGCCGGCGGCCGCGCCTGGAACGGCTCGCCGTACCGCGCTGCCCGCCGCAGGAGCTCGAATCCCCGTTCATCGCGCAGCTCCACGAGCCCGTCGATGCATCCAACCCGCACGACCTGCCGGAACGACGGCCGGTCGAACTGCGCTGCAATCGCGTCGAAGGCTGCGGGCAGGCGCAGTTTGCCGAGGCTTCGGCAGGCCTCTGCCTCCACGAACCACGACTGGTCACGTCGCGCATGCTTCTGCAGCGCCTCGAAGACGGCCTCGTCGCCGCGGAACTCGCCGAGCGCGGCCACGACCGCCCGGCGCGCCCGCGGCTGCCGGACCGCCAGGCACCGGAGGAGTGCGTCGCGCGCCGCGGTCGTCCGGATCTCACCCAGGGCCCGCGCTGCCGCCGCCTGGACGCCCCACCAGCGGTCGCCCATCACTGCCGCCTCGAGTGCGGCCGTCGCCTCAGCGCCGCCCTTTTTCCCCAGCTCGGCTGCGGCCCACGCGCGCCCGAGGATGCTGTCGTCGTCGCGCAGCTGCAGCCGCAGCTCCCCGACAGACTTGTCCCACTCCAGCTCCTTCAGCACCCAGCCGTACGGGTCGAACCGGCACAGGTCCGGCTTCCACGGCAGCGGGAACACAAACTGCTCCTCAGCGCGCGTCACCTCCACCCGGAACGCCTGCGGCTTCCCGCGCCCCTTCCGGAAGTCGATCGTCACCGGGAAGCGGAAGATCGGCGTCCCGTCGGCCGTCTCCTGCGTCTGCTTCACACTCACCGCCGCCAGCCCGCGCTCGTCGTCCCAGCTCCAGCTCACCTTGAGTTTGGGGTGCCCCGGCCGGTACACCCACTGGTCGAAAAACCACTCGAGGCTGCGGCCCGTCTCCGCGGCAATGGCGTCCACCAGGTCCTGGGTAATGACGTTCTGCTCGGCGTGCTCCCGCACGTACCGCTGCAGCGCCCGGAAGAACGCTTCGTCGCCCAGCTCCCCCCGCAGCATGTGCAGCACGAGCGAACCCTTCTCGTAAAGGTGCCGGTCGAAGATGTCGATCGGGTCATGGAAGACGTTCGTCACGATCGGCCGCCGGTACCGCTCGTCCAGGTAGAGCCGCGTGTTGTCGATTACCCCCTGCCGGTACCGGTCGACCCCGTGGTGGTGCTCGTCCCAGAGCATCTCGAAGTAGGTCGCAAACCCCTCGTTCAGCCAGCCATGCGACCAGTCCCGGCAGGTGAGGAGGTCGCCGAACCACTGGTGCGCCAGCTCGTGCGAAATCAGGTCATCGCTGTCGAAGTCCCGCTTCGCCTTCGCGTCGAGGAGGATGTTCTCCGTCATCGTCGTCGCGCTCGTGTTTTCCATCCCCCCGAAGACGAAGTCCCGGACGACGACCTGGCTGTACTTCGCCCACGGGTACGGCATACCGGTCAGCTTTTCGAACAGCGCGACCATCGCCGGCGTGTTCGCAAACGTCCGCTCTGCCGCCTCGACATCCTTTGGCTCAACATAATAGTCAATGGGCACCCGATCGGCCGCGCCTTCGATCCGCGCGAACTCGCCCGCCGCAATCGTCAGCAAGTAGGCCGGGTGCGGCCGGTCCTGGTGCCAGTGGAACGTCCGCGTGCCGTCGCGATTCCGTTTGTCGCTCAGCAGCCGCCCGTTGGAGAGCGCGAACCAGTCCCCCGGGACCGTCACCACGACGTCTGAGGTGAACTTGTCGCTCGGGTGGTCGAAGCACGGCAGCCAGAACCGGGTGTCTTCGTCCTGGCACTGCGTCCAGACCTGGCGCGGCTTGTCGGGGTAGCCCGTATCCGGCCCGATGAAGTACATCCCGATGCGCGGCGCCGCCTCGTACGTAATGGCGATCGGCAGCTCCTGTCCGCGCTTCCGCCCCTCGCCGATGTCCACGGTCAGCTGCCGTCCGTCGTACTCGAACGGCGCATCTCGCTTCCCGACCGTAACCGATGAGATGGTCATGTCGACCGCATCGAACGGCACGAAGCGGGTGCCGTCGTTGAGCGGCGAAACCGTGTGCGTGACGGTGCCCCGCACCCGCCGCGCCTCGATATCGAGGGCGACCTCAATCTTCACGTGCAGGATGTCGACCACCCGGTCCCGCGGCCATACCGGCCGGTCGCCGGGCAGCGCATGGGGCGGGGTGCGCGGCTCGTCGGCAGCCAGTGCGAGCCGGCCGCAGGAAAGGCGCTCACCATACAGGAACGACATCGGCAGGTCCGCCTCCTCGTGTTCTGGCGAGCCATCCTACGAGCCGGCCTCCATACGGGCGATGCAGGTGCTTACGTTGCGTTGGCCTCCAGCCAGGCCAGCACCTCTGCGCCGTGAGCGTCCGGCTTCACCTTCGGCCAGGTCTTCGCCACCTTCCCCTCGGGGTCGATGACCACCGTCGACCGGATCAGCCCCTCGTACTCCTTGCCGTACATCTTCTTCGTGCCCCACGCCCCGTACGCCCGGGCCACGGCATGGTCGGTATCGGCCAGCAGCGGGAACGGCAGGCCGTACTTGTCGGCGAACTTCCGGTGCGAAGTGCTGCTGTCGCCGCTCACCCCGAGCACGACGGCGCCCTTCGCCTGGAGCGCGGCATAGCTATCGCGGAAGCTGCACGCCTCTTTCGTGCACCCGGGTGTGTCGTCCTTGGGGTAGAAGTAGAGCACCACCCACTTTCCCTTGAAGTCCGCAAGGGAGACCGGCTTTCCGTCCTGGTCGGGCAGGGTAAAGGGCGGCGCCGGCGTGCCGGCTTCGGGCATTGTCATGGTCGGGTCCTCCTGCGATGGATTCGCCAGATCGTACGCCGCGCGCCGCGCGTTCCGTTACCCGGAAAGCTGCTGGGCGAGACGGAGGAGGTCGGTGTTCACGGGCGGGTGCCCATTCTTGACGACGTCCCGGAGATTCACCTCGACCGACCGGCCGCCCTGCCGCCCGATCATGACGCCCGTGCGGCCCGCCACGAGCGCCTCGACGGCCATCGCCCCGCCCTCTGAGGCAACCAGGCGGTCCCGCATCGTCGGACGCCCGCCGCGCTGGGTGTGCCCAAGCACCACGACCCGGTAGGGCCGGTCGAGCGCTTTCCCGACGATTGGCGCGACGCCGAACGCGCCGCCTGCCTCGTCGCCCTCCGCGACCACGATGATGTGGCTCCGCTTCCCTTTCGCCATCGTCTCCCGAATCCGCTCGATGACGAGGTCAATCTCTGCATGCGCCTCCGGCACCACCACGCCCGCTGCGCCCCCCGCCACCGCCGTGTGCAGCGCAATCGCCCCGCTCGTCCGTCCCATCACCTCAACGAAGAACATCATCCCCGTCGATTCGCCGGTGTCGCGCAGCTGGTCGATTGCCAGCAGCGCCGTGTTGACCGCGGTATCGAACCCGATCGACTCCTCCGTGCCCCAGACATCGTTGTCGATCGTGCCCGGCAGCCCGGCGACGGCCACACCGCATTCGTCCTGCAGTGCCAGCGCTCCCCGGAAACTCCCATCCCCGCCAATGACGATGAGCCCGTCGATGCCGTCCAGCTTCATCTGATTCGCTGCCTGGGCCCGGACCTCCGGGTCAAGGAACTCGGGGCACCGCGAGGTCCCGAGGATTGTCCCGCCGCGCTGGATGATGTTCCCGACGGCCCGGTCGTCCAGCTCGACGAAGGCCCCCCGGACGAGCCCGGAGTACCCGTCGAGGTAGCCCACCATCTGGACGCCGAGCCGGGTCGCCGTCCGCACGGCCGCCCGGATCGCTGCGTTCATCCCCGGCGCATCGCCGCCGCTGGTCAGGATTCCAAGTCGCTTCATGTCCATCACTCTGAGGGGTTCCCCGTGAACCGGGCAAGCACCATTGAACCCAGCGACCCCGCTGGTAGCATCCAGCCATGGGGGGAATGCGAAACGTCACAGGACCGCGCCTGCTCCTCATCGCGGGCGCCGGGCTCGCAGCAATCGTTGCCGCAGTCATCGTAGCGGTCGTCATCTCCGGGGGCGGCGGGTCAGCCTCCACTGATGGCGCTCCCAGCCCGTCGCTGACTGCGGCGGCCACCGCCGCTGCCACGTCCGCCGCTGCTCCCTCGCCGACCCCGGTCGAGTCGCCCTACGCCGGCATCCTCGACGGTGCTCCGATGACGGCCGAGGAGTGGGCCGCCCGGAAAGATCTGCTCCCGCTCGCTGTGATGTTTGACAACACCCCGAACGCCGTCCCGCACCACGGCATCGGCGACGCCGACCTTGTCTACGAAGCCCTCGTCGAAGGCGGCATCACGCGCCTCATGGCCGTCTTCTGGCGGCGCGACCCAGCCCTGCTCATGCCTGTCCGCTCCGCGCGTACGCCGTTCGTCATCTGGGTCGACGAACTCGGGGCCCTTTACAGCCACGCCGGGGGCGCCACCACGTCGAACGAGGCCAACGCCGTCGGCCAGATCATCGACTGGGGCATCCGCGACCTCGACGCCTTCAAGCCGGGGTCGAACGCGGCCTATTACCGCGACTCTTCCCGCTACGCGCCGTACAACCTTGCGACGACGGGCGAACGGCTCCGGGCTGCCGCCGCGGCGCTCGGCTTCGCCGGCCCGCCGACCGTGGAGCCGTGGACGTTCCGGAACCCCTCCGATCCGCCGCAGGGTGTCCCTGCGGCCGGCATCCAGGTCGACTTCTCCGGCCGGCTCTACAGCTGGCAGCTCATCCAGTGGAGATGGGATGCGTCCCGCAGGGCCTACGGTCGCTTCCAGTTCGGCGGTCCCGCCGTCGATGGGAATACCGGCCAGCAGCTCTTCTTCACCACCGTCATCGTCATGCGTGTCAATGCCGCGGTCGTCGATGAAGCGGGTCATGTCCTGCTTGAGCAGGTCGGCGAGGGCCCGGCCACGGTCTTCACCGGCGGCCGCGCCATCGAAGGCACCTGGCGCAAGCCCGACCGCAAGGCGCGCACCCGCTTCTACGACGCGTCCGGCAGCGAAATCGCGTTCGAGCGCGGCCCCATCTTTGTCGAAGTCATCCCCCAGCAGGGAGCCTTCACCTTCACGGCGAATGCGGACGACCTGCCCGAGCTGCCGAAGTATGTCCCACCCCCGCCGGAGCCAGGTCCGTCAGAAGACGAGACCGTGCCTGCCCCGGAGCCGACCGCAGAACCGACCGCCACGCCGACGCCGTCTTCGCCGGCGCCAACCCCGGCGCAGCCGCCCGCCGCAACGCCAACGGGGACAGGCCCGGCGGAAACGCCGGCTGCCCCGCCGACATCCCCGGCTACGGCGCAGCCGTCGCCGAGCCCGGCGCCCGGACGCTGAGCGCCCCGGGTAGCCTGTTACGGCACCCCCGCTATGATTCCCTCTCGAACGATGAACTCGCGGGGCCGTGGTGCTCCGCGCGCCCTGGAGACGTGATGGCTGCTTCCCTGCCCTTCCTGATTAGCGCCATGAGCCTTGGCGTCATCAACCTGCTGATCTTCCTCGCGTCCGCGCTCATCATCACCATCCCGGTCTTCGCAACGCGCGGCCGCACGCAGGCTATCTGGGCTGCAGTGAGCGGCACCATCCTCCTCGTCGAGGCCGTCATCCTCGTCACCCTGGTGGTCCTGACAGGCCAGGGCAAAATCTTCAGCTGAGGCGCAGCCCCCCGGCGAATTCCCCATGAGCAGATGCCCGGTCAGCCTCACGCTGCCCGGGCTTGTTCTTGCTTCCCCTTGCTTCCCGTCGGGTCGTCCTAGAGCAGGCGCCGGATCGGCTTTCGCCCGGGCCGCGGGTCGTAGTTGCTCTTGAACATCTCGAGCTTGTCCCGCTCGATCAGGTACTTCCCCGCAAACATCGTCGCCGGGATCTTGTTCTGTTTGATGAGCCGCCGGAGGCTCTGCGGGTGGATGGCGAGCTCGCGGGCCGCCTCTACGAGGTCGTAGTAGTCGTCGAACGGTGTTACCGAGGCCATGGGGGCAACCTTCGAACAGGGTCCGCCGAATCGCTGAACTGCTTAGGCACCTGAGAACCTAGCACCCCCGCTGCATTATTGTCTACACCCCTGAGCATTTGCGCCTTAGCTCCGCACCTCGTTCACCAGGGGCTGCCCGGCCCGCATCCGCGCAAGATTCGGCAGGAAGTACCCCTCCGTCGCCCGGCGTTCGTTCCCGGCAGCGACGGCCGAGTTGTGCGGCGAAATGATTACGTTCGGCAGCCCCCACAGCGGCGAGTCGGGCGGCAACGGCTCCGTCGTAAAGACGTCCAGGTATGCGCCGCCGAGGTGGCCCGTCGCGAGCGCCTCGACCAGGGCCGCCTCGTCGACGACCTCGCCCCTCGCCACGTTCAGCAGGCACGCCCCCCGCGGAAGAGCCGCCAGCACGTCGCGGCTCACGAGGCCCCGCGTCTCCTCGGTCAGCGGGCAGGCAAGGACGAGCCAGTCGGTCTCCCGGGCGAGCGCAGGCAGCTCCCCGGGCGGAACGACCCGCTCCACCGGGTCGCCCTCCCGCCGCGGACTTCGCCGCACTCCCGTGACCTCGAGCCCGAACGCCCGCGCCAGCCGCGCGACCTCGCTCCCGATCGCTCCAAGGCCGACGACCGTCATCCGCTGCCCGGCGAGGTCGGCGGGCGCTTCGCTGGCCGGCACCGGCTCCCAGGCCCGGCGCCGCTGCGCGTCGGCCCAGCGCAGGAACGGCCGCGCGAGCATCAGCATCCCGCCGATGACCGATTGCGCGATTGGCTGCGCCGTCGAACCGGACGAGGTCGAGAGCACCACCCCGCGGTCGAGAAAGCGGCGGAACACCGGGTTGTCCACACCGGCGTTGAACGTGTGCAGCCAGCGCAGGTTCGGTGCGCCCTGCGTCGCTGCGAAAAACGACCGCGAGTACTCCGGATACACATCGCCGGAAAAGTACGCGAAGTCGATCCGTTCCAGCACCTCAGCCGGCAGCCGGGCCGCCGGGTCATCCGGCAGCACGATGAGTTCCAGGCCCGGCCATGCCGCCTCGATGGCCTGCCGGTAGGTGCGCGCGATGTACGGGGAAACGAGCAGCACTGGCATGGCCGGATTATCCGCCCTTGCCGCCTTCCGGGCGCAATCGCCGCCCGATGACGACCAGCCGCTCGCCCCCGACGGTGGTGCAGATCAGGGTGACCTCGGCGCCCTCGACCCTGCCGAGCGCCCGCCGGAGTTCGTCGGGCTCCAGCGGAAACGCCCGCCGCCGAATCTCCGCAGGCTTCCATCCGCGGCTCCGCAGCAGCTCACGCAGCCGCTTCACCCCGAACGGCATCACCTCCAGCACTTCGAACGCCGCGCAGAGCGGGTGGGCTGCCGCCCGGTCGGCGCTCAGGTACGCCACCCGCTCGTCGAGCTGCCACGCACCGAGGGCTGCGGCCAGCTGCCGGACTACCCCCGCCCGCGTCACACACGACTCCGGGTCAAACACATACCGCCCAACCTGCAGCCGCACGTCGTCGCTCTCCGGCGCTTCCGAGTCGATTTCGTGCCCGCCCGGGAGGAGCACCGCGCGCCGAAGCCCCGGCGCTGCGCCGCGGCCGGCCCAGAGCGTCAGCTCCCTGAGGTCCCGCCCGACCTGCACGGCTTCGTATTCGCACCAGCCGGGGACCATCGCCCGGTCCAGTCCCGGCGGCCCCTTAAGCGCCCCGGCGGCCGCCCCGCCCAGCAGCTCGAGGCAGGCGTCCCACGGCGGCGAAAATCCCGCCGGATCGAACGTGCGCGCGCCGCCGGCCCGCCGGCCCGGGTCGAGGACGACCGCCGCCCGCGTCAGGTCACAGGGCGGCCGCAGCGCATCGCCGATGACCACTCTGCCTCCGGTGTTGACCCGTGCGAGCAGCGCCGTCGCAGCATCCACCTCGACCCCGGCTGCGGGCGTCCCCGTCTCCACGACGGCGCAGAGGTCGCCGCCCAGTCCGCAGGTGAGGTCCACAACCGGCAACCCGAGCGCGGCCAGCCGCGCCGCCCGCCGCCGCGCCACCAGCGGGTGCGTGAGCATCTCCAGCCCCTCGGCCGTCGCAAGCTGCAGAGGCATCCCGCCGAACCGCTGCCGCATCCGTGCCCGCAGCGCGAGCTGCTCGCCCAGCGCCGCCGCCTCCTCGGGCGGGAAGCGCCGGCGCAGCCGGGCCGCAACCCGGACCGGGTCCTCTGCCGTCCACTCCCCGGGCAGGGAGGCGAGGGCCTCCTGCCCGGCCGTGCTCGCGAGGTACTTCGCCCGCTCCAGCCTCATCGGCCGCGCTCCGGCGCCGGGGCGTGCGAAACTGTTCTCGTGGCGAACCTCATCTGCCTCGACTTCGACGACACCATCGTCCTCGACAATACCGCCCGCCAGCTCTTCGAGCGCTTCGCTGCGCCCGGATGGCGCGAGCTCGAGGCCCGCTACCGTGCGGGAGAATTCTCGGTCGAGCAGTACAACGCCGCCGCGCTCGACCTCGTGGAGGCCGACGATGCGACGCTCCGCGCCTTCGCGCTCGAAACGGCCCGGCTCCGGCCCGGCTTCCTCGAGCTGATCGACTGGGCCACCTGGAACGACTGGCTGCCGGTCGTCGTCAGCAACGGCTTCGACCTCTACGTCGACCCGGTGCTTGATGCCCACCGCCTCGACCGGCTGGTCCGGCACTGCGGGCGCACCTGGTTCGCCTACCGGTGGCGGGTCCGTTACGACAGCCCCCGCGGGGTCGAGCTCCAGGAGGGGTTCAAGCTCGCCTACGCCCGCGCCTTCCGCGACCTCGGCGACTTCGTCGTCTACATCGGCGACGGCGCCAGCGACATCGCCGCTGCCCGGCTCGCCCCGGTCGTCTTCGCGCGCAGCACCCTCCGCGAACGGCTCGAAGGCGAACACCCGCAGCTCTACCCGTTCGAAACGTTCTACGACGTCATCGCCGTGCTCGAACAGGAGGCCCCCCGGTGGTACGCATCCTCCTCCTCTACGACTCCAGCGGAGGGCTGACCGCCCGCCTTGCCGACGCCGTCGAAGCCGGCATCCGCGACGCCGGCGGGGAATGCCTGCGCCGGACGGTCGAAACCGCCCTGCCCGCCGACCTCCTCGCCTGCGACGGCCTCGTCGTCGGCTCGCCGAACTGGAGCGGCATCACCGGCCGCCTGAAGGCCTGGTTCGATGCATCCGGCGACCTCTGGGAGTCCGGCGAACTTGCCGGGCTCCCGGCAGGGGCGTTCACTGCCGGCTACTCCCGCTCGGCCGGCACGGAAGCCACCCTCCTGCAGCTGCTCCACCTGCTCCTCGCGCACGGCATGGTCGTCGTCGGGCTCCCCTGGAGCGAACGGATGCGGCGGTCCGGCTCCTACTACGGCGCCACCGCACATGGCGAGGTTACCCCGGACGACGAAGCGCAGGCCCGGGCCCTCGGAGCCCGCGTCACCGCCTTCGCGCGGCGCCTCCGGGCGGCTCCCCCGTAGTGGTCGGCGGCCGGTACGGCTGCAGGAACCAGCCCCCCGCCACAAGGTCATGGAACACGGTCAGCCGCCGTCCGCCCTCCAGCTCCACCTCGAAATAGACCCTGGCGATCTCCTCGCGCCACCACTCGTCGTCGATCCGCCACCGGTCGTGAATGGCGGTCACCCGCCGGAACCGGCCCTGCCAGGCGATGGCGCGCGGTTCGCCCGCCCCATCCGCTTCGACAGCCAGCCCCCGCGGGCGATTCAGGAACCGTAGGCCACGAGCGCCGCCTGGCGCTCCGGAATCCGTGACCATGGCTGCACCTCCACGATGCGGTACACCTGCGGCTCACCGGCCCGCGCATGCAGCTGCGCAATCGCATCGTCGAGCTCCCGCTGGCGCCCGCGGCCCGAACTCCACAGCAGCTGCTGGTGCGCGTACTCGCTGCAGATGCCCGCGAGCTCGACGCCCACGCTCAGCGCCGGCGCCGGCAGTCGCAGCGCCTCCACTTTCGACCGCAGCACGAACAGCGCATGCCGCGGGTCGGCGGTTGGCTCACGGAACGCAAGCCGGCGGCTCACCCGCGTGCTGTCCTCCAGCCCGGCCCACCACGTGACGATGCGCACGGCCCGCCCTGCGACCTCCTCCCTCCCGAACGCCCGCGCGAGCGCCGCCTCGCTCCCGGCAAGCAGCGCCGCCTGCGAAACCGCCGGCGCCGGCAGCTCGACCTCCTCCGTCACCCGCAGCTCCTCCTGCGCGGGCTGAAGCCGCGAACTGTCGCGGCCGTTCGCCAGCTCCCACGCCCGCCGGCCTGCCGGTCCGAACTGCGCCTGCATCGCCGAAAGCGGCAGCGCGGCAACCTGCGCCAGCCGCTCGATGCCGAACAGCCGCAGCCGCTGGTGCATCGCCGGCTCCACCGGCAGCACCTCGACCGGCAGGTGGGCAAGGAACTCCCGCTCCCGCCCCGGAACCACCGAGATCGACTGGCGCGGCCCGCCCCGGTCGCCGGCGATGCCGATACCGAGCCCGAGCGCGCTGCAGGCAGCGTGGGCTGCGAACACGGTCGTTGCTGCCCCGGCCAGCACCGGGAGTCCCGTCTCCCCGGCAAGGCTCTCCCGCAGCTGCGCAAGGTACGTCGCCGTCCCCAGCCCAAGGAGTTCGGGCAGCCCCCGGATTTCGCAGTGCAGGTGTCCCTGGCCTGCCTCCTCCACCACCGGGCTCCGCTCGCGCAGCAGGGCCGCCAGCCGGTCGGCCTCCGCCCGGAGCACCGATGCCGCCAGCGGCAAGAAGACCGCGCCCGGGCAGAGCGCCAGCGCCCGCCGCAGGCTCATCCCCGGCGCAACCCCTGCGGCCATCGCCTCCGGCGAGCAGGCCGTCACCTCTGCATGCTCCTCCGGTGCGCCCCCCACGACCACCGGGCGCCCCGCAAGCTGCGGGTTCTCCCGCCGCGCAACCGCAATCGCGAACCAGGGGACCTGGATGCAGGCGAAGTCCATCGGACTTCCGAGAATAGAACATGTGTTCTGAATCCGGAAGGCCCCGAATGTGAAAATTCTGCACCCTACGGCGCCGGCGCCCCCCGGCCCGGCCCGGCCGCCTCCAGCGTCGCCTCGAACGCCGCAATCGCAACTTCGACCTGGCTGTCATCCGGCACCTTCGTCGTCAGCGCCTGGAGCGCGATGTTCGGTGCAAACAGCGCCCGCACCAGCCCGTTCTCCCGGTAGCGCGCCCCGAACCGCAGGAGCTCGTAGCTCACACCGGCCACCACCGGGATGAGCACAATGCGTGAAGCCACCCGCACCAGCAGCCCTTCATCGACCAGCAGGTCGAATACGAAGAACGTCACCAGCGCCACCAGCACCACCACCAGCAGGAAGCTCGTGCCGCACCGCTGGTGCTCCTTCGGGAACCGCCGCACCTCGGCCACCGTCAGCGGACGGCCCGCCTCGTACGCATGGATCGTCATGTGCTCGGCGCCGTGGTACTGAAATACCCGCCGGATATCGGGAAGCAGCCCGATTGCGGCGATGTACCCCACGAACAGCCCCAGCCGCACCACGCCCTCCGCCAGCACCACCCATGCACGCGCCACGTCCCACCGCTCGAGCAGGTGCGCGAGGAGGATCGGCGCCGCGAAGAACACCGCGACCACGAAGACCAGCGCCAGCAGCATCGTCCCGAGGAACGCCTTCTCGGGGAACTCGACGGGCTCGCCGTCGTCGTCCTCCTCTTCGAAGGCGATCCGCGAGGAGAAATTAAGTGCCCGCATGCCCAGGGCCAGCGTTTCCCACAGCACCACCACGCCCCGCAGCAGCGGAATCCGGCGGCTCCGGCCGGTGTAGATGCCGCTCAGCCGTTCGGAGTGGGTGACGATGTGGCCATTCGGGTGCCGGACCGCAACCGCCATGTGCTCCGGGCCGCGGATCATCACCCCTTCGATGACCGCCTGGCCTCCGTAGTACACCTGCGCCGGCTCTGCTGCCATGTGCGGACCCCGAAAAATGGAAAAGGGGCGCCCATCGGCGCCCCCGCATGGTTAGTCCTGCGGCCTAGCCGCGCTGGTACCGCCGGTTGAACCGCTCCACCCGGCCGGCCGTGTCGACGATGCGCTGCTCGCCCGTGAAGAACGGGTGGCACACATTGCAAACGTCAATGTGAATCGTCGGCTTCGTCGACCGCGTCCGGATCTCGTTGCCGCACGAGCAGTGGATGACGGCGTCCACGTACTGCGGGTGAATCCCAGCCTTCATCGTCATCTCCCTCACGCGCTCTCGAGCGCGTAGACGCTGACCTTCTTGCGCCGCCCCTTCGCGAACGGCTCGAACTTCACGCGGCCATCGATGAGCGAGTAAATCGTGTAGTCGCGGCCCAGCCCGACGTTCGCGCCCGGGTGGAACCGGGTGCCCTTCTGGCGGATGATGATTGCGCCCGGCTTCACCACCTCGCCATCGAAGTGCTTCACGCCAAGCCGCTTGCTGTTGCTGTCACGCCCGTTCTTCGAGCTGCCGACACCCTTTTTGTGCGCCATCTCGCTACCCCTTCGTGATCGACTCGACGACGAGCCGGGTCACCGGCTGCCGGTGCCCGAGCTTGCGCCGGTAGCGGACCTTGTTCTTGTACTTCATGAAGACGAGCTTCGGCGCACGGCCGTGCTGGGTGATCCGGGCGCGCACCTTCGCACCCTCCACCAGCGGCGTCCCGACCGTCACATTCGGCCCATCAAGGACCATCATGACATCGAGGTCCACAATGTCGCCGGGCTCGCCGTCGATCCGGCTCACTTCGAATTCCTGCCCCTCGACGAGGCGCAACTGGCGCCCATCGGCGCGAACGATCGCTTCCATAGTTCGAACTCCGGGAACTCCCAGGCGGTTCTTCAAGTGTCGCCGGAGCCCCGGGTCCAGTCAACGAACCCGGGGCTCCCGTGAATGCTTCCCTTGCTGCCGGCTCCTGCCCGTCAGCCTCCGTCGGTGCGCGACTGGTTGCCGCTCTCCCACGCAAGCCCGGTCGCCGGCTTCGGCTCGAAGATCGGGCGCCGCGGCGCCTCTTCCGCGGTCGGCTTCGCCGCGGCCTCCGGCTTCGGTTCGGCCAGGTCCGGCGGCGGCCACGGCTCGTCCGGGTCGCTGTTCAGCAGACGCACGAGCTGCTCGCCTTCCAGCGTTTCGACCTCGATGAGCACACTCGCCAGCTTATCGAGGAGCTTCCGGTGCTCGAGCAGGATCTTCGTCGCTGTCGCGTGCGCCTCGTCGATCAGCTCGCGCACCTCCTCGTCGATCTCCTCGGCGATCTTTTCGCTGTAGTCCCGCGTCTCAGAGATCTCACGGCCCAGGAAGATGAGCTCCTCGGTCTTCCCGAACGTCCGCGGGCCGAGCTTCTTGCTCATCCCCCAGCGGGTCACCATCGACCGTGCGATGCGCGTCACCTGCTGGATATCGCTCGACGGCCCGGTCGAGGCCTCACCGAACACGATCTCCTCTGCTGCAAGCCCGCCGAGCGCGCTCGCCATGCGGTCCTTGAACATCGAAGGCGTGTGGTAGCTCGTGTCCTCCCCGAGGAACCGGGTGTGCCCGCCGCTCATCCCCCGGGAGACGATCGTCACCTTGTACACGGGGTCGTGGTGCTTCAGGAAGTGCGCAACGATGACATGCCCGCCTTCGTGGTAGGCCGTGACCTTCTTCTCGAGGTCGCTCATCACCTTGCTCTTCCGCTCCGGCCCAAGGATCACCCGGTCGATCGCCTCGAGGAACTCCTTCATCGTGATGATCTTCTTGTTCCGCCGGGCGGCCAGGATGGCCGCTTCGTTCACGAGGTTCGCAAGGTCCGCCCCGGAGAAGCCGGATGTCGCCTTCGCGAGCACCGCGACATCGACGTCGTCGGCAATCGGTTTGCCCTTCATGTGGACGTTCAGGATCGCCTCGCGCCCCTTGATGTCCGGTGCGTCGAGCACGACCTTCCGGTCGAAGCGCCCCGGCCGGAGCAGCGCCGGGTCAAGGATGTCGGGGCGGTTCGTCGCGGCGATGACGATGACGTTCGTGCCGGTATCGAACCCGTCCATCTCGACGAGAATCTGGTTCAGCGTCTGCTCGCGCTCATCGTGGCTGCCGCCCAGGCCGGCCCCGCGCTGCCTGCCCACCGCGTCGATTTCGTCGATGAACACGATGCACGGCGCGTTCTTCTTCGCCTGGTCGAACAGGTCGCGCACCCGGCTGGCGCCCACGCCGACGAACATCTCGACGAACTCGGAGCCGGAGATGCTGAAGAACGGCACGCCCGCCTCGCCCGCTACCGCCCGCGAGAGCAACGTCTTGCCGGTGCCCGGCGGCCCCACGAGCAGCACGCCCTTGGGTATCCGCGCACCCAGCGCCGCGAATTTCTCCGGGTACTTGAGGAACTCGACCACTTCGGCGAGTTCCTCTTTCGCTTCATCAACACCGGCGACGTCGGCGAACGTGACGGTGACTTTGCTCCCGGTGAAGAGGCGGGCCCGGCTCTTGCCGAAGCTCATCGCCTGCGAATTCGACCCCTGGGCCTGGCGCATGATCAGCAGCAGGAACAGCCCGAACAGCAGGAACGGCAGGATGTTCAGCAGCAGGCCGAGGAACGGCCCAAACCCCGAGCTGTCCTTGTACTCCAGGTTGACGGCAGGAACGCCCTCCGCTGTCCCGGGCGCCCGGCTCAGGGCCACGCCGCGCTGCGTCAGGATGTCCTCGATGTTCGTGTTCGGCCCGGCCTTCGCCGTGACGACCTTCCCCGTCTCTTCGTTGGCCTGCCGGATGTAGGTCACCGTCAGGGTGCGCCCGTCGACCTCGATCTTCTCGATGCGCCCGCGTTCAGCGTCCGTGATCACCTGCCCGAATTCGACCGACTGGTGGTCGCTGCCGTTGGCGAAGAACGCGAAGAAGATCGCGATGACCGCAACGATGACGAGGAGCCAGAAGAAACTGTTGCGAATCCAGCGGGAATACAATAGGGAACTCCGTGATGGCGCAGTCGGGGCCTGCGCACGAATCGAGTATAGCAGGTGCCCCGGGCCGTGCCCGCCGCCGATGTAAGCGGCGCTGTACGCTCCGGGCGCCCGCGCAGGGGCCTCCATTATGGATACGTCACCGCTGCGCACCTGGCGCAGCACCCGCCCCCAGCCCTCACGGACGCACCTTTCGCTCCCTGTCCTTCCAGCCGCTACGCTGTACGCCATCCCCACACGCGTTCCAGCTCTGAGGAGGCTGCATGAAGCTCGCATTCGTCGGCGGCACGGGTCCTGAAGGTCTCGGGCTTGCCATGCGTTTCGCCCGCGCCGGGCACGAGGTCGCCATCGGCTCCCGTTCTGCCGAGCGCGGCGAGGAAGCGGCCGCGAAGGTCCGCGAGGCCGTGCCCGGCGCTGCTGCCGCGGGCGGCGACAACGCCTCCGTTGTCCGCGATGCCGACGTCGTTTTTCTCACCTTCCCGTACAGCGGACAGGCGGCCACGCTCGAAGCGCTCGCCGGCGCCCTCGCCGGGAAGATCGTCTGCAATGTCGTTGCCCCGCTCGAGTTCCGGCAGGGCGTCGGTGCGGTCGCCCTCGATGTCCCCGGCGGGAGCGCCCTCCAGGAGGCGATCGCCCAGCTCCCCGAGTCCCGCGTCGTCAGCGCGTTCCAGAACCTCAGCGCTGAGGAGCTCCAGCACCTCGACCACCCGATCGAGGCCGACGTCCTCGTCTGCGGCAAAGACGCCGAGGCCAAGCAGGTCATCATCGGCCTCGCCAATCAGATCGCCGGCGTGCGCGGCATCGATGCCGGCGGCCCCTCCCAGAGCCGCTACGTCGAAATGCTCACCGCGCTCCTCATCAACCTCAACCGGAAGCACAAAACCCAGACCAGCATCCGGATCGTGGGAATCTGACGATGCCGTTCACCGAGCGCTCCGGCGCCCGCATCTGGTACGAAACCCGCGGCTCCGGCGACCCGCTCGTCATGGTCTACGGTATCGGCGGCCACTCCGGCGACTGGTGGGATGTCTTCCCGGCGCTCCTCGAACCGCACTACCGCCTCGTCCTCCTCGACAATCGCGGGACCGGCCGGTCCGAGAAGCCGTCCGCGCCCTGGACCATGTCCGACATGACCGCCGACGTCATGGCCGTCGCCGATGACCTCGGCCTGGAGCGGTTCCACCTGCTCGGCTGCTCGCTCGGCAGCATCATCGTGCGCCACGTGGTCCGCGAGTACGGGCCGGCGCGTATCCGTTCGCTCAGCCTCCTCTGCCCCCCGAACGGCATCCCCGCAACCGAGGAGGACCTCCGGTCGGCGCTCTTCTGGGACCCCGCCAGGCCGCTCATCGAGTCCGCCCGTGCCAGCTGGCCGATCATCCACCCCCCGGACTGGATCGGCCGCAATGAAAATGAGCTGATCGACCGGTTCAACCGCACGATGGCCAACCCGACGCCGGCCCGGACCTTCCAGTTCCAGCTCCAGACCGCCCAGGCTGCGCCGGACCCGAACCCCGCGGTCGATGCTGCAGACGTTCCGGTGCTCATCCTCCACGGCACGATCGACCGACTCGTGCCGCCGGCCAACGCCGAACTTCTCGCCCGGCAGATTCCCCGTGCCCGCCTTGAATGGCTCGAGGGCGACAGCCATAACTTCTGGGCGCACGACCCCGAGCGCTCGGCAGCCGTGCTGCTCGACTTCCTCGCGTCCGTCTGACCTGCCGCCCGGAGGTGAAACCGTGAGTTCGATTGAAATCTTCGGCATCCCCGGCCTCCCGGAGATTGTGCCCGGGACCGACCTCGCCGCCGTCATTTTCGACGCCGCCGCTGCCGCGGGCCGACCCCTCGCCAGCGGCGATATCCTCGTCGTGACGTCGAAAATCGTCTCCAAGGCCGAGGGCCGGGTCGTCGACCTCGCTACCGTTGACGTTTCACCCTTCGCCCGGCAGTACGCCGAGCGCTGGGAGAAAGACCCCGCTGTGGTGGAGCTGGTCCTCCGCGAGGCCCGCCGGGTGGTGCGGCAGGTCGGCCCCGTGCTGATCACCGAAACGCGCCACGGATTTGTCTGCGCCAATTCCGGGGTCGACCAGTCGTCCTCCGGCGGTCACGGCCGGGCCGTCCTCCTGCCCGAAGACCCCGATGCCAGCGCGCGCCGCATCCGCGGCGGCCTTCGCGAGCGGGGCATCGATGTGGCCGTCATCATCTCCGATACCTTCGGGCGGCCGTGGCGCGAAGGCCAGACCGACGTCGCCATCGGCATCGCCGGCATGCACCCCATCACCAGCTACATCGGCCAGGTCGACCCCCACGGCCACGAGTTCCGCGTCCAGGCGCTCTGCACCGCCGATGAAATCGCTGGCGCAGCCGAACTTGTGAAGGGCAACCTCTCCCGCGTCCCGGCTGCCGTGGTCCGCGGCCTGCCGTGGGAGCGGGATGACCAGGCCACGATGCAGCTCATCATCCGCGAATCCGAGCGCGACCTCTTCCGCTGAACCCTTCGCTGCCCCGGCGGCCGGTCTCCAGTCCGACCACGAGGCTGGCCGTGTACACTTTCTCGGCGCTCCGTCGCCCGCCCGGGCTCGCCGTCGGGATTAACGCCCCGTGCCGGGGGCAGGCCGGGGTGATCAGGATTCAGAAAGAGCGGCCGGCCGCGGGCGAACCGTCTCTACGACCTGCCCTGCACGCTGCAGCTGCCGCGGATTCAACGTGACCAGCCGGTCGCCCAGCGTTTCCGCCACCGCGAAGTAGAGCGCATCGCTCCCGCGCAGCTGGTGTTCGGCAGCGAGCGCCGCCGCCCGGTCGGCCAGCGGCAACGCGACCGGCAGGAACTCGAAGAGCGGCGAGGCCCGCAGCTGCTGCTCCACCTCCCGGGCGAGGTGCTTGTCCCCGGTCCCGGCCGCAATCGCCGCCGAAACCTCTGCCAGCGCAATGACCGGCGCCCGGAGCGGCTCCCCCTCCGCCAGCGCCTCGCGCAGCCACGCAACCGTCGTCTCGTGCTGTCGGTCCCGTGCGTTGAAGAGCGAGACGAAGACGCTCGCGTCGAGCGTTGCCATCAGCGTTCGCCCCCGGAGCCGGGGAGCGTCGGCATCGTAAGCCACGCGGCGCCGACCGCGGCAGCCAGCCGCTCGATCGCCGCAATCTCAGCCTCGGCCTCGCCCCGCTCAACGCCCGCGATATCACGCTCCGAGAACGGCCGCAGCGTTGCCACCGGGCTGCCGTTGACGGTGATCACGTATACGACCCGCTCCTCCCGCACGGCGCGGACCACCTGGGTCGCTTCGTTCTTGAGCTGCCGGACGCCAATCGTGCGAATCGTCATCGCCGTTCGTGGCCACATGGTGGCCACCCAAACGGTGCCAGTCAAGGGCCCCTGACGCTGCCTCCGCGCGCTGGTACTATCGACTCGTGGAGACCGCGACGGTCCGGGTCAAACTCCTCCGCGACGGCGCGCGCGTCCCCACCCGCGCTACTGAACTCGCTTCCGGGTTCGATCTCTCAGCCTGCATCACCGGTCCCGTTTCCATCGGCAACCGCCCCGCGCTGGTGCCAACCGGTATCGCCCTCGAAATCCCGCCCGGCGTCGATGCCCAGGTCCGGCCGCGCAGCGGCCTCGCCCGCAACGGCGTCCTTTGCACCTTCGGCACCATCGATGCCGACTACCGCGGCGAACTGCTGGTGACGATGTACACGATCGCCCCCGGCATCGAGCACATCGTCCAGCCCGGCGACCGGATCGCTCAGCTCGTCTTCACCTGGCTCGCGCCAGCCCGATTCGAACTCGCCGATGACTTGGCGCCGACCGCCCGCGGCGCCGGCGGCCACGGGAGCACCGGCCGGTGAGCTACCTCTACATCATCCTCGGGGCTGTCATCGGGGCGCCGCTCCGCTACCTCGTCGGGAGCCAGTTCAAACCCGGGCCCTGGGGAAGCTTCCCGCTCGGCACCTTTGTCGTGAACGTGACCGGCTGCTTCATCATCGGGCTCCTGCTCGAGTTCTTCGCCGAGCGCGGCTCGCTCTCCCGCGAAGCGCGCCTCTTCCTTGTCACCGGCTTCCTCGGCAGCTATACCACCTTCTCGGCCTTCGGCTGGGAGACCTACGACCTCGTGAAGGTCTCAGAGCCGCTGACCGCCGCCGCCTACGCCGGTCTCTCGCTCGGGGTTGGGATCCTCGCAGTCTGGGCCGGGGCGGCCGTCGCCCGGGCGATCGGCTGAGGCGCTGCCGGGCTGGAACGTAGCCGTCGGAGAAGTATCCTGATTTGGTTACCTCCACCGGGGTTCTCTCACCATGTCCTACGAACTCGATACGCTCGTGCCCAACGCGGCGCCCGTCGAGCGCCCTGAATTCAACAGCGGCGACACTGTCCGCGTCCACGCCAAGGTCATTGAAGGCAACCGGGAGCGGATCCAGGTCTTCGAAGGCGTGGTCATCCGCAAGCGCAATAAGGGGCTCTCGTCCAATTTCACCGTCCGCAAGATCGCGGCCGGCCAGGTTGGCGTCGAGCGTACGTTCCCCCTCTACAGCCCGCGCGTCGACAAAATCGAAGTGGTGCGCCGCGGCAAGGTGCGCCGCAAGAATCTCTACTACCTTCGCGGCCTCACCGGGAAAGCCGCCCGCATCAAAGAGAAGCGCTAGCCCTCCCGCAGCAGCACGCGAAGGCGGCCCGGGCTATCTGGCCCGGGCCGCGGGGTGTCTGCCGGTAGTGCGGCGCCGCCCGGCAGTTGAGGGTCAGTCGCCGAATGCGCCGGGAACCGGCACCGGCCCGCCGGGAGCAGCCTCGCGCCCCGGTTCGCCGGGAGGCCCCCCGGTAACGGTCCGGCGCAGCGGCAGCTCCGGCATCAGGAACGCCAGCACTGCACAGAGGATCGCCGCTGCGACTGCCCCCCAGTAGATGTGCCGGACCGCGATGACGACGCCTTCGCCCTGTGCCGTCCGCGTGCGGTCGAGCAGGTTGTCGCCGTCCGGCATCGCCCGGATCGCCTGCTCGATGCGCGCGTAGACCGCCCCGTTCAGGCGGATCGTCGGGTCATCCAGCTGCTGAACGAGCGCCGGGCCCAGCGTGGCCTTCTCCTCCGCCGTCAGCCGGTCCGAAAACTCTGCGTGGTACGTGTTCGCGAGGATCGCCCCGAAGACCGCGATGCCGAGCACACTCCCAATCTGGCGGAAGAACTGGCTCGACGAACTCGCCACGCCGATGTACTGGTAGCTCACCGCGTTCTGCACCACCAGCGACATCGTCGGCAGCACCAGCCCGAAACCAAGGCCGAGCACGACCATCGTCGCGCTGATCTGCCACAGCTGAGTATCGAGGCTCACCTGCGTGAGCCGGCCGAGCGCTGCAGCGATCAGCACCGTACCGAAGAATGTCTGCCACTTGTACTTGCCCGTCCGGGCGATCAGCTGCCCGCCAACGACGCTGGTGACCAGCACCCCGAGGCTCTGCGGCGTGGTGATCACCCCCGACGCCGTTGCCGATGCCCCGAGCGCGGTCTGGACATAAATACCGAGGAACTGGAACGCCCCGAACACGCCGAACCCGAACGTGAATACCACCAGGTTCGACAGCACGAACACCCGGTTGCGGAACAGGTGGAGCGGGAGCGTCGGCTCGGGGTGCCGCAGCTCCTGCAGCACGAACAGCACCAGCAGCACTGCTGAGCCGCCCAGCAGACCGATGATCTGCGGCGAATCCCACGCGTACTTGTCGCCCGCCCAGACCAGCGCGAGGAGCGTCATGACCGAGGCCGCCGAGAGCAGCCCCGCGCCGAGGAAATCGAGCTTCGGCGAACCGCTGCGGACTTTCGCCGGCAGGTTCAACCAGATCGCCGGGATAGCGACCAGCCCGACCGGGATGTTGATGTAGAACACCCATCGCCAGCTGAACGTGTCCGTCAGGAATCCGCCGAAGGTCGGCCCAACGACGCTCGCCAGGCTGAACACCCCGGTGAACAGCCCGATGTACTTGCCGCGCTCTGCCGGCGCGAACAGGTCGCCCATCGTCGCGAACACCGAGGCGAAAATCATGCCCCCGCCGAGCCCCTGCAGCGCACGCATCCAGATCAGCACCGGCATGTTCGGGGCTGCGCCGCAGGCCGCGGAAGCAACCATAAACAGGAACACCCCGCCGATGAGGAACAGCTTCCGCCCGTAGATGTCGCCCAGCTTGCCGACAAGCGGGATCACTACCGTCGAAGTCAGCATGTAGCTCGTGAACAGCCACGAGAGGAGCGTAAACCCGCCAAGGTCGGCCAGGATCCGGGGCGTGGCGGTCGAGACCACCGTCTGGTCCAGCGCTCCAATGAAGAGCGAGACCATCAGACTCCCGAGCAGGAGCCACTTCTGCCGCGGGTTGAGCCGCTCCGCCAGCGGCTGCTGGGCTGCGGGTGCGGGCATCTGTCTCCCTCCTACGCTCACGTCAGCGTGAAGCGTTCACCCGAGCGTACATAGTTCGCGCTGACCAAACAATTGGGGAAGTGGCTGCCCCGGGTCAGCACCACGCGAGCCGCGCCCGCTCGCCATCGAACCAGGCGACGGCCGCCTGCCCGAACTCCCGCGCCAGCGCCAGCACCTCGTCCAGCGGCGCATCCCAGACCGCGAACGACGGCTCCCGGTGGGTACCATCAGGCGAGCGGCCCTCGGCTGCGCTCCAGGTCCATCCGCGCCGCGCAATCGCCGACTTCAGCGCTGCATTCCGCGCCTCGTTCACCTCCAGCGGCGGCCGTTCGCGCCCGGGGTTCCACGCCGTGATGATGGCGAACGGCCCCGGAGCCCCCGGCACGCCCTCGCCGATGCGGAATGTCACCCGGCCGCCCGGCAGCTCGACGTCGTACACCGCCGAGCCGTACACCGCTTCCAGCTCCGGGTCTGGCGCCCGGCCGGTAGAATCCCCGGTCATGGAAACGCCCCTGCACTTCGATTCACGCGGTCCCATCGGCATTCTCACCCTGAACCGGCCCGAGCGCCTCAACGCCATCGACCACGCCATGCTCCGCGCACTCCGGGCCTTTTTCGACGCGCGCCACCGCGACTACGGCACGCGCGTCATCATCATCACCGGCGCCGGGCGCGGCTTCTGTGCCGGCCTCGACTTGAAGGCCGGCCCCGAGCAGGGCCCCTGGCAGCCCGGCGTCGGCCCTGTCCAGGATTCCCTGACCTTTCAGGAAGACATCGCCGACCTCATGGTCAAGATGCGCGACTGCCCCCAGGCGCTGATCGCCGCAGTCAACGGCCCCGCCACGGGCGGCGGCCTCTCCATCGCCCTCGCGAGCGACATGCGCATCGGGACCGCGAACGCGCGGTTCGCCTGCTCCTACCTCAACCTCGGCCTCGGGGGAGCCGATGTCGGCTCCTCGTACTTCCTGCCGAAAATCGTCGGCATGGCCCACGCGGCCGACATGCTCTACTCCGGCCGCATCGTCGAGGCCCAGGAGGCACTCGAAATGGGCCTCATCACCCGCATCGTCGAGCCCGACGACCTCATCCCCGCAGCCCTCGCCATCGCCGACGGGATTGTCCGCCGCGCAAGCCCGCTCGGCCTCCGCCTCACCAAGCAGGTCCTCAACGAAACCGTCAACGGCATCAGCCTGCAAACGGCGCTCAAGCTCGAAAACCGGAACCAGATCCTCGCCAGCCAGACCCAGGACGCCCGCGAGGCCCGGCAGGCCTGGTTCGAAAAGCGCGACCCCGCCTGGCGCGACGCCTGACGTCCGCACCGGGAAGTTGCGAGGCCCCGGTTGTCCCGGGGCCTCGCATCCGAAATGCCGATCGATACGGCCACCCGCCGCGCGGGCGGCGCCGGATGGTGGTTCTGGCTGGGGATGGAGGATTCGAACCCCCACATACAGATCCAGAGTCTGCTGTCCTACCCTTAGACGAATCCCCAGCGCGGCCTCCAGATTACCAACCCGTGCGCTCCTGCGCCAAGGTTTCGGCCTATCCGAGCCGTGCGCGCGCCGCCCGCAGCCGCGCCAGCGCCCGCTCCCGCCCGAGAATCGCAAGCGAATCGAACAGCGGAATGCCGGTCGGCCGCCCCATCACCGCGACGTACAGCACCGGGATGAACTTCCGCAGTTTCATCCCGAGCGGCTCCTCCAGTCCGCGGAGCGCCGCCTCGATCGCCGGCGTTGCCCAGTCGTGGTCGCTGATGGCATCGAGCCGGACGAGCGCTTCGTCCAGCACCCGCACCGCCGTCGCCGCATCGCCCACCCGGTCAGTGAGGAGAGCGAGGTCGTACTCCGGCGCATCGTACGTGAACAGGAAGGCGACCATGCCCGCAATCTCGTCCAGCCGGGTCACCCGCTCGCGCAGCAGCGGCGCCGCTGCGCGGATCACCGCCGGGTCGAGCGGCCGCGGAATCGATGGCGGCAGGCCCCGGTCGGCCCACTCTCCCACCAGCGCAACCCAGCGCTCCTCGTCCATCGCCCGGATGTAATGCCCGTTCAGGTAGTTCAGCCGCTCGATATCGAACACGGCCGGGTTCGGCACCACCCGCGCAAGGTCGAAGTGCCGCTTCAGCTCCTCGATGCCCAGGATGGTCGTGTGGTCATCCAGCGACCAGCCGAGCAGCGCGAGGAAATTGACCATCGCCTCCGGCAGATAGCCGTGGTCGCGGTAATCCAGCAGCGCGGTGTCGCCCGAGCGTTTGCTCAGCTTCTTGTGGTCCGGGCCGAGGATGAGCGGCAGGTGCGCCCACGCCGGCGGCGTCCAGCCGAGCGCTTCGTACAGCTGGATGTGCTTCGGCGCGCTCGAAATCCACTCGTCCCCGCGGATGCAGTGACTGATCTCCATCGCCGTGTCGTCGACGACGACCGCGAGGTGGTAGGTCGGAAACCCGTCCGACTTCAGGATGACGAAGTCGTCCTGGAGCGCGTTCTCGAACACGACCTCGCCCCGGATGACGTCCTCCAGGACGGTGACCCCCTCCCGCCGCATCGCAAACCGGACCACGTGCGGCTCCTTCGCCGCCCGCTCGGCCGCCTCCGCTTTCGGGATGCTGCGGCACAGCCCGTCGTAGCCGGGAGGCTGTTTTGCCGCGGCCTGCGCCGCCCGTAACGCATCAAGCCGCTCGGGCGTGCAGAAGCACGGGTAGGCCCGGCCCAGCTCGATCAGCCGGTCTGCCGCCTGCCGGTAGAGGTCGAGCCGCTGCGACTGGAAGTACGGCCCGTGCGGGCCGCCGATGTCGGGTCCCTCGTCCCAGTCGATGCCGAGCCAGCGCAGGCTCTCCATGATCGCCTCAACTGCGCCCTCGACGTACCGGTTGCGGTCCGTATCTTCGATCCGCAGCAGGAACTTCCCCCCGCGCGACCGGGCGTACGCCCAGCTGAAGAGTGCCGAGCGGATGTTGCCGATGTGCGGATTGCCCGTGGGACTTGGCGCATAGCGCGTGCGGACTGGTCGGTCGGTCACGAAGCCTCGCCTCGCTCGGTGGTCGGCGGAGGAACCGCCGCGTACCGAGAGGCTACCGCCTCCCCTGCGATGGCGCGAATCGCCGCGAGCAGGTCCGCCGGAGGCGGAGCAGCTGCAATCAGGCGGCCGCCGGCCGGGTGCGGCAGCTCCAGCCGGTACGCATGCAGCAGCTGGCGGCTCCCCGGTTCCGCCGTGCCGTACACCGCATCGTTCGCTACTGGGGTGCCGATCGCCGCGAGGTGCACGCGGATCTGGTGCGTGCGCCCGGTTTCCGGGTGCACCTCGAGCAGGCTGCGCCTCCCGTCGCTCGCGATGACGATGTACTCCGTGCGCGCCGAACGGCCGCGCGTGGTGACCGCCATCCGGGTCCGGTCGCGCGGGTCGCGGTCGATCGGAGCATCAATCACGGCCCGCGGCTGCGCCGGGACGCCGTCAACCACCGCGAGGTAGGTCTTCTTCGCATTCCGCGCTTCGAACGCCCGGCTGAGCGCCGCCTGCGCCGCGGGCGTCTTCGCCAGCACCATCACGCCGCTGGTCTCCTTGTCGAGCCTGTGTACAACCCCGGGGCGCTCAACGCCGGGTTCGAACGCCGCGCTCGCGGGCCCGAGCCGTGCCAGCCACCATGCGGCGACCGAAGGTGCGGTATCGCCGGGCGCCCCGTGCACCGCCAGCCCCGCCGGCTTGTCGATGGCGGCCAGCAGCTCGTCCTCGTACACCACCGGCAGGTCGAAGTCCACCGCCTCCGACGCCCGGGTGCCTGCCTCGATGACGACGACCACCGCATCCCCCTCGGCCACGACCGCCGACTTCCGCGCCAC
>Ga0272446_1002399_pt1 | contig 25628 bp, 26 predicted proteins | sample YNPCB0061_FD_194587 | JGI IMG/M metagenome (GOLD analysis project Ga0272446, IMG submission 194587) | Hot spring microbial mat communities from Yellowstone National Park, WY, United States - YNP-CB-006-1 | ecosystem: Environmental > Aquatic > Thermal springs > Hot (42-90C) > Sediment | place...
TCCTGCATGGCGTGGGATGGCAGGAACGATCTACTTACGGGTTGGCCGGAGCTGGCGACGGCGCGGGCTCGGCGGGCTGAGGAGCTGATTCTGGCGGAGATGGCTGCGGTGCAGGGGCGGTAGGCTCAGCAGGTGGGGTCGCCGCCGGTGACGGTGCCATGGCGGGGCTCTCCTCGGGAGCCTTTGCGGCCGGGGCTCCTTCCGTCGTATTTGCCTTGTGCTCCGGAATGAGGCCGGCGGGCAGCGTCACTCTAACTTTATGGCCAAAGTCCTTGATTGTGCCGGTTGTCGTCAGATAGCCGAGACCAACCGCGACGAGGGCCACAAAGAAGGCAAATATCCAGGGCAGCCGCCTCAATGCGATGAAGCCGAGGATGAGAAGTGGCACAGCTGCGGCGATGAGGCCGAGAGTAATGTCGTTCATGCGCGTCCTCCTTCTGTTTTCAGCCACGCGCCGCAACAGGCTTTCGCCAGCTCCCGAACGCGCAGGATATAGCTCTGACGCTCAGTTACCGAGATGACACCCCGAGCGTCGAGCAAGTTGAAGATGTGGCTGGCCTTGATGCACTGATCATAGGCGGGAAGTGCAAGCAAATGCTCCTCGCCGTTGGCGCCTTTTTCGAGCAGAGCCTTGCATTCGTTCTCCGCATCCTTGAAGTGGCGCAGCAGCATATCGGTATCGGCGCATTCGAAGTTGTAGCGGGAATATTCGCGTTCAGCCTGCAGGAACACATCGCCGTAGGTCAGGCGTTTGGCATCCGTGCGGCCATTGAAATTGAGATCGAAGACGCGATCGACGCCTTGGACGTACATGGCAAGGCGCTCAAGCCCGTAGGTGATTTCGGCTGAGACGGGATCGCAGTCGTAACCGCCGACCTGCTGGAAGTAGGTAAATTGCGAGACTTCCATACCGTTACACCACACTTCCCAGCCAAGCCCCCAGGCGCCCAGTGTGGGGCTCTCCCAGTCATCCTCGACGAAGCGAATATCGTTCAAGGCCGTGTCGATGCCGATGGCGTCGAGGCTGGCTAGGTAGAGTTCCTGGATATTGGCCGGCGATGGCTTCATGATGACCTGAAGCTGATAATAATGCTGAAGCCTGTTTGGATTTTCGCCATAGCGACCGTCCTTGGGGCGTCGCGATGGCTGAACATAAGCCGCCGACCACGGCTTCGGTCCCAGGGCGTGCAGAGCCGTGGCCGGGTGGAAGGTTCCGGCCCCCACCTCCATGTCATAGGGCTGCAGGATGACGCAGCCCTCACCACTCCAGAAAGTCTGGAGCGTCAGAATCAGATCCTGGAAGGCTTCCTTGGGGCGCAGCGCAGAAAGGCGCGCGGCCTTCGCCGGGACCGTCGTGGTGTGCATTGCTTTCATTCCGGTTCAAATCGCGGCGCAATATACGCGTTGGGCGCCCCTTGTCACGCGGAGAGAGGTGTTGGACTTGTCATGACTTCCGGCAGGCATGGGCCGGACCCGTTTTGTCGAGCGCAAATGGCGGACGGTCAGCGCCCGATTTCCCGGCAAGCTAACCGCCAAGCTGCCGGGTTTTTGCAACGAGACACTACCGCAAGGATGTCATCAGTTCTTGCGCCGACGCTCCGGCCTGTAGACGCCAGCGCTCTCATCCCATTCCAGGCTGCCGAGATCACGGATCGGCGGTGCAGAGTGACGGGTGGGGCCACTGCTTCGACGCTCAGGCGCCTTGGGGCTGCTGGCCGCATGGCTGGACAAAATTCTGTAACCGGCAATGCCGGCTGCACCAATGAGTGCGAGGAGCACGACTGGCGGCATGGCGAAGCCCTCCGGGGCTACAGACCGAAGCGCGACCAGAGGGTTCGCGCTTCGATAGCCGACACCAGTTCATCGGCAAAAGCAAGACCAGGACGATCAATTCCTATGGCCCCGGGGGCCCGCCTGAGGCGGGCCAGCAGCCCCGCTTTGTCGGCCTGGATGACTTTGAGGCGGATTTTGTCGCCAAATACCTGTTGCATTTTGGAGCGTAGGTCGGCAACGCCATCGATCAGGCCGAACTCGACAGCTTTCGCGGCCGACCAGAAGGCGCCGGAAAACAACTCCGCGTCCGGAGCCTTCAGCTTTCCGAGGCGGCGCTCCTTGACCAGGCCGATGAAGACGTCATGCACATCCTGCTGGATGGCTTTCAGACGTGCCACGTCCTCGGGGTCCTCCGGTAGAAACGGATCAAGCTGGTTCTTGTTGGCGCCAGCCGTGTAAACGCGCCGTTCAACGCCGAGCTTTTCAAGCATATTGACGAAGCCGAAGCTGCGCGAGACGACTCCGATCGAGCCGATAATCGAGGACGGGTCGGCATAAATTTCATCGCCGGCGATGGCGAGGAAATAGCCCCCTGATGCGGCAACATCCTCGCAGAACACATAGACGCGCTTCTTTTTCTCGGCCGCCAACTGCCGGATACGCTTGAAGAGGAGGTTCGACTGTACGGGCGAGCCCCCTGGGGAGTTCACCACGATCGCGACGCCGTCGAGCGGCGATATCGAAAATGCCTTCTCGATCGCATCGGCATATCCCGCGAGCGTCAGGCCAGGGCGGAGAGGCGTCACCATACCGATGGGACCGGTGAAGCGTAGAACGGGCAGGATGGGATGGCGCGAGAATGGCCACATAGAAGAACTCCTGGCTTTCCTCAGTCTCAGATGACCAGTTCGGTGCCGAGCAGGCCGTCTCTTTTGTCCCAGAAGAGGGCGCGATGCCAGCGAATCAGACGCCGTACTCGGGCGCCAGTGGGGAACCGTCGCGAAGGATCGCTTCGACCTCGGGCAGGAACGTCTGGTTCGGGCCATGCAGCACGAGGGCCGGCTTGATTGCAAGCGGCGCCCGGCTGCCTTTGATCCCGGAAACGATCACGCGAATGGCAGGTTCGCGCGCACGCGCGTATATCGGCAGCACGGTCATGTTACCGAACCTACCCTCAAACGAGGCAAGAATTTGCGGCAGCGCCTCCGCCTTGTGGATCATCGAGGCACGGCCGCCGGGCGCTGCCATCCGGCACATGAAGCGCGCCCAGGCGTCAAGCTCGTCCTTCGGCATTTGGTGCGATGTCGCCTTGAGACGGCTCCCGGCGGCGGTGCTGCGGTCCTTTTCATGATAGGGCGGATTGGCAAGGACGGTCGCGAAGCTTTCGGACGCTACGCCAGCACATTCGAGTGCTGCGGTCGCGCGCGAAATGTCGGCCTCGACGATCGAGACCCGTCCGGACAGGCCGTTGCGGTCGATATTATGCCGAGCAAGCGTGACAAGATGCGGTTCGCGCTCGATGAGAACGACTTGGGCCGCGGGGCAGCGCACGGCAACGCAGAGGCCAACGATCCCAGCGCCGGCGCCGAGATCGAGGACCGGCCCGACATTGGCCATTTCCGGCCTGACCGTCGCGGCGAGGAGAAGTGCATCGATACCGGCGCGATAGCCCTTGCGTGGCTGGCGGACGGTCAGCGCGCCGCCGAGAAATAGGTCCTCGCTGGTTGGCCCCACTGCGGAAAGTTCGAGATCAAGAGCGTTCATGGCCCGTCACCCACTGGCCGAGACCGGCCTCCTCAAGGATATGGCTGGCACGGTCCCAGACATCCTCCGCGACCACGATGCGCCTGGGAAAGGCTCCGATTGACCCTTCCATCAGACTTATGTTTCGGTCAAATACCTGCGCCTCGATGCCCTGGCCGGCAAGCAGCGCTTCGACATAGCTTATGAGGACCAAATCATTCGTCACAACCAACGCGCGCATGCCAATTACTCAAGACAGGATGATCCACGGGGGCGAAAGGGTGCATGACGGCCCGTTCGTCCATGCTTATGATAAATTTGAAGTAAACTGAACTGGGGGCCAAGTTGGGTCGCGTTATACCACTCGAAGACGTCCGTGAGACCGGTCAAAGTCTGAAGCCGCTCCTTGACCTTGTCGCCGACGATATCGAAGCCATCAACCGCATCATTCTCGACAAGGCGGTTTCCGATGTCGAGATGATCCCGGCGCTCGCCCATCATTTGATTGACAGTGGCGGCAAGCGCCTAAGGCCCATGCTGGCGCTCGCGGCTGCGAAGCTTTGTAGATATTCGGGCTCGGGTCACATCCGGACCGCCTCTGCAGTCGAATTCATGCATACGGCCACGCTGCTGCACGACGATGTCGTCGATGAAAGCGCGACGCGGCGGGGCCGCAAGACGGCCCGCATGATCTGGGGCAATCAGGCGAGCGTACTGGTCGGCGATTTCCTGCTCGGGCAAGCCTTCAAGATGTTCGTCGAGGTCGGCTCGCTGCCGGTGCTGCGGATCATGTCGAATGCCGCAGCGACGATCGCCGAAGGTGAGGTCATGCAGCTCGCTGCCGCCAAGAACACTGCAACGACAGAAGACGATTATCTCGCAATCATCAATGCCAAGACGGCAGCACTGTTCTCGGCTGCGGCGGAAGCCGGGGCGGCGCTGGCGCAACGTCCGGCGGAGGAACAAGCGGCGCTGCGGTCCTATGGAAAGAACTTAGGCCTCGCGTTTCAGCTCGTCGATGATGCGCTCGACTATGCCGGCGACAGCGGCCGACTCGGCAAGTCGGTCGGGGATGACTTCCGCGAGGGAAAGATCACGCTCCCCGTCATATTGTCGTTCCGGCGCGGCAGCGGCGAAGAGCGGCAATTCTGGAACCGCACCATTGCGGAGGGGCAAATTGAAGACGGTGACCTCGAGCAGGCGGTGTCATTGATGCGGCGGCACCGGGCGATCGAAGCAACGTTCGAGCGCGCACGGTCATACGGCGCGATCGCACGCGATGCGCTTGCGATCTTTCCTGCAAGCCACGAGAAGGATGCCCTTGAGCAGGTCATCACCTTCTGCATTGCCCGATCGCACTGAGGATTACGACAAGCGCGTCCACCTGATCCACCAGGAGGGATGGTGACTGTGCAGCCTGTCGGCGCCTTGTGCTGCCGCATCCTCGTTCTCAAAGAGGGCAAAGCAGGTTGGGCCGGCGCCCGAAAGCCGTGCGAGGCGGCATTCGCGGAGCTGCACCAGGGCCATCAGCACGTCGCCAATGATGGGAAAGAGCGCGCGCGCCGGCGCCTCGAGCCCGTTGGCACGGCTTGATGCGTAAGAAATGACATCTGCCGGGCTTGAAAATTCGGGCGGCGCTTCCGATGGCTGGTTTTCCGCGACGGGAGGCGCAGCGAGGCGCGCAAAGACTTGTGCCGTCTTGTTTGATGGGACCTCGATCAACGGATTGGCGAGGACCGCACATAAGCCTGCGGGCAAGGCGGTCTCCTCAACGCGCTCGCCAATTCCGGCCATGACTGCGGCCCGGCTCCGGAGGCAGACCGGGACGTCGGCGCCGAGCTGGCGGGCAATCGCCAGAAAATCGAGGCTTGCGGTTTGAGGGAATGAGTCGCGCAGAAGCCTCAGCGCTGCAGCCGCATCGGCAGAGCCTCCACCAAGGCCGCTCGCAACGGGTAGCATCTTTTCGAGTGTCAATCGGCCGAGATTAAGATCCGGAACCGCCGCCAAGACAACGGAGGCGGCCTTGTCCACGAGATTGGTGCCGGCGATCCCGGCGGCAAACTCGCCCACCATTGCCGACGAGAGTCCGTGTCCGGGCTTAAGTTCCAACCGGTCGCCAACGTCCTTCGCAAATACAACGAGGCTGCGCAGCTCATGATAGCCGTCCGGGCGGCGCCCAAGAATTTCGAGCGTCAAATTGATCTTGGCTGGGGCGAATTCTGACATCGGCATCGAGGTGGCGGGCGCGAAAACGGGCGCTTGGCGCGCCCGTCCACTATTCGCGAATTTCGCAAAACGGTCCTATTCTACGACACGGCCTTGAGGGGCGGTCCTGTTTTCGCTGCGCTGGCGCGAGGAGTCGAGCCTCTGCACCTGCCGCGACTTTTCGATGTTCTTCGCCTCGCCTTTGGCATCGAGGCCGCGCTCGAGCTTGGCTTTGATCTTTTCGACATCCTCAGGCTCAGGCTCGAGCGACAAGGCCTGGTTCCATTGGAAACGCGCCTCCCGCTCGCGACCGACTTTCCAGAACGCATCACCTAAATGGTCGTTCAAGGTGGGGTCTTCCGGCTTGAGTTCGACCGCCCGTTCGAGATAGCGGACGGCCTCCTTGAAATTGCCCTGCTTGAAATGAGCCCAGCCGAGGCTGTCAACGATATAGCCATCGTCCGGTTTCAGCTGGACCGCCTTTTCGATCAGACGCATGCCCTCTTTCAGGTTCTTACCCTGGTCGACCCAGGAATAGCCCAGATAGTTCAGAACGAGCGGCTGATCGGGCGCCAGCGCCAGAGCCTTTTTGAGATCGGCCTCCGCTGCGGGCCAGTTCTTGAGCCGCTCATAGCAGGTTCCCCGGGCGTAGTAGTAGCCCCAGTAGCGCGGATCCGATTTGCCGAGAACGGCAATGGCGCGCGTGAAGTAGGTGACGGCCTCGGCATATTGCTTGCGCGCTCTCAGAATATTGCCGAGTGCTTCGAGCGGCCGGACATCCTTCGGGTCCTTTTCCGCCAGATGCACCAGGATGGCCTTCGCCTCATCCAACCGATCGAGCGAATTGAGATTGAACGCCTTGCGAATATCGATGGCGCTTTGCAGCGGCGTTCCTTTCGGAATTTTGTCGTAGGTGGCGATTGCGTCCTCATACCGCTTTGCCGCTTCCTGCGTGTTGGCGAGGGCAGCCAAAGCAAACGCGTGGTCGGGTTTGATGTTGAGGGCAAGCTGCAAATAGATCGTGCCGAGGCTGACACCGCCCTCACCCGTCAGAGCCTCACCCAAACCATAGAACAGCTCGGCCAAGCCATCAGCCGGCGTATTGACAAGGAGCTCTGTTCTTTCGCGCTTATTTATGCGTTCGAGCATGTCCTTGGCGAGGGGATGCGGATCGCCCGGCGATTTGGAAAGTTGTTCGTTAATGACCTGCCGCGCCAGTTTGAAGTCCCCAGAGTGAGCGGCGCTCTGTGCGTAAGCGAGCGAGGTTCTGAGCGTCCTATTGTCCTGACGGAACATCTTTTCAAAGGATGATCGTGCTTCGGCCCGGCGCCCGGCAATATCGGCGATCAGCGCGCGGTGGTAGTTCAAGTAGAACTGGGCCCAGTCGGGCTGCTTTTGGAGATCGACAGCTTTGAGTGCCCCATCGGGATCTCCGGCAGCAAGGCGTGTCCAGCCGAGCGCGATGGCGCTCGTCAGTTCACCGATCGGATTCTCGGAGGCCGCCTTGAAATGCTCCTCGGCCGCCGTGTAGTCGGCTGCCTTGAATGAGGTCACGCCGAGAAGAAACTGCGACATCCGATGCGATTGCTGAGTTGCCGCAAGTTTTTCGGCGAGTGGGATAGCTTTCGGCCAATTGCCCGACATCGTCTCCATCTGGAAGGCTTGCTCCAACAGCACCTCATTCGATGGATCACCAGAGAGTGCCCGGCCGTAGAATTCGGCGGCATCCTTGGTGTCTTGTGCCGAACGCGCAAAGCGCCCCGCCAGATAGTTGCCGAGCACGGAATTCGAAATGTCCTCGGGTCCAGGCACTTGATCCTGGGAGCGCGCCGGGGCCTCGCTGAAAAAGCCAGCGATTGTCATGGCAATGGCGCCGAGCCCCAAAATCAGCAGACGCCCGAGGACTCCTCGCATCGACATTGTTCCTTCTGCTGGCGGAGGGCCGCACCGATTCCTTGCGGCACTGAGCCTAGCAAACATGATACGCGTTTGGCGACACGCTTTGCGTGAAAAATATGAAATGACCCGGCGATCTTAAGTGGATGGCGCAGCAGTCATGCAGTAACGGCCTAGGGGCCCAAACGGGACCAACGGCCGGCGCCAGGTACAGCCGCAGGAATAGCTACATCCCGGCATAATTTGGGCCGCCGCCGCCTTCCGGGCAGGTCCAATTGATGTTCTGGCTCGGGTCCTTGATATCACAAGTTTTGCAATGGACGCAGTTTTGCGCATTGATCTGAAAGCGTGGGGTGCCCTGGTCGTGCACAATTTCGTAAACGGCCGCGGGGCAATAACGCTGGGCCGGCTCTGCGTACTGCGGCAGATTGACGGCCACCGGCACACTTGGATCTAAGAGCTTCAGGTGGATCGGCTGATCTTCTTCGTGATTGGTCCCCGAAAATGAGACGTTGGTCAGCCGGTCAAAGGTCAGCTTGCCATCCGGTTTGGGATACGCGATGGGCTTGAAGTCGGCGGCCTTTCCGGTCGCGGCAGCATCAGTCTTGCCGTGCTTCAACGTGTAACCCAGGCCGATGCCGGAAATGAGCGTGTTGAGCCAAAGATCGGTGCCACCGAGAATGACACCCAGCGCGGTTCCGAATTTCGACCAATAGGGCTTCATGTTGCGCACGCGCTTCAAGTCCCGCCCGATATCACCGGTGCGCACTTCGTGTTCATAGGCTTCAAGCCTGTCGTGCGCTCGGCCGCTCATCAGCGCATCGAAGGCAGCATCCGCCGCCGCAATGCCGGACAGCATCGCGTTGTGGCTCCCTTTGATGCGCGGCAGGTTGACCATGCCGGCGGCGCAGCCGAGCAGCGCCCCACCGGGGAACACAAGGTCGGGCATCGACTGCCAGCCGCCCTCTGTTATTGCGCGGGCCCCATAGCCGATCCGCTTGCCGCCCTCGAAAACAGTGCTGATGGCGGGGTGCGTCTTGAACCGCTGGAACTCATCGTAGGGCGAAAGGTACGGATTGGCATAATTCAAGTGAACGACAAATCCGACGGAAACGAGGTTGTCGCCGTAGTGGTACAGGAACGAACCGCCGCCCGTCCTGTTGTCGAGCGGCCAACCGAAAGTGTGCTGCACATAGCCAGGGCGGTGCTTTTCAGGGGCCACCTGCCAAAGCTCCTTCAGACCAATCCCGAACTTCTGCGGTTCATGGCCCTTTTCCAATTGGAAACGCCGGATCAGTTCCTTCGCCAGCGAACCGCGGGCACCTTCGGCAATCAGCGTGTACTTCGCCCTGAGCTCCATGCCGCGCACGAAACTCTCCTTCGGCTTTCCATCACGGCCCACACCCATGTCGCCGGTCGCAATGCCTGTGACGGCGCCCTTCTCGTCGTAGAGGACTTCGGTGGCGGCGAAGCCAGGATAAATCTCAACGCCGAGTTCGGCCGCCTGCTCGCCGAGCCATTTGCAGACGGCACCAAGGCTGACAATGTAATTGCCGTGATTTTTCATCAGCGGCGGCATCGGCCAATTTGGAAGCCGGATATCTCCCTGCGGACCGAGGACCAGAAAAACGTCTTCGGTGACCGGCGTGTTGATTGGCGCACCGCGTTCTTTCCAATCGGGAATGAGGCGATTAAGGCCGATGGGATCGATAACGGCGCCCGAGAGGATATGAGCGCCAACCTCGGAGCCCTTCTCAACAACCACCACCGAGACGTCGGAGCCGGCCTGTGCGGCTTGCTGCTTCAAGCGAATGGCTGCGGCCAAGCCGGCAGGGCCGGCACCGACGATCACCACATCGAAGTCCATCGCTTCGCGTGGCGGCAAAGCGGCGTCGTCCGCAGCCATCGTTTCAACCTCGATCTCTTTGCTAAAAATCCATTGATTTCGATTAGGTCCCAGAGGCGCAAGCGTCAAGTTGAGCGGAATGGTTGTGGTCGCGGCGCGCGGCCGCGTGCATTTGGCTGGGACCAGGCTTAATCTCATGCCGCAATGGAACCACTTACCCGCTTCACTCAGGACGAACTGCTGGCGTTGCTTGACTGGCTGCAGGCCATCGGCGCCGACATGCCTGTGGATGAGGTGCCGCACAACTGGCTGGAACGCGGGCCGGACCCACCAGGTGCAGCTTTCCAGTGGCCGAGTCGGGATCCGGTGACGCCCTCACTCCCGGCCTCGCCGACCCATAGCCGAACGGGGACCGCCGCGATGCCGGCCACGCCAGCTCAACGGGCCGGCACTCCCGTGGCAGGAAGCACGATCATGCCGCGAGCCGCCACTCCTCTCGGTGCCAACGAAGCGGAAACCGGGGCCAGGCTTATTGCCCGCAAGGCCCAGTCCCTGGAAGACCTCGAAGCCGCGCTCAGAGACTTTAACGGTTGCGGGCTCAAGGCGACGGCAACGAAGCTCTGCTTCTACCGGGGCGCGCCGAAAGCCGACCTGATGCTTATCGGCGAGGCCCCCGGACGCGATGAGGATCTTGAAGGCCGGCCCTTTGTCGGCCGGGCGGGCCGCCTGCTCGACAAGATGCTGGCCGCCATCGGGCTCAGTGAGACGAGCGTCCACATCACCAACATCGTCTACTGGCGGCCACCGGGGAATCGAACGCCGACGCCGCAAGAGGCCCTCGCGTGCCGTCCATTCCTCGAGCGGCAGATAGAGCTCGTCGCGCCAAAGGTGCTCGTTGCCGTCGGTGGCTCGGCGGCAAAAGAGATCCTCGGTGCAACCGAGGGCATCATGCGGATCAGAGGCAAGTGGCGCGAAGTGACGATCGGGGAACGCAAGATCACGGCAATCGCGACCTTACATCCTGCCTATCTGCTCAGAACGCCGGCCGCGAAACAGTGGGCATGGCTCGATCTCCTCCAAATCCGATCCAAGCTCAGAGGCATTTGAAGCTTCTTTTACCGTGCCGCGTTTTGCCCTCGTGAACTCTGCCCGATATCGGCAATTCGATAAAATTTTCGATCTAAACTTAATCGGCTGCGAGGGGCGGGACGACTAGGCTGTGGGCAGATGGCTTGTTGCTGCCCGAGTCAATTATTGGACGGGGAACATTATTCCGTGCTGGTCTATCTACGCCCGACGCGACTGATCTATGTGCGTGAGAAAGGTCCCTATGAGCTGGCGATTCCGCGAGCCTGGGAACGGCTTTTTGCGTGGCTCAGCGAGAACGGGCTCTATGCAACGGTCGGCCGTGGCTACGGCCTTGCGCGCGATAATCCGGAGGAGGTCGGTGCGCAGAATTGCCGATATGATGCGGCGGTCGAGGTGCCAGCCGAGTTGCGCTCCGGCTCCATTCGCGATCTCGGCTTTGCGACGCTTCCCGCGGGACCCTATGCTCGTCGCCGCGTAGCAGGAAGCTATGATCGTCTTCGGTCCCTGGTTGCCAACATCTACACAGAGTTCGTGCCATTCACCGGCCTCTCCTTCGATCGTCGCCGCCCGGTGATTTCGATTTATGTCGACAACCCTGATCGCCATGCCGAGTCCGACCTGCGTGCCGATATCTGCGTGCCGGTGATGACGGAGGAAGATATCCGGCGCCCCAAAATCGTCGAGACGGCGTGAGGCTCTGAGGGTCCTCTGGACGCACGGCACTTAACCGGCCAGAGTGGCGCGTGTTCCAAGGTTACGCGAGGGCCTTCCATGGCGGGCATTGATGCAGCACGCACGTTCCTTCCCGTCAGGATCGCGATCCTGACCATATCCGATACACGCTCGGCCGCCGACGACCGTTCAGGCGACCTGCTTCAATCCATGCTCAGCGAGGCAGGGCATGTGCTCGCTGACCGCCAGCTCGTCAGAGATGATGAGGACGCGATCAGAAGCATCGTGGAAGCTTGGATAAATGATCCGGCCGTCGATTGCGTGATCACCACAGGTGGTACAGGCTTCACCGGCCGTGACGTGACGCCGGAAGCCATCAAGCCGCTCTTCGAAAAAGAGATCGAAGGGTTCGCGATCTTGTTCCATATGCTGTCGCATCAGAAGGTTGGGACCTCGACGATCCAGTCGCGGGCCTGCGCAGGAGTGGCGCGCGGCACCTACATCTTCTGCCTGCCGGGATCGCCGGGCGCCTGCAGGGACGGCTGGGAAGGCATTCTCAAACTTCAGCTCGATTCGCGGCACCGCCCCTGCAACTTCGTTGAAATCATGCCCCGGCTCGAAGAGCATCGAAAGGAGGGACGGTGATTCCGTCCTCATCAGCCGGTGCCCTCACCGACGATCGAGTGCCAAGGTGTCAGCGCGCGGTTTCGAGATTCCCATGGAGCCGGGTGACCATGCTCACAGGCAGACCCACTCCGTAGAGCGCATGGCAGAGGTGATGGCGCATGGAACGTAGCAGGTAGCCGTCGCGCCGATAGCGTTCGGCCGACGTCACCGCGCTCGCCTCAAGCATCGCCAACCGACGGCGGCCGAGACGGCGGGCCAGGTCTATGTCCTCCATCATCGGCACGTCCTTATATCCGCCGACGGCATCGAAGAGCTGGCGCGGAATCAGTAGACCCTGATCGCCATAAGGCAGCCGCAGGAGTTTGCAGCGAAGGTGCACCAGCCGTTCGAGAAATCGCGGAACCAATCCTTCATCATCGAGGCGGAACGAGAAGGCGCCGGCGGCTGGAGGACGTTCGCCGTGGTCTATGCGCCGCATGAATGCCGTGACGCTGCGCTCCCAACCGTCTTCGAGGACCGTGCCGGCGTTTAGAAACAGCAGCCACGGGAAGCGGGCATGGGCTGCTCCTTGGGCGAGCTGGCCACCGCGGCCAGGAGTACCTGTTACAATGTCGGCGCCGGCGAGATCGGCAATCTTGACGGTGTTGTCGCTCGAGCCGGCGTCGACGACGACGACTTGGCGGACGATGCCGTCAATCGCGGCCGGCACGAGCGACGCGAGCGTCGCCCCGAGCATTTGCTCATCATTGCGCGCCGGGATGATGACCGAGATCATGCAGCATTACCTGACATGCTAGGCCGCATGCGGCAAGGTTCGGTGCGTCGCGCCCCTTCATCCGCTACGCCCGCAGAAAAAAGAAGTGTTCTTTATTTGTTCTTATTTTTCTGCTAGGATTTTGGTCAATATCCGTGATCTCGTAGGTGCCAGACGATGTCCTCAGCGGGTCAGGACGGTAAATCACCAACAGTTCACGTCGTCGCCAAGGAACTCCGCCATGGACGTGGCGCGCGATCGAACAAAGCGGGCAGATTCGAACAGGATCGCGTCGAAGCCTTCGATGACGGTTGGGATAGTCTCAGTCTTCTCGACGCCTTTAAGACCGAGGTGTTCGAGGACAAGGCAAGATCGATCATCAGCCGTAATGACAGTCCCGACATCTCCTTTGAGAGCTCGATCAATCCCTATCGAGGTTGCGAGCACGGCTGCATCTATTGCTACGCACGTCCCACTCACTGCTATCTTGGACATTCGGCCGGGCTCGACTTTGAAACCAAGCTCTATGCCAAATCGGACGCGGCCGCACTCCTTCGAAAAGAATTCGCGAAACCTAGCTACAAACCGGCGATGATTGCGCTCGGTGGTAACACCGATCCCTATCAGCCCATTGAACGTCAGCGGCGCATTACGCGCGCGATCCTCGAAGTTATGGCCGAGACGAACCACCCTGTGGGCATCATCACCAAATCGGCCCTCATCGTGCGGGACATCGATGTTCTCGGGCCGATGGCAAGAAAAGGACTGGTGAGGGTTGCGGTGTCGATCACGACGCTCGATCGTGCCGTTGCGCGCGCCATGGAACCACGCGCAGCCACGCCAGAGCGGCGCCTTGACACCGTGCGCCGTCTCTCCGATGCCGGAATTCCAGTGGCTGTGATGGTGGCACCGATCATTCCCGGCCTCACCGACCACGAGATCGAGCCGATCCTCAAAGCAGCACGGCAAGCCGGCGCACGCGATGCCGGTTACGTACTGTTGCGCCTGCCACTCGAGATCAAGGATCTCTTTCGGGAGTGGCTTTGGGAAGAATTTCCAGAACGGGCCGCGCGCATTATCTCGCTTCTTCAATCGATGCATGGCGGACGCGACTACACACCTGACTTCGGCATTCGTCAGCGCGGCACCGGTCCCTATGCGAGCCAGATCGCGACGCGTTTCAAACTTGCGAAGAAGCGTCTCGGCCTCGAGGAAGAGCGATGGGGGCCGAGCACAGACCTATTCAATCGGCCAAGCGACAGGGGACAACAGCTTAAGCTGCTTTGACAGGCGCCTCCTCCCGGTGATCCATCTACCGCATGAGGATCGTCGATTCGCGAATCAAGCCGACCTTTGAGCTTGAGGCCGCTGAATATCAGCTTGGCTGCTGGCCTATTGCAGGCGTCGATGAGTCGGGGCGCGGGCCATGGGCGGGGCCGGTCGTAGCGGCGGCCGTCATTCTCGATCCTGAACGTATCCCCGCCAACATTGACGATTGCAAGGCGCTGAACGAAGAAGCGCGCGCATACCTCTATAAGCGAATCATGAAAGTCGCGGCTGTTTCCGTGGCCGTTGCCGACGTTGCCAGGATTGATCGCCAGAACATCCTTGGCGCAACGCTGTGGGCCATGGCGCAGGCGGTCAACAAGCTCAGCGATATGCCAAAGCTGATCCTGGTGGACGGAAATGCGACGCCACGTCTCCCTATGCCCGCGCGCGCCATTATCAAAGGCGACACGAAGTGCCTCTCGATTGCAGCGGCCTCGATCATTGCGAAGGTGACGCGCGACCGACTGATGACGGACCTGGCGCGGGAATATCCGGGCTATGGCTTCGAGCGCCACAAGGGTTACGGCACCCCGGAACATCAGGCGGCCATTGCAAAGCTTGGCGTTTCGCCATTGCACCGGCGTTCATTCAAACCGGTCCAGTTGGCGCTTGGCCTCGTCTAGTTGGAGCTTCCGCAAACCGAGCCGCGATCGCTGCTCCGGATTTACTTCGGTCGGTCCCTTAAGGTTGCACATCGAATCGCAAGATAATTTTTTTGCGGAGCGCTGCGCACGTATCCAAGTTCACATCCGATCGTGTAGAAAGGCTGCCGGCCCATCGCCGACTTTGCCGCGATGGGCGACTTCATCGTAGCGTAACAGGTTGTGTTCATGGGTTTGCGTCGCGTCAAAACTCGCCCGAGTGGCGGGAAGATCTTGGTTGGTGACTGCATCAACGAGTTGAAGAAGCTCGAGAGCGCCAGTGTCGATCTCGTCTTTGCCGATCCGCCGTACAATCTTCAACTCAATGGCGATCTTCTCAGGCCGAACAACACGAAGGTCGATGGCGTTGATGATGCCTGGGACAAATTCCAGGATTTCGCGGCCTATGATTCTTTCTGCCGAGCCTGGCTTTCTGAGTGCCGCCGGGTGCTGAAACCCGATGGCGCGATTTGGGTCATCGGCTCCTATCACAATATCTTTCGGCTCGGCGTCGCCCTCCAGGACCTCGGGTTCTGGATTCAGAACGACATCATTTGGCGAAAGGTGAATCCGATGCCGAATTTCCGCGGAAAGCGATTCACCAACGCGCATGAGACGTTGATCTGGGCCGGCCGTGATCGAAGGTCGCGCGTTACGTTCAATTACGAGAGCCTCAAAGCCTCGAACGATGATCTCCAGATGCGCTCCGACTGGCTGTTTCCGATCTGCTCGGGGCCGGAGCGGTTGAAGGACGACGGCGGGCGCAAGGCTCATCCCACGCAAAAGCCCGAAGCGCTGCTGCATCGTATTTTGCTGGCGACGTCGCGGCCCGGGGACACGGTGCTCGACCCGTTTTTTGGAACCGGCACGACCGGCGCGGTTGCAAAGCGCCTCGGCCGGAAATTTATCGGGATCGAGCGCGATGGCGATTACGCGCGGGCGGCACGGGAGCGCATTGAGAAAGTGCGCCCGCTCGACCTTGATGCCATCGAAACGCTGCCGTCCAAGCGCAGCGAACCGCGCATACCTTTCGGACAAATCCTGGAGCTCGGCATTCTCGAACCGGGACGGAAGCTCTTTGATGCGCGCCGCGAAGTTCGCGCCGAGGTGCGTGCCGATGGCACGCTGTTCTACGCCGGGCAGCAAGCTTCGATCCACCGGCTCGGAGCACTCGTTCAGGGCAAGTCCGCATGCAATGGATGGACGTTCTGGCACTTCGAGGCGGAGGGAAAACTGAAGCCCATCGATGCGCTCCGCACCGAAGCCAAACGCCAGCTCGGACTTCGAGGGCCGATAACGCTCGAAGCTGCGGAATAACGTCGCCCGCAGCTCAGGTGCCCCCCAAGCCGTGCGCGATCACCTTCTTCATCACGCTTGGAAGTGCCTGGGCATGAAGATCGCGGCGTTCGACCCAGCGGCAGCGCTCCTGTTCGGCCCACAACGTGAAACTCGCGTCGACGGGGACGAGCGCCCGATAGACGACGAGTTCCAGCCGGAAATGCGTGAAGACATGGACGACAGACCCCGGCACGGGCAGCCAAGATGTGGTGACGGGAGCCGACCGCAACGCCTCCTTTTTCGTTGGCATCTCGTCGCTCCAAAGCGTTGAGGGGACCTCGAGCATGCCGCCCAATAGTCCGGCGGCCGGGCGTTTGCGGAGCAGCACCGCACCGTCCTCCCGCTGCACAAGGAAGGCGATGCCGTAACGCGATGGCCGCGTCGACTTTTGCACCTTGACGGGCAGAACTTCTGAAAGGCCCTGCGCATTTGCTGCACAGTCCTGCTGCACCGGGCAGACAAGGCATGACGGCTTCTTCGGCGTGCAAATCTCGGCACCCAAATCCATCATCGCCTGCGCGAAGTCCCCCGCGCGGCGCGCCGGGGTGAGCGTTCCCGCGAGACTGCGGATTTCTCCTTTCGCTGCCGGCAGGGACTCCTGGACGGCGAAAAGCCGCGAGACGACACGCTCGACATTGCCGTCGACCGGCGTCGCCTTGTCGCCGAAGGCGATCGCAGCTATCGCGGCGGCCGTGTAGGGACCGATTCCCGGCAATCCGCGCAATTCCCTTTCCGTAGGTGGAAAGCGGCCGTCGAAGTCGCGCACGACAGCCTCGGCGCACGCCTTGAGATTGCGCGCGCGCGAATAATAGCCAAGTCCGGCCCACTGTTGCAGGACCTCTTCCAGGGGCGCGGCCGCGAGCGACTGAACCGTTGGCCATCGGGCGACGAACTTCTGATAATAGGGGATGACCGCTTTAACCGTGGTCTGCTGCAGCATGATTTCGGAAAGCCAGACCCGATAGGGATCGGCTTTCTTGCGGGGGCCGTAACGCCAGGGAAGATCACGGCGTTCAGCATCATACCAGTCGAGCAAGGCACGGACGGTCGCGGGACCGGCCGGGCGCAGCGGGAGCTGCCCTTGCCGCTGGCGCGTTGCCGTGTGGTGAACGGCGCCCATGCGTCCCTCATCTGGCGGTTGCGCGGGAACTTCGAATCGCATCGACAATGGTAACGGTCCTTTCTGGGGCCACAAGCGAACACAGAGACATCCCATCGTGCCAGAGCGGAAACCCACAGCCCTGAGGCGGCCGTTGCCGCCCGACCGACGGCCGGAGAGAGGCTCTCATGCGCGTGCGGTCGGCGCTTTCGTTCCAAAGCTTACGGCGGCTGCATTCGAGCGCTTCGGATTTCATAGCGCTGAGATCATGACGTCGTGGGATACGATCGTCGGTGCCGATTTGGCGCGTCTTGCTCGACCCGAGACGATCAAATGGCCGCGCATCTCCAAAGCCAGCCGTAATTCCGAAATGGAGGTCGAATCGCGTGCGGGTGCGACGCTCACCATCGCCTGCGATCCGGCCCATGCGCTCGAGGTTTCCTACCGAACCCAAACCATCATCGACCAAATCAATCGATACTTCGGCTATAGGGCGATCACACAGATCAAGATCCATCAGGTTCCACTGACGGCTGAGACAGGCGGTCGGGCCGGCTTATGTGAATCTGGCAGGGTGAAGGCCGGGGGTCCCCCTGAGGCTTTTTCGGCGCTCGGCGGCGACCTTGATGCTGCGCTCCGGGCGCTCGGGCGAAATATTGCCGACGGACGGAGCCCCCGCTGAGCAGCGGCCTAGGAAACTTACCACCCGTTCAGTTGCTATTCAGAGCGGTTTCGGCTTATTCGGGCGGCAAATCCGTGCTAGGCGGCTTGCCGCCCAGTGAGCCAACACCAACGCTTTGACGCGTCATCCAGAGGAGCCCGGCACCTTGATAAACAGCAGAATTTTCGAGCCCGGAAGGTCTTTGGCGCGGCGCGCAGCGCTTCTTGGTGCGGCCACATTGGCCGCGGTGGGATTGGCGTTCTTGGCTGCTGGCCCTAGCTTTGCCGAGCGCAAAAGCGGCCCAGCGGAGGTTCCGGTCGATGAGTTGATGAAACCGACCGAGCTTCCGGATATCGCCCTCGGGCCAGCAGATGCAAAGGTGACGGTCGTCGAATATGGGTCGATGACGTGCGGCCACTGCGCTCACTTTGCCAACGACGTCTTTCCCGCCTTCAAGACCAAGTACATCGACACGGGCAAGGTCCGCTTCATTTTCCGTGAATTTCCACTCGACAATCTGGCCGCCGCAGCATCGATGCTGGCGCGGTGCGCAGGGGGCGACAAGGCGTTTCCACTCATTGACACGTTCTATGCGAAGCAGGCCGACTGGGCGTTCGTCGAAGGCAACCCGGTTCCAAAGCTTTTTGACATCGCCAAGCAGGCGGGTTTCACACAGGAAAGCTTTGATAAGTGCCTGACCGACCAGAAGCTTTTAGACCAGATCACGGCTCAGCGGTCGCGGGCCAGCGAAGCCTTTGGCGTCAATGCCACACCGACATTCTTTATCAACGGCAAAAGGCTGCAGGAGACCCCAACGGTCGAAGCTTTCGATAAGGTGATCGAGCCGCTTCTGGCGGCGAAGTAACCGGATCACATGATGCCGCTCAATCGCGCCCTGGGCTTGCTCTGCGTCGCCGCCTTGGCGGCGGGGCTTGGTGCGTGCGGGGCGACGGTTTCGCAGACCGCAAGCCTGACGAGCGACGCGAGCGTCGTCGGCGCTGCCTACCCATCAACCGGCGCGGACCGGACCGAGGCCATCCCTTCGCCCTTGGCCGATGCGGGCGCCGGGTCGCCAGGCGGGCGCGAAGTCATTGAAAATCCGACCATCGCCGACATCATGGCGCCGAGCCCGCTGCCGGAAATGAGTTGGGGAAGCACGACGGCACCCGTTACCATCGTGCAGTACGCCTCGCTGACGTGCCCGCATTGCCGAAACTTCCATCTCACGACGTATCCTGAGTTAAAACGCCGCTTTATAGATACGGGCAAAGTCCGCTATATCCTGAGAGAATTCCCAATCGGAAAGACGTCGGGCAACGCCACGATCGCGCTCAGGTGCGCACCCGCCGATAGATACCTCGATCTCTACGGCAAGTTCATGGAGCAGCAGGCTTCCTGGGTGTCGCTCGAGGTCCGGCTCGACGCGATTTATGCTGTCGCAAGGCAAGTGGGGATGACGCGTCCGCAGTTTGACGCCTGCTTGCAGAATCAAGGCATGATCGAGAGCCTTAAGTGGGTGAAGGAACGCGGGCGCAAGCTCGGCGTCGTCGGAACGCCGAACTTTTTCATCGGCGACAAGCTCATCAAGAAAGAGCTGACGATTGCCGAGATTGCTGACTACGTCGAGCAGGCCGAACATCACGGCACGCCAACGGCAGCAGCAAGCCCCTGAACTGGCTTGCGATGGTCCTGAGCCACGACGAGCAGGCATCGAGGACTTATACCGCACCATGAAAATTACCCGCCTCAGGCTTCTCGGATTTAAGTCCTTTGTCGATCCGACCGAACTGCTGATCGAACCCGGCCTGACGGGTATCGTCGGCCCCAACGGCTGTGGAAAGTCGAATCTCCTCGAGGCGCTCCGCTGGGTAATGGGCGAGACGTCCTATAAGTCCATGCGCGCGACGGCGATGGACGATGTCATCTTTGCCGGCACCACCGGCCGGCCGGCGCGCGCGAGTGCCGAAGTTACGATGTTTCTCGACAACTCCGCGCGCAAGGCCCCCGCCGAATTCAATGACAGCGACACAATCGAAGTCACGCGCCGGATCGAACGCGACGCCGGGTCCGCCTACCGCATCAACGGCCGCGAGGTCCGCGCCCGCGATGTCAAGATCCTCTTTGAAGACGCCGCCACCGGGGCCAGATCGCCGGCGCTCGTCCAGCAAGGCCAGATCGCCGAACTCGTCAATGCCAAGCCGGAACAGCGCCGGCGTATTCTTGAAGATGCCGCCGGGATAGCCGGCCTGCATACCCGCCGGCGCGAGGCAGAGCTCAGGCTCCGTGCGGCCGAAGCCAACGTCGAGCGCCTGAGCGATGTCGTGGGTCAACTCCAGTCGCAATCGGAATCGCTCAAGCGACAGGCGCGGCAAGCGCGGCGGTATAAGGAGATTTCAAGCGAAATTCGCCGACAGGAAGCACTCGCGCTGCACCTTGCCTGGCGGGACGCCCAGCAAAGCGTCGAGCACGAGGAGGCGCAGCTTTCCGACGCCATGATGCGGCTCGGGGCGGCGACGGAAGCGGAGGCCAAGGCCTTCAAGGAGGAACTCAGACTGGCAGAGGGCCTGCCGCCGCTTCGCGAAGCCGAAGCGGCAAAGGCTGCGGCGCTCGCTCGGCTCAGAATCGAGCAGGAGAACCTCGACCGCGAGGCGGAGCGCGCTGCCGAGAGGGCCAGAGAGCTTGAATCCCGGGTCAAGCAGCTTGAAACCGATCTTAAACGTGAAACGGGCTTCATCATTGAGGCCAAGGAGACGCTTCTTCACCTCGAGGCTGACCTCGCGGCGATCAAAGACGCCGATCTCAAGGCGGGCGATGAGGAAGCGACTGAGCGCAGTTCGCTCGAGCGTGCCGAAGCGCGACGCATCGAGACCGACGCACATTTCGCGGATCTGACGCACCGGGCTGCGGAGGCCCGCGCCAAGCTCAGAAGCCTGGAGGAGGCGCTTAAAGAGCGCAAGGATCTCGTCCAAACCATCACGCGCCAGGTGGCGGCGCTCGATGCGCAGATTGAGAAGATCACCTCGGGCGCGCCCGATAGCGAGCAACTCGCAGCGATCGCCGAGCGCGGCCAATTCCTGGCCAAGGAAATCAGCGAGATCGAGGCTGCGACGCTCGCGGCGGAAGATCATGTCAAGGCAACACAAGCGGAAGCCAAAGCGCGCCGCGATGATGCCCAGCGCGTCCGCCTTGCCGCCAATGCCTTTTCAACCGAACGGGAGACGATCGCAAAGCTTCTCGCGCGCGCCGATGAGGGCGCCTATCCGCCAGCCGTCGACCACATCCGCGTTTCGCCGGGATATGAAACGGCGCTCGGCGCGGCGCTCGGCGATGATCTTGAAGCACCACTTGCGCCCGAGGCGAGCGTCCATTGGCGCCATTTGGACCTGCCCGCAGAGGACCACGCGCTCCCTGCGGACGCCGAGCCTTTGGTGATGCACGTTGAGGCGCCAAAAGAACTAACCCGGCGACTGCGGCAGATCGGCGTCGTCCGGCGGGCCGACGGTCCGCGTCTGCAACCGCATTTGAAGCCCGGACAAAGGCTGGTTTCGCCCGAGGGCGATCTGTGGCGGTGGGATGGTTTTGTTGCCGCGGCGGGCGGCGTGACGCCGGCCGCGCAACGATTGGCGCACAAAAATCGCCTCATCGAACTCGACCGGCGCGCCCAGGTGGTGCTCAACGAAGCAAAGGACACGATAGAAGCTGAACGAGCCGCGGCCGAAGCTGCCCAACAGGCCGAGGCAGAGGAACGCCGTCTGCGCCAGCTATGGCGCGAGCGCCAGAATGAACTGGCGCAGGTTCGCCAGCAGCTTACCGCGCTCGAAAAGTTGCAGCGCGAAAGCGAGACACGGCTCGCGGCGGTGACCGCACAACGATCAAAGGCGGATGAGGATCTGACGAACGCCCAGGCCCGCCACGTCGAGATCGAAGCGCAGATCGTCACAATGAGCGCGGGAGAGGACCTCGAACCGTTGCTCCGCGCCGCGCAGAACGATGCGGAACAGGCGAGGCGCGAGGTTGCCGAGGCGCGGGTCCGGCTCGGCAGCCTTGAGCGCGACCGGCAAATCCGTGCCGAGCGCATTCGCCACGTGACGGCCGATATCGCCCGCTGGCAGGGCCGACAGGCAAGCGCGGAAACGCAGGTTCAAGCGCTTGAAGCACGACTCGAGGAAGCGCGAAAGGAGATCGCAGCGAATGCCGATCTTCCGAACCGGATCGCATCCCAGCGCGACGCGCTACTTTCGGCGCTCTCGCGTGCCGACGAAGAGCGCCGCGAGGCGGCCGACAGGCTGGCGGCGGTGGAGACTGCGATTCGTGCTGCGACCGAATCCCTGCGCGCCATTCAGGCGGAGGTGTCGGCCGCGCGCGAATTGAATGCCAGGATCGAGACGCGGCTGGAGAATGCACGGCAGCGACGCCAGGAGGCAGCCCGCCACATTCGGGAGAGCTTTGAGGTAGCCCCCGAGGACTGCCTGGCAATCGCCGAGCTTCCCGAGGCGGCTGCCATTCCTCCCCTTGCTGAGGTCGAAAAAGTTCTGATCCGGCTCAGGGCCGATCGGGAGCGTCTTGGAGGTGTCAATCTACAGGCCGACGACGATCTCGTCGAAGTTTCGAAGCAGCTTGAGGGGCTTCTGGGCGAGCGCAATGATCTCGAGCAGGGGATCGCAAAGCTGCGGAGCGCCATTCAGCAACTCAATCGCGAAGGCAAGGCGCGGCTTGATGAGGCCTTCACGATCGTCAACGGGCACTTCGAGCGTCTCTTTACGCATCTTTTCGGAGGCGGGGAGGCAAGGCTTGAAATGATCGAAAGTCCCGACGACCCGCTCGAGGGCGGCCTCGAGATCATCGCCAAGCCACCCGGAAAGAAGCCAGCAACGCTTTCCCTGCTCTCCGGCGGTGAGCAGACGTTGACGGCACTGTCGCTGATTTTCGCCGTCTTCCTGACAAACCCCTCTCCGATCTGCGTGCTCGACGAGGTTGAAGCAGCTCTTGACGATTCCAACGTCGATCGCTTCTGCCGGCTCATGGAGCGGATGGCGAACGAAACGGCTACGCGCTTCCTGGTCATCACGCACCATCCGATGACGATGGCGCGCATGAACCGGCTCTTCGGTGTGACCATGGCGGAAAAGGGCGTCTCGCAACTGGTGTCGGTCGACCTGCAGACGGCGCAGAGCTTCCGGGAAGCCAGTTGAACTCGGCCGCAGCGGCTGATGGCCAGAGACGGCGGGAGAGGCCCTCCCGATTGCAACGTCAACGGCAATTCTTGCGAATGACGGCTTCCCGTCCGCGACCTCTGAAGTTTGTTCAGTACGACCTGCGCGGTTTCGCCATACCCTACGGAATGGCGGGGTGCGGCCCAATTCCTTGACACCCCCAGACCCCCTATCTATGGTCCGCGCCGTCGATCTCCCTGAGCGGCCGAATTTCCGCGTTCTCTGGATGGTTTGAACCATGTCAACCGATGGCAAGGGTCAGCGTCCAGGAGAAGGCGAAATCAGTCCGGAAGACCGTGAAGCGATCCGCCAGCGGTCAGCAGAAATTGGCCAGAAGCTTGAAGCGGTTAAATCGCGGCAGGTGGTGGTCAAGCGGCCCGCAGGAGAGGTGCCCCAATCGGCGTACGGCGCGGCGTTCAAGTTTGCGGCCGAGTTGATTGTCGGGGTTGTCGTCGGAGGTGGGCTTGGCTGGGCGCTCGATCAGCAGTTCGGCACAGCCCCCTGGCTGATGATCGTCCTGGTTATCCTTGGCTTCGCGGCAGGGCTTTTTAACGTCTTCCGCGCCGCCCGGGAGGCGCAGGCACAAAGCGAGCCGCTGCAAAAAGCGGCACCATCCGTCAAGGATGACTATGAGGAATGAGACGTAGGGGGTAGACCTTGGCCGCAGAAGGCGCCGGACATCACGGTCCGATGGAGCAGTTCGAGATCCAGAAGATCGTCCCGATTGATCTTCTTGGATACGACGTTTCGTTCACGAACTCATCGCTGATGATGGTCGTGGCTCTGGTGCTCATTTCCGGGTTCATGCTCTACGCGATGCGGGCCCGCGCGCTGGTACCCTCACGCATCCAGTCCATCGCCGAGATCGTTTACGAATACGTAGCCGGCATGGTCAAAGAGAACCTCGGTGAAGACGGCATGAGGTTCTTCCCGTGGGTGTTCTCCATCTTCATTTTCATTCTGATTCTCAACCTCATCGGCCTTATTCCCGGCAACTTCACGGTGACGAGCCATATCATCGTCACGTTCGCCCTGGCGGCCATGGTGTGGATCACAGCAACCCTGGTCGGCTTCTGGATACACGGCTTTGGCTATTTGAGGCTTTTCGTCCCCGAGGGCGTGCCGATCTGGCTGATGCCGGTCATCATCCCGATTGAACTCATCTCGTATTTTATCCGCCCGATCAGCCACTCGGTTCGTCTGTTCGCCAACATGATGGCCGGACACACGATGCTCGAGGTGTTCGCGGGATTCGCTGTGATGCTACCGTGGTGGGGCAAGATTGCACCCGCAGGATTCATGGTGGCGTTCACGGGCCTCGAATTTCTCGTGGCCTTTCTGCAGGCGCTGATCTTCACGGTTCTGACCTGCATCTACCTGAACGACGCAGTCAACATGCACCACTAACGGGCTTTTGCCCTTAGATTTCCAACGCACGAAGCGAAGAAAAGGGAGACTTTCAGATGGAACTTCAAGCAGCGAAGATGATCGGCGCGGGCCTTGCGTGCTCGGCCCTGATCGGTGCCGGCGTCGGCATCGGCAACATCTTCGGCAACTACCTCTCGGGTGCCATGCGCAATCCCTCGGCTGCTCCCGGTCAGTTCACGAACCTGCTCATCGGCTTCGCGCTTGCCGAAGCGACCGGCCTCTTCGGCCTCTTGATCGCGCTCATCATCCTCTACGGTTGAGAGTTGGTCCAACGGCCGGAATGCCAGATTAACCGGAGGCTACGATGTTTGCCGGCATGACTATGATGCTCGCGGCGGCCGCGGAAGCGGCCGAAGAGGCTGCCCAGTCCGGTGGCCTGCCGCAGCTCAATCCGAGCCACTTCACGCCGCAGCTTTTCTGGCTGGCTGTGACGTTCCTCGCCCTGCTCTTCATCATGTCGAAGATCGCGCTTCCGCGCGTCAGCGACGTGCTCGAAGAGCGCCGCGACCGCATCAGGCGCGATCTCGACGCGGCGAGCCGCCTCAAGGCCGAAACCGATCAGGCGCTCGCTGATTATGAGAAGGCGCTCGCCGACGCCCGGACGAACGCTTCCGGCATTGCGAAACAAATGCGGGAACAGCTCGCCGCCGAAACCGATGCCGAGCGCCATCGCGTCGATGCCCAAATCGCCGCCAAGCTGCAAGATGCGGAAGCGCGGATCGCTGTAACGAAAGCTAAGGCCGTGTCGGCCATCGGCGATATTGCCGCGGACACGGCTCGGGCGGTGGTCGAGAAACTCATCGGGCAACAGGTTACTGCCGATGAGGTGAAAAAGGTGCTTCAACCGGTGCCGGGTGAGTGACAATGAGCATGCTTGATCCAAACGATCCGCTTTTCTGGGTGCTCGTCACATTCGTGGCGTTCATCGGGATCCTGATCTATTACCGCGTGCCGACCATGGTCGGGAAAATGCTCGATGACCGCGCGGATGCGATCCGGAGAGAGCTTGATGAGGCGCGGAAGCTGCGAGAAGAAGCGCAGGCGCTTCTGGCCGATTATCAGCGCAAGGCGCGAGAGGCTGAGAGCGAAGCTCAAACAATTATCGAGCAGGCGAAACTCGAAGCGGAAGCCCTTGCTGCCGATACGCGCAGGGCATTGGCAGAAAGCCTTGAGCGCCGCTCGAAAATCGCGGAGGAGAAGATTGCTCGCGCCGAAGCGCAGGCGCTCAGCGAAGTGCGCGCCGCCGCCATTGAAACAGCATTTGCGGCAGCTCAGGAGATCCTCAAAGCACGGGCTGGCGGCGGTGTCGGTGAG
>Ga0272446_1002400_pt1 | contig 25625 bp, 48 predicted proteins | sample YNPCB0061_FD_194587 | JGI IMG/M metagenome (GOLD analysis project Ga0272446, IMG submission 194587) | Hot spring microbial mat communities from Yellowstone National Park, WY, United States - YNP-CB-006-1 | ecosystem: Environmental > Aquatic > Thermal springs > Hot (42-90C) > Sediment | place...
CTGTTCTTTACTGTGAAGAACGGTGCTCATACTGAAGTTGCTCCATTGAATTCATGGACAGCTATTCCGTTGGATCGCATCTATTCAGACGAAGATATTTACAATTTCTATAATCTAACCGATGACGAAATTGCATTTGTCGAGAATTACTTCAAATGAAAACAAATGAAAGAAAGAAAACTTTGGGGGAAGTATTCACTCCCATAGAGCTGGTTGAAGAACTCCTAAGTCAACTACCTGATACAGTATGGCAAGATGCTTCCAAGACCTTTCTCGACAACTCCTGCGGCAACGGTAATTTTCTAGTGGCAGTTCTAGAGCGCAAACTAAAGCAGGGTCATGACCCGCTACCTGCATTGTAAATCACTCACGGGTTGACATCATGACTTCCAAGTGTTATACTGAATAAGTAAGCGCAACAGTTGGCTGGTGACTGCCCGTGCTGGGACGTCTTAAGTTTAAGATCGAGGGTCTTGTTACCGAGATGCTGGATCAGCTGCCATGTCAAATGTGGCAGGATCCCAAGATCGCGTTCCTTGACCCGGCTATGGGCGGCGGCCAGTTTCTTGAGCAGATCGTTGAGCGCCTGCGTGCAGCAGGCCACGCCAACAGCAACATCCGCCGTAGGGTGTTTGGTGTGGAGGCCAATGAAGGTCGCGTTAATTTTGTGCGTTTGAAGAATCTGCCCATCCAGACATCAGTGGGCGGAATTGATACGGATTATGAAGAGGTGTTTGGTTTGAAGAAATTTGATGTTATTGTAGGTAATCCCCCATTTCAGTCACCTAAGGGTGATAATGAAAGCAAACCAATTTGGGGAGATTTCCTGCATAATAGCCATAACATGCTAAACGACGACGGTTTCATGGCATTAGTGCTGCCTACTCGTTGGGTATTGCCCAAAGCGGCGAAGAATTTCTGGGTAGAAAAGATTTCTGGGAAATCAACTTTACTTTGGGTTAATTTGGGTGAATGTTCAAAGTATTTTAAGGTGGGCCGCGGAGCCGGATATATCGGTGCATTTGTTCTTCAAAAGACGCCCCCGAGGTCGTCTAAGACGATTTTGGTTTATCCAAATCAAAAAGAAATTAAAGTCGATACTACTGGTATGCAGTTTCTTCCAATTCGAGCAACTGATATTGATTTTAACATCCTTTCGAAATTCTTAAAAAAAGGAAGTGTCAAAGGGTTTTGGGGATTTCGCCGCGGCGGCCGAATTAATGCAATAAATCAACCTAAGGTCGGATTTGGGTATCGTCAACGCGGCACGACATATGATAATGTAATTCTTTTTGATCTGATAGGGGATCAAGACTTCGTTAAAACAACTAACCATTATACATGGGTTAAGTTGCCAGAAGATCATAACCCTGAAGCTGTGAAAGTTGTTTTTAATTCAAAAATATACCGTTGGTTTGCATCGATTATGATCGATGGTGACTTCACACCCGCAACTCAGGCTTTTCTAGTTAAGATTCCTGTGAATAAGAAGATCAATGATCGTGATATATATCGATATTTTAATCTGTCTGTGCAGGAAATCGATTATATTGAAAATTTAATTAAATGAGAACCAATGCAAGAAAGAGGTCTTTGGGAGAAGTTTTCACTCCCTCAGGGCTGGTTGAAGAACTCCTAGGTCAACTACCTGATACAATATGGCAAGACCCCTTCAAGACCTTTCTCGACAACTCCTGCGGCTCGGGTAACTTTTTGGTAGCAGTTCTAGAGCGCAAACTAAAGCAGGGTCATACTCCTCTCCTCTCACTGCACTGGAAATCACCCACGGAGTTGACATCATGACGTCCAAGTGTTATACTGAATAAGTAAGCGCAACAGTTGGCTGGTGACTGCCCGTGCTGGGACGTCTTAAGTTTAAGATCGAGGGTCTTGTTACCGAGATGCTGGATCAGCTGCCATGTCAAATGTGGCAGGATCCCAAGGTCACATTCCTCGACCCGGCCATGGGCGGCGGTCAGTTTCTTGAGCAGATCGTTGAGCGCCTTCGTGCAGCAGGCCACGCCAACAGCAACATCCGCCGTAGGGTGTTTGGTTTGGAGGCCAATGAGGGTCGCGTTAATTTTGTGTGTTTGAAGAATCTTCCCATTCAAACGGCAGTGGGCGGAATTGATACGGATTATGGGAGTGTATTTGGTTTGAAAAAGTTTGATGTTATTATCGGAAACCCTCCCTTCTCTGACGGGTCTCATACGGCAAAGCCAATATATATTGACTTCATTAAGAAGTCCTTAGTCATGGCAACTGCTCACGTTTTACTTGTTACACCTTCTACGTGGGCAGCAACTGGGTTTAAAGATACAAAATCGATGATTTATTCCCGTGGCTTAAAGAAGTTCGTGTTCATTTCTGATTATTTTCAGAATATCAAAATGGCTCTTTGCTGGTTTTGGTGCGATTTATCCTATGACAAAAAAAATGTTGAAATTACTTTTTCGTCAAAGGTGAAAACCGCGATTGATATTGAAGATTCAACGAACATTATCGACTATAAGGATACTGCATTGCTTGAATTTCTTGAAAAATATGGCACATCTGAGAAATTTAAGCTTAAGAAGACTCCGACCAGAAAATTCTCATATCATAAAGAGGATAAGAACGGAATCGATCTTCTAGTTACTCTAGGAAAAAATGGATATCGTACAGTTAAAGTCAGTCGTACAAATGTAGTGGATCCCGATATTAAGAAATACCGTATAGTATTTGGGGAATATCGCCGCGGCGCTATTGCTATTATTGGGCCAGGGATTGCAGTACCGAATACTTTTTATTACCTCGCATATGCCTCGAAAAAAGATGCAATCGAAATGTTCAATTATTTTATGAGTCCTGAAATTCGTTGGGTGGTTGCAAAAACTCATACAACACGTACATTTTGTGGCGCGGCGTTGAAATGTGTTCCCTATCGCAATGTGAATGATTCTAAAACATTTAATTTGACTGCGAGTATGAAAACAAGTATTGCTGATTTCGGTGATTTGATTCCTTATTGATATAGAGAATGTAAATGAGATCAAATGAAAGAAAGAAAACTTTGGGGGAAGTGTTCACTCCCTCAGAGCTTGTTGAAGAAATTCTAAACCAACTTCCAGAAGAAATATGGCAAGACCCCTTCAAGACCTTCCTCGACAACTCCTGCGGCTCGGGCAATTTCTTAGTCGCGGTTCTAGAGCGCAAACTAAAGCAGGGTCATGACCCTCTCGCTGCATTGGAAACCATACACGGGGTTGACATCATGCTTGACAACGTGAAAGAATGCCGTCGTCGACTGATGGCCATTGCAGCAGCGGCGGGGGCTGATCTCACTACATTCAAGAACAAGCGCATCCTAGTGCGCAATATTGTAAAAGCTGATGGGCTACGCTATCACTACCGCTTTGATAACACTCCTCCCTACGATCAAGAAGAACCGCAACCTCTTGAAACCGTTGGTGAAGATCTGTTTGATTTTGGTGCTTGACATCCAGGCAACCTTTGCTACACTTGGGAAGTAGGAACAGGAGATGCAGATGCTGGATTTCGAACTCACGGTTGGGGATGAAGTGGGCTATGGCCGCCTCTCCCAAAACCGTGTTCGCTTTGCCCGCGTGGCAAAGATCAATCGTTGGGGCCACATCATTCTGGACAATGGCCTCAAGTTCGACAAGCATGGCAATCAGCGCGATACTTTGAGCACTGCCAGCGCAAACTACCTCATTGAGCTTGGCAAGGCCCGGGCGTTTGTGGATCAGCAGAAGATCCAATCAGAGCGCAACACAACGGCTCGCACTATCATCCACACTCTAGAACAGCTCAAGAACGGCTACGGGGACTTCTGTGAGATCGATGATGCTACCCGCGCTCGTCTCCTGGAGCTTGTTACCAAACTGTGAGTTGACTCCCAGGCAATCACTGCTATAATCAGCACATAGCAAGAGGAGACCACCATGACGCAGTATCTTCTGACCCCTCCCGCCCCCACGCAGGCTCAGCTGAACGAGATTCAGCAGCTGGAAGCCAGTGCCCAGCGCAGCCGTGAGGCAGCTGAGGAAAGCTTTCAGAGGTGTGATACGGATGGCTTTCTCAGTCAGTGGGCTCTGGGGCTTAGTGCTCAGCGGGACGAGCGCGAGATCGAGATCCTGAAGAACGGCGGTTATGTGCGTGTGCGTGTGCTGGTGAATGCTCAGGGTGAGATCGTTGCCACCCACACCCGAGAGTTCCCTGCCGTAAACGCACCCTGGCGCACCAATCGCGTGTGGGATCTAGGTGTTGCTGCTAAGGAACGCGGCGAGCGTCGTTGGATCCCGGTGGGCGATCGTAGCCGTGTGCAGAAGCAGCTGGGCCTGCATGAGGAATTCCGCTGGGTTCCGGGCTATGCCAAGATCACTGCCCCCGAGGGCGCACGTGGTCTGGGCGGTTGTGCCTCTGCTTTTGTGGGCGAGTTCCGCTCAGACACCAACACTCTCACCTATTGACGGTTGACATTTGAAGCATCAATGCTATATAACATTGATGCTTCCATTTACCACCGATGTGAATTTTGATGAATCATCCATCTTCATTAAGCTGAAAAAGAAGGTAATGTGACAATGACCTATAAGATCGTTCGCTTTTACATGCTCAAGGGCAAGCGTGTGATCAAGCGCGGCCTCACTCTAGAGGAAGCTCAGGCGCATTGTAAGGATCCTCAGAGCAGCTCCAGGACGGCCAAGGGCCGGGATGCCTACACGCGGCGAGTGGGAGCCTGGTTTGATGGTTTTGAGAGGGAGTGAGTTGTATGCGCGATCCATTGGAATTTTGGCCACAGCCTGATGATCCCTCGGAGATGAATCGGCCATCAGGCATTAGTGTGTTTATTGCTACACTCGTAGGAGTGCTTGCATTCATCGCTCTCGTGTTTTGGCTTGTGGGGTAGTCACAATGGCTCGGCTCAACGAAGTGCAGTATCAGGCTGCAATGGCAGAACTGGATCGCATTTGGGAAAGTCGAAACACAGATGACATTTCTGATCCCGAAATCACGAAGCGCATGTTGGAACTCACAGATTTAATTGTGGAATACGAATCTGAACATTTCCCCATTCCCAAGCTTTCGGAAGGTTATCACGCCTCGGATGCGTCGGAAGAGGAGTGGGCTGCGTGGGAATCTGCAAATCCCTTTGATCCAGAAGACGAATATCGCCTATGATCAACGCTCTACTGGAAATGCTGTTTGGAACTGTGTTTGGTATCAGTTTGGTGATTGCTACATTGATTACTGCGGTGTTTGGTGGCGTAACTGTGCTGGGTTTTTTCGTGCTTTGGGCAGTGCTTGCACTAACAGTGTGGACATTTTTTGTTCTACCCTACACTGATTAGTTGACGACTAATCAATTCACTGTAATATATAACAGCGAAGAACCATTAAAAATGTTTCCAAAGATTGACATCGCAACTGCTGAATCTCTGGTCAAAAGCACAACATTCCTGCTTTTGAGTTATGGTGTGACCCTCATTGGTGTCACTGCTACTGTAATTTCCCTAGGATCAATGGCTAGCCAAATTCATACCTATCCATGGATCAGCGGTGAAATCGCATTTTACGTTGGTTTCGTCGTATGTGGCACTAACCTTTTGAGCATACATTTTTTCAACAAGAGTGAGGCAAGTCTTTGATATTTAAGAGTCCTGAAGACGCAGATCGCTTCTTTCTGCAAATGGAAACCACAGTTCGCCAAATGGCTGATATCATGGGCAAGGACAGTGACGCATACATTGCTTTGCAGATGTATGAGGAAGAGTTGGCCAAGGGCAATGACGTAGTGGTGGTGTTTAATGAACATGGTTTTGAGATTGGCCCACGACCCAGTTGGGATATTCTCAGCAAATGAAGTTGACTGCTAATCAATCCTCGCTATAATACAAATGTTGAAACACTTGAGTTAGGAAGACAGATATGCCTGTGCTGGTTGGTGCTTTGATTTTTTGGATGCTGAGCACGGCATCGGGATTCAGTTTGCTCTTGTCTATTTTTACCTGTGCTGTGCTGGATACCCTGTTTGATCTTTGGCATAGTGTGCCTGAAGGTTACAACGCTGCACGGTTTTGGACTGCCATTGGCTTTTGGGCATTCTACTATGTGATCGTCAAGATTATCAGTGTTGCTCGTTGAAATAACTCACAGAAATAAGCATTGACAGTAGCGGGTATAAGTAGTAGTCCAATTGTGTTGCATGAAAGTGCAACTGCTCTTTGAAAATTGAAATATATTTGCCGATGTGGAGAAATTGGTAAACTCATCTGACTCAAAATCAGACGCCCAACAGCTTGCCGGTTCGAGTCCGGCCATCGGCACCAATTTACTTCTTACATTCTTACTTACGATTTCCCATACATTTAAAAGCTTTGCCCAAGTAGTCCAACTGGAAGAGACACAAGATTCAGGTTCTTGGTGTTGGGGGTTCGAATCCCTCCTTGGGCACCAAATGGGAATGTGGTAATGATCTCTGCGTTGGGAGCAGTTACATAATGTGAGTCTTATTGGATGTTTGGATGGTCCATTGGATGGGAACCGGTCTGCAAAACCGGATAAGTGAGGACAGTTCTCACTCCAAACTCCAAAAACAGGTGTTGACATCTCGGTGTTTTTTCTGTATGAGTAAAAACACTGAACAACTGTTTGGTGCGCTCTTTGAAACACTAAATCAGAAATTCATGTCGCGTTCATCTAGGGGCCAAGGATGAGACCCTTTCAAGGTCTTCACACGGGTTCGAATCCCGTACGCGATACCAAACGGAAGCAGGTGCAAAAACACCGTAAGCCTTACGAGATTGGTGAAACTGACGCCTGCGGGCTCAGGAGTAACCGCCCCGAAGGATCGCAGCGGAACAGAACAAAAATACGTCTCGGGCAGGGGGTTTGGTCTCATTGTCTGCTAAGACGCTGCATTTTATAGTTCTTTAGACTCTCTGGTAGATGCAACATGCCCAAAATGTGTTGATTCCCGGTTTGAACCTGAAGAGAGCTACCATTATTATCTTTGGGAAGTGCTCCGGTGGGCGGTCTGTAAAACCGTTGCCTTGATATAAGATCGGAAGTTGGGCGGGTGGCGCGATACCACCACTTCCCACCCATAAATAACAGCGGAAAGTTAATTCAGCTGGCGCTGGACCTAGTCTTGAAAACTAGTGGTACCTAAGGGTATGGGGATCGATACCTCAGCTTTCCGCCAAATCATCAGTTGACAAATTGGCCTTATACTGTATTATACCAACGATAAATTTTGGGCTTTGGTGTAATTGGTAACACGTCTGACTTTGGATCAGAAGAGTTCAGGTTCGATGCCTGAAAGCCCAGCCAATGATGATTTTGCTATTCCAGCATAGCTCAGCGGTAGAGCAGCTGACTGTGGGACTGTGTAGATTTAATGGTGCGATTCCATTCAGTCCAAGAGTAATCAGCGGGTCCTAGGTTCGATCCCTAGTGCTGGAGCCAATCTTGCATATAAATATCAATTGATTCATATAGCTCTCAAAGCATAAGTGGCGATGCACCCGATTTGTAATCGGGATAACTCAGTTCGATTCTGGGTGAGAGCACCATAAAGTTGGCTGGTTATTTCCTTGGTCTGCTAGTTTAGTGGCAAAACTCCACACTGAGTCCCTGGTATCCGGGGTTCAATGTTCTGGCAGGTAGCCAAAACAACAACACTTGACAATCTTTGTTTGGTTGTAATATTATTACAATATTGTGGACTCGTGGCGCAAAAGGAGCGCATCGGTTTTACATACCGGAGGTTGGGATGGCAGAATTCCCCGAGTCTACCAAAATTAAAAATTCACTAAGTTGTTGAAATCATAGACACTGATGTGAATTGACATTTCTCTCTTATATTGTATATTTCTGAAGTGGGTTGAAACACCCGCAACGTGTAAGTGAAACAACATATACACCAAAGGAGTGATGGATATGACTGTTGATGCTGAGACCGCTGCCGCCCTTCGGCGCAATATTGGGGATCTTAACATTTCGTTGATTACTGACGAAAATAAGCTCAAGGATTTGGAGAAGCTTCTGTCGCAAGTTGCTTACGATTCAAACAAATTCAGACACGGACTGAAGAGCCGCAGGTACACTTGGGCTAACTGGAATGTCACGGTTGGCTCTTTGGCAGAGTATTTTTCAAAGTTGTCCGAGATGGTGGGTCCGGATACGCCAGTCGTGTTTGCAACCAACTCTGATACAGGATGTACTATTAAGTATGCTCATTATGGATATGCTGGGTACTTTGATTCTGTGGCTGTGATGGATTCCATTGATCCCAAGGAGGCTGTTGATACGATGAATGAGTGCGCAAGTGAGGCAGAGGAGTATTATAAGCTTAAAGAGGACCAAGTCAATGAAGTGAGGAATTCCGCGCTTCCTGCAGTATACCTTACTGTTTATGAAGAGTTGAAATAAATCCATTTCCAGGTTATGGAGAGATGGATAGGGAAATGGACTGAGTCCATCTCCCTATCATTTCTTACGTTACGTAGAGTATCAACGGCGGCACATGAGTATGGACAAAAAGTGGTTTGATCTCGCCACAAAGATCGCTAGTAGCCAAACTCCCAAGTTTGGCTACCGCTTTGCTGCTGTTTTGGTTTCGCGCGGTGAAGTGATTTCAGTGGGCACCAATGTGGATAAGACCCACCCCTTCGCCGCGCGTTTTGGACGCAATCCCGATGCCACATATTGGCATGCGGAAACACATGCCATTCACAATGCATACAAGGCGGATACGCCAAGGAAAATCTTTGAGAAATCAACGCTTTATGTGGCACGACTCAAGAGCCCCAGTAGCCGAAGCACAACACTTGTGCCTGGTTTGGCTCGCCCCTGTAGAGGTTGCATGAATTGCATTCAGGTGTTTGGGATCCCCCGCGTGGTTTATTCTTTGGATAACGTGTGTGACTATGGGGTTTGTGAGTTTTAAACATTGACGCCATAGCGGATACAGCGTATAAGTAAAGGCTTGGGGGTATAACTCAGCTGTGAGAGCACCTGCTTAAAGCAGGGGGGTCGTCGGTTCAATCCCGTCTACCTCCACCGATTTTTGATTAAATCGGGGCGTAGCTCAGACTGGTAGAGCATTCCGTTTGGGACGGAAGGGCCGGGAGTTCAAATCTTCTCGCCCCGACCAAAAAAAAAAATTGATCATTTAATTGCAACAGTATATAAATATCATTTGTAAACGCGGCTTTGACTCAGTTGGTAGAGTGCTTGATTTCCAATCAAGATGTCGTGGGTTCGAGCCCCACAAGCCGCTCCAATAAGATTAAAAAGAAAATGAAATAAAATGATTGTGAATTTGGAATGGCATTGCCATTCATTGGTAGACCTTAGATTAGAGTGTAATATGAAATCCCCAAGTTATATCCTGGTTCACTGTGCTTGATGCTTCCCAACATCCCATTACCATAAGCCACTCACCTCAATGTTCCAGTGAACAATGACGAGATCATTGCCCACTACGGTAATAAAACAGACTTTGACTCTGTGAATTGTGGATAATCCACGATGGGGAATCCACAAACAAAATACCAATTGACGAGTTGGCATTGCTTCATTATACTACTTGGAGTTGAAACAGAGTATGGACCGGTAGCCACTCTGGTGAGGGCGGAGGCCTTTTAAGCCTTGTCATTGGATGGGTTCGATTCCCTCCCGGTCCTCCACTTTTGCACAATGGGATCACAAGGCAATGATTGTCAATGAATACTCCCGAGAAACGCGCAACATGGCCGCAGCCATGTATCCGCATCTCCACGATGATCCCAACTCACCCATTGATTTTAACGCCGTACTTGAAACTGCCGATGGCGCGGTTCGTGGCATTCATGAACTGCTTGCTTGGCTGGAAATGAATCCAGACGCTTCTGAAGAAGAAATTCAGTTTGAAGCCTATGAATGCGGCAAGCGCAACCTCCCCGTCAAGCAACTGCGTCAATTCTTCTCTTGCATCTATCTCATGCTACTGGCCAAGCCAGATGGCCCACGCATTGGTTTGACCGTTCGCATCACTGGCGTGGAACCCTTTGTGCAGCAAATTCGCACTCGATTGGCGGATCCGTTTGGTTGGGTAAATATGTTATGAGGAGTAACGTCAATAACGTCAATGAATAAACCACAAAAGTTTGATCCCCGGTGTCTTACCCGAGAAGGCAATATGGAGGCTATGAGGTTGCAAAATGAACTCATCAGCCATCTATGGGTGAATCTCAACGACGTGGAACGAGAACTCTATACAAAAATCATTGATGACCCTCGTAACGTTCATGTTAACAACATCATCATTTCGGCATTTTCTGTGGGGATAACGCTGCAACTGAAACGTTTGCAACCTCATATCGATGCTGTTGTTAACAACAACATAATAGCTGAAAAAATCATACTTGGAATGAGCATTATGATAGTGGGATTGGCTGTTGCTGTTATTGGATTGCTGGGTTATATTATTGCGTTTTAACAGGTTCAACCAACCTTTGAAGCAATGCCAGTTTTTCTTGGGCTATTCTTGCAGCCCGCGCCACTGAAAACATCACCGCTGAAACTGTGGCTGGGGGATCATCCTTATATTCAAATACGCTTGTTTCGTCATCGCCCACCGTAACACACACCCATATGTCCACAGAGTAATCTCGCTTGCATAGAGAAAGCCATATTTTTGTTGGGGGAGAATTCTTAACAGTTCTAAACCAATCCATGCAGGGTTGATTTTCCCACTCGCTGTAGTATGGTCCGCTGAACTTAAGCGGGTCCAACAATTCATTGATTCTGTTGAGAACAGTTTCGGAATTCCAAAGAGTTTCATAGGGTTCTTGAATATCAACTGCTTTAATAAAGCGACGTAAATCATTGGGATGCATATGCTTATTTATGACTTTCAGCTTGTGGAAGAGCAAAAGATTTCTAAAATTGTCCATGTAAGGGTTTTCGAGCCCCTTGGGAGCTGCCACAATGAATTGTTGACACCAAGGAGAACGCACGTATCATACACATGCAGCTGAAAAACAGCACATGGAGCGAGTTCAAATGAACACCAGGATCTCAAATCTTGTGGCCGATCATGAGCTGCGAAACAGCAAAGTCATTTTTGTTTACCATCGAGTGATCGCGGATATCGCTCATCGCGGTGTGGCAGAAATGAGCGTTAATGAATACAACACGGCTTGGTGTGTTTGGGAGACAGACTCTCTCGATAATCGCAAGTATACATTTCGCAGATGGTATTCTCCCAAAGAATACATCAATCAAAGGCTTGCTACCATTGGCTACCGAGTTCGAGTCACCGGTGGCAAGCGTTCCGGCTACCGACTCACACTGGCAAAGGTGATGGGCTAAAATTTAGTCCATCACCTTTTGTTGACGTCGTGGCAATCCAACATATAATTGTGATGTGAGCAAGATACGAATCCACGTTGCCTCTGACCTACACCACAATGTGTATCGCATGAGGCATCATCACTTTTATCCCATCTACCAAATACCAGACTGCAATGCAGTGGTATTTGCAGGGGATATGAGTGAGGGTATGGATACCGTTAGCGAGCTCAAGCTTCACTATCTCAACAAGCCCACATTTTGGGTGAATAGCCATACAAATTTCAGTCGTGACTACGTTGTTAGCCACACAAGGGTGATTCGCAATCCTCAAGGCTATGATTGGGGTCACGGACCTGAAAACCCCAACTGGAATCCCAATCTAGTAGTGGAGATTTGAACATGACAATTCGTCTTGAACTCAGTGAATTGGAAGCCGAACTGCTGCATCAGGCATTGATGTTGATTGTGCAGGCCAACTCGCCGGAACAGATGAGGCAGCGTGGATGGGAGGACGCGGAGCACATCACAGCCACAGCCCTGATTCAAAACGCTTTTGATCCTGAGGACATTGCGTTGTTGAGCGCCATGGCAGAGATAATGACTCCATTGAATTCCATCGTTGACACATTGGACTATTCCCAGTATAATATCAATGATCATGAGATGAGTGTGGAAAGCAGTTATGGAGAACCTTTTGATATTCACTGCTCTGCATGCTCTCCCGCAGAGCCCAAGCCCGATTTAGGCGAGAATGTGGTGAGTCTCAACGATTTTAGAAATCGCAGTTGACAGTTTGGTATATTGTATTACTATAAAACATAGGCAACACAAGCAGCTGGAGGCCATAAAATGCGCTTTTCCTTTGACCATTTTTACTTTGACGAGCCTGCTAGCTCGGACAGCTATCTGCCCTTGCTGCTGAAGGCCATGAGTCGTGAGCTAAACTATGTGGTTCCTGAAAAGTTTCGAAAAAACTACAAGGATCTTCAGGATCGCATTCGTCAGGCCGTGGGTTGGTATACACCTGGCAACGAGGACGATCATAATGAACTGTTGGATCTTCAGGATGAACTGCTCACGGCGCTAAACGAAAATGCTCCTCCCTATCTCACCTTTTCCATGAACAGCGTGGGCAGTTGGGGTTGGCAGATTGATGAATGGGCTTTGGAATATGCTGACGCGGTGAGAGTTTCGGATCTCTCAGAAGTGGATGACAATTATCGCGGCGAAGTTATTGTTGTCAACGATCACGGCAACACTACGTTACTTGTCAGGGATGATGAGGGCTTCAAAGAAATTTGGGCGTGCGTGTAAAATGGAAGTCTGGATACTGACAATTTGGTTATGTAATTTTGCTGTTCAAGGTCAGTGTGAATCTTTGCCCGTTGGTTGGCGGTTTGATACGCAAAACCTTTGCTATCATGCAGGTGATGCTTTCATTCGAAGCAATCCACATTTGGAAGTAAATGTTGATTGTGAGATTAAACATTTACTACTTGCGCCCAATTCACAATTTCAAGATCAAACAATTTACAATTATGGCGACGAATATGCAGATCCTTTTCGACGCAATGAAAACAAGTAAAACGTGAAATAATCATGGAAATATGGGTACTGATGATTTGGCTCTGCAACTATACGGCTCAGGGACGCTGTGATCCCATGCCCACACTGTGGAATTTTGCCACCCGGGAAGATTGTGCTCGCGCTGGTGTGGCATTTGCCCACAGCAACCCGCAATACTCTGTGGCGGTGAACTGCGTGGGCGGCTCTGCTGGTGTTCCCACGCAAGCCCAACCTTCCTATCCCGGAAGAGATGTAGACAACAAAGAGCTCAATGAGCCCGGGCTCCCCAAGTTCTCCAATGACCCCCCTCGCAGTCCTAAACAACTGTTTTAAAGGAAATTAACATAGATTGTTGTGTTTCTTCCTTGACACTGCTGATTTTCTTTGAAGACGGCGCAACACATACCTAGACATCGTCATCGAAAGACGATGTGTCCATCTCGAAAGTCACTGGGTTGCTCAACATGTTCAGCATAGGTATATATTTGCCGCCGAACACGATACCGCAGCTTTCTAACCGAATTGAAAGAGCGAGCCACATTAAGAGCGAGCCACATAAGAGCGAGCCACATTAAGAGCGAGCCACATTAAGAGCGAGCCACATTCGCCAAGAGAACGGGGTTCTTTTTTATTTTTGTGCTTGACAGCTGATGTTGTTGGTGCTATATATTGAGTTGTTACTTAAACATTCATTTACCTCCACTTCGCCCCCCAGAGGTCTACTGGGGGGTTCTTTTTTATTTTTGTGCTTGACAGCTGATGTTGTTGGTGCTATATATTGAGGCATGAAGAACGCCTGCGCCGTTCCCGCTGCCGCCATCCCCGTCACTTGAACAGGCGGTGCATCCGCCACTGGCCAGAAGCCGGCAGTTGTTCGCTGGCTGGAGCTGTTCAGGGGCCGCGGCACTGATTTTGACGCTGCGACTGAGTGAGAGGCCTCGCTGAGCGCAAATGCGAGAAAGAGATATTATCATGAAAGCTGGTAAAACAGTTGACAACATCAACAACAAACCTTACATTTGTAAGGCAAAACGCTCCTGTAATGGCGCCGGCTTCTACCCGGTAAGTGCATAATTGGATGATGGGGGTTCGAATCCCTCCAGGAGCGCCAACAACTACGACTACCGCTGATGACAAGAGCGTGCTTCGTTAAATAACATTAAGCTTCAAAAGAAGCATATGTTACTGAACTTTTGGATCCCGGTTTTGTGCCGGGATCTTTGTTGACATCGTGGCAAAAGTTTGTAGAATATGCAATATGAAACATGCAATTGCACTTGGCAAATGCGTTGAACTGGAGATCCAGGATCTCAGTGCCCATGCACGGGAAAACCCTTGGATCAAGAGCTTTACACTCAAGGGCATGATTGTGGAGAATCCCAATTGGTTGGGCCCCGATTATGTTACCATTCACACGGGCAATCTTCGCATGCCCTGCAGTTTTGTTCCTGTGTATCGAATCATCTCTGCTAAAGAAGCAAACGGTGCAAATTTGCAGGTTCAAAACCCTGTGTTTTCAACGGCTAAGGAATGGGTGGTTGTGGGAAGCAAGGGCAACAAGCACACTGTTACTCAACGAGGAAACAAATTCACTTGCACCTGCAAAGGCTTTGAATTCCGCCGCAACTGCAAACACATCATTGAGATTCAAAACAGTATCAACGGTTGAATTTGTTGATTTTTTTACGTCTTGATAAAATGAAAAAAAAGTTATATTGTTTTGGTAAGAAGCAAATTCCCACACTCTCAAGGAGGGTTAAAAATGATCACCTGTGACTATGTGCTTTATCAGCCCGTCGTTTCTTTTCCTCTCCATATCGGGCCCGAGATTGTTTACTACAGTGATGCTCTCAACCGCCCCACTCTTCTCAGGGACTTCAGTGGAGTTTCCTCTTGCAATTGTAGTGTGATGTTTTGGCTGGGCAGTGATGCACTCTATGAGATTGATGATTGACAACAAACTTAAACATCGTTATGTTATGAGATAACATATTATATCAACAGCATTTTAAAATAAATCAGGAGGTGACCCAATTTTTTCACATGTTGATATAGTGTGTTATATGCGCTGGTAGCCCAATGGGTAGAGGCATGGGACTTAAAATCCCCCAAGTATGAGTTCGAATCTCATCCAGCGTACCAGTTTTTTTTATTGGTCAAATGATCAAAATGAAGAAATGCCATGACTGAATATGCCAGCAATGAATCACAGTTTCATTGGAAAGAGTTTCTAAAACTCAATGACAAAGAACGGAGTGAAATCCTCGCCGGCGTTCATGACTCAAAACTGCGTGAAAAATTGCCAGTGAATTATCACATGTGGTTATATGACTCAAAAGCCCAGCAACTGTTGTTTCTCTGGGCTGACAGTGATTTTGATATCACAGCCACACGATTGAAATGGAAGTGAAATGGCAAGTGGTGCATGGAACAGCAGACTAACAACTCTTATAAATCATCGTCGCCGCGTGTTTGAACTGTTTCCTCATGCAGTGACTTGGCGTAAGCATTTGGGTTTTACCAAGCCCATGGCCTTTAACTCCAAAAAAGAATTCAATCCACAAAACGCTTTGATACGCGAATACATGATTTCGGTTATGAAGCAATGGTGCGGAGAGAACATACCACGCGATGAAGCTGTTGTGGGTAACTCTGTTAATTTTTGGATGCACCAAGGTTGGACATTCTTTGAACACAAGTTTCGATTTAAATTTGAAAACCACCGCATGACATTCGTGATGGAGTTTCGTCGCAGAGGCGATGATCTTGTTGCTGAAGCTAAGCAAAAGATCCTATGTGGTGATTTGAAAATTCAGAGGTTTTAGTGGGCCGTCTTGTGAGCCTAAAAGAAGCCAATGAAGATTCGCTGATTTATTTTCGAGAACTGGACTACTATGGCGGTCAATATCACTTCAACCTTAAGAAAGAATATCCCTACCCTGTTTGCTTATATCATGAAAAAACACATCATTTGGTAACCATTCGTGAAACCTTGGAACGCCAGTGTGCGGGAATCGCCATCTACCACTATGTGGAAATGGATTATCAATACCCCAATCCAACGGATCTCAGCTATGGTAACTTTAGCATACAGAAACACGGCTATTATGTGATTCGATGCCAACTGGAAGAAGACCAAATGATACTCAAACTCAAGATCCCCAACTGGGATACTCCACAACTGCTTTGTCCACAATATCAAGATTGGCATTCAAAGCTATTTGAAGCATATAACCTTATGTGTGAAGACACGGGCTCAATAAATCATCTAGATCATCAATGGGATAGATTGGGTAGAAAATTGGCAGATATTCTTTGACACTTTGGGATTTGCTGCTATTATAATAGCATGGTGTATGTGGTCACACTCTGTCAAATCATGCCTCGCAACACTCGTATGGAAGTATATGAGTGTTATCAAGATGCTCTTCAACGTGCTGCTATTTGGGCGGGCATGAACGAAGAAGAGGCTTTGATTACTAGCGTTGACAAACTGGAACAGTTTGTGATGCTCCAGCCCACATGTGCCATTCAATCCGCTGAATTTTTCCCACAACTGCCTCCCCAAACCCAAAGAGACGCTTTATGATCATCAGTGACCTCTTTCCGAAAGTCAATCTCAAGTGGCATGTGTAAAGATGCAAGAGCCCTTGACGTGTTGGATTGAGGAACTGTGGCGTGAAGCCTAAGAACAAGTTGTTGTAAATTTCAAGATCACTGAGGATATTTACAGTGTTTGGCATGAAGAACACAATGGTATGTTATGCCCTTAGCGTTCTTCCTGTTGATGTTCGGACACTTGACGCTTTGAAGATTCCAGCGTAGTATAACAACTGATAACAGCTGAAACAATAGATCGAGATTGATGCTATGAGCAAGTTCGCCTGCCCTGTGATGCGAGTTCAGGAAGTCATGGACCATCCCAATGCTGATCGTCTCAGTGTTGTGAAGCTGGAGGGCTTGGACTACGTATGTATTTCCGCCAAGCATGAGGATGGCAGCGATCGTTATCGCGTGGGCGATTTGGTGATTTATATTCCCAGCGCCGCTGTGCTACCTGAATGGTTGCTTCGCAGCATGAACTTCTGGGATGACGCCAAAGGCAAAGGCACGCTTGCTGGATCAGAGGGCAACCGTGTAAAGCCACTGAAACTGCGCGGTATTTTTTCAGAAGGACTGTTGTATCCTGTTGAAAATGAGTGTGTTTTTAATGAAAATATCGGTGACTCACGAAGTGTTAGCTTGGGTCAGGATGTGAGCGCTTTTTTGGATATTGTCAAGTATGAACCCCCCATTCCCGTGCATATGGCCGGTGAAGTGATGCCTCTTTGGGGCGCACCTAAAAAGTTCGATGTGGAGAACATCAAGAACTATCCCCATGTGTTGAAGGATGGGGATCATGTTAACATCACTGAAAAGTTACATGGCACCTTTTGTCAGGTTGGCTTTGATGCTGGGCCACAGCATGACAATCTTTGGGGTTTTGAAGGCACTGTGTTTGTGTGCTCCAAAGGTTTGGGTAACCAGGGTTTGGTGTTCGAGCGCAGCGAAGCCAACCGCGGCAACCTCTATGTGAAAACCCTCACTGATCTCCGATTGGATGAAAAGGTTGAGCGCATTGCCCATCACTTGGGTGTTTCACATCTTCGTGTAATGGGCGAGATCTACGGTTGTGTGCAGGACCTCACGTATGGTATGAGCAACGGTGCCACGGCGTTCCGTGTGTTTGACATTTGGGATGATTCTAACAAACGTTGGCTGGGCCCCAATGAGGTTCGATATGTTTGTGCGATTTTTGGACTGGAGTGTGTGCCCACGCTGGCTGAAGGCTTGTGGGGAGATCTCAAGAGCCACCTCGCTGAATTCACCGACGGCAAGAGCACTCTTGCTCCCAATCAGATTCGTGAGGGCTGTGTGATTCGTGCAGTTGATGCACCCGAGCACCCGGAGATTGGTCGTGTGATACTGAAGAGCATTTCAGAAGCTTACCTGCTGCGGAAGGATGGCTCTGAGCTCACATGAAAAACTCAACAAATTTATCGCGAGTGACTTTGAGCAAGCACACATGCTTGGATCATGGTCTCCTAATGAGCTGCAACATCTATTACAAGAATGATGATGCGTTTGTTTACTGCCCCAGCGTTGCCATTGATTGGCCGTCAATCGTTAATATCATTGAACATCAGTATGATGTGGAGTTTGTGTTTGAGGATGAAACGCAAGCCATTGTTTTCAAACTGAAATTCCCAAGTTGACAACAAGGCAGTTGCTTGTATGCTGCTGAAGTAACGCAACGCACAACAGTTGGAGTTGACGATGAGGATGACCCCTACGGAGTGCCAGGCGCTTTACGATCGCGCTTTTGCTGCTGGTGTTGAAGCTGCCCGCTCGGTTGTTCCCCAGCCCATGACAGTGACGCAGCACGCCAATCCCTTTAATCCCTACAGTGAGGTTGTGTTCCGGGATGTGGTTTCTGATGGCCCCTGTGGTTTTGCTTGGGTAGTTGTTAGGCCCGGAAACAGTTCATTTGCGCGTTGGCTGAGGAGTCAGCGTCTTGCTCGCCCTGGTTACAACGGCGGCGTGCATATTTGGATCTCTGACTACAATCAGAGCATGCAGAGGAAGGAGGCACATGCTTGTGCAATGGCCCGTGTTCTTCGCGACTCTGGCATCAACGCATATGCTGACAGTAGGATGGATTGATTGAATGAAAATTAAATCAATGCTATCAATGATTACAATTCAAATGATGATTGAAAATCATTCACGCAAATGTTTTGGCGCAAACGTCAGTGATGTGTGAGTCAAGGCCAATCAATGGAACAATGCTTGACATTTTGGTGATTTTTGTTATCATAAACGAACAAAGATAAATATCACTATGAACAAAGTAACATTCACCGCCGGCACTGTTATTGCTGTTTTTCATCTTCGCGACGGCACGCTTCGCGATGGTAAACTCGCAACATTCATGCTTGCGGAAGACACCACACTGATCATGCCCACACCTGAGGAATTCCAGAAGCTCCCCAAGTTTGTGAGAGAGCTTTCTGAACGTGGATTCACAGTCGCAGTTTGCGGCTTTGAATGCTGGATTGTGAACCCCTCAGTTAATCCAAACAATCCAGTTGTTGTGTGTGACTAACCAACTGAAATGCTGACTCAACCCCAACTCAACACCATAACCATCCAACAATCAACTCTAGAACTTGGGAGACTTAACATGGCAAAGTCCAATCGCAAAACTGATTCAGACGTTTTTTCAATCAAACTGCCACAGATGGTGATGACCGGCATCGTGGATGCAGAGAATCTCGCCAACGCAGCAGCGCGTGAAAGAGGAGCTCGCTGGGAAGGCAAGGCCGGCATCGTTGTGGAAGCACAACCCCGTGGCTATCTAGTGTATGCTGTGGACAAGGCCAATGTTTTCGAGGAACTGATTCTCGAGCCTCAGATCCGGCACTGGGCCTGAGTTTTTAGAGGTTGAGTCAGCATTTGACTTTGGGCGAGATTCTGTTACAATAAATGAGCTTACCTAAGTGCGCGCGGTTAGCATAATGGTTAATGCCACCGCCTCATAAGCGGTTCGATGCTGGTTCGAATCCGGCACCGCGCACCAATCCAAACGATTGCCTTTGCGTCTATTTTCTTTCTTAGGCAAATATTGCAGGTTATTTTCGTGATGCAAGCCTCCTTTGCTCAAAGGGATGATATGATCCACTTCATAACCATCTGGACAATTTCTATAGATATCACGGATTTTATCAGGGTCGGCACCAAGTGCTAAAACTCGATATTTTTTGGCACGCCACTTGCTTTGATTTATGCGATTTTTAATTTTTTTAATTTTGTCTGGAACTGTTTTGTTGTTTTTATAACATGCTGTGGAACAGAATTTCGTTCTGTTGTAAATCATTAAGTTATCACAATATCCACACTTGACAATTCTCTTGGATTTGGTTCTCTTGGGATACATGTGATTATTATACGTTGCAGCACAACTGGATGAGCAAAACACACTGCCATTCTTTGAAATGGATTTGACTTGACAGTTTTTGCACAACATAGTAATATTATATAGTGAACTACTAAAGGTCTAAAGAACCCTTGGCTTCAAGAGCCTGCGTGCCAAATGAAACAAAGCTTGGAAAGATTGGGTTATACTCAGCAAAAACACGAGGAATTCACTCGCAAGTTTAGGGAACTGCCTGAGAAGATTTGTGCTGAACGCCAAGTGAGTGAAAACAAAATACCATGAAACATTTTGGTGAATTCTATGCCAAGAGCATTTGTCACTGCCCGGGTTGCAAATGGATCACAATTGCAATCATTGTGGGATGTTTTGCGGTTCTTGGAGTGTTTCTTTTATTTTCTTGATTTTCTTGATTCACAGGTAACAGTAATGTAAACTCAAATCATGAACACAAACTTGGTTTTTGAATCCGTTCAACTGCTGGATCGCGATCCCACTTATCTCATCGCACTTTCAGGCGGTGCGGATTCAGTGGCGCTGCTCTATGCCTTTGCTCATCTCAAGATGAATGTAAAAGCCTGCCATGTGCAACACGGCGATGAAGAGCATCGTCGGCAGTTTGCAGACTTCTGCAAGAAGCTATGCAACGAGCTGGATGTGCCCTTTATTCTAAAAAACATCAAAATGAATCAAACAGCTAACTGGGAAGCAAATGCCAGGGAAGCACGTTATAGAGCATTGTACGCCAGTGACCCACAAGCAGTTTTGGTCACTGGTCACCATTTGGATGATCAAGTGGAAACTTTTCTTCTCAAAGCACTACGGGGCTCCGGCGTTCGTGGCTTGAGCTGCATGGACATGTATGGTGTGAATCCCACAAATGCCATGCAAGCTTTGGTACGCCCTTTCCTGAGTTTGGAAAAGAGTTTGCTGGAACACTTTCTCATGGAACGGGGAGTGGGGTGGGTGCAAGACCCCAGCAACAACAGCACAGACTATGACCGCAATTTCCTACGCTTGGATATTCTTCCACTGATTGAAGCTCGTTGGCCACAGTATCGCAAGGGCATTGCAGCATCAGTGGAGAGCTTACAGCAGGACAAACGCGCTCTCATGGACAGCTTGCCTCCGCGCACCGTAAGTTTGGGAATGGCCCGTACTTGGAGTGAGGCACAGTTGGCGGCTTGGGTAATGAATTGCTTTGCCACATTGGGCAGTGGCAAGAGTCCATCGCGTGCACAAGTGAAAGAGTTTGTGCGCCAAATCAAAAGCGATCCCACCGCAGCTGACAATGCTAAGTATGAGATCCGCTGTGGCGGGTTAGCTATCAAACGAGTAAAGAACACTCTAGAATTGGAGATTGATGTATGAGCAACAAGGGCATCCCTGTGTATTGTTTTGGTGATGATCACCCCAAACCCAAGAAAAATACATCACTCAAGTGGATGTTGCTTGTGATGTTTGTTGTTGCATTGGCAACCTTGGTTCTCTTTGTGCCTGAAATCAGTTTGCCAAGCTGATTCAGCTTGGCACATTATACATGCCCTTGATTTTGTTGTGGTTTTGATTTGTTGACAGTCAAGATATATGAAATATTATATCACACTGTGTTGGAGACAAATGCAATGGATCGTTGGATCATCGCCAAGCATGTGAATGCCAGCTTCAATTGCAACAAGCGTTGGGGCTTGGATGACAGCATCTATGGCACATACACGGCTGATCAACTCAAGATGCCTCGTGCATTTGGCTCCAAAGCGGAAGCTGAGAAGTTTCTCAAACAAGCTCGTGAACTCAACCCCTCAGTGGGATATGGGGTGGTAAAGGTAACAAGGTGATAAAAACAACATCTTGCGCAAATGAAAATAAATGAAAATTATGAAAACACATGTGTCAAATAGTAGGTTGAAATATTCACTATGAGCGTTGCATCACTGATTTTCACAACGGGGATTTTATTTCTTCTCACACCCATGATGATGGCTTGGAGCAAGTTTGGGCAAGTGAGTGAAGAATCATTGTTGCGTTTGATGATGACACTTAACATGCATCAGATTCACTTGTTGAAGAGAATTCATCAAAGCGGCATCGCATTCATCTTTATTGGTTGCTGTCTATTGCTTGTGGGTTTTTAACAATGATTCGGCTGAGAGCGTTGGAGTTGGTGGGTTGTGCCATTGCTATCGTTGCCGCACTGTTGATTGCCAGCAACACCTACAATGAATACATGGGCTTTGCCCTGTTTCTCATATCCAATGGGTTAATCATTCCCTTTGCTTATGTAAACAAGCTGTGGGGCATCATGCTTTTGAACATTGCATTTGCGGGAATCAACGTTTGGGGTTTGTGGAATTGGTGGGTGTGACGGCTCTGTAGCAGGTGTGCGGATCGGGCAACTCTGTGCCACAGTCCCAATGCCAACTGTTTTTGGTAACCAATTCTTCGGCAATCAACACATTTACAAAGTCCAAACTGATGGATTTGTTAAACAAAACCATAACTCTGGCGCCGCAGCTCTGCAATTTGGTGTTCCGCATTATGTGGAAGTGTTTGGGGATTTGAGTCCCAAAGATCATCATTGGATTCGCATGCTTTTGCTAACACCCATTTTGTATCAAAAGGATCCATAAGTTTGCAAAGAGCTTGACTGAAGCAGCTGGGCTGCTGATTCACTGTCATGCAGGGTTGAATTGCTTCGGCAGCTACAGCGATAGGCGTTTTGTGTGCTAGGGGCCACACGCCCAAGCAAGCCATTGAAATCGCTGCAAAAATTCGCCCTGTTATGTGGCCAAATCAATGGATCCTCGAACTTTGGGGCAAGGTGCTCAAGATCGAGCACATTTCCGAGAAATTGGAAGAGTGGAAAAAACAGAGGCACAAAAGGGGGATTTTCATACCCGATTCTGAACAGAATCGGTTTAAAATCAACGGTTTTTAGGCGTGTTTTGAACCTCCTGTTTGTTGATACAAAAAAGGTTGACAGCCCAGGAAATGGTGCTAGATTCACAAATGAAAGCGCACGAGGCAATAGCCAGGGGCGTGAGGGGCATGGCCTCGGGGTACTCTAGGAACACTGTTTTGATCTCGCAACGGTTGCTTGTGATTTGAACTATACCAATATAACATATGCGTGATTCAAGCACTCAATGGGTGATGCTTCTCCATGACAAAGGCAACCCCACACATATCGCATTTCAAATCACCGTCACCAACGGGTTCTCAAGATCACATCACACATGGCAAACGTCGCCACACTCTGTGGGATTCAAACTGCCACCCAGTTGGGTGCTTCCACCATGAGGTCCCGCGTGCCCTGTGGGGTCTTTACACGGAAACCGCCGGCAAAAGCACCCGCTGTTTCAAACTTGCCTGAAGCAAATCCGCCTGAAACCCACGAGCCTGAAAACACTCGAATCACAGCAGGCAAAGGCTTCAAGCAAGAGTCCACTTCATGGGCAGCCACTGATGGCTGAGTCTTGGAGCGCCAAGCACCGTTGTTGATCCAAGCGCGGCGAAGCTTACGATAGATCCACTGAAAGCGATCACCATGCTCATCGCGCTTCATCATCAGCCACTGATGTTTACCACCGCACGCTTCCCGAGTGTCACTGATCATCTTCAAATCCACGTCAGCAAACTCCACGGCATGTGCAAGCTCGTGTGCCACTAGGGCCCAAAGCTGACGCTGCCAGCAGTCAACGAATGAACCAATTTCTGGATCATTCGCATAATGCGGATACTCCCAAAACAGCCCTGTGGGAAACGTGTGGTGGCAGATGTTGATGGCTATGGCCAGCACCTGGCTGCGAGTGCGATTCACAGGGTTGGGCACTGTAAACCACCCGCCCTTGCTGACATTGATCCGGCGATCGCAAAAGGTGCGCAAATGGGGCTGCCAACGTTCAGAGAGTCCAAAATGCTCACGCGCCCAGGGAGCTATGGCAGCAAACGCTGCTTCAATCTCCTGTTGCGCCGCATTGTAAGGGGCAAACTTTTGTGTGATTCGGGGCATCACCCCACTCCAAACTCTGTTGCGCTTGTTTTTGACTGTAACGCCTTTTGCCTGGGTGTCAACTCACCAAATTCATTTTTTGGATTTGGGTGTTTGCAAACGTCAACTGTTGAAATCATTGAAATTTTGATACATTGACCTTTCAACCCAACGCCTGTAAAATGCCTTTGGTTGAAACACACAACGCAGGCGTAGAGCAGATGAGCAGCACAATCACTGAGATTACAGTTACCGGCACCTACAGGGGCCAAACTTTCCGCAATCAAAAGATGAAACTGGTCAACGGCCCAAAGCTTGGTGCGCGTGGTTGGTTCATCACTGTGGATGGTCGCGGCAACAGCCGCCTGCCGCAGACTGTTTTCCGTCTTGCCATTGACGAAAGCGAGCTCAAGCGCCTTCCCGAGGTGCAGACATCACAGGGGAACAATGGCAAGCGTCCCATTCTCATGGGTATGGATGCAGATCCTGATGTCAGCGACGACGAGATCACTGCTCGCATTGCACGACGCTTTGGCACGCTGGCCAAGATGAGCTATGGTGCGGCACGCGGCAACGTTACGGCGCTTGTGGTTTCGGGTGCTGCGGGCGTGGGCAAGAGCTACACGGTTGAGGAGGTGCTTGAGGAGCAGGCACAGGCGGGTCACACTCGCTACACTGTGATCAAGGGCACAATCACACCCATTCAGCTCTACCGCACGCTTTATGAATACCAGGATCCGGGCTCAGTGGTGGTGCTGGACGACGCGGATGGTATTCTCTTCAACGAGGACGCGCTGAACCTGCTGAAGAGCGCGCTGGACACTACGGGCCGCCGCAAGCTTTGCTGGCTGAGTGATGCCATTGGCAGGGGCGATGATGCGCTGCCCTCGAGCTTTGAATACAAAGGCACCATAGTTTTCATCACCAATATTGACTTTCAGAGGATTGTGGACGAGGGCAAGAGCAAGCTGGCGCCCCACTTTGAGGCCCTGCTTTCTCGCAGCCTGTATCTGGACCTCACACTGCGCAGCAAGCGTGATCTCATGTGCTGGATCCGCCACGTGGTGCTGAGCAACGAGATGCTGGTGAAGCGTGGACTCACAGTGGCCCAAAGCCAAGAGGTGCTGGACTTCCTCCGTGAGAACATTGATCGCCTGCGCACAGTGAGTTTGCGTGAGGCCATTAAGGCCGCTCAGCTGCTCAAGACAGACCCACGGAATTGGAAGCAGGAAGCGGAATTTGTGATGTTGAAGAGCAAGTGAGGATGTGGGATATGAAAAGTGGAGATGTGGGTTCCAACCCTCGTCTCCACTTTTGAATTTGAAAGATGAAATTTGAAAGATGAAACTGTGACTTTTTTGCAATGATGAAAGAAGTTCGCATTCACCACACTCCTGCACATGTGATCAAAAGCTTGAGTCGTGTGCAAGTGGTGAGTTTGGTTGACAATCTTCATGTGGTGGATCCCGTTATTTGGCAGGGCGGCCACAGAGCAGCGGGAAATGGGGAGAGATGGCAGCGATTGAATCGTCGCTTGCCAGTGAATCTACGTGTGATGCTAATGAACTCAAATGATTTCAAAGCCAAACACAAGCGTGAATGGGAACAATGGGTGTTGGATGATTTTCATTTGCCACCCATGGACCCCACTGTGCCCACACACGCATTTTGGAAAACATGGAACAATTCCCACAGGTTTTCCATGCCACTGACGCCATGGATTTTAGTACATCGCTGGCATCATGCACTCTA
>Ga0272446_1002401_pt1 | contig 25624 bp, 23 predicted proteins | sample YNPCB0061_FD_194587 | JGI IMG/M metagenome (GOLD analysis project Ga0272446, IMG submission 194587) | Hot spring microbial mat communities from Yellowstone National Park, WY, United States - YNP-CB-006-1 | ecosystem: Environmental > Aquatic > Thermal springs > Hot (42-90C) > Sediment | place...
CACCTGGCCGTACCCGATCGACCCGTGGCCGGGCGAACCGCTGCCCGACGAGTACGACCTGCTCATCTACTCGAAGAACGGGCACCGGCCGGGCCTGCTCGAACACCTGTGCGAAGCGTTCCCCCGCCACGTCGTGCTGCACTACGGCCAGTACAAGCGCGAGCAGTTGTTCGAGACGGCCCGCCGGTCGTGGGCCTGCGCCTACCTGGCCGACGACGACCACGGCCCGCTCGCGCTCCAGGAGATCTTGTTGGCGGGGTGCCCGGTGGTCGGCGTCCGTACCGGAGCCCCGTTCATCCACGACGGCGTCACCGGCGTTTTCGTCGAACGCCTGCCGCCGGGGGCGAAGTGTGCGACGAACGACTCCGATGCGGCGGCCTTGGGTGACTACCTCGAATCATTGCGCCGCGCGATGGAGTTGGACCGCCGATCCGCCCGTGCCGCCGCCGCCGATGAGTTCGCCACCGATCGGGTTGCGGGCCAGGTTCTCATGGTGTTGGACGAGTTGAAGACGTGCATGCGAGAGGCGTGAAGTAAATCGGAGTCGGCGCGGGAGAGGATCTCGACAGGTACATCAGGTTGGGTCGGTCTGAAGCCTGTCACCGGTCTGAAGCATGACCTTGTCTTGGGCGGAGCTGGATGCTACGTTAGCCTTTAGACTTGTTGCTTTTCGAATGATCGACGACACATGCCAGGCGCAAGGTACTCCACGACCGAGCACACGATTCGCTGCCCGCAGGCTCTCCGCCGCGGGCAGCATTGGTTCGTCTTGCCCTTGCACACCTCTCCTTTCGGTCGCCGTCCGACTTCCACTTCTCGCGTCTCGCCACCATAATTTGATCCCCGTTCCGTCTGGCGGTCTGGCCTCGTTCGAGCGCCAATCCATCGAGCGGCCGCCAAGTTTTCGGCATCGGGTTAGTGTTCTATCCCTCTTCACGCTCCGGCGTCATTCCCAATACCCTGCGAGAACTGGAGTTGTGTGATCGTCGTGGGGGACACGGATGTTGATGGATGCCGTTCTGGAGCGGTTCATCGCCCACAGCCCGATGGCGGTCGCGGTTCGCGGGGCGTTCGAGTACGCCCTGTCGCCGACACCTCTGGACGACCTGTTCGTCCGTGTCGTGGGACCCCGGGACGACCGAGAACTCCTGTTCTCCACCTGCGTCGATCTGATGGCGACGGTCGTGTGCCGGGTGAAGCCCTCGGTCCACGCCGCGTACCAGGCCGAGGACCACATCCCGGTGAACGTCACCGCCGTGTACGCCCGCCTGGCCCGGGTTCCCGCGGCCGCCGGGCGGGACCTCGTGCGACACACCGCCGACCGGCTCGGGCCGGTCATCCGAGCCATGGGCGGGGCGGAGCCGGACCCGGTTCCCGGGTACCGGGTGAAGGTGATCGACGGGAACCACCTGGGCAAGACTCAGCGGCGGATCAAGCCGCTCCGGCACGTGGTCGCCGGGCCGCTCCCGGGGCAGACCTTGGTGGTCCTCGACCCGGCCCTCGGGTTGGCCATCGACGTGGTCCCGTGCGAGGACGGGCACGCCCAGGAGCGGTCCCTGCTCGCTCCGATCCTGGAGACGGTGGCCGCGAACGACGTGTGGGTCGCGGACCGGAACGTCTGCACCACCGGGTTCCTGTTCGGGATCGCCGGGCGGAACGGGTTCTTCGTGATCCGCCGGCACGCCGCGACCCTGACCTGGGACCGGGAGTCGGAGTGGGTCGGGGTCGGTCGGACCGACACCGGGACGCTGTCCGAGCAGACGATCTGGCTGACGGAACCGGGCGGGGCCGAGTTGGCCGTCCGACGGGTGCGGCTCACGTTGGACCACCCGACCCGGGACGGTGACGGGGTCCTCGAGGTGCTGACCAACCTCCCGGCCGAGGCGGCCGTCGCGGCGGTGGTGGCCGAGCTGTACCGGGGTCGGTGGTCGGTCGAGGGGCTGTTCCTGCGGCTGACCACCGTGCTCAAGTGTGAGGTGAACACGCTGGGGTATCCGCCGGCGGCGTTGTTCGGGTTCTGCGTGGCGCTGGCGGCCGGGAACGTGTACGCCGGGGTGAAGGCGGGGGTGCGGGCGGCCCACGGGGCGGCGGTCGCGGACGGGATCTCGGATTATCACCTGGCGTTAGAGGTGTCGGGTGCGTGCCCCGGGTTGTGGATCGCGATCCCGGCCGAGACGTGGGTGGAAATCAGCGGGTGGTCGGTCGGGCGGATGGCCGAGTGGTTGAAGAGCTTGGCCCGGGGTGCGAACCTGGGCCGGTATCGAAAGGCGACCCGGGGACCGAAGAAGCCGAGCCCGCCCCGCACCCGGTTCCCCGAGGACAAGCACGTCGCCACCTCGCGGCTGCTCAACGGTGAACAAACGTGATGTGTGGAGAGGGATGGGTTCGTGTTCCTGCACTACCCGAAAACCATCGCCGGGTGAACGACGAGGGGATCGACTACATGAACGCCACGACTCTCACACCGCCGTAGTGCCTCCTCTGCCTGCCGACTGGGCCGAATCTCGGCCCCGCCGACCCTCCCCTACTCACATAACCCGTCCCCACCCGGCGTTGCTTGACGCACGGTGCGGGTCGGAACCAGGAGACGTCCCTGATGCACCAGGGCGGGATTCTCGAATCTGTCAGGCCGACCGCACGCGACGCGAGCGTCGCGGCCCAGGTTGCGCGCCGGCGGACGTTCGCCATCATCTCGCACCCGGACGCCGGCAAGACCACGCTCACCGAGAAGTGCCTGCTGTACGCCGGGCAGATCGCCGAGGCCGGTGCCGTCCGCGGGCGGAAGACCACCCGCGCGGTCAACTCCGACTGGATGGCCCTCGAACGCGAGCGCGGCATCTCCATCACTTCCACGGCACTGAGCTTCGAGTACCGCGGGCACCTCCTCAACCTGCTCGACACGCCCGGGCACCAGGACTTCAGCGAGGACACCTACCGCACCCTCGCCGCCGCCGACAGCGCGGTGATGGTTCTGGACGCGGCCAACGGCGTCGAGAACCAGACGCGCAAACTGTTCCGGGTGTGCGCCGCACGGAAGATCCCGGTCCTCACCTTCGTCAACAAGATGGACCGGCTCGGGAAGACGCCGCTCGACCTGCTGGAGGAGATCCAGGCCGACCTGGGGATCGAGCCGGTGCCGGTGAACTGGCCGATCGGGCTGGGCGACCGGTTCACCGGGGTCTACGACCGCGCGGGCGGCCGCACGCTCCTCTTCTCGCCCACCGAGCGCGGCTCGCTCCAGGTGCCGACCCGGGCCGTTTCCCTCACGGACCTGGACGCGGAGATCGACCCGGACCTCGCCCACCGCTGCCGGGAGGAGGCGGAGTTACTCGACGTCGCCGGCGCGGCATTCGACCGCGGGCGGTTCCTGCGCGGAGAGCAGACCCCGGTGTTCTTCGGCAGCGCCGCCACCAACTACGGGATCGAGCCGTTCCTCGACGCCTTCCTCACCCTCGCACCGCCGCCCGGCCCGAGGACCGGGCTTGCCGGCCCGGTTCCGCCGAACCGCCCGCACTTCGCCGGGCAAGTGTTCAAGATCCAGGCCAACCTGAACCCGAAGCACCGCGACCGCGTGGCGTTCGTCCGCGTGTGCGCCGGGGTGTTCACCCCGGACGTCGAGCCGGTGGTCGCCCGGACCGGGGAGCGCCTGCGGATGAAGGGGTCGCACCGGCTGTTCGCGCAGGACCGGGAAGCGGTCCACGAGGCCTACGCCGGCGACGTGATCGGGCTGGCATTCACCAAGGGCGTGCGGCTCGGCGACACCCTGTACGACGGGGCAGCGGTCGAGTTCGCCGGCCTGCCCCAGTTCAGCCCGGAGTGCTTCGCGGCCGTCCGGTGCCCGGACAACAGTCGGCGGAAGCAACTCGCCGAGGGGCTGCAACAACTGGCCGACGAGGGGGCCGTCCAGCTCTTCACCGACCCGGACAGCCCGCTGGAACCGATTCTGGCGGCGGTCGGCGAGTTGCAGTTCGAGGTGGTCAAGTTCCGCCTGGAGTCGGAGTACGGGGTGGATGCCGAGATCGCCCCCCTCGCCTACCGCGCCGGCGGGTGGGTCGGGGCCGGGCGCGCCGCGCTGGCCGGCCACAAGTTGCTCTTCTCCACCCGGGTGGTGTTCGACCACCGCGGCCGGCCGGTCGTCCTGGCCGCCGATGCGTTCACCATCCGCTACCTGAGGGACAAGGAGCCCGGGCTCCGGATCCGCCCGTTCAGCGACGACCTGTTCGCACCCGCGGGATGACCCGGCGGGCGACGGCCGGCGAAGCCCGACGGGGACAGGGCTTCTACCGGCAACACCGAGTGCGGCTCACCCGCACCCGGGTCAGGGATGGTCCCCATGTGTTCCGATGGATCGATCCGAATTTTGGAGGTGATTGCGTGCTGGTTCGATTGAAGACGTTCTTTCCCAACGCCCAACTGGAAATCCTGACCGGGCTGACCGTGGCGCTGGCCCTGGTCCCCGAGGCGATCGCGTTCTCGTTCGTGGCGAAGGTGGACCCGCTGGTCGGGGTCTTCGGAGCGGTCATCGTCTGCCTCATCACCTCACTCTTCGGGGGCCGACCGGGGATGATCTCCGGGGCCACCGGGGCGATGGCGGTGGTGATGACGAGCCTGGTGGTGCAACACGGGATTCAGCACCTGTTCGCGGCCGTCGTACTCGCGGGCGTGTTCCAGGTGGCGTTCGGCCTCATGCGCTGGGGCAAGTTCGTCCACCTGATTCCGCTCCCGGTGACCATCGGGTTCGTGAACGGCCTGGCGCTGGTGATCGGGATGGCCCAGCTCGAACAGTTCCGCGTCGCCACCCCGGGCGGGGGCGCGGAGTGGCTGCAGGCGGGCAACTGTGGACCATGCTCAGTCTCGTCGCCCTCGTCATGGTCGTCATGTACCTGCTGCCGAAGTGGACGAAGTCCGTTCCGGCGGGGCTGGTCGGCATCGCCGCGGCCACCGGGTTGGTGGCGGCGCTCGGGCTGGAGACGCGGACCGTTGGGGACATCGCCCGGATCGCCGGCGGGTTGCCGGGATTCGCCGTCCCGGCCGTGGGCCTCGACTTCGCTACCCTCAAGATAATCCTGCCCTACGCCGCGATCCTGGCTGCCGTCGGGCTGATCGAATCCCTGATGACCCTCAACCTGATCGACGAGATGACCGAGACCCGGGGCCGGCCGAACAAGGAGTGTATGGCCCAGGGGGCGGCGAACGTGACGTGCGGGTTCTTCGGGGCGATGGGCGGGTGCGCCATGATCGGCCAGAGCATGATCAACATCAACTCCGGCGCCCGGCACCGGCTGTCCGGGGTGGCCGCGACCCTGTTCCTGCTCGGGTTCGTGCTGTTCGGGTCGGCAGTCATCGAGCGCATCCCGCTCGCCGCGCTGGTCGGGGTGATGCTGATGGTGGTGATCGGCACGTTCGAGTGGGCGTCGTTCAAGATGATGCGGCGGGTGCCGCGGGCCGACGCCTTCGTCATCGTGTTCGTCACCGCGGTGACCGTGGCGACCGACCTGGCCGTGGCCGTGCTCTCGGGCGTGGTGGTCTCGGCCCTGGTGTTCGCGTGGGAGTCGGCCAAGAAGATCCAGGTCGAGGTCAAGGACCTGCCGGACGGGTCGCGCGAGTACGACCTGCACGGGGCGCTGTTCTTCGGCAGCACGAACCGGTTCCGCCAGCTCTTCACTCCATGGGCCGACCCGCAGGAGGTGGTCATCGACTTCGCCGACAGCCGGGTGTTCGACCACTCCGGGATCGAGGCCATCCAGGCGGTGGCGGAGAGCTACCGGAAGTACGGCAAGATCCTCCACCTGCGGCACCTGAGCGAGGACTGCCGGAAGCTCCTCCACAACGCGCAGGACATGGTGGAGGTGAACATCCACGAGGACCCGACGTACAAGGTGGCCGACGACGAACTGGACTGAGCGGGTGCTTCGAGCCGCGAGCCGGAGGTGGGCGGCTCCTTTTTGCCTTGAGGAGGTGAGTGTTGAGGAAGTTGGACGAGACGACGGTGAACGGCCCGGACGGGTCGTCGGTTCCGGCCCCACGCCCGGGGCTGTACTACGGGTGGGTGATGCTGCCGGTGGCGGTGGCCGGGGTGATCGCCACGTCGCCCGGGCAGACGTACGCCATCGCCGCGTTCAACCCGTCGTTCCGGGCCGACCTCGGGCTGAGCCACACCCAGCTCACCGGGGCGTACATGCTCGGCACCCTGCTGGCCGCCCTGCCGCTAGCGCTGGTCGGCCGCATGATGGACCGGCACGGGTTGCGGAAGGCCCTCGTGGTCACCGTCTGCCTGCTCGGCGGCGCGTGCCTGGTCGCGGCGGCCGCCACCGGGCCTGTCACCGTGTTCCTGGCGTTCTTCCTCCTGCGGATGCTCGGCCCGGGGGCGCTGTCGCTCCTGAGCAGCAGCACCCTGGCGTTCTGGTTCGACCGGCGCCTCGGAACCGTCGAGGGCATTCGGCAAGTGGGAATGGCGGCGGCGTTGGCCGCCGTCCCGGCCCTGAACTTGTGGCTGATCGGGGCGGTCGGGTGGCGGGCCGCGTTCGTCGTCCTCGGCCTCGCGGTCTGCGGGGTGATGCTCCCGCTGCTGCTGTTCGTCTTCCACAACCGGCCGGAGGATGTCGGACAGGTGATCGACGGCAAGGCGGGTGAAGTCGCGCCCGTCCCGGCTGGGCCGGAGATGACGTTGCGCGAAGCGACCCGGACCCGGTCGTTCTGGATCGTACTCGGCCTGAACGCGCTGTGGGCACTGGTGGGCACCGGGGTCACGTTCAACGTCGTCCCGATCGCCGTTTCGCAGGGTCTCACCGACCGGGACGCGGCGGTGCTCTTGACCGTGTTCGCCGCGGCGATGGCCGTCACCCACCTGGTCGGCGGGGTACTGGCGGACCGGGTCGCCTTGCACCGACTCCTCGCCGCCTCGGCGGTGTGCATGGCGGGGTCGGCGTTGCTCATGCGCTCGCTGGCCGTGCCGGGCACGGTGGTCGGGTGCGGGGTACTGATGGGCGTGGCCCAGGGGCTGTCCGGCGGGATCACGTCGGTGGTGTGCGTCCGGTACTGGGGCCGCCTCCACCTCGGTCAGATCCGCGGCGCGTTCTCAACCGTGGTCGTCGCGGCGTCGAGCGCCGGGCCGTTCCTGATCGGCCTGACCTACGACCTGACCGGCGGCTACGGCGGCATCCTGACGGCGTTCGCGGCCGCCGGGTTGGTGGCCGCCGTGGCTGCGGCGTTCGCCCCCCGACCGACGCATTCCCCGGCGGTCGCATTTTCAATCGGACCGACGACACCGGACCAGACCCCGCCCCACCCGGTCCGGCGGCTGACAGAGCGAGGTGCCGCGGCTGCGGCCCAGAGGAGGCGGAATGAGTAACCCGGTGCGAATCCATCCCGGTGCCGGGCGGACTCCGCTCGTCCGGCAGTTCAATGTGCAACTCGATGACCGCATGTCCGAGTTGGTGGCCGTCGTCCGCGTCGTGAACGCCGCCCAACTCCGGGTCGTCTCGCTGGTGCTGACGGAGGCGGGCGACCGGGGCGTCGTCCGGTTGATCCTCGGCGATGCGGACCGGGCGTCTACGGTGTTCGGCTCGGCCGACCTGGTCGTCACCGAGGCCGAGGTGCTCCGTCGTCGAACTGCCGGCCTGCCCGGACCCGCTGGGGCGGGTGTGCCGCGCCCTGCTCGCCGCCGGGGTCCGCGTCGGTTACGCCCACACGCTCGCCAGCGGCCCGGAACTGAAGCCGTCCCTCGCCCTCCAGGTCGATGACCCGGACGCGGCCCTGGCCGTCCTCTCGGAGCATGGGGTCGGGGCCGTCCGCGAGGAGCAACTGGACTACTGAGGGAGGCGTGTCGGATTTCCCACGAGGACTGAACCAGTGGTGCTCTGCCCGCCTTGGTCGATGCCCGACGATGGCACCACATACCGGTCACATTCCCGGCAGGCGAACGACCAAGGGGTTAGACATGAGCGAGCCACCGACCGATCCGAACATCATCCTCCCGAACTTCACTCAGCCGTCCCCTTCGCCGTCCCCTTCGCCGTCCCCGGAACTGGCCGTCGAGAGCCCCGGCCTCAGTGACAAGGGGATGGTGCGGGGGAACAACGAGGACGACTTCCTGATCGCCGACCTCTGCCGGACGCTCGTGGTCCGGCAGGCGAAGATCCCCCAGACCGGGCCGTGGCTGAGCACCGACGCCGGGTGCCTGTTCGTCGTCGCCGACGGCATGGGCGGCCACCAGGCCGGGCACCTGGCCTCGCTCTTCGCCGTGGGCGCGGTACAGGCGTTCCTGCTCGACTCGTTCCGGTGGGCGATCCGCCGCGACGGGCCGGACGAGGGGAGCCCGCTCGTGGAGTTCGAGGCCGCCCTGCGGTCCGCCGACGCCCGACTCGCCGACGAGGTGGCCCGCCACCCCGACTGGGCCGGGATGGGGACGACCATGACGCTCGCCTTCGCGGCGGGAAGAAAACTGTTCGTAGCCCACGCCGGCGACAGCCGGTGCTACCTGTTCCGCGACGGGCAACTGACCCAAGTCACGCGTGACCACACCGTCGTGGCCGAACTCGTCCGGCAGGGGCAGATCACGCCGGAGGAGGCGTGCCGGCACCCGTACCGGCACGTCATCACCAACTACCTCGGCGGCGACTCCTCACACAGACTGCACGTCGAACTTCACGAAGTGAAACTCCAGGACGGTGACGTGGCGGTGCTGTGCTCGGACGGGCTCACGGCAATGCTGACCGACGACTTCGTCGCCGACATCCTCCGGAACCACCCGGACCCGCGCGGTGCCTGTGAGCGGTTGGTCGCGGAGGCGAACGGGCACGGAGGAAGGGACAACGTCACCGTGATCGTCGCCCGCTTCGGTGGCGGGTAGCGCACGGTCGCGTTCGGGCCGACGACGCTCGACAGGAGATGGGCATGGGCGCGTTCGAGTTGATCGCGGCCGGGTCGGTGGACATCCGCCCCGCCGACCCGGCCGAGGGCCTGGTGACCGCGTTCTGCGGCCTCATCCGCTACCGGACCGAGACCGGCCCCGGGGACGACCTGGCCGGCCGCTTGCGGGCGTACCGGGTCCACCTCGGGTTGGCGGCCGAGGCCGGGGGCGGCGGCCCGGAAGCGTGCCGGGCGCACGGCGGTCGTGCGACGCGGTTCGCCGACACCGTGTTCGGGATCACGCCCGGCTCGTACGCCGCCCAGGTCACCTCGCTGTTCGGCGGGGTGGACGGGGACTGCCTGATCCTCGACCACGTGGTGCTCCGACCGAAGTGGCGACGGCTCGGGGTCGGGCGGAACGTGCTTCGACGGGCGATCGCCACCCTGGGGAGCGGGTGCGGGTTGGTCGTCTGCGTGGCGGCCCCGCTGGTCGCGGACGAGGCCGCGGCGGTGCGGGTGCCGGCCGACTGGTTGTCCCCGGGGTCGGACACGGGAGAGTACTGGGGCCGGCGGGTCGAACTCGTCCGACTGGTGCGGTCCCTCGGGTTCCAGAGGCTCCCCGGCACGCAGGTTCACGCACTCGTCCCGAAGACGCGGACCACCACACCGGCGGCACACCGGGCGCAGGAGGAGTGGCCGTGACCGTCAGCGAGCGCCGCCGGCTTCCTTCCCCCGACCACCCGAGAAGTGCCGCACCATGCACACCACCGCCCCGCCCGTAACATCCGAGCCGTCCCTCACCTTCTGGGGGCGGCGTCCGCCGTCAGCGGCTCGATGCACCTGCTGGACACCGGCCGCGAACAGATCCTGCTCGACTGCGGCCTGTACTTCGGCCGCCGCGAGGAGGCCCGTGAGCGGAACGGCCGCTTCCCGTTCCACCCACACCGGATCGCCGCCGCCGTCGTCAGTCACGCGCACCTCGACCACTGCGGGAACCTGCCGACCCTTGTCAAGCAGGGGTTCGCCGGCCCGATCTACGTCACCCCGCCGACCCGCGACCTGCTGCGGGTGGTGCTCGCCGACTCCGCGAAGATCCAGGAGGAGGACGCGGCGCACCTGAACATCGCCCGGGACTACGCCGTACCGTGGGTGCAACCGCTCTACACCCAGGCCGACGTGAACCGGGTTCTGCGGCAGGTGGTCGCCGTCCCGACCGGCCACGGGGTCGAAATCGGCCCGGGGGTGCGGCTCCGGTTGACCGACGTGGGACACGTCCTCGGGTCGGCGGCCGTCCACCTCACCATCGACCGCCCGGACCGGCCGCGGACGCTCACCTTCTCCGGCGACCTCGGTCGTCGGGACGTACGGTTCCTCGCCGCTCCGGACCCGCTGCCGGCGGCCGATGTCCTGGTCTGCGAGAGCACCTACGGCGACCGCCGGCACGCCCCCTTTTCGGAGACGGTGGGCCGCCTGACCGCGGCCGTCCGCGAGGCGGTATACCTGGGCGGGAAGGTGCTCATCCCGGCCTTCAGCCTGGGTCGCGCCCAACTCATCGTCCACACCCTCCAGCAGGCGCTCCGCGCCGGTCACATCCCCGCGGTCCCCATATTCGTCGACGGGCCGCTGGCGGCGGACATTGCGGACGTGTACCGCAACCACCTGGGCAGTCTCACGCCGGAATCGGCGGACGCCGTCCGGCAGGACCGCGGCATCCTCGGCGGGGGCGGCGTCGAGTACGTCCGGGCGGCCGAGGACAGCGCGCGGCTGGTAGCGAGACCGGGGCCGTGCGTGGTCGTCGCGTCGAGCGGGATGTGCGACGCCGGGCGAATTGTCGATCACCTGAAGCAGACCGTGAGCGCCCCCCGATGCACGGTCGTGCTGGTCAGTTACCAGGCCGAGGGGACGACCGGGCGGCGACTTCTGGAGCCGACCCCGACAGTCCGGTTCGCGGGCCGGGAGTGGGACAAGCGGATCAACGTGGTCCACCTGAGCGGGTTCTCGGCCCACGCCGACCGCGACGAGTACCGGGCGGCACTCGCCCCGCTGGCCGGGCGGGTGGGGAAGGTGCGGTTGATCCACGGGGAGCCGGAACAGGCCGCAGGGATGGCCGCGGCGATGCGCGAGGCGGGATTTCCGGACGTGGAGATCCCGTCGCCGGGTGATCGTGTCGTGGTGGGATGATGACAGAGGAGCGGGACCGAATGGGATCATGAAGTGACGTCGAAGCCCCTACTGTGGGGATACCTGGCACCGGAGGAGAAGTATCATGGCCGACGAAATCTCAATGGGCGAGGCCGAGCGCATTTTGAAAGAGCGCGAGAAGGCGACGCTGGACGAGTTGAAGAGCCTGAGGGAGTCACCCGCCCCGTCGCCGGTCGATGGGTCCATGGGACGACTCTCCTACATCGACGCCCACCAGCAGCACCAGATGACCCTCGCCGGCCAGCGCCGGCTCGAAGTCCAACTCGAAACGATTCGCGGCGCGCTGGCCCGGGTGAAGGAGGGGACGTACGGCAAGTGTGTGCTGTGCGGCGAACCCGTCGCCCCCGAGCGGCTCGAAGCCGCGCCCGAAACGCCCTTTTGCGCCCCGTGCAAGGAACGCCTGGAACGCGAACAGCACTGAAAGCGGCTCGGCCGGAGGCGTGTGACCGGTCGCGGTGTTTCACACGAACTTCGCGGGAATCCCGCGGCGGAGGGCTTACACTGGCCCCACGTCCGCGTCCGTCGCATTCCGTCGAAGGGCTGCCGTGCGCTCTCCCCGACTCAAAAGGTGATTCGATGCTCGACCTGACCCGCATCCCCGAGGCCGTCCGCTCCGAAGGCGGCGTCTCCCGGCGGTTGTTCCTGGCGTACGGCACGGCGCTCGCCGCGCTGTCGTCGCTCGCGGAGCGCGTCGCGGCGGCCGACAAGAAGGTGACGTTCGCCGCCGACCCGTTCTCGCTCGGCATCGCCTCCGGCGACCCGGACGCGACGGGCGTCGTGCTGTGGACGAAACTCGCCCCGAAACCACTCGACCCGGACGGCGGGATGAAGCCGGACCCGGTTCCGGTCGCCTGGGAAGTGGCCGAGGACGATGCGATGAAGAAGGTGGTCGCCCGCGGTACCGCGGGCGCGACGCCGCAACTCGGCCACACGGTCCACGTCGAGGTCACCGGTCTGAAACCTGACCGCTGGTACTTCTACCGATTCACCGCCGGCGACGCGCAAAGCCCGGTCGGGCGCACCCGCACGCTCCCGGCTGCCGACGCCGCGCCCGACAAGTTGAAGTTCGCGTTCGCGTCTTGCCAGCACTACGAACAGGGTCTCTACACCGCCTACGAGCAGATGGCGAAGGACGACCTCGACCTCGTGTTCCACCTCGGCGACTACATCTACGAGTACGCCCCCGCGGACAAGCGCGTCCGCAAGCACACCGGGCCGGCCAGGAACAAGATCACGACGCTCGCCGACTACCGCGAGCGGTACGCCCAGTACCGTGCCGACCCGCTCCTGCACGGGATGCACGCGAAGTGTCCGTGGTTCGTCACCTGGGACGATCACGAGTTCGACAACAACTACGCCGGCGGGGTCCAGGAGATCCAGCCGAAGGGGGTCGCGAAGGCCGACCCGGTCGAGTTCCTGGAGCGGCGGGCGGCCGCGTACCAGGCGTACTACGAGATGATGCCGCTGCGGAAGCGGTCGCTGCCGACCGGGCCGGACATGCTCCTGTACCGCAAGGCCGCGTTCGGGCGGCTGGCCGAGTTCTTCGTCCTCGACACCCGCCAGTACCGCACCCCGCAGCCCAACGGCGACGGCATCAAGCCGCTCGTCGGGGAGGCGATCAAGCCCACGAACTCGCTCCTCGGGCGACGGCAGCGCGGGTGGCTCGACGCCGGCCTGATCACGTCGGCCGGCACCTGGAACATCCTCGCCCAGCAGGTGATGATGGGGATGGTGGACTACACCGCCGCCGGGCGGAACGGGTTCTCGATGGACCAGTGGCCGGGTGCCGCGCACGAGCGGATGGCGCTGGTGCGGTTCCTCGCGGACCGCAAGGTGCCGAACCCCGTCGTGCTGACCGGGGACATCCACTCCAACTGGGTGAACGACCTGCGGGTGGACGACCGGAAGGCCGACGCGCCGGTGGTCGCGACCGAGTTCGTCGGGACGAGCATCTTTAGCGGCGGGAACGGGGTCGATCAGCCGAAAGGGCTGGACGACCTGCTGGCCGCGAACCCCTGCGTCCGGTTCCACAACCGCGAGCGCGGCTACGTCCGTTGCACCGTCACCCCCGAGAACCGGACGAGCGACTACGTCGTCTGCGAGGATGTGACGAAGTCGGGCGGAAAGGTTCTCACACGCGGTTCGTTCGTCGTCGAGGCGGGCAGGCCCGGCGCGAAGAAGGCGTGACACCGATCGCGCCGAGCCGGTGTCGTTCGTGCATCTCCGCGCCGGTGCGTATCACCCCGGCTGCCGGCAAGGCACCCTCATTTGCCCTGGAGGGGACTGGCAGGGTACGAAGGTCGCCACATCGTGCTGTGCGTCATGGTCGCGGCCGGCGCACCACTCGGGGCCCGACCCACGTCCTGTGCCGGCCGCGCGACGGGGCGGCCCGACGAAGCCGCGTACCGGCCGCCTTCAGGCGACGTGCAGCAGTCGCACGAGCAGCCCGGAGGACAGTGCCCGCCGGCGCACTCGCCCGGGCGGCAACCGGAGCAGCACGCGCCCGTCGGGGAGCAACAGTAGCAGCCGGGCGGGCAGCGCCCGTTCGCCCAGTCTTCCGGGGTGCACTGGCGACACGAGGCCCCTGGTACTCCCGACGTGCCGGAGTACCCCGCCGGGTAGTTCGGGGCCGTTCCGTAGGAGGTCGATGACCGGTAGGTGACGGGGGTGGCGTGGCTCCCCGGTCGAATCCTCGGCTGGTTGTTCGCCGACTGGTACTGGCCGACCTGTTGGTTGCCGCCCTGAGCCGAGGCCGACGAAAGACCCAGAAACCCGTAAGCCGCAACTCCTACGACCGCAAGTAGTGCACGACGAAGCATGAGGAGATTCCCTTCTGAGGACGATGTCCTGGCCCCGCACGACGTCCTGTCGTGCGTCGAACTCGGGACCGATACGGGAGGCAACCCGACTCGCATCCGTCCGGTTCGCCGTAACTAAGCACGGATCGTGCCGCGGAGACAACAGTTTTGAACCCGGTGAGAGGTGCTGCGCAAGACAGAGCGTCCACGGCAAGGGCTCTCAACTGCTGCGCGGGAAGAGCAAGTCCCCTCAGGGCAGCCAGTTACAGTAGCCTCGATTCCATCGAGGGGTGGGCCGATGAGTCACGCCCGGACTCTCGGAATCTGGCGCGAATCCCACCGTTTCGTGGCATGTGGTCGTCGCATCGACAGCACCACTTTGAAACAATTACAATCGCAGAGCCACGAATTGCCGGGTCCGCGTCGCGCGACCCGGGTCAATTGACGCCGAAGAACGGCGGCCAACGAGTGCAAGTCCAACGGCTCGGATGCGAGGAGCGCATGCCCGGTGGGCGAGGTGTCAAGGATCACGAACGTGAATCTCTTTCTGGTGAAGCTGGACTTCTTATCGTCGATCACCGATAATGGATCAAGGAGGCGGAGATGAAGACCCGTCGGCAGAAATGCGAGCCGTGTTCGGCTGGGGCGGCGGCAATGGTCGTCTCGACCGAGGGCGACGAGGCGCTCGCCAAACTCGCCTGGGCTGTCGCCCATCCGGCCCGGGTGCGGCTGCTGCGCCTGCTCATCGCCAGGTCGGCGTGCGTCTGCGGCGAACTCGTGGAGTTCATGCCGCTCGCACAGTCGACCGTCTCCCAGCACCTGAAGATCCTCAAGGAGGCGGGCCTCGTCCAGGGCGAGGTTGATGGGCCGAAGGTCTGCTACTGCGTCAACAAGGACGGGCTCGCGCGACTGAAGGAGTTGACCGCCGGGTTGTAAGGTGGATTCTTTTGGGCAGTATTATCGCTTATCGACGATAAACAATTACGGAGGGCGATCATGTCGGAATCGCTGGTCGATCAGGTGCGGGAGAAGTACGCCGGGGTCGCCCGGAGTGGGCTCTCGAACGCTCACGCGGGGGTGCAGGCCGTCGCCGAGGCGTTCGGCTACTCGCCCGAGGAGCTCGCCGCGCTCCCGGCCGAGGCGAACATGGGGCTGTCGTGCGGCAACCCGACCGCGACCGCCAACATCAAGCCCGGCGAGGTCGTCGTCGACCTGGGATGTGGCGGCGGCATCGACGTGCTACTCGCCGCGAAGAAGGTCGGGCCGACCGGGAAGGCGATCGGCATCGACATGACCCCGGAGATGATCGGCCGGGCGACACTCAGCGCCGCGAAGGCCGGCGTCATCAACGCCGAGTTTCACCTCGCGAGGATGGAGGCGCTGCCGCTGCCGGACGCCTCGGTTGACGTGGTCATCTCGAACTGCGTCATCAACCTGGCCCCGGACAAGTCGGCCGTGATGCGGGAGATGTTTCGGGTGCTGAAGCCCGGCGGCCGGGTCGCAGTGTCGGACATCGCTCTGAAGCAACCGCTGCCGGACGAGTTGGCGAAGAGCGTGGCGGCCTACGTCGGCTGCATTTCCGGCGCGATCCCGGTGGCCGAGTACGAGCGGTTGCTGCGGGACGCCGGGTTCGGGGGCGTCCAGGTGATCGACTCCAGGAAGGACTTGAACGCGTACGCAAAGGTGGAGGGCGGCGAGGGCTGCTGCTCGCCGGCTCCGAACTCCACCGGTTCGTGCTGTGGGGTCACCGCGGAGGCGGCCACCGATTTGCATGACGACCTGAAGCAACTGCTGACTCGCTTCGATGTGAACGAGTTCGCCGCGAGCGTTCGCGTCTTCGCGGTGAAGTCCTGAGTTCCGTTTCCGCACACCCCTTTGACAGGAAGATACTTTCATGGCCACCCTTCAAGTGTTCGACAAGCCGATGTGCTGCTCGACCGGGATCTGCGGCCCGCAGGTCGATCCCGTTCTGCCGAAGTTCGCGTCCGACCTCGCCTGGCTTAAAGACCAAGGCGTCACCGTCGAGCGGTACAACCTGTCCCAGCAGCCCCAAGCGTTCGTTGCCCACGCGGACGTGAAAGACGCCATTCGCGAGAATCACGAGCAGGTCCTCCCGCTGATCCGTGTGGACGGCCACATCGTTTGCAAGGGCGTCTACCCCTCCCGCGAGATGCTCGCCGCGTGGTGCGGCGTATTGCAGTCGAAGCAGCCGGCCTCAGCCGCCGCGGCGGGCGGGTCGTGCTGCGGCCCGGCCGGCTGTTGCTGATTGATACCCCACTCAACGGAGCCATCTGATGGAATTTCTGAAGAGCCCGACCCGCGTCCTTTTCTTCACTGGAAAGGGCGGGGTCGGGAAGACGTCGGTCGCATGTTCGACCGCGGTGAAACTGGCCGATGCCGGCAAGCGGGTGCTGCTCATCAGCACCGACCCGGCGTCAAACCTCGACGAAGTGCTCGGCGTCCGGCTCGGCAACGCGCCGACCGCGGTGCCCGGCGTGCCGAACCTCAAGGCCATGAACATCGACCCGGAGGCGTCGGCGAAGGCGTACCGGGAAAGCATGGTGGCACCGTATCGCGGGGTGTTGCCCGACGCCGCCGTGGCGAGCATGGAGGAGCAGTTCTCCGGGTCGTGCACACTCGAGATCGCGGCGTTCGACGAGTTCGCCCGGCTACTCGGCGGCAGTGGCACGACCTCCGAGTTCGACCACGTCCTGTTCGACACCGCCCCGACCGGGCACACGCTGCGGCTCCTGTCGCTGCCGTCGGCGTGGGACGGCTTCCTGAACGCCAACACGACCGGCACCTCGTGCCTCGGCCCGCTAGCCGGCCTTCAGGCCCAGCATAAGCTCTACGCCGACACGGTCAAGGCGCTGGGCGACGCGCGAACGACCACGCTGGTTCTCGTCGCCCGGCCGGAGGCGTCGGCGCTCGACGAGGCAAACCGCACGAGCGGGGAACTGGCGGCGCTCGGCGTCCGCAATCAACACCTGGTCGTCAACGGCGTGTTCCGGGCGACCGTTAGCGACGACCCCGTCGCACGGGCGATGGAGCAGCGGGCCGATCAGGCGCTGTCGCTCGTCCCGGGAGGGCTTGCAAGTCTGCCGCGGACGGTGCTCCCGCTGGCACCGAACGGACTGGTGGGGATCGAAGCCATCCGGGCGATGGGCTCGGCCGCCCGCACGGCCACGGCCACGGCCGCGGGCACGGGCGACACCCCGCCGGAACTTCCGCCGCTGGCGGAGTTGATCGACGAACTCGCCGGTCCCCAGCACGGCGTGATTCTGACGATGGGCAAGGGCGGCGTCGGCAAGACGACGGTGGCCGCGGCCGTGGCCGTGGCCCTGGCCGATCGCGGGTTCAAGGTTCACCTGAGTACGACTGACCCGGCGGCCCACGTCGCCGCCACGCTGAACGGCGACGTGCCGAACCTCACGGTCGCGCGGATCGACCCGAAGGCGGAGACCGCAGCCTACTCGGCCGAGGTGATGGCCACGGCCGGGAAGGATCTGGACGCCCAGGGCAAGGCGATGCTGGAGGAAGATCTCCGGTCGCCGTGTACCGAGGAGATCGCCGTGTTCCGGGCGTTCGCCGCGGCCGTGGCGAAGGGCGAGGGCGGGTTCGTGGTGCTCGACACCGCCCCGACCGGGCACACGATCCTCCTGCTCGACTCGGCCCTCGCCTACCACCGCGAGGTGACCCGGCAGGCGAGCGGCATGCCCGAGGCCGTGGAGCACCTGCTCCCGCGGCTCCGCGACCCGGACTTCACGCGGGTGGTGATCGTCACGCTGCCCGAGGCTACCCCGGTCCACGAGGCGGCCAAGTTGCAGGAGGACCTGAAGCGGGCCGGCATCGTGCCGTTCGCCTGGGTGGTCAACCAGTCGCTCGCGCCGCTCGCGGTCACCGACCCGGTGCTGGCGTCGCGGCGGGGGTACGAATCCCGGTTCCTGCGTGAGGTTGCCGACGAACTGGCCACTCGGGTCGCCGTGATCCCGTGGCAAGTCGAGCCGCCGATCGGGCTGGTGCAGTTGCGCGAACTCACAGCCCTGGCAAGTTCCACCACCTGAGTACCAATCCACTTACAGGAGTCGAACATGGAAAGCCCAACCCCAACGACCGCCGAACCCCAGCCCGTCAAGCCGGCCGGCGGGTGCGGCAACCAGCCCACCTGGCACGGAATCCCGAGGAACGAGATCCCCTGGTTCCCGACCGTCGATGCGGCGACCTGCATTCACTGCGGCCTCTGCTACGTCACCTGCGGCCGGGGCGTCTACGAGATGCCCGAGGGGAACTTGGCGGCGGTCGTGGCCGAGCCGTTCAAGTGCATGGTGGGCTGTTCGACCTGCGGCACGATCTGCCCGGCCGGGGCGATCTCGTTCCCCGACCCCGCGATCGTGCAGAAGACCGAACGGGAGCACAAGATCCTCAAGGTGGTGCGGGACGAACTCCGGGTGAAGAAGACCAAGGTCGAGATGGAACGGGCCCGCGCGAAGGCGGCCAAGGAAGTGTCCGCGATCTCCCCCCAGGTCGAGTTCGAAGTGGCCGGGGACTTCGGCAACAAGCTGTTCATGATGCACCTGTACGAGTTCGTCAAGGACAAGGACTGCGACATCACCCAGTTCGTGATGGAAAATCCGACGCTGAAGGGGACGATCGGCGGGAAGGCCCCTTCGTACTGTCGCTTCCGACTGGTGTCCGAGACGTACGACAGCGTCTCGGACCACGTCCAGGGGATTCACCACATCGTCGAGTCGAGTGGGTTGATCCTGATCAACGAACGGAAGGTGTGAAATTCACGCTCTCACTGATGGCAGTAGGGGCGGCTAGCTGCTGGCAAATTCCGAGCCTCTGGCAATACTGCGCTGGAACGATCCGGGACGGCATGAGAAGTGCTGCAAGCTGGTGCAATTGTGTTTCCAAGGTGTGTGGCTGAGTCCCCGGCTTGAACGCGTGTCTTGCCCGGATAGGCCTCACATGCCCCGCGGGCAGAGAACCAGTTAAGGAGTTGTTATGAAGGGTTTCGTGCAGGACATCGAGGGACTCGCCGTCAAGAATGACTAGTTCCGACGGGTCCTTTACACTGCGAAGCACTGTCAACTCGTCCTCATGTCGCTCAAGCCGAAGGAGGAAATCGGGTCAGAGGTCCACACACTCGATCAGTTCTTTCGCGTGGAGGAAGGGACTGGCGAGGCGGTTCTCGACGGCGTTCGGACCGCGATCCGGGCGGGCTTCGCAGTCGTCGTCCCGGCCGGGGCGAATCACAAAATCATCAACACCGGCGCTGTACCCCTGAAACTTTACACGCTCTACGCTCCGCCGAACCACCGGGACGGCGTCGTCCACCACACCCGCTCCGACGCGGAGGCCGACGACGAACAGTTCGACGGCCAGACGACGGAGTAGATCATCGAGATTCGTCAGCGGCAGAGCGGGCCGCACTTTGTGAGGTCGATTCCCTGGCCGAGAATCCTTGGGAAGTGTTCACCATGGCGACAGTAATCGACGACACCAAACCCAAAGCGGCCGACGGCACTTTGCGACGCTACCTGTGGCTCGGCGGCAAGGTCGCGCTCGCCCTCATTGCAACAGGTGTGGTTGCCTACCGCCTGTGGTTCGTCCCGGTTTCCGTTCAGCGGCATACTGTGGAGCCGGGAGAAATTGTCGTGGAGGTGATGGGCACGGGAACCCTCGACGCCCATGTGAAGGCTACCATCAGCACCAAGATTCCTGGCCGACTGAAGAAAGTGTTGGTGGACCAGGGTGACACGGTGAAAGAAGGGCAGGAAGTCGCCCGTTTGGAGGAACACGATCTGGTACACGAGGTGGAGGTCGAGGAGGCCAACGTGGCCGCCAAGACGGCGGCTGTCGACCGACTTCAAGCTGAAATCATGCAAAGCAAGGCGATCCTCGCACAAGCGACCACCAGTGAGGCTCGGATTCGACGGCAGATCGCATCAGGTGTGGGTTCTCAGGACGAGTTGGACAGAGCCATCGAGTCACTCGGTATCGCCAAGGCGGGCCTGGCGAGGGCCGAGGCCGCGCTCGTGGAAGGGAAGCGGCAAATCGTCACCGCCGAGAAGACGCTCGATTTCCGGCGAGCCCGGCTCGAGGATGCAGTGATCAAGTCGCCCTTTGATGCGGTCGTCGTCCGACGAGATCGCAATGCCGGGGACGTGGTTGTCCCAGGAAGTTCGATTTTCGCGGTCGTGGCAACCAACGAACTGTGGGTGAACGCCTGGGTGGACGAATCGGCGATGGCCGCGGTGCGGCCCAAACAGCCTGCACGAGTGGTCTTCCGATCCCGACCCAACCAGCCGGTCGCCGGCACGGTCGTCCGGACCGGCCGGGAAACAGACCGCGAGACCCGTGAGTTTCTCGTGGACGTCGCCCCGGAGAAACTGCCGGAGGACTGGTCGGTCGGGCAGCGGGCGGAGGTGTACATCGAGACCGCACGAAAGCGAGCGGCAGCAGTCATTCCGTTGGAATATCTCGTCTGGCACGACGGTCAACCGTTCGTCTTCGTCGAATCGCGGGGCCGGGCGGAGCTACGTGCGGTCGTGATCGGTCTGCGGAGCCGGGACGCGGTGGAAGTCCTGGATGGGCTCACGGCGGGTGAGACGGTCCTGGCTCCGGCGCGAGCCGGGACCAAGTTGACCGACGGGCAGAGGGTCCACAAGCCATGAACCTCGCCATCCGGGATATTCGACACAGTCTGGGCCGGTTCGTCTTCACCGCGCTCGGCATCGGGATGCTCCTGATGATCGTCATGGGGATGGGCGGCATTTACCGCGGAATCGTGGAAGACGCGACGTTGTTAGTGAACAGCATTGGTGCCGACTTGTGGGTGGTGCAACACGGCACTCGGGGGCCGTTCGCAGAGGTCTCAAGAGTGCCGGAGAATCTGGCCGATCGAGTGGCCAGTGTTCCTGGCGTGGCCGACGCACGCCGGTTCGTGTTCCACACCGTCCAGCGCGAGCGGGACGGCAAACCGCTTCGCATCTCAGTCACCGGGCTAGACTGGCCGACCGACAAAGGCGAATGGCTGCCCCTCGTGGAGGGCCGGCCGCTCGCGCAGAACCACTACGAAATGATCGCCGACCGCAGCCTTCGACTCATACTGGGCGAGCGGGTCAAACTCGGTAAGGACACGTATACGGTCGTTGGCATCACGAGCAGCATGATCTCATCCGCTGGGGACGGACTGGCGTTCTTCACGGTCCCCGATGCACTGGCCATCCAGTTCGATCTTCCGGGAGAGTCCATTCGTCTGGAGCAGGCCGCCCGTCGCCGTCGTACCGGTGGGGTGGACCTCGGTAACGTCAACCCGGCGTTACTGGACGTTGTGTCCGGGCCGTCCAACCGAATCCCGTCGCTGACACCACCCGCGACGAGTGCGGTAATTGTGCGGCTCGAACCGGGCGCGGACCTGGCGGCTGTCGCCGCGGTCATCGCCGGGTGGAGCGACGTCTCCGCGTACGACAGTGAGCAGGCGCGGCAACTCCTACTGTCCGGCCCGGTCGAGAAGAGCCGCATGCAACTCGGTCTGTTCCGCGTACTGCTGAGCATCATCTCGGCCGTCGTGATGGGGCTCATCCTCTACACGATGACGCTGGACAAGATTCCTTCCATCGCGCTACTCAAGCTGATGGGGGCTTCGAACTGGGTCATCCTGTGGATGATCCTGCAACAGGCTCTCATCCTGGGTGCGGTCGGGTACGGGGTTGCCTATTTGATCGGACTGCAACTGTTTCCCCTGTTTCCCCGCCGTGTCGTCATCGCCAACAACGATTTGCTCCAACTGGCCGGCATTGTTCTCGCGATTTCGCTGCTTTCGAGCGGCCTGGGGATTTGGAAGGCGTCGCGGGTGACACCGAACCAGGCGCTGATGGGCTGAGGTCTTTCGATGAGTACCACGCTGGCGGTCGAAACCCGCCACCTGACCAAGATCTACGGCAGCGGGCACACGGAGGTCGTGGCAATGCGCGACGTTTCCATCGCCGTGAAACGGGGCGAGGTCGTCGCGTTACTCGGCCCGAGCGGGTCGGGGAAATCGACCTTTTTGACCGCGGTGGGGTTGATCAACCCGCCGACATCGGGCGAAATCCGCATCAACGGAACGCTCGTCCAGGACGGGCCGCGTGCGGCCGTGAACATCACGGCGTTCCGCCGCAACAACATCGGGTTCGTCTTCCAGAAGGCGAATCTGATCCCGTTCCTGTCCGCCCGCGAGAACATCCAGGTCGCACTCGACCTGGCCGGCTGGCCGTCGCGAACCGCCCGTGAGCGGGCCATGAAGCTGATGAAAACCCTCGGGGTGGCCGAACGCGCGGACAACATGCCGAGTGACCTGTCCGGCGGCGAGCAGCAGCGCGTCGCGATCGCCCGCGCCCTCGCCAACGAGCCGAGTGTGATCCTGGCGGACGAGCCGACCGCCGCACTCGACAAGGAGCAGGGCCGGCAGGTGATGGAGTTGTTCCGTGACGTCGTGCGAGAACACGCGGCCGGCGTGATCGTCGTCACCCACGACGAGCGGGCACTGGACGTGTTCGACACGCTTTACGACATGGAGGACGGTGTCATCCAACCCCGGCTCGTGAGCGAGACTTCACAAGGAGTACCGGCATGAAGATTCAGATACTGGGGACGGGCTGTTCCAAGTGCACATACTTGTTCCAGGCGGCCGAGCAGGCCGTGAAGGAAAGCGGCGTGTCGGCCACCGTCGAGAAGGTGACGGACATCAGCCGGATTCTCGAATACTCGCCGTGGGCGCTGCCGGCGCTGGCGATCGACGGCCAGGTCAAGGCGGCCGGACAGGTGATGACCGCCGACGAGATCAAGGCATTCTTCCCCAAGTAAGGAGGCACCGAAATGAAATGGATTCGGCGGCTCACCACGGCGGGATTGCTCGCCTTCGTGGTGGCGAGTCTCGGGCTTGCGGTGGCGGACGCGACCGGCCTGCGGGCCACCCCGACACCGGTCGGTGATCCGGTGCCGGCGGCGAAGCCCCTCGGGGCTCGTCGGCGGGTTGCCGGCCCCCACCCGACACCGGTCGGTGATCCGGTGCCGGCGGCGAAGGCCCCGGTGGTCGCGTACTACTTTCACACGAGCCACCGCTGCCCGACGTGTCGCGCGATCGAGGCGAACGGGCAGGCCGCACTGGCCGACGCCGTCCGCGACGGGCGGGTCGAGTGGCGCGTCGTCAACTTCGACGAGGCCGCGAACAAGCACTTCGCCAAGGACTACGACCTGGCGTTCGCCTCGCTGGTGCTGGTGGCGAACGACGGCGGGGCGCCGCCGCGGTGGAAGAACCTGGACCGGGTCTGGGAACTGTACGACGACCCGCCCGCGTTTGCCCGGTACGTTCAGCAGGAGTTGGCCGCCTTCACGGGGGGCCGGCCATGACACCCTTTCTGGCCCTCGGGACGGCACTCTGGCTAGGAATACTGACCTCGGTCAGTCCGTGCCCGCTGGCCACCAACCTGGCCGCGGTGTCCTATGTCAGCCGGGGTGCCGGCCGCCCGTCCCGCGTGGCGGTGGCCGGTCTCCTGTACACCCTCGGCCGGGTCATCGCTTACACCGCGCTGGCCGCCCTCCTCGTGACCAACGTGCTGGCGTCTCCGGCGGCGTCGTTGTGGTTTCAGGAACATCTGAACCGGTTCCTGGGGCCGCTCCTGGTGCTGGTGGGCATGGTCCTCGTGGGCCTGCTCGACTTCGGGCTGAGCGGGGCGGGGATCGGCGAGGGGCTCCGCCGCCGGGTGGACCGCCTCGGGTTGGCCGGGGCCGGGTTGCTGGGTCTCGTGTTCGCACTCTCGTTCTGCCCCGTGTCGGCCGCGCTCTACTTCGGCGGTCTGATCCCGCTCGCCGTGCGGGAAGGGTCGTCGGTCCTGCTGCCCATCGCTTACGGCGTCGGTACGGCCCTGCCAGTGCTGGCGTTCGCCGCGTTGCTGGCCTTCGGGGCCAACCGCCTCGGTGCCGCGTTCCAGAAGGTCACGGCGGTCGAATGGTACGTCCGCCGCGTGACCGGCGCGGTGATCCTCGCCATCGGCCTCTATCTGACCCTGCACCACGTCTGGGGCGTCGTGCCGTAGGAAACCCGGTTCCCGACTTCTGACAGAGGAGCAAACCCATGAACAACCGCAACCGGCTCGGTACTCTGTGGCTGACCGTCGCTTTTCTCGGCTGCTCGAAGGCACCGGAAACAACCCGGCCACAGCCCCCGGTCATGCCCGCCGTCGGTCCGGAGCAGAACGCGCCGTCGCCCGTCGCCCTGACCTCGGCGGCGACGGGGCAGGTCTACTTACTCGATCGGGAGAAGCTGGAGTTGGTCCGCACGGTCGAGCCTGGGAAGAAGGGCCCTTCGGACGGCCCGATGCTGGTGACCGAGGACAGGGTGCGCCGGGTGTTTTACGTCGGGAACTTCGACGGCGGTCTGGGGCGAATCCCGATGGACGGGAGCAAACCCAGCGCCCTCGACTTGAGCGGCGTCTTGATCGGTGTGTCGATCTCGCCCGACGGTCGGCTTCTGGCCGTCAACGGCGCTCGCGACCTCACCCTGCGTCTGGTCGATCTCGAAAACTGGAAGGTGGCAGAGAGCTATCGGTTCGGCACGCCCACCGACGCCCCCATTCACAGCCCCCTGACGCACGGGAATGCGTCCACACACCCGGTCTGGCTCCGCGACGGCTCCGGCGTGCTCGTGCAGGACAACATCCACGAGGAAGTCGTCCTCATTGGGCGGGACGGCAAAGAGAAAGCTCGGCAGAGGCTTCCTGCCGCAGTCCATACCTTCTTGACCACACAGACGGGTGAAATCCTCGCATTGGTCGAAGGGACAATCGATGGGAAAATCCTTCCCCGCGTAGTCGTGCTTGAGGGGCCGTCTCTCAAAATCGTTCGCGAGATTACTGTACCACTGGCTCCCGAAGAGCCGGCGAAACTTCACCACGGCTCGCTCTCACCGGATGGCGAGGTCGTGGTCGTCGCCAACATGGGGCCGATGCACGGCGAGAAATCCGGGACAACCGTTGCCGCGCTGCGCTGGCGCACAGGCGACGTGGCGTGGCACGTCCCGACCGTGCGCAACGCGGGCCACGTCCGCTTCCTCGACGCCGACCGTGTGATCGTACTGGGGCATCGCGACGCGAACCTTGCGGTTCTCGACGTGGCGACCGGTAAGCGATTAGCGACCTGGACGGTTCCGGGGGCGAACTCTCTCGGACATTCTCTGGGCGAAGAGTCGGCCGGCACAGTGCTCGTGATCGACAGCAGTGCCGGGAAACTCGTGCGTGTGGGGAGCGATGGCGTGAAGGATCGGTCGCCTTACCTGGGCAAAGAAGTGAGCGAAGCGTCTTTGCCAGAGTAACTGCCCCTCGTTGGGGCGTGCCGAAAAGGAAACAGCCGTCGGACGGTATCCGACACAATTTGTTAGCGTGGAGAATTCGATGCACACTATGAACCGTGCCACGATCCCGGCGGTCGCCTTGCTCACGGGCATGCTCGCCGTGGTCTTCACTGCGAGCGGCCCTGTCACCGGGCAGCCTCCCGGCAAGGGCAAGGGGGCGGGCGACCCGGCCATGAAGGCCGACATGGAGGTGTTCCACTTCCTGCTCGACAACCGCGCGGACATCAAGCGGACCGTCAAAGTCCTGCCCGCCGGGGTCGAAACGATCACGGAGTCAGGCAAGCCGGAGGTCGCGAAGAAGATCCAGGAACACGTCGCGGCGATGCACGACCGGGTCAAGTCCGGCAAGGGGATTCACCTCCGCGACCCGCTCTTC
>Ga0272446_1002402_pt1 | contig 25622 bp, 21 predicted proteins | sample YNPCB0061_FD_194587 | JGI IMG/M metagenome (GOLD analysis project Ga0272446, IMG submission 194587) | Hot spring microbial mat communities from Yellowstone National Park, WY, United States - YNP-CB-006-1 | ecosystem: Environmental > Aquatic > Thermal springs > Hot (42-90C) > Sediment | place...
GTTGCCGCGAATAGGAATATCGCTAACGGTGAACCAGGTGAGCGAGATGCCAACGGCGCTTTTGCCGAAATTAAAATTCGCCCCTGCAAAACTCGATTGCGTGTCGAGTATCCAAAGGTTTTGGGAAAACATCACGCTTGATTTTTCGCCCGAGTTGAGCCGAGCGGCGTTGTAATAATTAGACGCTGCGCCCTCTGCCGAGGCGGTGCCTGTATTTGCCATCGATTGCTCACGCGCCGTTGCGCCGATGTTCAAAAACGATAAGCCTGTTTGGGCAAAGGCAGACGGCACACAAAGCACCCACGCACAAAGGAAAGTGATTGGTCGCATCAAAAGGCTAAGAGTAAAAGAAAAGGGTTCACTTGATGTGAACCCCAGCGCAATTTAGCGTTGAATACGCACGACAAACAATGCCTTAGTTTTTATCCTTGCTGGCGTCGAGCAGAATGCGTTTTTCATCGTTGGTGAGCGATTCGTAACCGCTTCGGGAAATCTTGTCGAGAATTTCATCAATGCGGTCTTCTTGCGAGCGGCGCGGCGGCGGTGCAGCGGTGTAACTTTGACGCTCTGTAAGGACTTTCTCGAACCACGATTGAAACGGAAACTCGCGCTGCATTACCTTGATGTAAATAAAGCCGACCACCATGCCGCCCAAATGTGCGAAGTGCGCCACGCCGCTCGAGGCTTGGTCGAAACTGGCAAAGAGTTCAAGCACGGCGTAAATGATGACGAGATATTTTGCTTTAATCGGCAAGAGGAAATAGATAATATATCGGTCGGGAAACATCATGCCAAAGGCAAGCAAGACACCATAGACTGCGCCCGACGCACCGACCGTTGGATAGCCGCCACTCGTGAGTAGAATGTTACACAAGCCCGCGCCAATGCCGCAGGTGAAGTAGTAGATTGTGAATTGCTGCGTTCCCCAGTAGTTTTCAATTTCGGCGCCAAACATCCAGAGCGCAATCATATTGAAGAGGATATGAAACAGCCCGCCGTGCATGAACATATACGTAACAAGTTGCCACACTTCGAAATTGCGCGAATCGAGCGTCCAGAGCGCACCGAACTCCATAAGTGGCGCGCGAAGCGGCGTGAAATACTGAAATACAAACACGCTGACATTGGCAATCAGAATCAATTTTATGGCAGGTGGCACGATAGAAAAGCCCCCCGGTCGATAATCATCGTAGTATCCCATAGGTCTAAGAAATCTGTGAAACGGTTTACAAATCTTTGCGACTTAGCGTTCAGACGGAACACGCTGACGGTGCTAACAATTCAAGATGCTAATAATTTTTTGGCTTGTCAAGAAATTTAAGTTGATTTTAAGTTGATTTTTAAAAGGCAATTAAAAGGCAATTTTGAAGCCGAAATCGAGGATGCGTGTTGCGCCGAGTTGTTCTTGAAACGAGTTGCCCAACAAAAAGTTGTATCGCGCGAACACAAGGAACCCAACAGCATCAGCGTTGAATCGGACGCCGCCACCCAGCGCAGGTGAAACCGCCACGTCAATCCCTTGATAAGTTGCAACGGAAGCCCTGACTTCCGCAAACGGCGCCGCCCAACTTGTAACTTCGGCATGAACTGACGCGCCAACCCCAGCTCCGAGCAAGACAGCGTCGGGCGTGAAACCAATTCCTGATAGACGTCCTGCAAGGGCTTCAGCATCTACACTAAACACGCTGTTGGGTCTATACTCAACGCCGCCGCGAAATGCAACGCCGTTACCATACAACGCGGAAGGCGAGGGAGAAACGCTCATGCCCAAGAATCCAATCCATCGCCTTGGCATTAAGAGTTCTACGCTGAACAATTGACGCGCCGGTATGTTGTCGTCGTCTTTGGCAACCACATTGATGTCATTAAATCGAGATGTTAAGGCTACTGAAAACCGGACAGCACCGTTGTTGTCGGCGCGCGCAATGCTGTCGCCATTAACGAAAATCGTCGCGCCCAGCTCGGTTTCGCCGTTGATGACAATCACGCTGTTGGTGGCCACGCCGCGTTCAAGTTCGGGAGCGCGCAATGTGAGCCGAAGCCGCCTTGGTGAGCGTCCGATAACATCAATCGGGAGGACAAGTGGCCTGCTCTCGAGTCCAATAGAGTCAATCGACGTGAGTTTCAAAAAATATCGTCCGGCATTAAGCGACGCCGTCGCCGATTCTGCGACATTGGTTGTCGTGAAAACGAGGGTATCGAACTCGTCCGTCGGCGAAATGTCCAGACGAGTTTGCGCGGCAGTTGCCCGCCATCGGAACTGAATCGGATTTTCAACTGGCGATGTAGGCGCGACGAGCTCCGGTGGATTTGGCAGAGGGCGAGGTTGTTCGGGCGGCGTATTTTCGGCGATGCGTGTGCCGAAGTTTTCAGGCACAGCGACGGGCGCGTTAGGCAAGGGTGTTGCCGCTTCAAACGATGCGCCCGTTTTCAGCCCGCGCACTGACGCGCCACCGCGGTGTATCGAGACCAGCGAGCGTCCTTTCGCATCAGAGCCAATTTTGCCCGAACTATTGGCGAGTGCGATTTCCGCAGCGCGCGTGCGCACCGAGAGCGGCGGTTGCTGCCGCGCCGCCGCCAGTTTTACATACAAATCGCCCGACAGCAATCCAACTTGCGGCGTTGGCGTGGGGCGTTGCTGAGGCTCTTCGGTTACGCCGTAAATCACGACAAGGGCGTTCTCACCGATTTGAAGCGCACTGCGGTCGAGAAATGTAACGGTCGAGCGCGAAGCCGCCGCAGTGTTGATTTTATGATACTCATAAACGGGTTGCGATAAGATGGCTTTTGACCAAGCGGTCTCCCACGGCGCGCGAGCGCGCACGTCGCGTTGAATTGCGGTAATAGTGCCATCGGGCGAAATTGGTGTATTGGTTTGTGTTGTTAGGCTGCGCTCCGTGCGCGGACTTAATCCGACGACCTCAATGCGGCGATTTTGCGAGCGCCCGTCGTCGGTCGAGTTGTCGGCAATCGGTTGAGTGTCGCCGTAGCCTTTGGTGAACAATCGGTCAGCCGCAACGCCACGCTGAACTAAAAATGCTTTCACAGCGTCGGCACGCGCTTTCGAGAGCGCAAGGTTGGTTTTCGGATTGCCTTGATTATCGGCATGTCCGCCGATTTCGATGTCGAGGTCGGGACGTGCAGCAAGGTATGCAAGCAGTTTTTCAAATCGGGGGTAACTTGCTGGGTCGATGGCAGCGCTGCCGCGTTTGAATGTGGCGTCTTTGAACACGAATTTTTTGCCCGGACTCAAATCGACTTCCTGTGCACGCACTGCGCTCGAGAAAATCGCGATGAGGCATATTGCGGAAAGCCAGTTCATTGGCAGTAAAAAGGCATTTTCATTTTGGTAAAGTAAATCGAAAGCAAGACCCTTTGTAAAGTTCGCTCTCAACGCTGACCGTGCCACCATGTTTCTCCACGATTTCTTTCACAAATGCTAAGCCCAAGCCCGTTCCGATATTAGCGCGCACGCGGTCGTCGTCAACGGCGCGAAAAAATTTTGAAAAGAGTTTCTCTTTCGCCGACGCCGAAATGCCGAATCCTTCGTCCCGCACCGCCACTTCCATGCACTCTTGATGTTCAAGCATCTCCACATAAACAGTTTTGTTTGGCTCGGAATACTTGACGGCGTTTGAAAATAAATTCAAGACGACTTGCCCGATAAGTTCCGCGTCGCCCAGAATCGGCGTAGAATTGGACGGCAGATTTAACTTCACGGCGATATGTTTGGCATCGGCAAGCGGTCGATTGATTTCCACTGTTGTTGCAACGACGTCGTGCAATTTAAACGGCGCACGCTGAATATCGGCGCGTCCCGATTCGAGTCGGTTCAAATCAAGAAATTTGGTAACGATGTTTCCGAGCCGCTCCGACTGCTTGTAGATAATCTCGACGAACTCTCGTGTCTCTCTTGAAAGCTCGTTCTGGCTGTCCAGAATCAGCGAACTAAATCCGCTAATGGTGGCAAGCGGCGAGCGCAGTTCATGGGCGACAATCGAGACCAACTCGGTTTTCATTCGGTCCATGTCAACGTCTTTCGTCACATCGCGCAGCACGCCGAGCAGCGCAACCAACTCTCCCTCGCTCTCCACGCGCACCACTGTGCCACGCAACACCGTCTCTCGCGCCTCGCCGACCAACCGCACCCGACATTCCACGGGCATGAGCGCTGCCTCCGACGCGAACGCTGAGTCGATGATGGCGCGAAGCTGCTCGTTAGCAATGAGCGTCTCAATCGGCTTCGGCTCGGCATTCAGGTTCATCTTTGGCAGCGAAAACCACTTGGCGAACAACGGATTGACAAGCACCGCCTGACGCGCCGAGTCAATGACAATCATGCCATCGCCAGCTTGCTGCAACGCGGCATCGAGTTTATTGCGCTCGGCAACCAGCTTATTGACATTGATTTTTTGATAACGACCGAGCGTTTCGGCAACGTCGTTGTAGGCTTGAAAGACTGTATCGAACTCGTCGCCGCGCGTCTCAGAAAATCGAAAGTCGAATTCTTGCTTGGCAAAGCGGCGGGCAGCATCAACAAGTTGCGCAATCGGTTGATTGAGTCGCTTCGCTAAGAAAAGGCTCACAAGGCTGGCGGTTGCCGCGCCGATAAGCGAGCCGACAAGAACACGCCATTGCATTTCGCGCACGGAAAAATACGCCACGCGCTGCGGTTCCTCGACCACGATTGCCGCTCGAAATTGCGGGAGTGAAATCCATGTGCCGAGCATCGGCTCACCTGTAAAACCGACATACTCCTGCGAGACGCCAACAGGCTTCATCAGAAACACATCGTCCGATGAGCGCGCGTCGCTAAACAACCCTCGCCCGATGAGCGACTCGCGCCGCGCGGCAAGCGCACTGTCGGCATGAATGAATATCCTTACATCGCCGTCGAGCAAATACACACGGTCGCGCTGCCCAGAAAATGTCTTCGCTGAAACGTCGCCAATCAGGTTGGCAAGCGCGCGCGGCTCTGGCTGCGTAAGCAGGTAGCCCGCATTTTCTCCGTTCAACTTCCACTTAACGCCGACCTGAAATTGTTCTCCGAGGCTCACGACGCTTTCCAGCGAATCGAGCGCACGTTTAATCGACAGCGGAAAACGACTTGGTAAGTCGGAACGACCAGTTTTGACAAAGGCATCGATGAATGCGCCATCGTTGTCATACACGCCAATTGACCCAATGGTCGAGTTATTGGCAAGCAGACTCGAGACCAAACTCGTCGCATCTGCCGGCGAGAGAGTGCGGTTATCGAGCAGTCGTGCCGCTTCCAAAAGCAGTCTGGTTGTTTCTTGAAGACGCTGTTCCAACCGCGCAGCAACGCTATTAGCGGTGGATAGATACAGTTCACGGGAAAGATTTTTCAGCGTGTCCAAGTTGAGAACGGAGAGCGAGTAACCCACAAGCGCAAGCGGCAAGACAGCGACGAGCGTTAGAACGACAGCGAGTTTTGTCGCAAAGTTGAGCGACGGCAATTTCATAGACCTAACAAACGACGACAATAAACTGCGAACATAGCAACTTGTAAGTAGCTTGGCGGAAAATTACGGATTTTGCCGTCGGTCTTGGCGCAGTTTCTTTCGGGCAGCGGGCGAAATGCCATGCGAGACTGTGATGTTGAACTCGTCTTTCAAATACTTCTCCACCTGTATCCAATCGCCGTTGGTTTTAACGGCTTTCGTCCATGCGCACATCGTAATGAAGGTTTTATACCTGCCGTCTTTTTTTTTTCGTTCAGCCTCATATTGAGCAATGGCATCGCTCAACACTTTCGGAAGAGACTCAATAAAGGTCTTCCCACCGTCTTTGACGATGTAATCCGCCGCGCCGAGTTTCATCATCTCGACGGCAACAGACTCGTTCCCTTTGCCTGTCAGAACCACAAATGGCGGCATATCTTGCCGATGCGATAGCTTCCGAAGCACATCTAACCCCGTGAGCTTCGGAATGATGTAATCGAGCAACACCACTTGATAAGACACAGCACTGAGTTTTTCTAACGCCTCGATGCCATCGTGGGCAACATCAGGCGCGAAGCCGTTTCGTTCCAGCAGCGTTTGAAGCATCTGTGAAAATGGCATATCGTCTTCTACGATGAGTATGCGGCGCAGTTGAACATCGCTCATTTGTTCTCCGTCATGTTGATTTGAGTTGTTTGCCGTAACGAGCCAACGCTTTCGGCGAAATGCCGTGGCTGATACTGACCCCGAAACGTCGTTTTAAGAAGTCCTCGATTTTTATCCACTCGTCGTTGAACTTTACATCGCCCGTCCATGCGCAAATGGTAACAATCTCGGTGGGCGTCTCTACAGAGGAAGCGTTCTCTTTTGGTGGCGCCGACGCATCGTGTTCAAGCGAGGCAAGTACTCGTTTTCGAACCGCGTCTTGCGCCATCGAGTCTTCAATTACTCGCTCGAGCGCATCGACAAAAGCTTTTCCCGAATCTTTAACGATATAATCTGCAGCGCCGAGTTTCATTGCTTCAACTGCGACGGCTTCGTTGCCGCTTCCGGTCATTAAAATCATCGGCGGCAAGTTCGGCTCGTTGACCGCATATCGCAGGACTTCCAAACCGTCCATTGCAGGCATGATGTAATCGACCAGCACGGCGTCGTAGTGAGAGAGTTTGCACATCTCTAAACCAGTCGCACCGTCGAATGCCGCGTCAACATTGTAGCCGCGCCGTTGCAACAGCATTTGCAAAAATTTTGAAAGACCTTCATCATCCTCAATGATGAGAACGCGTTTGCGTGCGTCATCGGTCGTCATACGCTTCAAGCTAAGTGGTTTAAGACGACAACTGAAAAGGGCATCAATTTAACTATTTATCGTTTAACGCGGCAATGCCCGGTAATTCTTTACCTTCCAGAAATTCCAAACTTGCACCGCCGCCAGTCGAGACATGCGTAACGGCTTTGTCTAAACCTGCTTTGGCGATTGCCGCCGCTGAGTCGCCGCCGCCGACAACCGTTACCGCACCTGACTTTGTCGCCTCTGCCAAAGCCTTAGCAACTTCAAGTGTTCCGGTTGCGAACTTGTCTATTTCAAATACGCCCATCGGTCCGTTCCAGACGATTGTCTTTGCATCGAGAACTGCCGTGCGATATTTGGCAATCGTTTTTTCGCCGATGTCCAATCCCATCCAGCCGTCCGGAATGTCGGTTACTTGAACCGTTTTCGTATCAGCATCCGCCGCAAATTTATCGGCAACCACGACATCGTCGGGCAAGAGGAACTCTACACCGCTTGCTTCGGCTTTATCGATAAGCGATTTTGCCAAATCGAGTTTATCGTCTTCGACGAGCGACTTGCCAACAGGCAATCCGTTTGCTTTGAAGAACGTGAAAATCATCGCGCCGCCGACGAGAATTTTATCGACCTTGTGCATCAAGTTTTCCAGCACCTCGATTTTGCCTGAAATTTTCGCGCCGCCTAAAATGGCCACATACGGACGTTGTGGATTCCCCGTCGCTTCGCCGAGATACTTCAGCTCTTTTTCAATCAAAAAGCCAGCAACGGCCGTCGAGATGAACTTTGTAACACCTTCGGTTGATGCGTGCGCCCGATGCGCCGTGCCGAATGCATCGTTTACATAGACATCGCCGTAAGCCGCCAGTTTCTTGGCGAACTCCATATCGTTTGCCTCTTCTTCTTTGTAGAAGCGCACATTTTCGAGAATAATCACCTCGCCGTCGCGGAGTTCGGAGACCATCTTCGCGGTCTCTTCGCCTAAGCAATCGGGCGCAAATTGAACGGGCTTGCCCAATAGGTCGGACAGCCGCCCGACGGTCGGCTTCAAGGAAAACTCTGGCGACTTGCCTTTCGGTCTGCCCAAGTGCGACATGATGATAAGCCGTCCGCCGTCGTCCAGAATTTTTTTAATTGTCGGGATGGACTCTCGAATGCGGGTGTCGTCTTCGATATTACCCTGTTTATCAAGTGGCACGTTGAAATCCACGCGCATCAGCACGCGCTTGCCAGCGACGGCAATATCACGAATGGTCTTTTTGTTCATAGATACTCCTAAAGTTAGTTGAGTGAAAAGTGATTGTTGAAAGCGTCATTGTCCCAAGCGGTAACCGATGCGCGCAACGGCTCTGACGCGAAACGTGTCGCGCTGTCGAACTCGTGAAAGCCGTGCGGTGCCTTGTTGCCGCGTATCGGCAGCGATATTGACGATAATCGCGCGCGCCTGTCGAAGCAGGTCAATCTCGGTTTTGTTGAGTTCGAGCGTAATCTCGCTGCGCGTTGTGCCGTTGCTCTCGCCCGTAGCGGTAACAGGCGCAGGCGAAATGCTCGCAGGAAAATTATTTCTCGGCAGAGTAAATGCTTGCCGTTGCGCCGCATCGACGAACAAAACACGGCGATTGGCATCTAAAAAGGTCAACCGAAACGTCGTGTTGAGCGGAATGCCGTTCTCGATGCGCAAGTTGAGTGCAACGCTCTGCGCGTCCTGCAAATCAGGCGGATTGTTGAACGGCGCCGTGTCGCGCACGCCGAAGGCATTGAGATTGAACTGAAACGGAATGAGAAAGCGCAGCCCAACAGAAACCGTGCTGGTGTCGGTAACTGTTCCGAACACGCGATTCGGATTAAGTGCTGCTGTGCCGCGCGTTGTTATCGTAGTCGGCAAACTTGTAACGAATTGAGAGACATTGCTGTTCGTTGCGTCCAAGCGAAGCGGCGTAACCGCGTTGGGCGCAAGGTCAATGGAAATCGGTGCATTGTTTCGCAACAAGTCAATCGATTGGCGCGTGCGCGAGTTCTGCGCGCTGAAACGCGGATTGGCACGAATGGTAAAGCCCACACCATTGCGAAAACTAAACTCAATTTCGGGAAAGAGTTGTCCATTCAGCGTATCGACACGGCTGAAATTTGTCGTGAGCGAGTCAAGCGAAAAATCCAAACTAAGCGGACGATTTTGCGAGGTATTCCAAACGACGCCTTCCGCCCTCGATGCTGCAAAGCGATTAGTCGTCGTGTAAATAATCAGAAACTCTGTGCTGAGGTCAACTCGAATAAAGTCTCGTGCCGAATTGACGCTCACAGTTGTTTCATATTCCGTCGCCGTATCGCCGACGGGTCTGAACGTCCAGCCTGCCAGCGAGGGCGAGACAATGGTCGTCGATTGCAATGCCGGCAATTGACTTTGCGCTTGAAAGACCGTCGAGCCCTGCGTCAATCCCGCCAAACGCACCTGTGCCGAGCCGTTGAGCGCAATAGGGTTGACAAAGCGCAGCGAGAGGCTACCTTGCTTAATCGTCGCCGAGCGCAAGCGTTCCAAGTTGCCGCCAACGGCGCGAACCGTGCCGGTCTCGACAAAGGTTTGCGCGTCGAACCGCACTTCCGCCGCAGTGTAGGTTAAAACATCGGTTGGCTCAATTTGCAGCCGCAGTTGATTGTTGAGGTTCACTGAAACGCCTGTTTGCGCGGGAAGTTGTCCGTCGACAATCTGTGCCGCGAGCCGATTTGTAAAGACGCCCGAAAAGAGAACGGAGTCGCGCAGCGTCGCGCCCGGCGCAAGCGAGGCAATCGTGATGCTGCCCAAGACGGCATTGCGCGTTACATCGCGCAGTTCAACGCGGAGATTTTCAAATCGAATGCCTGTATTGTTTGTCGCCACCAGCCGAATACCACCGCCCGTTACGTTTACAGAGCGGATATTTTCGTCCAGCGCAAATGAAAACGTGGTCGAGACGATGCCTGAAAATGTCGGCAGGCTCACGCTGTTGCCTTGTGGCAGCGCAATGCCCGAGGCAGAGGCAATCTGTCCAAGCGTTTGCACTGCTTGCGCTTGAAAGCGTGGAATCTTCAGGCGGTTGACCGCTTTGGTTCGCGCCGTATCGCTGATGGAAATCGTGAGCGAATCTCCAATGCGAAACGAATTTTGAAATGTGGTGTCATAAAAATACGCTACTGTGCCATTGGGCGTTACAGTTGTCGCAGTGGTGTCTAATTTATCGAGCAACGATTCGGCGGTGTAGCTGGCATCGACAAGCGGAAGCGCGGCGTCAATATCCCAAACGGGCGTTACTGGCTGCTCAAGACGGCAACTCGATACAGCGATAAAGAAGAGCAAGGGCAGCAATCGAGCAGATATGTTCGGATTCAGAGGCGCGTTCACGGTAATGCGTCAACAAAATGAGTTACTTTCAGAGCTTTAGAGGCTGGCACTCGCGTCAAAGGTAAAAAGAAATCACGACTTTTACGTTGATAAATCGCAAAGAAGGCTTGACACTTTGCGCCGCCCGCCGAAAAAAAACCATTTCGCAATCGCGATTCAACACGCTAAATTCGAGCCGCCCGAAACAATCAAATGAAGCGCAACTGCATTCGCCAAACCTGCATTGCTATGAAAACACTCACGCTCTCGATGGCTAAATTGGAGCAGGAAATCAACGGATTTCTGACCGACTACCTCAAAGAAAAAAGCGCAGAAACACACGGCACATACCAGCGTGCTTTGCGCGAGTTCCAGCGCTACTTTGCCGTTGCCAAAGAGTGGTTTTTGTTTCGCCCCGAAGATATTGAGCAATACAAAACCTATTTGATGAAGGAAAAAAAACTTTCCCAAGTCTCGGTCTCCACATATCTGACGGCACTGCGCCGATTGCTCGATTACTTCGTTGCCCAACATCTGCTCGATGACAATCCTGCTAAATCCGTCAAAGGCAATCGCCGACCGACGACGCACACTGCTGGCGTTCTCACCGAAGCCGAAGCGCAAAAGCTCTTGCTCGTGATTCCAACCGAAAAATTGCAAGACCAGCGCGACCGCATTGCGGTGCGACTGATGATGGAATCTGCCGTCTCGGAACACGAACTCGTTAAAGCCAATGTTGAGGACCTGAAAAAATTTTCAACGCGCTATGTGCTGTTCGTTCAAGCGAAGGGAAAGAAAACGAAGGACGACGCCGTCGATGTCCCACTCTCGTTAGGATTTGAAATTGAGGCATATTTGGAGCGTCGGCGAAAAGTCTTGCCACTCTCGCCGTTGCTTGTCAGCCATAGCCGTCGCGTCAGCGAAGAGCGGATGACAACGCGGGCGCTGAATTACCGACTTAATCACTGGCTCGATGCGGCAGGCATTGTCCGCGACAACATTACGCCGCACAGCCTTCGACACACCGCCGCCAAACTGTGGATTGAACGCGACCGCCTGCCGCTCGAGGAAGTCAAACGCCGAATGCGGCACGGTATGATTGCCACAACAAAAATTTATACCGCCAATTCGTCAATTTCAGATTGACTGTTGATGCAGTTCGTCAGTTTAAGGTGTGAAGAAATTTTACTTAAAGACGATTTCTTTCACGAGGTCGCGTCCGATGCGGCTGTTGAGTTGAGAGAGAATGCCCGGCTTTTTGAAAGTTAGTTCATTGCGCCACGCCGAATTGCGCACCTTGACGAAGAGCACGCCGTTCACGATTTTTTCCACCTCCGACACTCGGGCAATATGTGCGCCAACAACATCCGACCACAGTTTCACAGCGCGAAATTCATCAGCGGTGTCATCGAACTTCAAATGTTGATAGAGCGCGTCGAGTGCGACATCTAAGTGCCGTGGCGGTCGAGTGTAAGACATTGTTGCGTTCAGATTTGTTTGAAAATCCATGCAGCGTTGGAGTGCCGTTAAATACCTGCTGACGCTGCCAAAATAGTGTTTGCACGCATCTCTCAAAAGTTTTTCCTATAAAACAGCCGCAGTGTGCTATGGCGTCGTCGATGCCTAATGTTACAAAAGTGCTTCGATATTGAGTTGATTGACACCGTCGAAATCTTTTCGTCCTGTGGTCGTAATGACCGATTGACCAAGCGGCTTGAGCAGCGAAATCAGGTCTTTGGCGCGGTCGCGGTCGAGTTCGCTAAAGACATCGTCGAGCAAAAAAATCGGTGTCTCGCCCAGCCGCTCTCGAATATAAAATTGCTGCGCAAGTTTGAGGCATATCACAAAGGTTTTCTGCTGACCCTGCGAGGCAAATTTTTTCAGCGAATGCCCGTCCACAGTGAACTTAATATCGTCTCGGTGCGGACCCAGCAGCGTTTGTCCGCGGCGCTGTTCTTCGCTTTCAACCGAGCGCAATTTATGCTCGAACCGTTTTAAGATGTCCTCTTTTGTCAGCCCTTGCTCAAGGCTGAAATCCGATTCGTAGTCAATCGACGGTGCTTCTTCAAACGACGAGAATCGCGCATAGGCATCTTTGAGATGCGTCGCAAATTCTTCGGCGAACCTTATTCGACGCGCAATGAGCGACGCTGCAATCAGTGAAAATTGTTCCGTCCAGACTTCCAGCGACGCCCGCAGTTCCGACGCCGCACGCGGAGAGAGCCGCAGTTCTGCAAGCAGCTTGTTTCGTTGGGTCAAAGCGCGTTTGTAGTTGAACAAGTCTTCGAGATACGCTTTGTTTGTTTGCGAAATTGCGCCGTCCAAAAACTTCCGTCGCTCTTGCGGCGAGCCTTGAACAAGCCCTATGTCCTGAGGCGACATTGCCACGCACGGATATTCGCCAACGATTTTCGAGAACTGGTCGAGCGGCGAGCGATTGATAAAAATATGTTTGCCTTCGCTTGCGGAGTAATATACGCGCACCGATGATTGCACGCCCGCATCGCTTTGCATCTCGGCGTCAATTTCAAAATCGGCAGCATCAAAGCGCAAACAGTCGGCGTCGCTTGCGCCCAGAAAACTTTTGGTGAGACAAACAAAGTAAATGGCTTCGAGCACGTTCGTCTTGCCCGCGCCGTTGTGCCCGTAGAGAATGTTCGCGCCGCCTTCGAGCGAGAGCTGCAGCGACTCGTGTTTGCGAAAGCGTTGAAGATGAATTGAGAGCAGTTTCAAAAAAAATCGTTGGTCAAAGGATTGACGCGGTCAGCGTTGCGCGTTAGCTTCTGTAAAGATTGACGACGCCTTGTATCAAGCCCAGATTGTAGCAAGCCCAGAACTATCGGTGCAACGGCAGGGCAATCACTTCATTGATATCAATTGTTAATTCTCACTGGCATCACGAGCATTAGCAAATCGTCTTTCTTGTCATCGCCGACGGGCTTGATGATTGCGGCGCGTGTAGGCGAGCTAAACTCGAAATGAACTTCTTCTGACCCGATGTGCGAGAGCGCGTCCTCCAAAAACTTTGCATTGAACCCAATCGTCAAGGTGTCTTTGAACTCGCAAGCGATTGTCTCTTCTGCCGATGCACCTTCGTCCGCATTTTCCGCCGAGACTTTTAGCGAGCCCGGCTCAATGCTGAGTTTCACATCGCCACGCGACGAAAATCGAGCCACGCGCTTGACCGTCCCCAGCAAGTTGGAACGATTAACCAGCATTTTCTTGTCGTTCTCCAACGGAATTACGGCTTCATAATTCGGATAGTTTTCCGCAATCAGGCTGCCGGCGATTGTTGTCTCGCCAAATGAAAATTGTATGCGTTCCGATTTCGTCGCGATGGAGATTTTCACGTCGTTTTCTGCTGTCAGCGTTTTTTGCACGATGTTGAGCAGCCGCGAAGGAATAATGATTTTGTATTTGTCCTTAGCGCCGACTTCGGTGTTTTTCGTCAGGCGGACCAAACGATGCCCGTCGGTCGTTACAGCGCGAAGTTCTTTTGCATCAAGTTCAAACAAGACACCCATCATTGCTGGACGCATACTGTCGACGCTCGCCGCGAAGAGCGTTTTATCCGCAATGACTTTGAGCTCCTCGCCCGAGAGTTTGAACTCAATGTCGTAGTCGATGGCTTTCTCGTCGCGGTCGGCTTTTTCCGCACTCCCAGAAATTTTGTATTTGCCTCTGCCCGTGTCAATCGAGAAACTCACATCGCCGTCGCTTTCTTTTTTCTTCGTCTCAAATTCGGCGACCGCGTCGGGAAGGCTCTTCAAAATATCTTGCAGCTTCTTGGCATTGAGCGCCACCGTGCCTTTATCGCCCGATTCGGTCTGCAGCGATGTGGTAAAGGACAAGTCGCCGTCCGTGCAGAACATTGTCAACTTCTTTTTTTCAATCGTCAGCGTGATGCTTTCGTAACGGAAATCTGTGGCTTTGGGCGGCAGCGCTAAGGCGGCATTGCTTACGGCTTCGGCGAGAGGTTTCAGAGACGACGAGAATTTCATTTTCCAGTAACGTATTTAGAATTTTTTTGAAAAGAAAAACGTGTAAAAGACGTTGACCGCGTGGAAACGTGGAAAACTCTTTGGATGTTTTGTCAAGACGTTCAAACGTAACGTCTTGGCGCCCGACTTCCCCGCAAAATCAACGTGAATAACACGTGAATGAACACCCAACGTATCCACGTGCCGCGCCTGAGGCGACGGAAATTAGCGATTTACTCACACTTCTTCAACGCAAACGTCGGATTGTTCACGTGCTTATCCACGTTCCAAGCGATATATTTTTCAGTGACCAAAAGCAGCTCCACTAACTCCGCTACAGCGACATAATATCGAGCCGCTTCTTCAGTTCTTCCAAGTCTTTGCGCAGGTCGGCGGAGTTTTGCTGCGCTTCCTCTATGGTTTGGCAGGCGTGGATTACCGTCGAGTGGTCGCGTCCGCCGAAATGCAAGCCAATAGTTTTGAGCGATGACCCCGTGAGCTGTTTTCCAAGATACATTGCCACTTGCCGAGCCAAGGCAATTTCCTGCTTGCGCGACTTGCCTTTGATGTCATTCGGAGAAATTTTGAAGTAATCGCACACCGCTTTTTCAATCATTTCAAGGCTGATGTTCATCGCCTTGTCCCGAATGATGTCTTTGAGAATAGACTTTGTAAGCGGAAGGTCAATATCGCGTCCGAGCATTGAGGCGGTGGCAAGCAGTTTAATCAAACACCCCTCCATTTCACGGACGTTGCTTGTAACGTTGGTAGCAATAAAGTTGATAACATCGGGCGGGAGTGTCGTGCCGTTGTCGTCCATCTTTCGGCGCAGAATAGCGAGCCGTGTTTCAAAGTCCGGCGCTTGAAGGTCGGTCGAAAGTCCCCATTGAAAGCGCGAGAGCAGCCGCTCTTCGAGTCCGCGCAGCTCTTTGAGCGGTCGGTCGCACGAGAGGACAATCTGTTTGCCCGATTGATGCAGCGCGTTGAAGATGTGAAAAATCTCTTCTTGCGTTTTTTCTTTTTTCTCGAAGAACTGCACGTCGTCGATGATGAGTAAATCGATGTTTCGATAAAACGCCGAGAACTCACTGATTTTTCCGCTTTGAATGGCGCTGACAAAATCAATCGTGAACTTCTCGCTGGAGACATAGAGGATAAATTCTGCCTTGCGCTTGACTTTGACGTAATTCCCAATAGCTTGAACCAAGTGTGTCTTGCCAAGCCCAACGCCGCCATAAACCACAAGCGGATTAAAATTATTCTTGCCCGGCGTCTCGGCGACGGACTTTGCGGCAGCAAGTGCAAGCGCGTTGCAATCCCCTTTGATGAAGTTATCGAAGGTATGTGTGGGTTTCAAGTAGCCCTCGAAGCGATGCACATTGGCTTTGTAAAAATCCTGTGCCGCGCGCGAGACAGCAATTGGACGCGGTTCGGGAGGCGGAAGTTCGGATTGCTGCTGCGGCAGTTTAATCGTTACAGGTTCAACTGGCGACTGCTGAACAACAACCGAGTATGTCAGTTTCGCATTCCGCCCAATCACATCGAGAATCGTGCGCTTTAGAAGCGAGTAGTAGTTTTCTTCAATCCACTCATAGAAAAATTGGCTTGGCACTTGAATGGTGAGTTCTTCACCTGAAAGGCGCAAGGGGACAATCGGCTCGAACCAAGTCTTGAAACTTTGGCTGTTGATGTTGTCCTCAATGATGGCAAGGCATTTTTTCCATGCGTCTTGCGCCGCCTGCCGCTCGGCGGATTGAGTGTCGGTATGTGTCGTAGGAGTGTGGTTCATAGAGTCGTCACATCGAAAAAGCGTTCAATGGAAAAAATAGCCGCAAATTTTAGGCTTATCAACAAGTTATCCGCACGGTTTTGGCTCGATGTGGATTACTTTGATAGCCGAATGACCGTAAGTTAAGTTAATTTTTATGGACTACTCACATTAGTGGCGATCCTATAACCATCAACGAAATCAATACTTAAAAAGATGTTAAAAAAGTTATCCACATTTGACGAATTGGTAACGAAAGGTCGCTGAAAGTAAATTCAAAATCGTCTGCAAGATTTCACATGTTATCCACGTTGGCAAATAGAATCGGCGGAACAGGTGTTGTTCGGCTGTGTTGTTGCTTCAAAAAAATGTCGCTAAAAAATGTGCGCAAAAAAGGGGCTAATTATACAATAAATGGCGCATGTCGCAAACTTGTTTTTCAAAAAAAATTGTGATAGCTTTGCAGCCTTTCCGCAAAATGAATTTTGCGCCTAATTTTAAGTTGAAAGTCCATCTGAACCGTTGAACTCTAAATGCTATGAAACGCACTTTCCAGCCGTCCAATCGCAAACGCCGCAACAAGCACGGCTTTCGTGAAAGAATGGCGACCAAGAACGGACGCAAAGTTCTTGCCGCGCGCCGCAGAAAAGGACGCTACAAACTGACCGTCAGCGACGAACCACGATACAAACGCTAAACAGCCGCGTCGCTCGTCGGCAAAATGTCTCTTTAACCGTTTGAACGCCGAAACCGATGTTGCCATCGCCACCGTCAAGCGGCGGCAACGCCGATTCAAATAGTAGCACGAGCCGCACACCGATAGAACGCACGCTTCCGAACCACTCGCTCTCGAAACGCGAGATTCTGCGCCGCAAAAAAGACATTGACGACGTCTTTGAGCATGGCAAATCGCTCCGCGAACCATTCTTGAAGGTGATGTTCCGAACTGCCACGCGCGACCCAAGCGAGCCGATTGTCGTTGCGCTCTTCGCTGTCAGCAAGCGCTCGGTGAAGAAAGCCGCGCATCGAAATCGGGTCAAACGGCTCTTGCGAGAGGCATATCGATTGAACAAACAGCCGTTGCTGGAACAACTGCACTCGCGGCTCTCGAAAGAAACCAAAGTGAATGTCGTATTTTTATATCAGCCGCACCGAGACAACGTCCTGACGCTCGCAAGCGCAACGTTGTCGCTTCAAAATGCGTTCAAGAAAATGACCGAGATGATCTTGCGTCAAAACAATGCGACCTCGACCAGCGAAAAAGCGAAAGACGACATGACCAAACAACGATTTGAAGCCACAGCACACGACTACGATGAAATTCCCTAATGATTTTTTCAATGTTTCGCCTGACCTTCCACTTCTCTGGAAAGTCGCAAACGCAGTTCCGATTTTTTTGATTAAACTCTACCGAGCCATTCTTTCGCCTTACTTCGGAAACGGCTGCCGCTTCGAGCCAACGTGCTCTGCCTACGGATTGCAAGCCTTTCAAACGCATCATTTTTTTCGGGCGTTATACTTGACGGTTTGGCGCATTGTGCGATGCAATCCCTTGGTCAAAGGCGGTTACGACCCTGTTCCCGTGCCGAAACCGCGCAAGTCGCACCACGCTTGCAACCATCAACACCATTAAATTTTTACTGACTTTTACGTTTCAAGTTATGGATAGAAATACGCTTATTGGATTTGCACTTATCGGATTGATTCTCATTATTTGGTTTCAACTGCTGTCGCCGCCGAAACCGACTCCGCCGCCGAAGCCGCACGACATTGCCATTGACACCACGCTGGTCAGCGACACCCTGAAAGTTGCTAAAATCGACACTGCGCAAAAGTTCGGCGAGTTCAGCATCGGCGCGCGCGGCACAGAGGAACTTATCGTCGTTGAAACCGATGTCTTTACAGCAACGCTCTCGAGCAAAGGCGCAACGCTCAAATCGTTCATTCAAAAAAAGTACCTCGACTACGAGCGCAAGCCGTTCGATTTAATTACCGCCAAAGACGGCGCGCTGTCGCTGATGTTCGAGACGCGCGATGCCAAGGTCTCGCAAATCAATACCAACGAGCTATATTTTGCGCCGAAAATTCAGGAAAAGAAAATCACGCTTACGGGAGAGCAGTCTGCTACAATACCGTTTGAACTGGCGCTACAAGGGGACAAGAAAATCAGGATTATCTATACATTTAGCGGCGACAGATACAAGTTCAATTACCAGACCGAGCTTATCGGTATGACCGACGTGGTGCGCGGCAGTGATTATCAGGTAATCTGGAACGGCGGCTTAGCGCATTCGGAGAAAGACAAAGTTGATGAATCGAACCGCAGCCACGCCCATGCGTATTTTGGTGGTTCGCTTGAAAAACTCGATGCCGATAAAACAGGACAGGAATTCAAATTGCAACCGTCAGGGAAAACCAAGTGGGTCTCGGTACGAAGCAAGTATTTTCTGGCGGCACTGATTGGCGACGAACAGAGCGAAGGCGCGGTTCTTTTGGGCAAGCGCAGTTCCGATAACCCGAAAGAACTCTTCGAGGACTACACCGCCGCATTGAAACAAAAACTCTTGCTCAACCAAAGTGTAACGCGCGGCACATTTTCGGTTTACCTTGGACCGCTCGATTACGAGATTGTCAAATCGGTCGGTGTCGATCTTGAAAAGGCGCTGGACTTTGGTTGGGAATGGGTAACGCGCCCGTTTGCCGAGTATGTTATTATCCCAATTTTCAGCCTTCTCGAGAAGTTCATTTCGAACTACGGACTCATCATTATCATTTTTGCGCTGTTCATCAAACTGGTTACCTATCCGTTCACAGCAGCATCGACGAACTCGATGAAAAAAATGTCGGCACTGCAGCCGCAGATTCAGGCATTGCAAACGAAGTATGCCGACGACCCAGTGAAGTTGCAAAACGAGTTGGGAAAAGTTTACAAAGAGGCGGGCGTTAATCCGCTGGGCGGCTGCCTGCCCGTTGTGCTGCAAATGCCGTTGCTTTTTTCAATGTTCTATGTGATTGGGTCGTCGATTCAGTTGCGGCAACACGGCTTTTTGTGGGCGGACGATTTATCGGTCGTCGATGCAGTTGTAACATTGCCGTTCGCGATTCCGCTATACGGCGCGCACATCGCGGTCTTTCCGATTTTGCTGGCTGCCACGCAAGTCTTGCAGATGAAACTAACGCCGCAAACTGGCCCAGCGGAGCAACAAAAAATTTTTATGTATGTGCTTCCAGCGATGATGCTTCTTTTCTTTAACACGATGCCAGCAGGCTTGGGACTGTATTACTTGATGTTTAACATCTTTAGCATCCTGCAGCAATTTTACATCAACCTGACAACGCCGAAAACGCCTGTTAAATCAACTGTCCCCGAACCAGTGAAATCCGAGCCGAAGAAAAAGAAAGCAAAGGCGGTTCAATAGAAAACCATAACTTCGAAAAGTCTCGCGCCAAGCGGGACTTTTTTGCTCGATGAACACTTGGCTAAACTTGTCAACGCAGTTTTCAACATGGTGGATATTTTTTTATGACGGACGCGCTCTATCAACTCGATGTCTCGCTGTTCCGACTTCTCAATGAGCATGCTGGGCAGCCGTATCTCGACGGTGTGATGCTCTTCGTATCGGACTTCAAGCGCTCGTGGATTGTTGCGCTGGCGGCGACGATGTATCTTGTCGTTACGCGAAAAAAAGAGAGCCTTGTGCCGCTTGTGTTGTGTGTGATTGCCATTGGGCTTGCCGACCAAACAGCATCAGGATTCTTCAAAACATTGGTGCAGCGCACGCGCCCGTGCTTTGAGTTGGAAAATGTGCGGTTACTCTACGACCAATCGCGGTCGTTTTCCTTTGCATCGTCGCACGCAGCGAACACGGCAGCAGTGGCGACGGTAGTCTGGATTTTCCTATCGCGGTCGAGCCTTGCGGACAGAGCCGTCGCCTCTGGGTTGATTGTGTTTGCCATTCTCACGGGATGGTCGCGCTGTTACATCGGCGTGCATTACCCACTTGATGTGTTGGCAGGCTGGGGCATTGGCGTCGGTGCAGGAACGCTGACCTACCTTGGCTTTGCATTTACATGGAAGAACGTTGTTGAGCCGCGCTATCAAAAAAACATCGCCGCCCGAAAAACTCAATGAAATCAAGCCTCGACGGGCGACGATGAAAAAACTGTTCTGAAAAAACTCTCCCGATTATTGCTTGCGCTGAACTCGGTTATAGGCTTCCTCATCGCTGAGCATCTTGCGCCAATCGATGGGCTGAGACGTATCAAACGGTTTTGGCTCGTTTGAGCGCTGCTTTTTTTGTTTCCCAAATTTCGGAGGATAGAACTTCGGCTTTTTGGCTTGTCCGTTGGGCGTGTTGCTGTTTTGGACGATGTTGCTTGCAGCAGCTTCAATGGAGTTCGGGTGTGGCTTTCGCTTCTTTGCCTGAGCGTTCTCGCCCTGAGCCTGTCCTGCACTGGCGGAGACCCCCTGTTTGAACGGCTTATCTTTCTTGAATCGCTGCTTGTTTTGCTTGTCCCGACGTTGTCCGTTCTGAGCCGATTTATGCTGCGGCTTCTTGGGGATAATCGGGTCTGCCTCGTTGCTGAGTGGTTGCGGCATAGCGTTATCGTGTTTGAAGTTGGAGTTGATTGTGTCGTGTTGTGTTGGCGTTGTTGGATTAAATGTAAAATGCGGATAGCGACCAATCTCGAATCGCTTGCCGACGAACTCGGAAATTTTTTTGAAGTGATAGTGTTCGTCGCGCGAGACGAATGTAATTGCGTCGCCCGTCGTGGCAGCGCGTCCTGTTCTGCCGATGCGGTGGACATAGTCCTCTGCGAACTGCGGTGTGTCGTAGTTAATGACATGCGAAATGCCTTCAATATCAATGCCGCGCGCCGCGATGTCGGTCGCCACAAGCACCTTGTAGTGTTTTCGCCGAAAGCCCTCGAGCGCGCGCATCCGTTGCGCCTGCGTGCGGTTCGAGTGAATGGCGATGGCTTTCACGCCTTGTTTTTCCAAACGATGTTGAATTTTATCTGCGCCGTGTTTCGTCCGTGAAAATACTAAAACGCTGTCCATTTCAACGGTGTTCAAAATGTGGAACAAGAGCGCAGATTTTTCTTCCTGCGGAACAGCATAAAACTTTTGCGTAACCGATGTGGCGGCAGAGCGACGTTCGCCGACCTCGACGAGTTCGGGCGACCGCTGAACCGTTGCCGCCAAGGTCTGAATGCCTTTCGACATCGTTGCCGAAAAGAGCAGCGTTTGTCGCTCGCTTGGCGTTGTGGCAATGATTTTTTTCACATCGTTGGCAAATCCCATATCGAGCATTCGGTCGGCTTCATCGAGAATGAGCATCTCGATATGTGATAAATCGACTGTGCGGCGGTTCAGATGGTCGAGCAGTCTGCCCGGCGTGGCAATGAGAATATCGACACCCCGACGAAGTTGTTTGATTTGCCTGTCCATATCCGCGCCGCCGAAAATCGTCATAGAAGAGAACTTCATAAACTGCCCGTAATTTTTGACGGATTCGTCGACTTGTGCGGCGAGTTCGCGCGTCGGTGTGAGGACGAGCGCCCGAATCTTCCTGTGTTGATGGGCGTCGGCGGGCGGGTGCGCGGCGAGTTTGTTGAGCATTGGCAGCACAAAAGCCGCCGTTTTGCCAGTGCCAGTTTGCGCGAGTCCAATGACGTCCGAGCCTTGAACGGCGAGTGGAATCGCACGGGCTTGAATGTCGGTGGGCGCGGTGTAGCCCGTCGCAAGAATGCCTTGCACGAGCGCGTCGGAAAGTCCGAGTTGCGTAAATGCCATATCGAAATGGTCGATGTTTAAGTTACGGAGACGCGCACAGCCGGATTTGGAACTCGAAAGGCGGGTGAAGAAACAAGCAACAACTGAGAGCTACGGTTCGCATCTCTCTCGTCGGCTCAGATGACTTTCGTTGATGACGCTGGTCAAAGGCGAGTCTCGGTTAAATCAAGTAAAGATACAAGATTGTTCGCTCGATTCCTACTTGCCCGAAAAAAACAGTGAGCGGCTCAATGCCGCGTCTGAGAAAGCGGCTCAATGCTGCATTTGAGAAAGCGGCGCAATGTCGTTACCTTTGTCGGTCAAATCTAAATCAGCTTATCGGTAACGAGCATGATTGAATCCTATCTGCCTATCTTCGCTCAAATTGTCGTCGCTATTGTGTTGGGCGTTCTGCTGTCGACGCTGGGCGTGCTCATTGGTCCAAAACGCAAGACTGCGCAGAAACTCACGACGTATGAATCGGGCATAGAGCCGGTTGGCGCAGCAAAAGAGCGTGTTTCGGTCAAGTATTATCTCGTGGCAATGCTCTTCATTGTCTTTGATATTGAGGTCGTTTTTATGTATCCATGGGCGGTGAGTTTCCGCGAATACGGCATTGCTGGGCTTCTCTCAATGGTGACGTTCGCGCTCTTGCTGCTGGCTGGATATTTTTACATCATCAAAAAAGGTGCGCTCGAGTGGGACTGACGCCATAGAATGTTGAATCGACGATTGAAGCGATGGAGAGTTTTTGAGCGAAAATGCTCGAGCTAAGCAAAACTGTGGGAACTGTGCGAGGGGTTTTTCCATTTTGAGTATTGTCTTTTCAGGGCGGCTCGCTGGACATCGCTGGACAAAAACAAAAATTTTTATCTTTTGTAACCTATCCCTTGTAGACTTATGTCGCAGACTAATCCGTTTGGAGATGGCTTTTTAACGACGACGATGGACGCAATTACGAATTGGGCGCGCGCCAACGCGCTTTGGCCGATGCCGATGGGTCTGTCGTGCTGCGCGATTGAAATGATGGCGATGGCAGGACCGAAATACGACGTCTCGCGCTTCGGTTCAGAAGTGTTCCGAATGTCGCCGCGTCAAAGCGATTTGATGATTGTCGCAGGCACGGTTACTTACAAAATGTCGCATGTCGTCAAGAAAATTTGGGACCAAATGCCCGACCCGAAATGGTGTATTGCCATGGGCGCGTGCAGTTCGTCAGGCGGTATGTTTCGGTCGTATCCTGTTGTTCAAGGCATTGACCAGTTTATTCCCGTCGATGTATATGTGCCGGGCTGCCCGCCGCGCCCTGATGCCGTCATTCACGCTTTGATGGAAATTCAAGAGAAGATTAAAAATCAACGCTACTCGTTCCGCGACGCCATTCTGACCGAAGAGGGCTTAGCAAAGCTCGACAAGCTCGCCGACGCAGAAAAAGAACGTATGAGCATCAAGGCATAGCGCCACAGGCGTGAAACGTAAGGCGCGCCGTTTTTCATCAGTCGAAACAGACCATTTTTTAGTATGCACGAAGAACTCATTGCTGCGCTGAAAGCCTTTTTGCCCGACGCCGTTGAAGACACCACCGTGTTTCGCAACGAACTAACCATTCAAATCAAGAAAAGCGCAATTAAAGACGTGTGCTTTTTCTTGCGCGATAAACACGGTTTCAACTACTGCGTCGATATTTTAGGAGCAGACAGGTTCACGGAAGAAAACCGCTTCGAGGTTGTCTATAACCTCATGAACCTCTCGACGAAAACGCGCTTGCGCCTGAAAGTGCGAGTCGACGAAAACGACAACCATTTGCCCAGTGTGGTAAGCGTATGGCCAGCCGCGAATTGGTTTGAACGCGAAACCTACGACATGATTGGCGTCGTCTTCGACGGACACCCCGACCTGCGCCGAATGTATATGCCCGAAGATTTTGAATACCACCCGCTGCGAAAAGACTTTCCGCTCATCGGCGTGCCGGGCAGCATTCCCTTGCCAGAGTTCGACAAAAAAGCCACCAACAAAGACGCTGGCGAGCGTTACAATCGTGGCGAACAGATTTGATGCAACGAGTTTAACGCAGACACTCGACGCGATGAAAACACAAGCCGCTCTGCGAGACAACGCATGGCTCAAACGCCAACGAGCCGCCTTCGAGAAACTCCACATCAGCGGCGACATCGACTTTGCCGAGTTATCGACGGCGAAACTCAATCTGAAAAAACTCTTCGGCTAAGCTGCGCGAAAAGCGGTTATGATTTGGTTACACCCACGTGGCAGTATTGCAGTGCTTCACAGTGACAGTGTTCTCGACGAAATCGCTGCGGAGCGTGTTAATTCACCAACTTTCAACCTAAACTTGAACTTGATATGAACTCATCTCTTCGCATCGCTGTCTGCATGGCGCTGGTGCTGTTCGGCAAAACGCTTTCAGCGCAGGAAGTAACGCTGCCTGTCATCAATATGTCTGCCCGACAAGAAAATGGCTTCCTGAAAATCATGGGCGAGGTTCAAAACAACACAGAGAACGCCGTTTGTTATGTGCGCATCGATATACAACTCTTCGACGACAAAGGCACGCAGTTAGCGGTCATTGTAACGGACGACACCAAACACATTAACAGACCAAAAATATAATGGCAAAAAAAGCAGGAAGAGGAACGACAAAAAATATTTTCTTTAAAAATCAGGAAATGAACTTCACAGTTCTTCGTGCTTTGATGGGAGTATATGATGACGGTGCAACTATTGGAGAATGTTTACGAGTTGTTCAAAATACTAAAAATGGCGACATCGAAACGTTCATCAAAGAATGGCAATTGATTGGCAATTTAAATTTGGAACGAGCAATTATTGCAAAGGACAAAGGAGATTTGATAAGAGCAAGAGAAAATTATTTTCGAGCCTCAACCTATTTTAAGTCGGCAATGATTACGCTCAATCCGCTTGACATCAGACACAAGGACTTTTGGAAACTTTCAGTTGACTGTTTTGAAAAAGCAGGAGCTTTACTTGAGTGTCCAATGGAGATAATTCAAGTAGAATTAAATGATAAGACGCTTCCTTGTTATTTTATACCAGCAAAAAAGGACAAAGTATGCCCAGTCATATTTCTTGTTACTGGCGGAGAAGGGTCTAGTACAGAAATGTATTTTTGGATGGGAGCATACGCACTAAAAAATGGATATAGCGTTTTTTTGTATGAAGGGCCAGGCAATTTTTCGACCATGTATACAAGTGGACTGACAATGATGCCAAATAGCGAAGTTCCTATTGGTAAAGCATTGGACATTCTTTGTAGAAGACCTGATGTTGATATTGACCGCATTGCAATGTTTGGAATTAGTTTTGGCGGTTATTTAGTTGCCCGTGCTGCAATATTCGACAAAAGGATAAAGGCTTTAATACCCAACTCACCTTTGACGAATATTCACAAAATGTTGATTAGCGTTTTTCCAAGTTTCATTTTTAAACTTCCGGACTGGTTGCTAAACTTCATCAAAAAATACTTAATGAGTTATTCAGACGTGGCAACACTTGACCTGTTGCTTTGGGAAGGAGGCACAAAAACTTTTAAGGACGGAATAAACATTCTTAAAGCTTATTCAATCGAAGGACTTGAAAGCAAAATCACTTGCCCAACTTTAGCTTTGGCTGGGGAAGGTGAAGGAGAAGAATTTGTCAAACAAGCTAAAGACTTTATAGGAAATATTAGTTCGCAAGAAAAGACACTCCGAATTTTCACGAATGAAGAAGGTGCAGGCTCTCATTGTCAGGTTGACAACCATAGATTGATGAATGAAGTAGTAATTACTTGGTTAAACAAACTATGGAAATTAAATTGACAAATCTAACGGACGAAAAACAACGAACCGCTAACACGGGTTTGGCAAAAGTGGCGGTTCAGTGCTCCGCAGACACATTTGTGGTTAATCAAAGTTTGGTTCTCCGCATCAACATTTGTGGTAAAAAACGCCACCTTCGCCAAGCCCGAAAACGTTA
>Ga0272446_1002403_pt1 | contig 25617 bp, 20 predicted proteins | sample YNPCB0061_FD_194587 | JGI IMG/M metagenome (GOLD analysis project Ga0272446, IMG submission 194587) | Hot spring microbial mat communities from Yellowstone National Park, WY, United States - YNP-CB-006-1 | ecosystem: Environmental > Aquatic > Thermal springs > Hot (42-90C) > Sediment | place...
CGAATATTTTCACGGCAATACAGGACAGGGACTTGGTGCGTCGCATCAAACGGGCTGGACGGGCTTAATTGCAAAATTGCTTGACCCGCTTAGCGAGTAAAAACCCTCAACAATCAGCGCAATGAAGGTAAAGGCAAAGCCGTTTCTGAAATGGGCAAGCGGCAAAAATCAACTCTTGTCGCAGTTCGAAAATTATTACCCGACTCAATTAAAAGACGGAAAAATAAAAAAATACATTGAGCCGTTTCTCGGCGGTGGCGCGGTGTTTTTTGAAATATCTCAACGATATAGCTGGATTTCAAGAGCCGCACAATCTATTTTTTTAAAGAACATTTTAAACTATCAACAAGAACCAAGAACCTTGGAAATCAATTTTTCAGAAATACGAGATAGTAGAATCATGATTTTTCACAACATCCGTTTGTTTTAACCGCCGACCAAATAAAAACAGCGAAAAATTTGAAATCAAACAAAATTGAAAACGCACTTTCAAAAACTTCTTCTCCAAAAAAATGACGCATTACGATTTTATCATTATTGGCACGGGCGCAGGCGGCGGCACGCTTCTGCACAAACTTGCGCCGACGGGCAAAAAAATTCTCGTCTTGGAGCGCGGCACGTTTTTGCCACGTGAAAAACAAAATTGGGACGCTGTCGAGGTGTTCCAAAAAGACCGCTACCATACCGACGAGGTGTGGCACGACCATGAGGGCAAAGAAATTCACCCGGGAACGGGCTATTGGGTCGGCGGCAACACGAAAGTCTACGGCGCGGCGCTGTTGCGCTTACGGGCAGAAGATTTCAACGGTGTTCAGCACAAAGATGGTATGTCGCCCGCGTGGTGCGTCGGATACAACGACTTCGAGCCATACTATGTTGAAGCCGAAAAACTGTATCACGTCCATGGGCGACGCGGCGACGACCCGACCGAACCGAACATGAGCGCGGACTATCCGTTCCCGCCTGTCAGCCACGAACCGCGCATTCAAGAGTTAAACGACGACCTCAAAGCGCATGGATACCACCCGTTTTATCTGCCGCTCGGCGTCAAGCTCAATGAGAAAGATATGTTTCACAGCGCGTGTATTCGCTGCGACACCTGCGACGGCTTCCCGTGCTTGGTCGACGCCAAATCCGATTCCGACATTAACTGCACGCGTCCTGCGCTGCAACATTCCAATGTAGAACTCTTGACCGAAGCGAAAGTAACTCGTTTGGTAACAAGTGAAAGCGGTCGCGAAGTTACATCTGTCGAAGTTGAGCGTAAAGGCGAAAAGTTGTTGTTCAAAGGCTCGATAGTTGTGGTGGCGTGCGGCGCGATTAACTCGGCGGCATTGCTCTTACTGTCGGCAAACGATAAACACCCAAAAGGCTTGGCGAACCGTTCCGACCAAGTGGGGCGCAATTTTATGAAACATCACAATGGCGCGATTTTAGGCGTCTCGACCAAGCCAAACCCGACGCAGTTCCAAAAAACGCTCGCCTTAAATGATTTCTACTGGGGCGACGACGAGTTCAAATTTCCAATGGGACATATACAACTTTTGGGCAAACTCAATAAAGATATGCTCGCTGCTGATGCGCCGAAATTCGCGCCTGACTTTGCGCTCGAGAAAATGGCAACACACAGCGTGGCATGGTGGCTCACAGGCGAAGACTTGCCCTTGTCAGAAAACCGCGTCGTGATAGATAAACAGGGCAACATTGAACTGCATTACCGCGACCACAATATCGACGGGTTTAATCGACTGATGAAAAAATGGACGGAGATTTTGCGCGATGTCGACGACGAACATGTCATTCCGCATTCGCTGTATTTCCGCAAGCATATTCCGATTGCGGCAGTCGGGCATCAATGCGGCACCACGCGCTTCGGCACAGACCCAAGCACGTCGGTGTTGGACGAACACTGCAAAGCGCATGACTTGGATAATCTGTATGTCGTCGACGGCGGATTTTTCCCATCGAGCGCGGCGGTCAATCCATCGCTGACCATTATGGCAAATGCGCTGCGCGTCGGCGACCATTTAATTGCGCGGGTATAAAGATGTGAACAGAACTGTTTCAAAAACCAAACAAAATTTTTTATGTCGAGACGATTAGCAGGACAAAAGGCGTTGGTAACAGGCGCCAACAGCGGCATTGGTAGAGCGATTGCCAAATCGCTGGCAGCGGACGGCGCAGATGTCGTCATCAATTACATCTCCAGACCGGAAGAAACGGAGAAGCTCATTGAGGAAATCAAGGCAGATGGCGGAAACGCGATTGGCATCAAAGCAGATGTGTCGAAAGAAGACCAAGTGCAAGCGATGTTCAAAGAAGCCATTGAGAAATTCGGCACAATTGACATCTTGGTCAACAATGCTGGGCTGCAGCGCGACGCGCCCTTCAAAGACCAAACGCTCGATGACTGGAATCTCGTCATCAATGTAAACTTAACGGGACAATTTCTTTGCGCCCGCGAAGCTGTGCGCGAGTTCCTTCGGCGCGGTATGCGCGACGTCTCGGTGGCGCTGGGCAAAATCGTCTGCATTAGTTCGGTGCATGACATTATTCCTTGGGCGGGGCATGTTAATTATGCGGCATCAAAAGGCGGCGTGATGTTGATGATGAAAAGCATCGCGCAGGAACTGGCACCGCAGAAAATCCGCGTCAACAGTATCTCTCCCGGCGCGATTAGAACCAACATCAACTACTCGGCGATGGATACGCCCGAAGAAGAAGCGGCGTTGCTCAAGCTCATTCCTTACAAGCGCATTGGTGTTACTGAGGACATCGGCAAGGTCGCCGCGTGGCTCTGCTCCGATGACGCGGATTACATCACAGGCGCAACGATTTATGTCGACGGTGGTATGACGCTATATCCCGAATTTGCACACGGCGGCTGATATGATAACAACGGCGTTTCAAGTGCGCTGGCGCGAGTATCTCTGTGAAGCCATCTTGCTCGGACTGTTCATGGTCTCGGCATCATTCTTCACCACACTCTTCGAGTATCCAAAATCGCCCGTCCGAGAAGCGTTGCCAAACGCGACAATGCGATTGTGGTGTATTGCGCTTGCAATGGGCGCAACGGCGTCCGCGCTGATTTATTCGCCGTTTGGAAAAATCTCCGGCGCGCACTTCAACCCTTCGGTAACGCTCACGATGTGTCGATTGGGGAAGATACAAGCCGTAGACGCGTGGTTTTACGGGCTTTTCCAGACGATGGGGGGAACAGCGGGCGTGCTGCTCTCCGCACTCGTTTTGCAAGACGCATTTACCGCCTCGCCCGTCAATTACATTGTTACCGTTCCGAACAATGTCGGTGAAACGACTGCATTCGCTGTAGAATTTGCCATTGCGTTTGGAATGATGACGATGGTGCAAGTAACCTCGGCTCATAAAACGCTCTCGCAATTTACAGGTGTGTTTGCGGGCATTTTGGTAATGTGTTACGTGGTTTTATCGGGTCCCGTAACAGGTTTTGGAATGAATCCTGCACGAACCTTGGCATCGGCGCTTCCCGCAATGCGCTTCGATGCGCTTTGGGTGTATATGCTTGCGCCGCCGCTTGGAATGCTTGCCGCCGCCGAACTCTACCAATTGTTTAAACGCGCTAAGAAGACCAGTTAATCTGCTTTCACATCGCGCAAGCGCAGTTGCAGGCGCTTCTCTCTGTTCCACTCGTTTTCATCAATAGAATAGACAATGCTGACGGGACGAGTTGAGTTGCGAATTGCCTCAAAATGGTGGGGCATTCCAAAGCCAATTGCATCGAAGCGTCTGCCGAGTTTATCCTGAACGAAAAACTTTAAATGCTGCTCCTTTAAAAGCTGCGGCGGATAAAGCGGTTTAAGCCCTCGCGTCAGAAAAAGCGGGTGCATATTTTTCGGACCACATGGCTCAAATTGTTGAAGCACGCCGAAAAACTTTTCGTTGATTTGTTCCAACTCGATTTCTGCGTCTATCCGCAGTTCGGGAATCCGCATATCGTAACTCATCAGCTCGCCGCAGGCTTTTTCAAATGCGGAACGAAACGCCTCCAAATTTTCAAGTTTCAACGATAATCCTGCCGCCATTTCGTGTCCGCCGAACTGAACAAGATGCGACGCGCACATCGATAAGGCGTGATGGACATTCAAGCCAGCGACACTTCGCACCGAGCCTTTGAGGACGCCGTTGTTGTCGGTGAGAATCACGGTCGGCAGATAAAACTTCTCAACGATGCGCGAGGCAACAATGCCAGCGACGCCCAAATGCCACTCTGGATGATAAAGCACAATTGACGATGGGTAAAGAGAGGTGAGGGTTCGTGCTGCTTCTTCTGCTTCCAAAAGCATGGCGCGGTCAATCTCGCGGCGCTCTGCGTTGAGTTTCTCCAACAGCACGGCAACATCGTGTGCTTTGGCGTCGTCCGACGTGGTGAGCAGTTCAACCACGTGCCGTGCATGGTCGAGCCGACCTGCGGCGTTGATGCGTGGCGAGAGCGAAAAGACGAGCGATGTCGTAGATGTTTTCGTTAGGTTCACGGCGGCAACGTCGGCAAGGGCGCGAAGCGGCGCACGCGGATTTGTTTGAAGTCGCTTAATGCCTTCGGCAAGCAACGTGCGATTTTCACCGACGACCGGAACAATATCTGCCGCCACTGCAAGTGCCACAAAATCCAGATACTCGCGCACGAAGTCGTTATCAAGATGGCGCAACTGCGAAACGGCTTGAACGAGTTTGAAGGCGACGCCGCAGCCGGAAAGTTCTTTGAACGGATACGCACAGTCGTGCTTCTTCGGGTCAAGCACGGCGAGGGCGTTGGGCGCGCGGTCTTCAGCCTCGTGATGGTCGCAGATAATAAAATCAATGCCGTGCGCGTTGCAATACTCGACGGGTTCAAACGCAGTGATGCCGCAATCAACTGAAATGACAAGTGTAACGCCGGTCTCTTTGGCGTGCTGGACGCCAGAGAGTGCAACGCCATAGCCCTCGCGCTGTCGGTCGTTAATATAGAAATCAACGCTGGCGCCCATATCGCGCAATGCCATGATAAGAAGCGACGTGCCAGTGGTGCCATCGACGTCGTAGTCGCCGTAAATCATAATGCGCTCTCGGTTGTCAATCGCTTTGGAGACGCGGGCGGCAGCGATGTCCATGCCTTTCATCGCAAGCGGCGAGTGAAGCGTCTCCAGTGTTGGTCGGAAGAATGCCTTGGCGTCGTCGTAAGTAAATATGCCGCGATTGCATAAGGCTCTGGCAATCGGCTCGCTAACATTGATGGCGTCGGCAAGCGCGCGGACTTTATCAGGGTCGGGCGTTTGCACCGCCCAGCGGTAGTGTTTCATAGGCCGTTCATTAAGGGTTGAGGAAAAGTCATTTTCATAGTGATGTTGAATTCGCTATATTCGCCGCTTAACTTGATTGTTCTGTCCGTTTTGAGAAAGCACACAATTTTCACTCGCAACACAAACATTCAAACTGTATTCAAACTGTAAATACGAATTATTAACCTATCGACGAAAACTATCATGGTGTTCACAAAAGAAATTGACTTAGGGCAGGGGAAAATTCTGCGAATCGAGACTGGCAAAATGGCAAAGCAAGCAGACGGCGCGGCGGTCGTGTCGCTTGAAGATACTATGGTGTTGGCGACAGCCGTTGCGAAGCGTGATGAACCAGTTCCCGGACAAGATTTTTTGCCGCTTCAGGTGGAATACCGAGAAAAGTATTCGGCGGCTGGAAAATTTCCGGGCGGCTTTGTCAAACGCGAAGGCCGACCAAGTGAAAAGGAAATTTTGTCTGCGCGCCTAATCGACCGTGCGCTGCGTCCGCTTTTCCCAGAAGGCTTCACGGCGGAAACCCAGATTGTCGTAACCGTCATCTCGTCCGATAAAACCAACGACGCAGACGTCTTAGGCGGCGTTGCTGCATCTGTGGCATTGCTTTTATCCGACATTCCATACTTCGTGCCGATGGCTGAAGTGCGCGTCGGCAGAATCAACGGCGAATTTATCATCAACCCGCACACCGACGAACTGGAACGAAGCGACCTCGATATTTGCATCGGTGGCACAAAAGACACGATTTGTATGCTCGAGGGCGAAATGAAGGAAATCTCCGAAGCGGATATGCTTGCTGCAATTAAGTTCGGACATGAGGTCATCAAAAAAATCTGCGCCGTTCAGGAAGAGCTGCAGCGCGATGCTGGAAAACCCAAACGCGAGTTTAAACCCATCGTTGTGCCAGCCGACCTCGAGGAACTGCTTAAATCGCTTTGCTACGATAAACTCGTCGCGCTTGCCAAAGAGCCGTTGAAAAAAGAAGAACGCTCCGAAAGAACCAAAGCGGTCTATGACGAAACGCTCAAAGCGGTATTGGAAAAGTATAAAGCTGAACTGACGCCCGAAGTCCTTGCTGCTGCGCCCGAAAAAGCCATTTACCTGAATGAAAAATTCATCAAAGGCATCATTCACAACTTGGAGCGCGACGCGATGCGTCAGACATTGCTCACCAGCGGCATTCGGCTCGATGGGCGCGACCTGACAACCATTCGCCCAATCTCAATTGAACTCGGACTCTTGCCACGCGCGCATGGGTCGGCGCTCTTTACGCGCGGCGAAACACAAGCGCTTGTTACCATGACGCTTGGCACCAAAAAAGATGCGCAGCTTATCGACACGTTGCTCGACGAAGAAGACAAGCGGTTTATGCTCCACTACAACTTTCCGCCGTTCTCGGTCGGCGAAGTCGGCAGAATGACTGGCGTTGGACGGCGCGAAATCGGACACGGCAACCTTGCCGAACGTGCGATAAAAATGATGTTGCCCGATGAAACCGAGTTCTCCTACACCATGCGCATCGTCTCGGATATTCTCGAGTCCAACGGCTCGTCGTCTATGGCATCAGTGTGCGGCGGCACGCTTGCCGCAATGGACGCAGGCGTTCCGCTCAAAAAACCCGTCGCTGGCATTGCGATGGGACTCATCAAAGAAGGCGCGAGCTATGCGGTGCTCTCCGACATTTTGGGCAACGAAGACCACTTGGGCGATATGGACTTCAAAGTCGCTGGGACGGTCGATGGCATTACCGCCTGTCAAATGGACATCAAAATCGATGGCTTGGATTACGCGATTTTGACCAAAGCCTTGGAACAAGCGCGTCAGGGGCGCCTGCACATTTTGAAAATTATGAAAGACGCGATTGCAACGCCGCGTGCTGACCTCTCGAAATATGCGCCGCGCCTGACGACGATGAAAATTCCAGTCGAGACCATCGGCGCGGTCATCGGAAAAGGCGGCGAGACCATTCGCAACATCACCGCCGAGACGGGAACGGAAATCGACATCGCTGACGACGGCACTGTAACTATTGCAAGCGTCTCTGGTGAAGGCGCAGAGCGCGCAATGCAGATGATTAAAAATCTCACGACGGCGCCCGAAGTCGGCACTGTCTATAACGGCGCGTTAATCAAAGAAGTGCGCGACGAGCTTGGCGCATTCGTCGAGATTCTGCCGAAAATCGAAGGCTTATTGCACATCTCGGAAATTTCGTTCAAGCGCGTTGAGCGGGCGAGCGACGTGCTCAAAGCCGGCGACCGCGTCGATGTCAAATTGATGGAAGTGCGCAAAGACCCAAAGACGGGCAAAACGAAATATTCGCTCTCTATGAAAGCGCTACTGCCGAAGCCCGAAGGCTGGCAAGAACGACCGCCACGCGACTCGCGCGACCGCCGTCCGCAACGCAGTGAGCAGTAAAGCTAAATGATGATACACGACCAAGCAAAATCCCGCCTGAACGCGGGATTTTGTCATTTGATAAACACATAGACGGTTAGTTCGCGGGCGCGGCGTCCGACGGCTTCTTCTCGTTGGTTGGATGGAACACAAGCGCATACACAATCCAAAGATACGAGCCAATAAGCAAAATCGGGCAGAGCGTTAAAGAAATGAACCCATCGACTGAACTGTCCATCGCCATGAGAATATAACTGATGATGATAACGACAACCCCAATGCCGATGTAAAGATAATTTTCTTTTTGGAGCGGCATTGAAATCGCTGGTTGTTTTTTGGGACGGGCAGACGAAGCGGGTTTCTTGGTTGCGCGAGATTTTTCGGTAGCGGTTTGTTTTGCCATGAGTGTTTGAGCGACTTTGAAAGTTAGAAAATTTGTTAGGATTGATGCGAGAATAAGGAAATGTTCTGAGACTTCAAATACGCTGGCAATGAAAATTGTATTAAACTTTCAACATGCGAGGGCCGTCAGGCGCTCCACTCTTTTGAAAACACGTCGTTCAATGCCGAGATAGCGGTTTCGGCTTCGGCTTCGGTAAGCGTCAGTGGCGGCAGAAGTCGAATCACATTGCTATTCGTGGCATTAACGATGACGCCGCGTTCCAACAGTTTCTCGACATAGTAGCTGGCATCGCGCGAGACCGAGAGGCCGACCATCAAGCCGTATTGCCGCACCGCGCGAATTTGAATATGCTTTCGCGCAAGTTTTTCCAACTCCGTTTTGAAATACGCGCCGACGTGCAGTGCGTTCTCCATCAAGTTTTTCTCGAGGAGTTCATCAATGAGCGCCGCGCCCGCCGCGCACGCAACAGGATTGCCGCCGAAAGTTGTCCCGTGAACGCCTTTGGTGAAAGTCTCGGCGACGCGGGTGCTGCCAACGACGGCGCCAAGCGGCAGACCGCCGCCGAGCGGTTTGGCTGCGCAAATCACATCGGGCTGAACGCCGAAATGCATATAAGCGAAAAAAGTGCCTGTTCTGCCGCAGCCAGCTTGAACTTCATCGGCGACGACGAGAAAATTGTGTTTCTCGCGCAATTCGAAAAGTTTTTCGACAAACGCTTTCGAGACTGCGCAGATGCCGCCTTCGCCCTGAACAAATTCCAGAAACACAGCAGCGGTGTTGTCCGAAACCTTCGCTTCCAAATCTTGCACATCGTTGAAGGTGATGTATCCGGTCTCGGGCAAAAGTGGCTCAAAGCCCTCATGATACTTGGCTTTGGCGGTGAGCGTTACCGCGCCGTAGGTTCGCCCGTGAAAGCCGTTGGTGAGCGATAAGACTTGGCGTTTGGTGTCGGAAACCGTCCGCGCCCATTTGCGAGACAGTTTTATCGCGCCTTCAATCGCCTCTGCGCCACTATTCGAGAAAAAGACTTTCGAGAAACCAGTGAGCTCCAAAAGTTTTGACGCCAGCCGAAATTGCGCATCAATCAAAAACAAGTTCGACGAGTGGATAAATTTTTTTGATTGCGATTCAATGGCATCGATGACGCGGGCGTTGCCGTAGCCAAGCGCGTTGACGCCCACGCCAGCAATCAAATCCAAAAACTTGCGCCCGTCGCGCGTGTAGAGATAGCAGCCGTCGCCGTGTGAAAGTTCAAGTGGCAAACGGGCGTAAGTGTGAAAAAAGAGGTCGGCTTCGCGGTCTTTGAGCGAGGCGGAAAGGTCAGGAGCAAGAAGCGCGTCAGTCATTGGTTGATAAAATAAAGTGAATGAAACTGTAAGATGATGAACTACGATTTTTTGAGCAAAGGTTCAAAGAGTTGATGAAAAATTTTTTCGGTGTCGCGTTTCAAGTCATCGAGTGTGCCGTTGTTCCAAATGACATAATCGGCGCGTTTGATGAGGTCGTCGTTGCTCAGTTGTGCGGCGATGCGCTGTTCGGCTTCTGCTTCGGAGAGCCCGCGCTCCAAAAGCCGCTTGATGCGCACGGCTTTATCGGCAATGACCGCAATTGTTTCATCGACTTGACGCGCGCCGCCTGATTCAAACAAAATGGCTGCCTCTTTGACAAGTGCAAATTTTCCCGACGCCGCCGCCTGCGCTTTTGCAGCCTCGAACAACGCAAAGACTTTCGGATGAATTAATCGGTTGAGCGCGTCTAATTTTTTCGAGTCGCTAAAGACAATCGAGGCGATTTTTTTTCGGTCGGGAACGCCGCTCTGGTAAATCCCGTCGCCAAATAAATTTTTAATTCCGGCAATCACATCGGCATCGGTTTCTTGAAGGCGTTTGGCTTCAAGGTCGGCGTTGAAGACGTCGCAGCCAAGCGAGCGGAGAATGTCGCAGACGGTCGTTTTCCCGCTCCCGATGCCGCCCGTAACACCGATGAGTTTCATTCCACTGGCGCTTTGGAGTGAATCGGAAGGAGTTGAAGGCGTTGCCGTTCATCAATCGCGCGCTGTTTGCGTTCCTCCAAAAGTTGAATGGTTCTGGCTTGAATGTCCTGCCAATGTTTTGGACGGCGGCGATACAATTCCATTTGTCGCGCAAACGCTTCGGGCGCATAACGGTGCGAAGCGAAAATAAGGCTCAGCGTATCGCTTTTGTTGTATCGACGTTTCAGCGAATCGACAAGCATCTCGTAACTGCCTTGCGCGAGCAAGATGTCGGCGTAGACGTCCATAAATTTTTGGTCGTCGGGCGTCAAGGGCTGCTGCGGATTGCACGCAGCAAGCGCAAGCATGCAGACAAGTAAAATAATTGGCGCAGATGGTCTCATCGTCAAGTTGTTGAGGGCGAAATTTACATTCTTTGCGGAAAGAAACGAAGTCGCCGCTAAAATGGTTATGGGGACTGAATCACTGTTGTAGTCAATTCTTCTCAATTCAAATCTCATAAAAATCATGCCATTCACACTGCCCGAACTGCCGTATCCGAAAGAAGCGCTTGAGCCGCACCTGACCGCAAAGACATTCGAGTTTCATCACGGCAAGCATCACAATGCCTATGTGACCAATCTCAACAATATGATTCCCGGCACCGAATACGAAACGATGTCGCTCGAGGACATCATTAAGAAAACCGCTGGCGACGCTACAAAAGCAGGATTCTTCAACAATGCCGCACAAATTTGGAACCACACCTTTTATTGGAACTGCATGACGCCCAACGGCGGCGGCGAACCGACAGGCAAGCTCATGGACAAAATTAACGAAGACTTCGGCGACTTCGGCAAGTTCAAAGACGCCTTCAAGCAAGCGGGCGTTACGCAATTTGGGTCTGGCTGGGCGTGGCTGGTTGCGGAAAATGGCAAGCTAAAAGTAACTAAAACGCTCAACGCGGATTTGCCCATGGTGCATGGACAAACGCCGTTGCTCACGATGGATGTGTGGGAACATGCCTACTACATTGATTTCCAAAATCGCCGTCCCGATTATGCACAAACGTTCATTGATAAACTCATCAATTGGGAGTTTGTAAGCAAAAATTTCGAAGCGGCAATGTAAATAAAGCCGTTAGGTAAATTTGCGACAAAGGCGTTCCAAACAGAACGCCTTTTTGATTTCAAGACTACTTCATTAAAAATTCAATGTCTTCAAGGCGTCGGCGTTTTGCGGAGCGCGGTAATCGAAAGTCAATCGAGAAATCGGGCGCATTGACGCGCCGAGCCTCGTAAGCAATGGTAACATTTCGGGCGACGCCGAGCGAATCGCGGCGATAATCATAAACCGTAACGCTGATGAGTTTCGGCAGAAAAATAACAGTGGAGTCCGTTGAAATCTTCTCGGCATCCTGTAAGGCGGCTTTGACGAGCAGCCGTCCGTCGTCGTAAATCCTTACTTGTTCAACCCGCGCCGTCGCTGAATCAATATCGATGAGTTCAACGCGGCTATCCGATGCTAAGCGATATGAAACCTTGCCGTTGTCTGCTTGAACGGATTGGAGCGAGTCGAGGGGAAGTGTCGGCGCGGGCGCACCCAAGAACGCATCGACAAGTTGAGAGAACTCGGCGGAAACGCCTGTGGCGCGGCGCAAGTTGTCGGGACTGTTTTTACCGACGAGCAGTTCGCCCTGAAAAATGTTGTTGACGAAAATAGTATCGGAACGAAACAGCGCATCGAAGACGGTGATGCCGAAAAACACCGAGCCAATGAGTTGAACCGCGTCGTTGCGTCTGGCGCGAATCTGACAGGAAATGCTCTGCGAAATTTCTGGAGATGCCAGTCGGAAGTCGGCGATGCCCTCAACGCTCGAGACGCGCTCCGCATTTGAGATGGTTTTTAGGTAAAGCGCCCGCCGTGAAGAATCAAGTGCGACAAGGGTTTTCGGGCGTTCTGTTTCGACAATCGAGCGCGCCGTGCCGCAACCGAACAGCGAAAGCGTCAGAAAAAGAAGCGGCAGGGAAGATTTCATCGTGTTGGTTCGTGCGTTATTTTTCAATGGAACAAGTGAAATCAGCGTCGGGCGAAAATTGGCAGGCAAGCCGTTCATCGGACGCGAGCAGTTGTCGCTCACGAAAGTCTTTTTCGGCGCGCGTGAGTCTCGGCAGTTTGTCGCCGCCCGCAAGCACTTTAACGCGGCAAGTGGTGCATAACCCGATACCGCCGCACGCGCCGCCGATTTTCAGGTGCTGCTCAATGGCAAGGTCTTGAAGGCTTCGTTCCGTTCCCTGCGGCAGATCGAGTGTGAGGTCTTGCTCCGAGCCATCGCCGTGCCGAATGATGATGTGGATATGCGGCATAGGCGTCAAGGCGTTCCGTTCTGTTGTGCCGCAAGCGCATTAACACTTTTTTGCACGAATACTCTGGCGATTTCTTCCATTCTGCCTTGCATCTGACTCGACATAAAGCCCTGTCCCATAAACAGTCCAAGTGGGTGCAGCTCTGCGCCAGACGCGCGTTTGAGCCGAATGCGCAAGTTCATCGTGAGGTAAGTATGCGAGGCGCTTTCGGGTGCGTCTTCGAAGGTCATGCTGCACGCCATCCAATTGTGGGCATTGCCATCGGGCGTGTGGTGTGTAACAACGGTGCCGTTACGCCGATACTCGGTCGGAATGACAATGTGCAGCGTCGGCGCCAGCGGCATATCGATATCGTATTGCCATTCATAGAGGGCCGCGCCATCGCTACTTGCTCCGACATATTCTACTTTGCGAACCGATGGCATATAGGCTTCGAATGTTTTGGGTTGCGAGAGAAACTGCATCAGCGCGTCTTTCGGAATAGGAACATCATAGACGTGCGTGATGGCGGCGTCTATTGAGAAAGAATTGTCGTTCATTGGCATGATTGAAAATTTTAACAAATGAACTGCACTGGGATAAAGTTAAAACATCACCGTCAAATTTTGGAAAGCGTTGTTGCAGCGCGTAATTTCAGACACAACACATATGCGCCCGTAGCTCAACTGGATAGAGTATTGGTCTCCGAAGCCAAAGGTTACAGGTTCGAATCCCGTCGGGCGCACAAAACCCCTAAATTTGCTCAAAAACAAGGTTTTTTGAGCATTTGCACAATTAAATTGCGCCACGTTTGTGCCAAAATTTGCAGGGGAAAAACCTGCTCAAATGCAACGCTCCACCTATGCAATGCACGCCGCGCAAACCAATCGCAAAAAAAACGCCTTTCTCAACACAAGCGCGAGAAAGGCGTCTTTAAGTTCTATGGCTGTTGTGCTTATGGCAAGACTTCAAAGGCAATGAACTGTGTAACCTGCGAAGCGCTATAATTATCGTCCGAGACCACAACCATTGTGAGATTGCCATTGGGCAAGCGCGGTCCAAAGCACATCCCTTCAATGTTGTCGATGCGTCGTCCTTGTAAATTTGAGGCAATGGTGGCAAAGTCAAGGATGAGCCGCTTGCGCATGACGGAAATAGATGCGGGATTAATGTTGTTGATAGCCGAGACATCTGAGGCGCCGTTCAGGCTGGCTTCATAAATGCGGATATTGTAATCGGGTGTGCCGCCGACGGCAAACGAGCGTTCCATCACAAGCATGGTGGTGTCCGTAACGGGCAAGATTTCCACAACGCCATGCACGAAAAATGAGCCCGGAGGGTTAGGAACAGGAACAAGTCTGTCCATAGAATAAGCAAATTCACCCGTCGACTGCCCTGTGGATTTATTGAAGCGAATCATGCGGATAATGCCATTGTTGGTTGTGTTGAGCGGTCGCCATCGTTGAACAGTGGTTCTTCCATGGCTGCCCAAACATTCTGCTTGTTGGCGCTAAGGCGCACGCTCTCGAACACGCCGTTGTTACGCGGGCCGACAGCAGGGTTGGACAGCGTGTCCATATTGTAGCGTGAGGGAAGTGTAAAGTTGCGAATGAAGGTGCCGTCGCGGCGAATTTGATGAATAAACGGATTGGCAATGATGCGCCCGTTAATCGGGTTGGGACCGCCGCCCGGCGTAGGACGGTAGCCTTCACTAGACCAATAGAGGGTGTTATCGGACGCATCAACAGAGATGCCTTCGGGGTCGACCGCGTTAGCGCTGGGACGGCGTGGGTAATCGCCACCTGTTTGGTTCTTGATGGTGGTAACGCCGGTCAAGGTAACAGGCGAGAAAGCCGTGGGTGTAATCGTCAGCGAGGCAGTGTAGAAGCGAACCGCGTTTGAATCGGCGGCGTCATCGCACATCAGAAACCAAGTGCTGCCATCGTAATCAATGCCGGACAGCCCGCCGACAGAGGTGTTTTGAAATTTGGTATTAAATGCAATGCGCTGTTCGCCAATGAAGCGCAAGGAGCCGACGCGTGTTGGAGGCTCATCGGTGGTCGGAGATGATGTGTTTGATGAACATCCGACAATGCCCATAAAAGAGAGCAGGGCTGCGCAGAGTGAAAGAGCGTGGGTTTTCATAGTCATAGGTCGAGTTGGTAGTTGTTTTTGGAAAGCAAAGGTAGCTCGTGCGCATTAGCTTAGTGTTAGCGCAACATTAAAAAACTATTTTGTTTCCATTGCGGGCATTAGAACTTCCAGCGCACGAAGGCTTCGATTGCCTCGTATTCGGCGAGACCGAGCTTGTCGTAGAGCTTCGCGGTATGTCGGTTGCGGTCTTCGGAGCGTTGCCAGAACTCGCGGCTGTCGCTGCCCGGAAACCGCGCACTGTCTTTCTGCGATTGGTGCTTGAAAATAGCGCGGCGTTTGCGCAGAAGTTCGTCGGGACTGAGCGGCACAGCCATCTCGATTTCGGCTAATCCCCATTCCTGCCACGCGCCACGATAGAGCCACACATAACAATCGCGCATCCACTCATGATGCTTGATGCGTTCAACGGCTTTGAACAAGGCGTCCAAGCAAACACGGTGCGTGCCGTGTGGGTCGGAAAGGTCGCCCGCCGCGTAGATTTGATGTGGCTGAATGCGCTCCAAGAGGTCAATCATAATTTGAATATCGGCTTCGCCGAGCGGCTTTTTCTTGACGCGGCCAGTTTGGTAGAACGGCAAATCCAAGAAATACGCCCGCGATTCGGGAATGCCGCAATAGCGGCAGGCGGCTTTTGCCTCGCCGCGCCGAATTAGGTCTTTGATTTTTTGCACCGCGTCGGTGTCGACATCGGCGGGCTTTTTTTGGTGAAGCGAATCAGCAACGTCTTGATAGATTTTTTTCGAAGCGGCGCTGCCTTCTAAGCCAAAGAGTTCGTTGAAGTCGCGCACGAAATCGGCGAAGCGAATGGCATCTTCATCGAAGACGGCAATGTTGCCCGAGGTTTGATACGCCACATGAACCTCATGTCCTTGGTCGACTAAGCGAATAAGTGTGCCGCCCATAGAAATCACGTCGTCGTCGGGGTGCGGACTGAAGATGAGAACACGTTTTGGAAACGGCTTGGCGCGCTCTGGGCGGTGGGTGTCGTCGGCATTCGGCTTTCCACCGGGCCAGCCAGTAATCGTGTGCTGCATTTTGTTGAACACGTCGATATTGACGGTATAAGCATTTCCGCGCTGTATGAGCAAATCGCCCATACCGTGTTCGCGGTAGTCCTCGTCGGTGAGTTTCAAAAATGGTTTGTTGAGTGTTTGTGAGAGCCAGACCACAGCCGCGCGCGTAAGTGTCTCCGTCCACTCCACATCGCCTAAGAGCCAAGGTGTTTTAATGCGCGTCAGTTCTGCCGCCGATGCATCATCGAGAATGATGGACGCATTCGGATGCTCTTGCAAGAACGACGCCGTAACGCTCTCGGAAATCGGCCCTTCTACGGCTTTTTGGACAATGGCGGCTTTGCCTTCTCCCCACGCCATTAAAATAATTCGTTTAGCTTGTAGAATCGTGCCGACGCCCATCGTAATGGCTTTGCTCGGCACATTTTCTTCGCCGAAGAAATCGCTGGCGGCGTCTAATTTCGTTACGCGGTCGAGCGTAATAAGCCGTGTGCGCGAATCCTTCTTCGAGCCGGGTTCATTAAAGCCGATATGCCCAGTTCGCCCAATGCCAAGAATTTGCAAATCAATGCCGCCAAACGATTGAATTTTGCCTTCATACATCATGCAGAAATCGGCGACCTTATCGCGCGCAACCGTGCCATCGGGAATGTGAATGTTCTCCGGCAGAATATCGACATGGTCGAAGAGATATTCGCGCATAAAGCGCACATAGCTTTGCAGCGAATCGGGCTGCATCGGGTAGTATTCATCGAGGTTGAACGTAACGACAGTCTTAAACGACAAGCCTTCTTCGCGGTGCAGGCGAACAAGTTCATCATAGACGCTGGTCGGCGTTGAGCCGGTAGCAAGTCCCAAGACCGTCGGTTTGCCCGATGCGGATTTTTGCCGAATCAGGTCGGCGATTTCATTGGCGACGGCACGCGAGGCTGCTTTGGAGTCGGGATAAATCACGGTGAAAATTTTTTCAAGCCGACGTTGCTCTTTGGTCGCGCTAAAAAGCGCGGGCGATAAACCGGAAAGTGTTTGAACGGACATAGTTGAAATGGATAAGTTGTCAAGTCTCGGAACGAAAGTTTCCAAAAATGATGAATTTTTCAAATTTTTGTTATCTTAAAAATCAACATATACAAAAATGAACACAAGCCCGCCGAATCTTAACGATGACCGCCGAGAAGATGCCGATGCCGCCCGTTCCGCCATCCCGTACCTGCTCTTTTAGTCGCAACGAACATTCAAAAAAGGACATTTCATTGAGTTAATCCATTTCTGACAAATTGAGAACAGGAGAACCAGAATATGATTCAGCGTTTATCGCTATGGCGGAGCAACTGTTCCGCAACGGCAAGAAGTGTAGCGCGTCGAAGCCTTTGGCTATTGGTGTTGTTACTTGCTCTGCCGACCATCTCGCACGCCCAGCAACTTCGATACAGCATTAGCGGCAAAGTCCTCGAGAGCGCGACGAAGCAAGCCGTCGTTGGCGCGACTGTGCGCATTGAAAATACAGTGTTGGGCGTGCCGACCGACCGCGATGGGAACTTCGCATTGCTCGTGTCGCTTCAGCCCGGCAGCTACACCATCAGCGTCAGTTATATTGGCTTCAAGCGCAAAGTCGTAAAATTTACACTTGGCGATAACAATCAAGTGCAGCTTGGCGATGTGCTGCTCGACGAAGATGTAACGCGCGCCGAAGAAGTGGTGGTAACGGGCACTTCCGTCTTAACAAGCAAAAAAGAAATTGGAAACGCCATTACGACGCTCAATGCGTCCGACATTGACAAGAGCGCGGCGACGAGCATCGATCAAGCCTTGCAGGGAAAAGTAGCTGGCGCGCTCATCAATCAAAACTCTGGCAATCCGGGCGGCAGCATTTCCATTCAGTTGCGCGGCGTCAATACCGTCTTCGGAAGCGCAGAGCCACTCTACATTGTCGACGGCGTTATTATCAACAACGCGCGTCCCGTGCTGCTCAACTTAGGTGGATATGCGCAAAATCGGTTGGTGGATTTAAATCCAAACGACATTGAGCGAATTGAGGTTGTGAAAGGTGCAGCGGCCGCGGCGATTTATGGCAGCCGCGCCAACAACGGCGTTGTGCAGATTTTCACCAAACGCGGCGCGTTGGGCGAACCGCGCATTGAGTTCGGCACGCGCGTTAATTTCGATAATGTCCGAAAAACCTTGGAGGTCAATACCTATCCGTTTCTCGACCCAGTCGGCACGCCGAACCAACGACCCACGCAGCGATTCAATTTCCAAGATTTTATTTTCAGACAAGCCGTTGGCACTGAAACCTACCTGTCGGTGTCGGGCGGCGGCGGCTCAACGCAGTATTTTCTGTCGGCGTCGTATCTCGGCAATCAAGGCATCATCAAAAGTTCTGCATTTCAACGCGGCACGATTCGCGCCAATCTCGACCAAACTATCAACAACTGGGCGAGGCTCTCGTTCAGCGCAAGTTACAGTTTGAGCAACAGCGCAGATATTCTCAACAACGGCGCGTCGGGCAGCGACGGCATGTTGCTGGCGCTCACGTTCAACAACAATAACATCGACCCACGTCCCGACCCTGTAACGGGCATTTATCCGCGATTGGCAACGACGGCAAATCCGGTTGAAATTGCTGACCGATTTGTGTTCGGGCAAGTAACAAATCGCATTGCCGGAAGTCTGCGGCTCGATGTCTCGCCGTTTGAAGGGTTCGGTGCAGACATTACTGCTGGTTTTGATACTTACACCCAAACGGGAACTGGCTTTATGCCGCCGGGCAACACGTCGGGCGGCGCGCCCGACGGTTTTTCGCGCAGAGCCACGCGCGATTTTCGGCAATTCAACCTCGATGCTAACGCACGGTATCAAGCCGACTTGCAGCCTTGGTTGAAATCCACAACGGTGATTGGCGGAACGCTGCAATACGAGCGCATCGATCAACTTGCCGCTCAAACAACCGTGCTTGCGCCGCTTGTTCAAACCGTTGGCGCAGGCATCAACGCGCCGCCGGGCGAACTGCGCGACGTGCCGCTCACGCTCTATGGTGGATTTTTACAACAAACCTTTGGCGCATTTGACAAGTATTTCCTCACGCTTGGCGGCAGAGTCGATGCGTCGTCAGGATTCGGCGTCTCCAATCGCTGGCAGTTCTATCCAAGAGCAAGTATCTCATACAGTCTCTCCGATGAATCGTTCTGGAAGAACGCTGGCATCGCGCAACTCATCAACAGTGTGAAACTGCGGGCGGCATTTGGCAATTCAGGCGGCATTACCGCTATTGGGTCATTCGACCGCTTGACGCTCTTTAGTGCGGTCAACTATGGCGGCAGACCCGGACTTGTGCCAAGCACACGGCTCGGCACGCCCGACATTCAGCCGGAACGCCAACGCGAAATTGAGGTCGGCGCAGACATGAGCTTCCTCAACGACCGCATCGGCTTGGAAGTAACATACTACGATAAAGTCAATACAGGCTTGCTAATTGCCCGAAATCTGGCGCCGTCAAGTGGCTTCAGCACGCGGCTCGACAATGTGGCGACGGTAACGAATCGCGGCATTGAACTCTTGCTGCGCGCCGTGCCGGTTCAAGCCGACAATGTGCGTTGGGAAACGATTGTGAATTTTTCCAGCAATCGCAATATCGCCAGCAATGTCGTCGGCGGAACTGTGCCGCTCGGCATTTTTAACTGGTCGGTCGCGCAGGAAGGGCAGCCGCTGGGCATCTTTTTCCAAAATGCGTTTCAACGCGACGCCAATGGCAACATCATTCGCAGCACAGGCGGACCAGGTGGTGCGGGCGTGCCGCTACGTCTGCTCGAACCCAATGGCGCAAATGCCTTCCGCATCATCGGCGACCCGAACCCATCATGGACGGCGTCGTGGATTAACCAAGTTCAGTTGATTCGCAACCTGACTTTCCGTCTGCAAATCGATGTGCTGCGAAACGCAACGGTGGTGAACTTTACGCAGCGTAACCTAAACGGACTTGGCGGCGGCGGTGCAGGCGCAGGGCGCGTGCTTGCAGGAGAACTGCCGCTGGGCTTTTATCGCAATCCGGCATCGACGCCAGACAATCCGGGCGTCTTTTTCATCGCCGAAAATTGGATGGAAGACGGCTCTTACGTCAAAATCCGAGAAGCGTCAATTTCTTACGCGTTTAATGACTTGTTCGGAATCCGTAGCGGTTCTATCAGCGTGATTGGTCGAAACCTGTTTTCGTTCGACAACTACAGCGGCTTCGACCCTGAACTCAATGCGTTTGCAACGCAGCCGGGCGGTGTCCGTGGCGGCGATGATACAGAAACGCCAATTCCACGCAGCATTTCAATTGCTCTCAGAGTCAACTTTTAACGCGGAGGATTAAACAGCCATGACCATACAAAAAATGTATTCTACGATTCGCATCTCCGTTGCCGCGTTATGCCTTGCTGGCACGCTCTTGACGTTGAACGGATGCACCTTAGACCCAGCGAACCTGAACTCGGCAACGGAAGATCAGGCATTAAGCACGCGCGACGGTATTTTCGCCACAACTGTCGGACTGCAACGCTTCTACGCCGTCGATGTGCTGCCAAGCGTTGTAACTTCGACTGGTGTAACAAGCCGAGAACTGGCGGTGCGGCGCAGTTTCGTTAATCTCGTCGAGATTGAACTCGGCGGCGCCGGGCTCAACAACGCCAACGCCAATGTGCTTGGTCTTTTTACCAACTTGCTGCGCACGATTGAAATCAGCAATCTCATCATCAACAGCGCGCCGCGCGTAACGACCATCGTCGATAGCACGCGCAATGGGATTTTAGCGGTGGCCTATTTGCATCGCGCAATGGCGTTGGGAAATCTGATTCAGAACTTCGAGCAAGCACCGATTGGCACAGACCGCGCTGAACGCGCCACTTACGGCAACCGCACTGCGGTTTTGAACTTGGCAATTCAATCACTCGATTCGGCGTTGCTGCGCCTGAACGCCACGCCCGGCACGCTGCTACCAAACAGCGAATTTCGAAACCGCGTGCTGCCGTCAGGCACGGCGGTCGATTTGAGAAATGTCATCAACGCACATCGAGCGCGCTATTTGCTGTATGCAGGCAGATTCCAAGATGCCATAGCCGCCGCTGACCTTGTGCCGCTCAATAGCCGCTCCGATTTTGTCTATGATGGCTCCAACGCAATCAACCAACTTTGGGCAAGTGTCTTTAACGCTGCCAATGCGTCTGCAACAGGCACAAACTTCGGCGCCCGCGATAGCCTTGGATTGCCAGCCGCGCTTTACGAGGCAGCTGACAGTTTGCGCTACCGATTCTTTTTGGGAACAACATTGGTTCGTCCTGCCGGCGTTGGCGAAGCCGGATTTCCCGGCTCAATTGCCAGCCCGACGCCAACCGCGCCGCCGCAGTTCTTTCATCGCAATGTGCTGGCATTCTACACCGCAAATAATGTGTCTATTCCAATTTACAGGCCGGCAGAAATGACGCTGATTCGCGCCGAAGCCTTTGTGGGTTTGAATCGACCAGCCGATGCCGTCGCGGAAATTAACCGTGTCAGAACAAAAGTCGGCGTAACTTACGCTATCAATACAGGCGCTAACTCGACACCATATACAGGGGCGCAAGACGCGGCATCGCTGCGAACCGAAATCTATAAGCAACGCTGCATTGAACTCTTCATGACTGGCACGCGGCTCGAGGACGCACGACGGTTGGGCATTCCGGGACCAACACCAGGACAAGTTGTGCCGCCGACCGTGCGCAATAGAAATTTCTATCCGTATCCCGAACGTGAACGCACCAACAATCCGAACACGCCGCCAGACCCGACAATCTGACGAGCGACCACTGCACAACGGAAAAGCCCGCATCTTGCGGGCTTTTTTGCTGATAAAAACAAACGAGCGTATTAAGCCGACGCCTTGACCTCCGATGTAAAGCCGCACGTTTTATGCGCGCCATCGCAGAAAGGCTTTTTGGCACTTTGACCACAGCGACACAGAAAAACGGCAGGTTTGCCTGCCACATTGAAGACACCGCCTTGCGGGTCGCAAACTTCAAAGTCGCCTTCAACTTTAATCGAGCCGTTGGTTAAAATCGTGAGTTTCGCGGGCATTGGTTATTTTGTGGTTTAGAGTTTAATAAACTGTCGCTCAAAAATACACTATGTTGAAAGCGTTTCAAACTGACGATGCGTTCTTAGAAAATATCAACCCTGCCGTGCGCGACCTTTCGCCATACAGCGTCGAGGGCGGACAAACGGCAAGCATCAAGCTCAATCAAAACGAAAACCCGTTCGACCTGCCCGCGTGGCTGAAACTGGAAATCCTCAATGAGTTTTACAAGGAACACTGGAATCGCTATCCCGACATTTTTCCGACCGAAGCCATTACGCGCTATGCCAAGTTCCTTAACGTGCCAAAAGAGTGCGTGATGATGGGCAACGGCTCAAACGAACTCATCTACACGATTTTTCTGGCGACGCTCCGCAAAAGCGCGTCGGTCTTGATTCCCGCGCCGACATTCTCGCTCTATGAAAAAGTCGCCGCGCTGGTGCAAGCCGACATCCTCAAAATCGGCATGACCGATGATTTAAAGTTCCGCGTCAGCGACATCATCGAGGAAGCCCAACGCTCCCGCCCAAACGTGATTATTTTATCGACGGCGAACAACCCGACAAGTCAGTCTATGCCGCTTGAAGACATTGAGCGCATTGTCGCTGAAACGCGGTCGCTCGTCTTGGTCGATGAAGCCTATCACGAATTTTCAAAACAGCGTTCCGCGCTCGACCTCATTGAAAATTATTCCAATGTGATGGTCTTGCGGACGATGTCGAAAGCGTTTTCAATGGCGGGCTTGCGCGTCGGGTTCGTGGTGGCTAACCCGGCGCTCATACAGGAACTCATGAAGCCGAAGATTCCATTTGCCTCGTCGCGCCTTGCCGAAATTGCGGTCATAAAAATCCTCGATAATTACCATGTCGTCAAAGAAAGCATCGAGACGGTTTTGCGCGAGCGCGAGCGCCTGACGAGTGCATTTCAGGAAATTCCAAAATTGAAGGTCTATGAAAGCGACGCAAATTTTTTCGTCGTTCAGCTCGAGCAGCCGAAGGAAATGTTTGAGGCGTTGAAAGCGCGCGATATTTTGGTGCGAAGCGTAACGGGCTATCCGCAGATGGAAAAGTGTTTGCGCGTTGCAATCGGCACGCCCGACGAAAACAATAAACTGCTCTCGGAACTCAAAAGATTATTAAGTTAAACGAAAATCGTTTTGATTGCCTGAAACGTTGGCTAACTTTGCGCACGAAAAAAAAGCGACGGTGTAATGAACAGTATTTTGAAAAAAATCACGCTTCTCGGCATACTGCTTTGGCTGCTAACAAGCGGCGCTGAAGCTCAAAACCGTCGCGTCATTGATAGTTTAATGAAACGGATTCCGTCGGCAAAGGACACCTCCTTAGCCAAGCTCTACAACGCCATCGCGTGGGAATACCGTTGGTTCGACCTTGACTCCTCGCTCAAATATGGTCGCTTGGGCTACACGGTCGCTGTGGAACGACGCTTCAAAGACGGCCTCGCGCAGAACCAAAATTATATGGGCGTGATTTATTCCAACCGCGGAGATTACTCGCGGGCAATGGAGTTTTTCTTCAATGCACTGCAATATGCCGAACAGCCGCCGCGCACTGCGGTCGAAGTTGGCTATGCGCTCAACAACATCGGCAATGTTCACAAGCATCAAGGCGCCCTCACGCAAGCGATTGAATACGGCATTCGCGCGTTGCAAGAATTTGAAAAATTAGGCGATAAGCGCGGCATTGCGTATTGCTGCATCAGGCTCGGCGAGACCTACGAGCAGCAACGCAATTACGACAAAGCGTTGGAGTATTGCTATCGCACGCTCAAATTGCGCGAAGAGCTACAAGACAACGACGGGATTCAAAGCATAAAAATACGGTTGGGCATTATCTACAGCGCACTTGGCGATTATGAAAAAGCACTATCCTTTCATCGCAGCGCTTTAGATATGCTCAAAGCCAGCAACTCGCGCTGGGGAACAGCGACAAGCCTAAACAGCATTGCGCAGATTTACCTCAAATACGGCAGGCTCGATACGGCGTTGGCAACTGCTGAAACGTGTTTTACGGTCGCCAGGGAATTCAATAGCAAAGAAAAGTTGATGGAAGCCTCGCGGACGCTGGGCGAGATCTACGCCGCCAAGCAAGACTATGTGAAAGCCTATGCCTACTCCAAACTCGCTGAAAGCATGAAAGACTCGGTCATAAACGAGCAAAACCTGCGCGCGGTGGCCAATATGCAAGCCTTGCACGATGTTCAACGGCGTCAGGTTCAAATCGAAATGCTGCAAAAGGAAAACGAGAAAGAAGCCTTGATTCGAAACTCGCTCATCGGCGGCGTGCTGCTGCTTGTCATCGTCGCTGCGCTGGCTGTCAACAGCTACCGCCAGAAAAAACGCTCCGAAGAGCAATACAAAGTTCAAAACGAAGAATTGATACGGCTCAACGAACTGCTCAACGCGGAACGCTACAAGGCAGAGCAGCAGCGCACCATCGCCGAAGAAGCCAACGCATTCAAAACAGAACTCTTGGGCATTGCCGCACACGACCTCAAAAATCCGTTGCAGTCGATTATGGGATTTACTGCGTTGATACTCGAGGAAGTTGACAGAGAAAGCTCTGTCGCTGAAAAACTCAAAATTATACTGCGTGCATCGGAGCGCACGCTCAAAATCATCATGGATATGCTCCAAACCACTGCGCTCGAGAGCCGTAAAATCGAGCTCAAAAAACAAAAAACGCTTGTTGCGGAACTGGCGCAGCGTGTCGTAGAAGCCAACAGCGTTCAAGCCGAGTTGAAATCGCAAAAGTTAGAACTCATTATCACGAGCCCCGACGCTGCCGCCGACATCGACTTGGGCTGGATGCGCGAAGCGTTTGAGAATTTGGTCAGCAATGCCATCAAATATACGCCCAAAGGAAAAAACATCACCGTCGTTGTCTCCGAAACAGAAACAATGGTGCGCGTCGAAGTCAAAGACGAGGGACAAGGGCTTACGGACGACGACATGAAAAAACTCTTCGGCAAATTTCAGAAACTGTCCGCGCGACCAACCGGCGGCGAAACATCGACAGGCTTGGGCTTATCGATTGTCAAACAATTGGTCGACCTGCACGGCGGAAAAGTCTGGGCGGAGTCGGACGGCAAAGACAAAGGCAGTTCGTTCTTTATTGAACTACCGAAAGCCTTTATCGGCGCTGTGCCTTCAAGACAACTTGCCGCGCAATCGTAGTTGCTGCCAATGTCGCTCCGAAAATTGTCCGGCGACGAAATGGCTCGCCTTTCTGCCGACGAGTTCCGCGCCGCGCCGAAACACCCGATTTACCTCTTGCTCCAAAATATCCGCTCGATGTGGAATGTCGGCGCGATGTTCCGAATCGCCGATGCTGCGCGCATCGAAAAAATTCTCATCACGGGTTACACCGCCGTGCCGCCGCGCAAAGAAATCGACAAGACCGCACTTGGCGCAACCGAAACCGTTGTGTGGGACTACGTCAAAAATCCGCTCGACGCCATTGCATTGTTGAAGGTGCAAGGCGTAAAAATCGCCGCCTTGGAAATTGCCGAAAACGCCCGCCGATACGACTCCTTGGCGCAGGCGGACTTTCCGATTTGCCTCGTCGTTGGAAACGAAGTGTCGGGCATTGACGACGATGTGCTTGTGGCGTGCGACTTCGCCATTGAGATTCCGCAGTATGGCACAAAACATTCGCTCAACGCCGCCGTCTCGGTCGGCATTGCTGTGTTCGAGTGCGTGCGCGCTTTAAAGAACCAGACAAAAGAACATCGTTAGGGGTTTCCCAAAAATGTTTCTGTCAAAACGCCATCGTTCATTTCCAAACAACGGTTCGCCAGCGAGGCATAGCGGCTGTTGTGCGTTACAATCACAAACGATGTCTTGCGCTCGCGCACAAGCGTGGCGAGCAACTCATAAAGTTTATCGCTATTTTGTGAATCCAAATTGCCTGATGGTTC
>Ga0272446_1002404_pt1 | contig 25612 bp, 23 predicted proteins | sample YNPCB0061_FD_194587 | JGI IMG/M metagenome (GOLD analysis project Ga0272446, IMG submission 194587) | Hot spring microbial mat communities from Yellowstone National Park, WY, United States - YNP-CB-006-1 | ecosystem: Environmental > Aquatic > Thermal springs > Hot (42-90C) > Sediment | place...
GGCCACCCCCGCCTGCCGCAGCTCGAGCGGGACCTCAAGCCCCGGAGGCATGTCCGCCGGAACCACCACATTCACCTGATACAAACCTAAGAAGCCCGGGGTGTAACCCGCAAACAAGGGGGTCAACGTCCGCCCGCCAAGCGTTACGGTCACCGGTTCCTGAGCCACTTGCAGGTTCCCCTGGCTGCGCACCGCGCCGAGCCCGGTGCAATAGATGACGGCCGCTTGGCCGCGCTGAGCCGGGCTGGTGAACCCGTTCAACGAACCATCCGCATTGACCACCGCCGCCCGGGAATCCGGCAAAAGGAAGATGGCCGGCGCCACGCGGGCGACTTCCAAGTTTTGCCGGGCCTCTCCAAACGGAGACCGGACGGCCAGCGGCTGCAAGCCCGGCGCCACGTCTGCCGGGATCTGCACGTTGACCTGGAAGGGCGAGGCGGCGACGACAGGCGCCTGCTTGCCGCCGATTTCCACGGCGGGCTTGGCGCCCTGGCGCGACAAACCGGACCCGTAAATGGCGGCCAGCCCCCCGGGGGCGACCCCAGGGGTAAACGTGGCGGCGTTGACCACTCCATTAGCTGCAATGGAAAGCTCCTGGACACTCACCACCCAGCGGCCGCCGCTTTTGGCAACCCGGAAAGCGCCCTCGGAGGAAGCGGCCAGCTCCACCCTGCCGCCATTCGCGGAGAGGTCGGTGAACATCATCCGGTAAACGCCTGGGGCATCGGAGTCGATCTGGTAGAGGGAGTCCGTTCCGGCGCAGTAGGACATCCGGAAGGCTTCGGGCGCCGGCGCTGGAACGCGCCCCGGAAACGCAGGGACAGAAGCCATTTCGAAGGCTGCCCCGCAGGGTCCGGAAGCCGAGCTGATGGCGATGCGGGCTTTGGCAGCGGTAACCAGGAACCCGGCCGGCGCCGCACTCCCGGGAACCAGCCGGGCTACGCCCACCACTTCCGCTTTGTAAGCCGCCGCACCGGCGGTAAACCCGTTCAAGTAGTCCTGCAACCGTTCGACCGCGAAAGCCGGGCTGGGATCGTGGATCAGGATCGAGCCTTCCGAATCCACGCCGATGGCCACCACGAAGTGGGACCCGGCGGGCGCACCGTTCGCCGTAAGGCTAAGAGAAATCAGGGCCGGAACTCCTTGCGCCAGCGCATCCCGAATGCTGGCGATTTCGGGTTTGTCCACCACCACGTCGAGGTTGTTCCCAGTGAATGCGCCCAGCCGCCAGAGGTTGACGATGCGCACCGCCGAATCGCGGCTGGGCGCGATGTACCCGTCACAGAACTGGACCCCGTTGGCGTCCGCCAGGCAGTATGAACTGAGGAACTGATTCAAAGTTTGGGGATCCGCCAGACCGGAGGCCGTGCCCAGATCCCGGCGGTCCTGAAAATAGCGGAGGATTGAAGCGACGGCCGCCAGCATGGCGCCGTCCCGTTCCATCGTGCCTCCCCCGTCACCTACAGGCGTCGAGCCAGCTTGAGTGAACCGTGGGAACGAAGCCAACGTAGAGGCAGCCGCCCGGGCGGAGAAAGTGACCGGAGTTGCGCCGGCTGCCCGCGCCGTACACAGCAGGATGCCTTCGGCCGCGGGAGCGCGCACCGTGGCCCATGCCTGCCCTTTGGCGTCCGTCACGCTGCCGGCAGAGACGATCTGCGCGCCCGGAGAGGCTTCGAAGGTCACCGTGACGCCGCTCACCGGGTTGCCGGACTCGTCGGCTACGGTCACCCGCAGCGGGCGGGCCAGCACGCCGCCCGGCACGGTGGTTTGGTTGTCGCCGTCCGCTTTCAAGATGCGCGGCTTGACTTCGGCCAGAGACCGCACGGTGAGCGAACCGGAGGCCGTAGCGCCGGTTTTGGTGCTGGTGGCGCGAATCGTGAGCGAGCCGCTGGAAGCATTGGACGGCACATACCACTCCCAGGCGTAAGCGCCGCTGGGCGCATCCACCAGAAAATCGGGCCGCCCGGTGATGGACACGCGCAACCGGTCGCCGTCGGCAAACCCGCCCACTGCGATCCGCACGCGCTGCCCGGCAAGCGCCGCCGACGGCCGCGCATCCACGAGCGGCGTGCGCTCCCGGAAGACAGCCTCAGGGTCGGAGGCGCCGGGCGCCAACGTCAACGTGCCGCCTTCGAACTCCTGTTGCAAACGGCCGTCGCGCTGGAAATCGTCGCTCCAGGGCGCGCCCAGCGGACCAGACGGTCCCCCCAGAGCGGCATATTTGGCCAGCATCGGACCGCTAACGAAAAACGCATGCCCGGCCTGCGGTCCGCTCTGCAAGGCATAAATCGCGCCGTTCACAAAGCTCTGCGAAACGCCGATGGTGGCCGCGAATGTGAGGAACGGGGTGCTTTCGGCGATGGGGGGCCCGGCGCGGCCGGATTCGTAACCCAAAATGCCCCACTTGGCCAGCACCGGCCCGGAGACGATCTTCGGCGGGGCGCCGGCCAGCGCGCCATTCTGGAACATCTGCCGCCCGCCGGGCGTGGCGTCCGAAGCCGGATAGCCCAAGATGCCAGTCGGTCCGCCCAGGGCCAAATATCGCTCCAGCAACGCGCCCGTCACCACCCAGGCCACAGCCGAGTCGTCGCCTGCCGCCACCAAATAGCGTACCCCGCTGCCATCTGCCGCCGAGAGCACCTGGGTCCAGCCGTTGCCGGCTCTTTGTACGGGGTCGTCGGCGGGGAGGCGCACGTTGAGCTTGTTGCGGTTCACCGCGTCGGCGAATGCCTGCCGGAGGCTGGCCGTCGGGGCGCCTTCGCCGATGGCGCAGCAGGTCGCAGCCACCACCACTTGGACAGGGGAACTGGAGCGGCCTTCCACTACAGCCGTAATATTAGCGGTACCCGAACCGACCGCTCTTACAGTGGCTGTCAAACCGGAGCCCTGCACCGTGGCTACACGCCCGTTAGTGGTGACCCAGTTCACTTGCCGGTCGGTGAGCGTCTGGCCGTCGGTTCCGGTCACGATGGCCGTCACGGTGCGGGTTTCACCCACGTTCATCCGCAAGCCGCCCACGGCGCCGCCGATGCTGACGGACCGCACGCCGCTGCGCAAGATGGCGACCATCCCCGCCGGGTCGTACTCGATCGCGCCGCCTTCAAAGGTTTGCCTCAACAGTCCGGAAGGCGTGTTCAACTCCTCCGAGATCGGATAGCCCAGAAAGCCGCTGTGGAGTCCGTTCTGCCGGTAGACGTCGTAAATGGGTTGGCGGACCGCATTCACGCGGCCGCTTAGGGTCCCGCCGGTGATGTTGTAAATCGCCCCGAAGGTGAAGCTCTGCATGGTGGCGGCGGCGCCGCTGACGCCCGAGGTGACGGCTGTCTCGGCGCTGTTGGCCGCGCCCATGCGGGTTAAGCCCTCGTTCACGGACCAGCGCGTGAAATACGGGTCGCGCACAACGAACGTCTGCCCACTGACCGAGTAGGACGTGTAATAAAAAACCGCGTAGTTTTTGTCGAAGATCTGATACTGGCAGGAATAGTCCCCGCGGCTGAAGCACGGGGTTGTGTCCATGTGCGGATAACCATAGGTGGTCACCTGCGGCTTGTAAGCCGCGTAAATACCCGGATAAACCTGCCACACCGGATAAGCGTCAATCAGGGAAGGCTCGGGGTCCGAGTTCGGCCTCACCAGGGCGTAGCGATTGGCCGAATTGGTGGCGTCCACGAATTCCTGGACCAAGCCCACCGTGCCAAACCTCTGCACGCGGGTAGCCGGGATAGCGTTCACCAGGCGGTTGAAACCGTCCCGATAGAATGCGCCCTGGAAATCCAACTTGATCGAGGGGGAGGGTGCGCCCTCGCCGATCTCGATCTGAGCCCAGCACGCTGAGCTTGCCAGCAAAAGATAGAAGAGCCGCCGCACCATGAAGGAGGACCCGAAACCAGTGTAACCCGGCCACCCAGCCCGAGTTTCGGCCAGCGCTGCCCAGGACCGATTTACTCCTGATCTTTCATGAGCTTCCGGAGACGCTTCAGGCCCGTCTTCATTTCTTCGCTGGCTTCGGAAAGCTGATTGGTGTCGTAGATCACCCGCGCGGAGATGAAGACGATCAATTCCGTGCGGTCCTTGGAAGTCGACTTGGATCCGAACAGGTATCCGGCGAGGGGCAAGCGGTGGAGCACCGGGATGCCGCCAGTCGTATAGGTCTCGTTCTCATTGATGATGCCCCCAATGGCTACCGTGTCTCCGTCCTCCATGGTGATCTGGGTCTGAACGGTCCTTTTCGAAAACGAAGGCGACGGGATCCCGCCCGGCACCGGAGGGATGGGAGCGCTCACCTCCTGATTGATCTGCATCGAGATCACGCCGGAAGGACTGACGCGCGGCGTAATGGTAAGGGTAACGCCGCTGTTCCGGTTCTGAACTTGGTTGGCAAACAGGGAAGTGCCGCCCTGGGTGGCGCCCGTAACCGCTTGCGCCGTCAGGACCGGCACTTCGGTGCCCACATTGATGGAGGCCGGCTGGCTGTCGGTGGCGATCACCACCGGGGCGGATACTACTTTGGTCCGCGTGCGGTTTTCAGCCAACGAGAGGAAGCCGAGCAGTTCCTTGCTGTTGCCGACCAGCGCGCCCACCGACAACGACGTGTTGGCGCCGTTGAGCGACGCCGCCAGGGACCGGCTGCCGGTTCCGCCTCCCGGAGCGGACCCGCCGCGCTGCTGAAACGCCGCCGCCACCCCCATGGAGAAGTTTCCCGTCAGGGTAACTTCAAAGATCTTCGCCTCAATCAATACTTGCCTGGGCGGCACGTCCAGCTCCCGCAGCAACTTCAAGATTCCTTCGTATTCTTGCGCCGTGCCTTGGATGAGGAGGCTGTTGTCCAGCGGATTAGGAATGATGCGCGGACCGCGGTAGCCCGCCCCCATCCCCATAGCTGCGGCTCCCAAATACGTTCCGGTGGTGTCTCCCCCTGTTGCAGGTCCCGCCGCGCCGGCGGCCCCGGCGGCGGCTGCGGTGGCAGCGCCGGTAGTGGCGGCCTGAAGGGCGGGTGGAACATTGGTGGTCATTCCCATCGCCGCGGGGGACATCCCATACGGCGCGCCGCCGTACATTCCTCCCCCATACATTCCGCCCCCGTACATTCCTCCCCCGTACATTCCTCCCCCGCCGTACATGCCACCTCCGTACATCCCACCGCCGTACATGCCCCCGCCATACATTCCGCCCCCGTACATCCCTGGGAAGCCGAACCCGAAACCCGTAATTCCGCCATAGAGCTGCATGAGCGCCATCGCCACCACGTCGGCTCTCTGGTACTTCACCCGATAGATGTAGTTGTCCACCGAGCCGGCGGTGGACTTCACCTGGATGTCCAGCTTCTTGAGCCACTTTTCGACTTCGGGAAACACGTTCGGGTTGGAAGCCACCGCGATAATGGTGTTGATCCGGTCCAAGCCGATGAATTTGATGGGAGTGTTTTTCTCGGTGAGCGCCACCGATTTGAACACGTGGTCCAATTCTTTAGCCAGGTCCGTGGGACGGCTGTGCTTGACCTCCAGCAACCGCACCCGCTGCGCCGTGAACGCCTCATTGTCGAAGAGCGCGATCAACTCCATGGTCCGTTTCATGCTGCGATTGCTGTCCAGGATGAGCAGCAGATTGGCGGGCGCATACACGTACATCTTGGAGTATTCGCCCAGGAAGGGCTCCAGGAGTTTCGAGAGTTCCTCGGCGGCGGCGTACTTGAGGAAGATCAAGTTCAAGGCCGTGCGGTCGTCCTCCGGGATGTTGGTCCGGTTGACCTCCGGCGACAGCGGCAGCCGGGAGATCTCAGCCAGAGGCACGATGCGCCAGACTTCGCCCACTTTCACCATCCCGCACCCGTTGATGCGCAGGATAAGCTCCAAAAGCGACATGGCATCGATCGCTTTCACTTCGCCGTAAGTGTTAAGGAAAACGCCGCCCTTCACGCGGGGGTCGAGAATGTAATTCAACTTCAATTGCCGGGCCAGGATATCGATGACTTCGGTAAGCGAGGCGTTTTGAAGGTTCAGCCCTCCGGCCGCCACCGCCGGGGCGGCAGGCGGCGCCTGCGGCTCGGTCTTGGCGGGTGCGGCCGGCTGAGGCTGAGGCTGGGGCGGCGCGGACTGCTGGGGTTGCGCCGGCTGCTGGGGTTGCGCGGGCTGCTGCCGCTGTTGCTCGGGCGGAATGAATCCGGGCGGCAGCGGCGGCGGCACTTGCGCCCAGAGGCTGAAAGCGACAAAAACAGCCAGAATCGCTCGCCATCGTTGTGCAATCGACATCATCCTACTCCTTCCCCTTCTGGTCCTGAATCTTCTTCTTGCTCTCGGCGGGGGATTTCCGCGCCTGTTCCCAGACGAGTTTCTCGTCCTCGGTGAGCTCGCTCTTCTTGCGGCTCCATCGCCGGACGCCGAACGGCGTAGGGCGCTCGAAGTGGAGCACCTCGCCCTCTTCGCGCACGGAGATGCCCACTGGGGTCTCCTGTCCCGGTTTGGCGGGCTTGGAGTCCGGCGGCGCCGGCGCCGCTTTCTCCTCGTAACGGCGCACGCCAAAGGGCGTCCGGCGGTAAATCCACGTCCGTCCCTGAGAATCGGTGTAGCGGCTGGTGTTGGCGTCGATTCTCACTGCATCGGCGGGGATCTTCACCTCCTCGGCCTTCTTGGCGCTCTCGGCCGCCGCAGCGAATCCCGCCAGCAGCGTCAAGGACAAAATTCCGGTTCGGATGGCGACTGACTTCCTCATGATCTCCATACACCTCGTTTCAAACTGTTCAGCGCGCGGGCTCCCAATAACACCGCTTTCCGAACGGCGTTTCCGCCATCACCTTCCGGTAGCCGTCCACCACGGTTCCGGCGGGCGAAGTGTCGCCCGGCACACAAGCGCGCGTGGCGCCGCCCACATCAGCGCCGGGTCCGGCTTTGGGGGTTCCCAGCGGCGCCGCCAAGCTCTGAACGCCTGCTGTGGGGGTGGGGGGCGCCGCCGGAGCGGCGGCGGACGCAGGTTCCGCCGCGCCCGCCGGCGCCGCACCCGCCTTCTTCCCCTCGAGAAGCATCTGCTGCAAACTGCGGGTCACCGTCTTGCCGTCCCATTCAAAGACGATTTCCCGGTCATTCACCGCCACCAGCTTGAATTCCCCGACCGTCTGTCCCGGCCGGTAACTGCGCTCGGCGGCGCCCGGCTTCTCCGTCATGATGACCGCGGGCGGATCCGCAAACAGCAGCACCCCCTTCACCGCGGGCAGGGCGGGCATGGGCTTCGGCGGGGTGACGATCACTTCCACGTTCGGGTTGCGGTCCTTCGAAAACAGCATCCGCTGGGCCACGTCCACATAAGCGGTGGGCGCCGCCGGAGCGGGGGGTTGGAGCGGCGTCATGGGAGGCGGGGGCGCCGGGCGGACGGCTTGCGCGCGCAACCGTTCTTCGCGTAAGCGCGCCTCGCGCCAGCGCTCCCGCAGATGCCAGCCGGATGCGGCGATGCCTGCCGCCAAGAGCAAATTCAGCAGAAAAAGCTTCCTGGTCAAAACGCGTTCGCCCCCTTCTTCTGTGGAACCAGCTTCTTGGGAACCAGACCCGAAACGGTGAGCCGCACAGGGACCACCTTCTCGCGCCCCTGCGCCGCGCCGATGCGAATTTCATGGGTGGCGATCAACTCCGGCTGCGCGGTGATGTCGGCCAGGAGGTTCACGAGCTGCTCGATCCGGCAGTCCATGCTCACCGTGACGGTCACCTCCCCGTAGGCGTCTCCAAAGCTGCGCACCGGCCCCATTTCATTGCCGCGAACATCCACCGGCTGGGGCTGCGCCTTGCCGACGCGGCGTAGGATCTGGAGCAATTGCGCCTGCGCCTGGGCCGCGGTGTCGGCCTGGATGAGGCCCTTTTCGCGCGCCGCCAGCTCCGCGGCCACTTTCTTCAGAACTTCCTCTTTGCCGGGCACAGTGGCCGCCAGTTGGCGCATTCGTTCCAACCGCTTTTCGGCGGCGGCCACCTCATCGGGCGGCGCGATGATCTTCGCCCCGCCGTTGCCTGCCGGCCAGAACTGCACCACCGCCGCCACCACCGCGGCCACGCCGAGCAAAAGCAAGGCCCGCTTGTCGCGCTGCTGCAAGGTCATCGCGCGGCTTCCTCCTTGGGAGCGTTTTCGCGGGTGCTGCGAATGCGGAAAATCTCCCCCGAAGCCCCGCGCACCAGCGGCATGGAGAATTCCGAGTTCTCGAGCAGTTTCGAGTTGTCGAGCTGCTTGATCAGCGGCGCCGCCTGTTCCGCCTCGCCGCCAATGTACACCGTGGTCCGGGTGATCTCGAGCGAGCTGAGCCAGGCCGGCGGCGCCACAATTTGGGTGAGCTCGTGGAGCAGGTCCATGTCGGCTTTCGATCGCTGGCGGAACTGGTCCAGGCGTTGCGCCCGCCCGAGCAAGGTTTCGATGGACTTGTCCAACTCCGAAGCCCGGCGGGCCTGGGGTTCGAGCTTCTTGATTTCGCCGTTCACGGCGTCCAGATAGCGGCGCCGGTTGTAAGCTCCCTCCAACGATAAAGCGATCAACAGCAGAGCCAGCGCCGAGGCCAGCACCACGGTGGGCGCAAACACCAGGCGCGAACTGGCGCTACGCAGCTCCGGCGCCAGCAGGTTGGCGTCCAGCGACAGCCGCGGGCAGGCGCCGGCCAGCGCCGCCGCATACGCCAGAGCCAACGAAGCAAACTCGGCGTCCGAGTCCGGATCGCCGCGGCGCCGGTTGCGGGGAAACGGGAGAATTTCGCTGAGCGCGCGGGGTTCTACGCCGGCCGGGAGCCGCAGTTCGGCGGCGGCCAGCGCCTGCGCCCGTTCGGCCGGCATCGTAAAGAGGGCGGAAAATAGCGGCCGGGCTTCGCTTTCCCCATAGGCTTCCACGCCCTCCACCGTTTGGTGCAGGGCGAGGAAGCCCGCCGCGGGAGGCGCCAGCAGCCGGATGCCCGAGTAGATGGCAGCCGCGGAGAAGGAAATCGACGCCGTCTTGACTCCCGCTTCGCTCAAGAGGGAGAAATACCGTTCCACCACCTCGCGCCGCGCGATGCCGACCAGCACGGTGGAGGATTGTCCCACCCGCGCGGCGCAATACGCCACATCGTCTTCCCCATACGGATGGAGCGAATCCACCTGGAAGCGCACCGCGGCATCGAGTTCGCTGTCTTTTACGCCCGGCAAAGAAATCTGGCGCACGATGACTTCTTCGCGCGGCAGCAGGACATGGGCGGCCAAGTGAGTTAAGCCGAGCTTGCGCAAAAACTGCGCATACTCTTTACCCCAGTCGGCCGCCGGGCGGGTCCGAAAAGACGCGATGGTCGTGGCGCCCAACCAGCGAACGCCGGCGGGACGCACGCGGGCCACCACCACATGCAAGTCGGCGCCCCGGATTTCGATGCCCACTCCGGTTCCCACGGCCAGCCACTTGCGCATTCCGCCGGGCTTCATTCGCCTCTCCGTTCGTCCACCCACACGTTGTCATACCAGCGCAGGATGCGGTACGGGAGGGTGTCCTCTTTGTAGTCGGCCGTGAACCGGATGGTGGCGGCCACCGAGCGCCGCAAATCCGAAAGCCGGCCGTCGGCTTGCCGCACCCGGGCCGTGGCCCGCAGCGTAACCACTTGGGAAGACCCTAGCCTCAAGCGCTGCGCCGCCGGGCCGCCCGTCTGAACGATGAGCGCCATCTGCTCCGGCGTCCGGATGGGCCCGTGCCGGCGCATCTCCATCACCAGGCGGATGCCTTCGGGGCTAACGCCGATGGCGGCCATTAGCGCGGGTTCGACGGTGTTCACTTCAAAGCCGCCGGTCGATCCGAACACGGACACGCAGTTTTTCAGCGCGCCGCGGGCATAAAGCCTGCCCTCGGCGTCGCGCGCGTAGCTGCCGTGAAAAATCTCCGGCGTCATTCCTTTCACAAAAAGCAATTCGTCTGTCTCCACAAAGGACGCATGGCGGGCGCGAAAAGACGGAGTGAGCGAAAGATAATGCTGATCAAACGGGCTAAGCACGGCGGGCGGCAATGGGGTTCTCCAATCCATGATGGCGGCGGTGATTTCCTGGGCGCGGTCCGGCGGCACGGCCAGGGCGAGCAGCAGGCGAAGGATTTCCTCCGGGCTGGCCTGATTGATGTTCAGCCGCGAGGTTTCCGGGACCAGCTCCAGCATCGCTTCGCCGGTGGGAAACTCCATGCGGCGCACCAGGACGCTGGGATCCCAGAAGCGCGGGCTGCCATCGGGATTCTTGATGCCCGGTCCCCACTGAATCCACAGCAAGGCGCGCTCGATCGCGCCGGTGGCCAGGTAGTAGGCCCGGGAGGAATCGAGGGCCGTCGAAGCGCGCTCGGTTTCGCCGCGCACGGTATTGGCCACCGCGAAAGCCACGGCGCTGAGCGCCGCGCTGAGCCATAGCACCGCCAGCAGCGCTCCGCCCCGGTTGTGAAGTTGTCTACCAAGTCGCATAGAAGTGGTTGGGGTCGCGGTTGACGCGCACCGGCACGGTGAGCGGCAGAGTTTGCAGCCGGGCGGGGTCCGGTTCGAGCGGCGCCATTTCGACGCGCACCGCCGTGGGCCAGTCATTTGGGTTGGGCCACTCCGGCAGCCATTGTTCCGGCGCTTCGCCTCGCGGCGGCTCGCGGTACAGGAACCGGCAAAACGCCAGATGGTCGGCCAGCACGAAGGAATAGGGTCCCACTTCGATAGGCCGGAACTGAATCCGCTGGCGGTTGGACGCCGGCTCGGCGATCAAACCGGCGCAGGCGCGCCCCGCCACCATGGGTCCTGCGAAGGGGATTTCATTGACCACCAGGCGCACGCCGCGGCCCTCTGCGCCGGCGATGACCGCCAGCTCGGCGATCATCGGAACTCCGCGCGCCGCGCTCTGAATCGAGTATGTGGTGGCGAAGCGCATGGCTTGCGGCTCGCCCTGGAAGAAGCGCACGCTCGGTCCTCCCTGGCCGGGCGCGGCCATGCACTGCGCCGCGGCGGGGATCAGGTTGGCGATCTGCTGTTCCAGGATCCGTTGAGCCCCCAGCACCCGCCGGTTGGCCAAAAAGCGCGCATTGGTCTTCTCCATCGCGTTCAAGCCCACCCGCAACGAAAACAGAATGCCGATGGAAAGCGCCGCGAGCAGCGTCACCGCGATCAGCAACTCGAGCAGCGTGACGCCCGCCCTGCCCTCGAGCCGCTTCATGGCGCCGCCCCCTGCCCGGCAAGGTCCTGGGGCAGGACGACGCCTTTGCGGAATCCTTCCAAAACCAGACTCCGGCGGCGGTCTCCTTCTCCCAGCCAGACTTCAAGCTGGACCCGCTCCAGCGCCAGGGCGCCCGGAGCGGAACCCGGAGGGAATTCGAAGGCCGTCACTACAGCCCGCCACCCCGCGCGTTGGCCGCCCGCGAGCGCCGGATCCCACACGCCTTCTACCGCAACGCCGTGCGGCAGCCGCGAGTCCAGCAGCAGCTCGTCCATTTTCCGCCGCGCCAGCATGGCTGCCCGGTCGGCGTCGGTGAGTTTCGAGGCGTTGCGTAAGGACGCCGACAAACTGCTGAGCAGCGCGGTCACGGCCACGGCCATGATGGTGGTGGCCACCAGCATTTCGAGCAGCGTGAAGCCTCTCCGATTCATTTGACTTCCGGCCTCTCGACGATGGGGACTCCGGTGGTGGGATCCACCCACACGGTGCGGCGCTCCTGCTTGCGATTTACGATCTCGATGCCTACCCGCGGCGGCGCGGAGCCGGGATAGACGAGCACGCTCCGCTCCTGCTCCTCGCCCGCAAACTCGGCCGGATGCACGTTGGCGATGGAGACGCCCTCCGGCAGATCCAGGCGGCGGAACAATCCGGGGCGCGCGCTGCGCGCCGTCAGCTCGTTCGTCCGCGTAGAAATGACGATCTCCACCACGTCCTGGCGGCGTTCGGCCCAGTTCAGGGCGGCATTCAAGAACCCGGCGATCGAGTCGGCGGCCGAGCGCAGCCGCAAAGACTCGACGCCGGAGGAAACCGCCGGGAAGGTGATGCCCACCAGCAGCGACAGCAACAGGGACACCATCAGCATCTCGATCAGGGTGATGCCCGCCTGGCGCCTGGCGCCCGCCGCCCGCTTCATCACTGGCTCTTCCAACTCACCACGTCGGCGTTGATGCCCTCGCCTCCCGGCTGTCCGTCGGCGCCGTAGCTGATGATGTCGGGCTCATCGCCGTGCTCGCCTGGATAGCGGTAGACGTAAGGGCGCCCCCAGGGATCCAGTGGGATCTCCTGCGGCAGGTACGGTCCGTTCCACTGGTTCACGTTCGGAGGGCGCTCGCGCAGCGCTTGCAGCCCCATCTCGGTGGAAGGAAACGTCCCCGTGTCAAGCTTGTAAGCGCCCAGCGCGGTCATAAACGCGTTGATTTGCGTGCGCGCCGCCGTCACGCGCGCCGTATCGGTGCGTTTCAGCATCCGGGGCGCCACCACCGCCGCAAACAGGGCGATGATGGTCACCACCACCAGCATTTCAATCAGCGTGATGCCGGCTTGCGGAGACCTGCGCCGGCGTGTCTGTGCTTTGGCATTCATATCGCCACCTCGTTGATGCTGGTGATGGCCAGCATCATGCTAAGAATGAGGGCGCCCACCAGAACGCCCATCACCAGGATGATGAGCGGCTCGAACAAGGCGGTGAAGCGCTTGATGGCCGCACGCGTGTCCGTGTCGTAGATGTCGGCCATGCGGTGGAACATCTGATCCAGCCGTCCGGTCTCTTCGCCCACGGTGAGAAGATGTCCGGCCAGCGCCGGAAACTGCCCGGTGCGGATGAGCGGCGCGGCGACGCCCTCGCCGCGCTTCACCCCTTGCGCCACCGCCTCCAGCGAATCGGCGATGCGCCGGTTGGACAGGATGGCGCGGGCGATGTGTAAGGATTGCACCAGCGGAACGCTGTTGGCCACCAGAGTGCCCATCGCCCGCGCGAAGCGCGCCGTCTCGGCTTTCCGCAAGGCGTCCCCGAGCACCGGAATGCGCAGGCGGAAGCCGTCCCACCACAGCCGCCCTTCGCTGGTCTTGATGTAGGCGCTGAGCGAGGCGAGGCCCACGCCCAGTCCGGCGAAGCCGACCCAGCCCCAGGCGCGCACAAAACCGCTCACCTGGAGCATGATTTGCGTCGGCAGCGGCATCTTGAGCTGCGACTCCTGAAAGACCGCCGCGAAGCGCGGCACCACGAAATACATCAGCACCAAGATCGACGCCAGGCCCACCGTGGCCAGCAGCGCCGGATAGATCATCGACGAGATGATGTAGCTGCGCAAATCGTCGCGCAAGCGCTCGAACTCGGCCAGCTTCTCGAATACCTGGCCCAGTGAACCCGACGCCTCGCCCGCGCGCACCATGTTCACGTACAGATCCGAGAAGTACTCCGGATGGATGGCCAGGCTGTCGGCCATCGACTTGCCGCCCTTGAGCGCCCGGATGACATCTTGAATCACGCTGCGGAAGTGCTGGCGCTCGGTAAGTTGCGTGCTGATGCTCAGGGCGCGGTCCAGCGGCACCCCGGCGTTGAGCAGGGTGGACATTTCCTGCGTGAAAAACAAAACGTCCTTGCGCCGCCCGCGGAGGAAGGCGGGCGCTCTCCACTCCCAGCGCCGCGGCTTGGACAGCCCGATGTAGACCGGCGCGAGTCCCTGCCGCCGCAACTCCTGGACCACCGTTTTCTCCGTGTCCGCGGTGACCACGCCGGTGCGCACCGCTCCGTCGGCAGCCACGGCTTTGAAGTGAAACGTCGCCATCAGAACTCCTGCGTCACCCGCAGCACTTCGCTGGCGGAGGTGACGCCCTGCCGCACCTTCAGCCATCCGTCTTCGCGCAGCGTCCGCATGCCGGCCTTGCGAGCCGCCGCGGTCAGCACCGAAGCGTCCTGATTTTCCATGATCAACCGGCGGAGCTCGTTGTCCATTTCCATCATCTCGAAAATGCCGATGCGGCCGGAATAGCCCGTGCCGAAGCAACGCTCGCAGCCCGCCCCCTCCCAGCAGGAAACCCACTCGCCGTCCGGCGCCAGCGCTTTGCCGGCGGGCCGTTTGCACGCCGGACACAGGACGCGCACCAGCCGCTGCGCCAGAACCGCCACCAGAGAAGACGTGATCAGGTAGTTTTCCACGCCCATGTCGGTGAGCCGCGTGATGGCGCTGGGCGCGTCGTTGGTGTGCAGCGTCGAGTAGACGAAGTGCCCGGTGAGGGCGGCGCGGATGGCGATGTCGGCCGTTTCGCGGTCGCGAATTTCGCCCACCATGATCACGTCCGGATCCTGCCGCACGATGTGCCGCAATCCCGCCGCGAACGTCAAGCCGATCTGAGGATTCACATGGATCTGGTTGATGCCGTCCATCTGATATTCCACCGGATCCTCGATGGTGATGATCTTCTTGTCGGGCTGATTGATGCGTTTGAGAGCCGAATACAGCGTGGTGGACTTGCCGCTGCCCGTGGGTCCGGTGACCAGAAAAATGCCGTGGGGAAGAGCGGTGAAATGCTCCATGCGCTTCAGCATGCGGTCGTCGAAGCCCAGATTGCGCAAATCATAAAAGTCGCCCGCCGAACGGTCGAGCAGGCGCATCACCACGCTTTCCCCGTACAGGGTCGGAAGCGTGGAAACGCGCAGGTCCACTTCGCGGCCCAGCGTCTTGATCTTGATGCGGCCGTCCTGCGGCAGCCGGCGCTCGGCGATGTTCAGCCGCGCCATGAGCTTCACGCGCGAAATGATGGCCGCTTTCAGTTCCCGCGGCGGCGGTTCCTGATTATGCAGCACGCCGTCGATGCGGAAGCGCACGCGGAACTCTTTTTCGAAAGGCTCGATGTGAATGTCGCTGGCGCGCTTCTCCACCGCCTGGGCGATCATGGCGTTCACCAGGCGGATGACCGGCGCTTCGCTGGCCATGTCGCGCAGGTGTTCGAGGTCCTCGGCGGCCAGTCCGCCGCCCTCCTCCGCTGCGGCTTCCGGCTTTTCAGCGGCGCCGTAATGCTTCTCGATGGCGTCCAGAATTTCCTGTTCGGCCGCCAGCACGGGCTCCACCGCCAGTCCGGTGAAACCGCGCACGGCGGCGATGGTCTCAAAGTCCAGCGGGTCGGCCATGGCCAGGCGCAGCGTGGAACCCTCCAAACCCACCGGAATGGCGCGGCATTGACGCAAGAAGCGCGCCGTCAAGCCTTCGGTTTCGGGAATGGCGGGCGGGGGGCCGTCTACCGCCACCACGGGGATCGAAAGCTGCTCGGAAAGCGCCGCCAGCACGTCCCGCATGGCGACGAAGCCCAAATCCACCAGGATCTTGCCGATCTTCTCGCCGCGCTCGCGCTGGATCTCCAGCGCCTTGTCCAAATCCTCGGCCGAAACCAGGCCGCGCGCCATCAACATTTCACCCAGGCGCATGATCAGTATTCCCGCACTTTCAGCACTGCTTCCAGTTCCTGCTGCCGCTTGGGACTGTTCGAAGTCTTGTAGGCGATCAACGCTTTCCGGGGCGCCTGCATCACGATTTGGCCCGGAAGCCCGGAGGTGTCTTCCCAGGACTTGTGAAACAGCGTCACCGCCACCGCCACCTGATCGTTTTCGGGCACCGTGTCCACCATGCCGGCGGCATCCACCAGCATCGCGCGCATCAGCTCGCGCAGCTTGCCCAGCCGCTCCAGTTTCCTCGCCCGGATGCGCGCCTTCTCCTCCTTGGTGAACGCCGGGCGGAACGGCGTAATGTTGGCGCCGGGCAGCAGGTCCACTTCCGTGCTCAGCACCAGGCCGAAGCCTTCCAGGTACACTCCTCGGGCGGCGCCCAGCACGTACATCGGGTCGTCCACGCTGAACCGGGCGATGCGTTCGTCGAAACTGCGCTCCACCGGCAGCACCGCTGCGCGCTGAAAGCGGACCATGGCGAAGCCGCATAGCCCCGCCGCCAGAACCATAGCCGGCACGAATAGCCGCATCTTCATGGCTGCTGCGCTCCTTCGGCGCGTGCAAGCTGGATGGTGGCCACGTCCAGCCGTTTCTTCAAGTAGTTGACCTGTTCCTGGAACGCCGCCACATCCGCGCGCCGCTCGAAGTCCCACTTGGCTTCCAGCTCCGCTACCTGGCGCAGCCACCTGGCTTCCCGTTCGGCTACCGCCCGGTCGACGGCGGCGGGCAGCCTTCGCGCTACTTCCTCAGCCACTCGAGCTTCGAAGTTCACGGGCGCTTGCGCTGGCGGCGGCGGGGGAGTCATCCCTGTCAAGAAGCCGTGGGCCACGATCGCCGCTCCCAGCACGAGCGCGGATGCAAAAGCCCAACGCGGCGAGGGCTGCCACAGGCGCCGCCACCAGCGCGGTTCAAACACTTTATCGGAGACGAAAGCGATGCGCCGCGGCGGTTCCTCTTCCCGCAGGGCGGCCAGCGCGGATTGGGTCAGCTTCAGCCGCTCGAATTCTTCCCGGCACCGCTCGCAGGCGGCCAGGTGTTGCTCCACTTGGCGGCGTCCCGCTTCCGGCAGTTCCCCGAAAAGATAATCCTTCAAATCGGACGGGGCACAATTCATTCCACACCTCGCGTGTTAGCCGGAGCCAAAGCGTCCTTCAGGAGGTCGAGCGCAGTGTACAGACGCGATTTCACCGTCGAAACGGGACAGCCGAGGATTTCGGCCATCTCTTCGAACTTGAATCCTTGATACACCTTCAGCAGCACGGCTTCCTTCTGATCCGCCGAGAGGCGTCCCATGGCCCGCTCGACCGCCAGGCCGACCTCCACCGGCAGCATGCGCGGCCCGGAAAACTCCGGGGCGGGCTCGGTCAGCTCCGTTTCCGGGCGGTTCCGCCGCAGCATCGAATACGCTTCGTTGTGCGCGATGCGAAATAGCCACGGCGCGAACCGCGAAACGTCGTCCAGCTTCCCAAGGTTCAAGTACGCCTTGAGAAACACCTCCTGGGCCAGGTCCATGGCGTCTTCCCGGTTCCCGGCAAGGCGGTACAGATAGTTGTAGATGCGCCTCTCCCAGCGGGACACCAGCAGGTTAAAGGCGTCCACGTCGCCGCGGCGCGCCCGGCCGATCAGGTCGCGGTCTTCCACTTCCCGGAAAATCAACGCTTCGGCTCCAACCGTTTATGACGCTCCCCGCGCCGGAAAAGTCTGTACCGGGAAAGATTCCCTTCCATCGGCCCCGTCCATCCGGCGGCTATGACAATCATAGGCTAGCTTTCATCCGGCCGGATCCAGGGGCTGGCTTGCGGAAGCTCCATGTTTGCCAGGCGGTCCACCAGATCGGCGGGATGGTCGCTGTGGATCAGGAAATTCCGGTGCTCCGGCTTCAGGAAGCCTTGTCCCACGGCGCCGTCAAGGTAGGCGATCAAGGGATCGAAGAAGCCGTCCACGTTCAACAGGCCGCAGGGTTTACGGTGCAGGCCCAGCTGCGTCCAGGTGAGCACCTCGAAAAGCTCGTCCAGCGTTCCATAGCCGCCGGGCATGGCCAGAAACGCGCCGGCCAGTTCCGCCATCAAGGTCTTTCTTTCATGCATCGAGCCGACGATGCGCAGGTCCGCCACGCCCTTATGCGCGATTTCCTTGACCGCCAGGGCTCGCGGAATGACGCCGATCACCTCGCCGCCCCCGCGCAGCACGGCATCGGCCAGCGTCCCCATCAGGCCGACGCTGGCGCCCCCGTAAACCAGCCCGATGCGGCACTGGGCCAGATAGCGCCCCAGGGCGCTCGCCGCCTCCTGGTACACCTCATCCACGCCCGGCTTGGAGCCGCAGAAAACGCACAGCCGCTGGATCATCATGCGGTACTCTTCATGCTACCGTTGAATCGTGTCCGGGCGCGAGTTTTGGGAGGAGGAGCCGGAAGAGGAGCGGCGCCTGTTCGGCAAGCACGCCTTGCGCCTGTCGCTCATCTTTTTCGGACTGTGCGCCCTGGTGGTTTTCACCTTCTGGTGGGCTGGTTCGGCGGTCCGCTTCAGCGCCTCCCGGCTGGACGCCAGCACCCCGCCCACTTACCGGGTGCATGGACAGGTGAAGGATGCTCAGACCGGGGCGCCGGTCCCCTGGGCGGCGGTTTACGACGACCCGGCGGGGCATCCGCCGCATTTCGCCACCACCGCCGGACGGGACGGCGTTTACGAACTCATGACGTTGGCCGAACCGCACGGCGTCGTCTTCAACGCGCTGGGCTACCGCGCCAAACGCGTGAAGGTGGGGAAAGTCTGGTATCAATGGATGCCCTCGGGCTCCGAACGGGTCGACGTACTGCTGGAGCGCGAAGGCCCGCGGGATTGATCGGGCCTCGCCGATACGTTAGCTTGGTAGTGGGGAGGAATGGCCGAGTGGTTGAAGGCGGCGGTCTTGAAAACCGTTAGGGTCGAAAGGCCCTCGGGGGTTCGAATCCCTCTTCCTCCGCCAGCCTCCAAGCAACCGGGCGCAATTCTCACGCGCCGAGTTTCTTGAGCCGGCCCTCTACGTCCGCGCGCAACTTGTCGATAAAGCGGCAAGTGTAATCGGTCACCGAAAGCGAGGAATCGGCGATCAGCGGCGTGAGATCCATGGCGAACGTCAGCGCCGTTTCTACGTCCACGGCGTGCGAGGCGAAGTAGGTCGCATTGGCCAGCCGCCGTCCCGCCGTGGCCAGATCATAGCGCTTGCCGCCCACGATCTGCGAGTCGAAGATGCTCACCAGCGCAGCGGCGATGTTCGGGTGGCCGGACACCGGCAGCGCTTGCTTGTCTTCATCCGGCAGCCAGTCCAGATCCCGCCATACCTCGCAGCCGTATACTTTGGCGGGCCGGTCCGCCGGAGCCAGCGCCCGCAGCGCGTCAATGGCCCGCACCGTCACGCCGGCGTGCGTGTCGTGTTTGTCGGCGGGGTTGTGCAGGTACACCACCTGCGGTTTGGCTGCCTGGAGAATGGCCAGAATGTCGTCCCGCACCGCCCGGTTGCCGGCGTCCTTGACCGCCGCGCTGGTGTAGCCAAGCTGAATCTGGCAGGCATACTCACCTACAAAAGCGGCCTTGCGCTGCTCGGCCAGCCGGATCTTTTGCATTTCTTCGTCGGTATAGCCGGCGTAAAGACCTGCGCGGGGGCTTCCGGCGCCATTGGTCACCACCACTCCGGTGAACCAGCGGTCTTGCCTGCCGAAGCACTCCAGCACGCCGTGGTAGGCCATGATCTCGATGTCGTCCTGATGCGCGCTAAAACAGATGTGCGTGGTGCGCGCCAGCGCCGCGGAGGTCTCCACTCCGTCCGGCACGAAGATGTCCGCGTTGGGGTTATTCAGCTTCATGATTCCTCTCCTGAGTCTTGGGCTTGGGTATGGCCGGAAGGCTGGCGGCGGCTACCGCTTGGCCGTGCCGCTTCTCTTTCTCGCCCGGCGTATGCACCCGTACCGCTTCGGCCACTTCCGGGAATTCCGCTTTCAGCACCTTCTGCGCTTCGTTTAGGATGAGGCTGCCGCCCTCGCCGGAAGTCACCCTTCCCAGCACCAACAAGTGCTCCAGATCATAAAACGAGGCGTACTGGGCGATGGCATAGCCGAAATACACGCCGATCGTCTCGAAGATCTTGCGCGCCCGCGCGTCGCCCTTGTCAGCCAGCGCTTGCACCTGAGCCAGTTTTTCGGCCAACGGCATCTCGGCGGGAAGCTCGATTCCAGCGGCGGGAAGCAGGCGGTTCACCGCTTGTTGCGAGAAATACTGCGCCCCCACGCCGCCGTCGCCGGACCATTCATCCACCGGCGCGTCAGGGCGATAATCCACCGGCACGAAGGCCAGCTCGTTCAGCCAGTTGGTGATGTTGCCCTGCCGGGTGACGTAGCCGCCCGCCTGGCTGGTTCCCATCGAGACGCCCAAAATCGCGTTGGCGCCGAGCGACATCGAACCCGCCAGCGCCGTCACTTCGCCGTCGTTCACCACTTCGAAGGGAACTCCTCCCCAAGCTTCTTTCAGCTCGAAAAACAAACGCCGCACGCGGCTGGCGAACAGATCCGGCGGCACTCCCCGAAACAGCGACGCCACGCGCACTTCGTTGTTCACATAGACTCCTGCCGCGCTGCCGCCGATGGCGTCCACGCGCGGCAACTTCGCCGCGGCGCGCTTCAAGGTGTCGTTGATGCCGTCGAAGTGGTATTGCGGATCTTTCTGGAAGTACGGATCCCAAACCACCTCCTCGCTGTGAACCACTTCGCCGTCAATCACGGCGGCGCACTTGCGGTCGCTGCCGCCCAAATCGAAACCGATCCGGCAGCCGTCCAGGTGCCGCCCCAGCGCCGCCGTGGTTTCGTGTTCCGCCGGGGCGTTATCGTAAGAGGTCCCTTCAATCACCATAGGCGTGCCATAAACGCGCTCGCCCATGAACTCGAAATCAAAAGCTCGTTTCCCTGTGGGTGAAAACACCCGCTTCACGTAAGCCGCAATCCGCGGGTCGCCCGCCACCGTCACCTTGTATCCGCCCTTTTGCCAGAGCAGGAATTTAACCAGACGCTCCACGTACAATTCATTGGCCGGCAGGAAATCTCCCTCATGCGGAAAAACTTGCGTGTGGTAAACCGAAACCGACTTGTCGGTCCGCTCCAGCGCGATGGCCAGCGGCTGGGCGCGTCCGCTGCGCTTCACCGCATCGAGAAAAGCTCGATTCCAGACCGAAGCGGGCATGAATCCCGGATCCAATGGAGGAATCACTTTTAAATGCACATCCAACATGACCCCACCATTTTAAGATTCCTGTTCCCCGCTCTGATCGCCTACGGACTAAGCGATTAGAAACCCTACCCGTTTAATGGTAAGCTGCTGGTATATGAAATCGCGATTGCTCGCTATCCTGCTTTTCTGCGGAGGACTGTCCGGCCTGCTTGCCGCATCGCCGCCGACGCCGCGTTACGCCATTTTCGAAACGGCTTTCGAGGCCGCTTCGGCGCCCGCAAATCCTTACACCGCCATCCGCGCCGCCGCCTGGATCTTCGCCCCGGACGGGGTCCGCTCCATCCCCTTATTTTGGGACGGCGGTAAAACCTGGAAGCTCCGCATCAGCCCCGATCAAGCCGGCGCCTGGAGCTACCGCATCGAATCGAACGACAGCGGACTGGACGGCCGCACCGGCCGCTTTATGGTGACCGCTTCGGACGCCCCCGGCGGCGTGCGCGTTTCCGCCCGCTGGCCGAACCACTTCGAACGCCAGAACGGCGAGCCTTTCTGGTTTCTGGGCGACACCGCCTGGGGCTACTTTCTCGACAACCCGCCCAAGCAGCACGCCCGCGCGCAGGCGGAAGCCTACGCCCGCACGCGCGCCGCCCAGGGCTTCAACGCCATCCACTGCATGCTGCTCAGCGAGGAAGGCGACGGCAATAACGGCGGCCCGCCGTTCCACGATCTATCTCAAGAACGCATCAACCCCGCCTACTGGCAGGAGGTCGACCGCCGCCTGAGCTTCGCCAACCGGCAGGGGCTCACCGTCGGTTTGGCCCTCGCCTGGGGCGACAAGCGCAAGAAGGAACCTTACGCCTGGAGCCGCTTCCCCTCGCCCGAGGCTCGCAAGCGTTACGCGCGCTACATCGCCGCCCGCTACAGCGCTTATAATGTCTATTTCCTGGTGGCTGGCGAATGGCACGCGGAAATCCGCACCCGTCCCAACGCCGTCGAAGAACAAGTGTTCCGTGAATTCGTCGAAATTGGCGGCGTGCTGGCCGCTTCCGACCCCCATGGCAGGATGTGCGGCATTCATCCCATGACCCGCCACGGCAGCGTCCGCGAATTCGCTTCCGCCGCCTGGATGTCGTTTGCCGATTACCAGCAAAATTACCGCAACCTCCACGCTGCTGCTCTGTTATCGCGCAAGATGCGCGGTCCGGTGGTCAACAGCGAATACGGCTATTTTCTGCGGGATGCCGACGGCGACGGGCATCCCGACAAGGACAACAGTTACACGGTCGAGGACATGCGCCATGCAAGCTGGGATATCGTTATGGCCGGCGCCTATCTGGTGACCGGCTTTGGAACTACCTACTTTGCCGGTCACCGCGACCCCGGCCCTTTTGACGCCGACGCGCCCAAGAACCGCATTTGGGCCGCCCAGATCGGTCACATAAAGAAGTTTTTTGAGGGCCTGGAGTGGTGGCGCCTGGCGCCCGCCGACGAGCTGCTCACCTCGAAAGCGGCACGCACCCCGGATTTCACCGACGCCGATCCGGTCAATCCCAAGCGCTCGCGGTTGCACCCTCCCAAGACCGTCTACTGGGCCATGGCTGCGCCCGGAGAAACCTACATCCTGTATGTGCGCGGAACCACGGAGCCCGTCCGGCTGGACCTCGCCGCCCACACCCGGCCGTACCGTGTGCGGCAGTTCGATCCGCGCACCGGCGCATACCGCTCCCTTGAGGCGCCGCCCCGCTTGAACGAGTACACCTACCAAGCCCCCGACACGCAGGATTGGGTGGTTTTGCTGGAGGCAGAGCCGGAGGGTCGATGAGACTCCGATGACCGAACTTGAAACCTTGGTGGCCATCGCCCGCTCCCTGTACGAGCGCGGCTACACTTACGGGACGGCAGGCAACTTGAGCGTGCGGGTGAACGGCCGCATCTTCATCACTCCGACCAACTCCAGCTTCGGCAGCCTGCGCGCGGACGCACTGGCGGAAATCGATGAGCAGGGCGCCGTTCTAGGACCGGCCGCGCCCAGCAAGGAGTGGCCCTTTCATCTGGCCGCATACCGCGTGCGCCCGGACGCCGGCGCAGTGGTGCACCTTCACTCGCCGCACGCCACGGCGGTCTCGGCGCTCGAAGACCTGGACCTCGAAGACGCCTTGCCCGTCTTCACCCCCTACTTCGCCATGCGCTTGCCCTGCCTCCCTGTGGCGGCCTACTTCCCGCCCGGCGACGCCCGGCTGGCCGAAGAGGTGGCGCGCTGCGCCGCCCTCTCGCCCGCCATGTTGCTGCGCAATCACGGGTCCATTACCGTCGGCCGCACCCTGCCGGAGGCCGCCGCCCTCGCCGAAGAGGTGGAAGAGCAAGCTCGCCTGTTCTTCCTCCTCGGAGACCGCGGGCGGCGATTGACGCCCGCCGAAATCCAAGAGTTGAGACGCCGCTTCCGATGAAACATCCCATTTTCACCGCTGTCGCCGACGATGATACGGGCGCTACCGATCTGGCCGGCATGCTCGCCGGCCATGGCTTGCGAACCATCCTGGTGATCGACATCCCGGACCCCGCCGCCTTCGAGCGCTGGACCCAAGGCGCCGACGCCGTCATCCTCGGCGCAGGCACCCGCGCTCTCACCCCCGCTCAGGCCTACGATCTTACCCGGGCAGGCGTGAGGCTGGCCGCATCGCTTTCCCCCCGCGTCATCGAAATCAAGTATTGCAGCACTTTCGATTCCACCGAGGAGGGCAATATCGGCCCTTCCCTCGACGCCGCCATGGACGAATTGGGGGAAACCTTCACCGTCGCTCTGCCGGCGCTCCCGGTCAACGGCCGCACCACGTTTATGGGGCACCACTTCGTATACCAGCAGCTCCTGTCGGACTCCCCCATGCGCCATCACCCCCTCACCCCCATGCGCAACCCCAACCTGGTCACCCACCTCCAGGCGCAAACGCGAAGGAAGGTGGGGCTGGCCGCGCATCCGGTGACGCGGGACGCGCTCGAGCGGCTGCGCGCCGCCGGCGTCGAAATCGCCATCCTCGATTGCGTCAGCGACGCCGACTTGACCAACGTCTGCGAAGCCATCGCGGACCTTCGCCTCATCAGCGGCAGCTCCGCCCCGGCGATGAAGCTGCCCGCCATCTGGCGGCGCAACGGCTGGTGGGAACCTACATGTGAGGGCCTGTCCTTGCCCGAAACCGGAGGGCGCGGCTGCCTGATCGCCGCCGGAAGCTGCTCGGTGGCCACCCGTGGCCAGAACGCCTGGATCGAATCCCAAGGCGCTACGGTAGTGGTCGTGGATCCGTTGGCCCTCGCTCAAGACGAGCCGTGCGCCGCCGCCGAATCGAAAGCGGTGGAAACGCTCGAGGCCGGCGGCGTGTGCCTGCTCAAAACCGCCTCGCAGCCCGAAGACGTCGCCCGCGTGCAAGCCTGGGCCGGCCGGCAAGGCTTGTCTGTTAATGAAACCGGCCTGCGGATTGCCTACGGCCTTGCCCGGCTGGTGCGGCGCGTCGTCGAGCAGCGGCTGCCCTCCTGCCTCATCGTCGCCGGAGGCGAAACCGCCGGGGCGGTTTGCCGCACGCTCGAACTAGGCGCGCTGGAAGTAGGGCGCAACATCGAGCCGGGCGTCCCGCTGTGCGTCTCCCTGGGCCGCTTCCGGCTCCCCGTGGTCTTGAAGTCCGGCAACTTCGGCAGCCCGGATTTCTATGGCCGCGCCCGACAAGCGGCTACTCGAACATCCTTCTCAGCTCCGCCAACTGCCGTTTGACTTCCTCCAGTTCCTCGCGCAACCGCGCCACTTCGGCCTCCAGAGGGACGGACGGCGCCGCCGGGGCGGGCTCAGGCGCAACCGCAACCTCCGGTTCGCCCGCAAGCAGATGGGCGTACCGCCACTCCTTGGTCCCGGGCAGTTTCGGCAGCTTCGCCACCAGCGGTCCGTCTTCGAAGTTCATCAATTTCGACAAAACCGACTCCACTTCGTCCAGACCGTTGAAATCGTGCATGCGCTCGCTGCGCGCGTGGATCTCGCCCGGAGTCTGAGGACCGCGCAGCATCAGCGTGCATAGCACCGCCAGCTCTCGCCGCCCCAGATTCACCGCTTCCGACAGCCGGTGCGCGAACTTGTGCACCCGGCTCCCGGCGGGAATAATCTCCAGCGCCAGCTTCTTTTCCCGCAGCCGCTGGATGGCTTCCCGGACCGTGTCCTCATCGTAATGGACCACCGGATCGCGGTTCGATTTCTGGTTGCAGGCGTTCACCAGAGCATTCAACGTAAGCGGGTAATATTCCGGCGTGGTGATCTCTTTCTCCAAGAGGCAAGCCAGAACTCGCACCTCGACGGCATCCAGCGGCTTTTCAAAGGCGGACATCGGCGCTCGCTCCTACCTCGCCTTGTATGTCTTGGAAAACTTGTTGCGCGAATTCACAATCGTGAAATCCCCGTTAGGCTGCACGCTCATCTTGATCCACTTGCCCTCGCACTTTTCCTCGACGTTGGCGATGAACGAATCCGGCGAGTTGTTGGCGGCGCCCCCGGCGACCGAGAAATGGAGCTGCCACAGATCCTCCAGCCCCGGCGACTTGCGAATAATCTGCCAGGCGCTCGGCGAGCCGCCCTTCTTGGCGCCGTTGTTCATAATGGCCACCCTCGGGGCGACCGCGTGCACCAGGGTCGCCGGATTCGATTGGTCCAGCCCGTGGTGCGTCGTCAAGTACACGTCGATCTTGCCCAAATTGTTCTTCGGACACACCAGTTCCATCTCTTTGTTCCAGGTCAGGTCGCCCAGATCCAGAAAACGGAACTTGTCGTTATAAGTGAGCACGAAACCCGCCGACATGGCGTTTTCGCTCGCATCGGGCTTCTTCGGCGCCTCGGATCCGCACAGTGCGTTCGGCTGTCCGGCGCCTTTCACCGGGACCGTAATCAGGTTGCCCGCCGCGCAAACAAACTGGATGTCGACGCCCTTCACGGGCAGCGTGTCCCCTTCCTTCACCACCAGGCGCTTGCGCTTGGCGATGACTTCCTCATAGGCCGCAAACAGTTGTTGGGG